>Ga0209379_10000636_pt1 | contig 26908 bp, 22 predicted proteins | sample tdDd001_FD_187124 | JGI IMG/M metagenome (GOLD analysis project Ga0209379, IMG submission 187124) | Marine sediment microbial communities from the Atlantic coast under amendment with organic carbon and nitrate - tdDd00.1 (SPAdes)... | ecosystem: Environmental > Aquatic > Marine > Coastal >...
ACTCAGCACATCGCATCATCTCATCAATTAGTTGTACCTTCGCATAAAAGCGAAAAACATGAATAAAAATATAAGTGAAAGCTGGAAAGCACATCTTGAAAGGGAATTCGAAAAACCTTATTTTAAACAATTAGAACGTTTTGTTGATAATGAATATCAAGAACACGAAATCTTTCCTCCTCAGGAATTTATATTCAAAGCATTTAACACCTGCCCATTCGAGGATATAAAGGTTGTCATATTAGGACAAGATCCTTATCACGGACCTAAACAAGCCAATGGACTGGCTTTTTCGGTAAATAATGAGATGAAATTCCCACCTAGTTTGAGAAATATTTATAAGGAAATAAACAAAGACTTAAATATTCCTATATCAAGTAAGGGTAATCTTGAAGACTGGGCCAAGCAAGGTGTACTTCTAATCAATGCGACCCTAACTGTTAGGGCTAATGAAGCGGGTTCTCACCAGAAAAAAGGTTGGGAAGAATTCACTGATGCAGCCATTAAAGCCTTATCTGAGAAAAGAGAAAAACTTGTTTTTATTCTATGGGGATCCTATGCTCAAAAGAAAGGAATTCAAATTGATAATAATAAACATCACATCATTAAGTCAGCACACCCCTCACCATTATCGGCTCACCGAGGTTTTTTTGGTAGCAAACCATTTAGTCAAACTAACAACTACCTAATTAAACAAGGACTAAAGCCTATCGATTGGGAGTTGAAAAGTGAAATGACACAAAAAAGCCTAGACTTTTAAATAAAACAGGGGCTATCGAATTATCGATAGCCCCTGTTTTTATTCTTTATTTATATACTATTCGAGCTCAATACTCAGTCTATGTATCACTGCCTTATTCCCATCTCCTTTTAATAAAAAGGTGGTTCTATAGTTTCCATTATTGGTGTATAAAGTTCCAATAAAGTATGGCGAGCTAGGCTTACCCCCAATATGTTTCTTCTTTAAACTCTTAGGTTTACATTGCGCAAAAAACTTAGCCATTATCTGCTTAGCTTGTGATCGACTATAAATCGCTTCTTTATTTTGAATCTTCAACTCGATTCTATCGCTAAAAAAATTCGCCAGACTAATGCTGTTTCCTTGCTGGAAAGCGGTCACCAATCCCTTAGGCAAATCTTGCTTCTGCTGCGCAAAGGCTGTAATACTCAATACCTGAATGGCAATGATAAGTATGTATTTTAAAAATCTCATAAAATGAATGTTTATCTCAAATTCAAACTCATTAGAACAAATACCATGCTGAATTTAAAACGCAAGGTAATAAGAAAGTCCTAAAATTTTATCTTTTCTCTTTATTATCATGATTAAAGGCCCCTTTATGTTTTATTTCAAATCTTCTGATCCTATCTTTGCCTTAATTAAGGGAACTTCTCACTTATCATAGACTAATAAAAAATTAAATAGTTTAATCTAAGCTATAAAAATTGTTTAATAAATCAGCATATCAGATATGAAAACCACCTTACTTGTTATTGGAAAAACAGATAAAGATTTTGTGATAAAGGGTATAGAAGAATATCAAAAGAGGCTTGTACACTACATGCCTTACGAGATGAAAATTATTCCTGACATCAAAAACACCAAAAATCTTTCGGAGCAACAGCAAAAGCAAAAGGAAGGTGACTTAATTTTAGCACAAGTTAAAAGTGGTGACGTAATGATTCTATTGGACGAAGGAGGCAAAGAGTTTTCATCCACTGCTTTCTCACAATTTATCGAGCAAAAAATGCTTAGCGGTATCAAGAATCTGATTTTTGTAATAGGGGGACCTTATGGTTTCTCACCTGATGTTTACAAGCAAGCCAAGGGGAAAGTTTCTCTTTCAAAGATGACCTTTTCACATCAGATGATTCGCATGATCTTTACAGAACAGCTTTACAGAGCAATGACTATCCTGCGTAACGAGCCTTATCATCACGTTTGATGATCTCACTAAATTATGCTAATTTAAGAGCTGTATAAATTTCGATCTAAATCGGCTAAAATGATGTTCTTTCATAAGAGTTGGCATCAAACTTGTTCGAACGATCTGGATTGAATTCATATCATATCACTTATACTCCAGGTCTTGAAAAAAAACAAACTCATCATCTTCCTAAGCCTCATCTTTTCTCTCTCAATCCTTAATGGGATAAGGATAGATAATCAGGCAAATGCTGACAAAAATTCTCAACCAAAACTTGATCAATTCCAGGAAATTTTTCTTAAAAAAGAAGCCTTGCTTGATCAATATCAACATTTCTTAGAAGAGATATTATCAGAAGAAAAAAAGTTTATTCCCCAAAATGATAACCTCAGCAAAGAGGAAGCAGAACTAAAGAATAAAGAATTAGCCTTATTTGCTCTTGAGAAAGACAGTCTCATATATTGGAGTAATAATTCAATCAACCTACCCACTTCAATCATTAAGGATGACTTTGAATCTAAGGTTGAATTCATTGACAATGCCTGGTTTTACATTAAAAAGAATAAGATCGATCAGAAACTTTTTCTTGGGTTAATGCTGATTCAGAGAGAGTATACCTATGAGAACGAGTACCTAAAAAAACATTTTGCAAAGGCCTTTAATCTATCCGATTCTTATATTATGCATTTTCATGATAAGGATCAAAATGGAATCAAGAATATTAAAGGGAAAACTCTTTTCAGTTTAGAAAAAGAAAAGGACAATTTCCTTTCTCAACCCGATTTTAACAAGTCAGTCTATTTCTACTTAATCAGCTTGCTCTTTGGTGTTTTATTAGCCATCCAGATTATTCGGATGAAAAGAAAACTGTGGTTCCGCAGCATTGGTATTCTTACTTTTGGTATTCTCTTAGTCTGGCTCAGGTACATCATGCTAAGTAAAGGAATACCCAATGTATTTTCAAGTATGGAACTGTTCTCACCGGTTCTTTTTGCATCCTCATTCTACTTCCCTTCTTTGGGAGACTTTGCCATAAATAGTTTTTTCATCTTTAGTTTCATATATGCCTACTCCAAGTATTTCCCTTATCAGGTTTTACTTAGAAATAGAGCTCTGTCCTTCAACTATATTTTCTTATTCATTAACCTGCTGTTCTTTTCGGTATTATATGCTACCATTAGTATTCTATTTAAAAACTTAGTTCTAGATTCGAGTCTATCCTTCCAGATGTTTGAAATTAAGAGCAATTGGGTTTATTCCATCTTGGGTTTGGTGGTATTGATACAATTGTTTTATGGTCTCATTCTGTTAGGCAAACTCACCAATACGAGTATTAAAGAGAAGATATCGGTTCCCTTTAGATTTTTGGCTATCATCCTATTCTTCGGATCCATAAGCTTATCAAAAAAGATAATGGGACTACCAATCGATTCATTAGGATTGGCCTTCGAAATCGCATTATTATCTGCTATCATTTTGATAGATAAATTTATTAAGCCTAGTTATTTCTACACCTTATTCATTAGCTTACTGCTATGTGTTTCTATTTTTATTAGCAACCGAATTAACACCTTTTCAGATCAAAAGGAAAAACAAGTACGTGTTCTCGAAACGCTTAACTTATATTCAGAATATAGTCCCGTTTCTGAAGCCTTACTTATTGAATTAGAAAAACAGATAAAGTCAGACTCTACACTAAAACAATTGTGTAAAAGGCCTGTTTCCAACGAAATTAAAATTACAGATTACTTACAAAATAACTTTCTGATTGGCTATTGGGAACAATTCCACATACAAATCACTATTTGTGGTGAAAAAGATGAATTAAATATAGAACCCGATAATCAAATTCGAAATTGTTATGAATTCTTCGAGGAAATGATTCTCAAGAACGGTGAAATTATTGTTGGCAGTAACTTCTATAACTTAAATGAATACGATGGTATGGTTTCCTACTTGGGGAAACTCGAAATTAACTCTACAAAAAAGCATAAGCATCGCATTTTTATTCGCCTCGATTCTAAATCAAGATCGCAAGGTTTAGGTTACCCGGATCTTCTTCTCGACGAAAAAATTCAAGTTCAGGCAACAGGTAAAGATTATTCCTACGGCAAATATCGCAATGGTAAGCTAATTGCCTCATCAGGAGAATTTAATTATTACTTAAATGATGCCAGTTTTGGTAAGTCGAAAGACAGTCATTCTTTGAAAAAACTAGATCACTATTCACATCTCATCTACCGATTCGGAGAGAATTCTCTTGTGCTTAGCTCACCTGAAATAACCTGGTTTAAAAAATTTATAAGCATCCCTTACATCTTTATTTTATTCTATATTTTCACTCTTGTCGTTGGTTTTATTGAAAAATTCCCCTGGCGTCTTCGATTAAAATATAGTTTTAAATATCGTATACAATATTCGATCACCGCCGTCTTAATGCTTTTCTTCCTTCTACTTGGAGGTGGCAGCATATACTATAACATAGAACAATTCAACCATAAGCACAATAGAGAATTAGGTGAGAAATTACAGATTATAAAGCAAGAAATTCTTCCGGAGCTCCAATTCAATCCTGATAAAAACAGCATCACTGAAAGATTGCAGCAAATATCTAATTTGATATTTGCGGATATACATCTATACAATACCAAAGGAGAACTCATAGCCTCATCGCGTCAAGAGATTTTTGATAAAAAGCTGCAAGGTAAACAAATGAATTTTTCGGCTTTCTACCAGTTATTCCATAAGGAGCGAACACACTTTATACATAAAGAACAGATAGGAAAAATGGAATACCTATCGGCTTATGAGAGTCTGGTTGATGCCGACAATAAGCGTTTAGCATTCATCAATTTGCCTTATTTCATAAAAAGTCAGGATCTAAAATCAGAACTTTTCAATTTAATTCTTACGGGGATTAACCTGCACCTCTTTATGATTTTGATCGCTATTTTTGTTTCAGTTATCATCTCGAACAAGATTACTCAGCCATTAAGATTAATAGAAAATAAATTACAAAAGACTCGTCTAGGCACACACAGTACTGCTATTGAATACACTAAAAATGATGAAATTGGTAGCTTGGTTAAGGTCTATAATAAAATGCTGGTTGATTTGGAACAATCGGCAGAACTCCTAGCTCAATCAGAACGAGAGTCGGCCTGGAGAGAGATGGCCCGACAGGTAGCCCATGAGATTAAGAATCCGTTGACACCTATGAAATTGAGCATTCAATTCCTTCAGCGCCGATACGATGATCAATCGCCGGATTGGGGTAAACACCTAAAACAGGTTAGCGAAACACTTATTCATCAAATAGATACACTTTCGTCTATTGCTACGGCATTCTCAAACTTTGCAAAAATGCCAGAGTCAAAATCAGAAGATCTCAATTTGGTTGAAATATTAAAACATGCACTCTCTTTATATCAGAATGATAAGCACGAAATTAAATTAAGCCTGAATGGCATTGATAAGGCAATGGCTAGTCTGGACAGGGAACAATTTGTTCGAATTTATGTCAATCTTTTAAACAATGCCATTGAATCTATCCCCACAGATGAAGAAGGATTAATTCAAATGGAATTGATGGATAAAAATGAGTATTGGCTAACCTCTGTCAAAGACAATGGTAAAGGCGTTGAACCTAAAATAAAGAGCAAGCTTTTTTATCCAAACTTTACGACGAAATCGAGTGGAATGGGCTTAGGTCTTGCCATTGTTAAAAACAGTGTGGTACAAGCTGGTGGTGAAATCTGGGTCGAATCAGAACTGGGTAAAGGAAGTTGTTTTTACGTTAAAATACCTAAGCTAAGTGACAGCTAATTTCTCTTACTAGGTACAATGTCATTTGTGCTTTATTTCACCTCGTCCATGGCAATTAAATTATTCAGGATGGCATACACGGTTAATCCTGAAACAGATTTAATGCCTAATTTCTGAGTAATATTTTTTCTGTGCGTCACAACTGTGTGGATACTAATAAATAACTGATCAGCAATCTCTTTATTGGTCAGACCAAGAGCAATATGCTTTAAAATATTCTTCTCACGAGCACTAATGGGTTCGTCTGATTTCTCATTCTTACCTGTCTTAATCAGTTCATCTTTTAAACTTTCTAAGCAAGAAAATATTTTGCTTTGATCATCATTATAGTGCAAGAAAGCGTCAGCGACATACTTTGCCTCATCGCTTTTATTATTAGAAAGAATCACCAATTTACAGTTATCTAGTTTTGCACACTCTTTGATCACTAATTCAAAATCATCATCAAAAAAATCTGGATTTAGGATTAATATATTGGGCTTAAGTGAGTTCAAATTTTCAATTAAACCTTCAGCCTTATCCATTTTCTGAATAAGTTGATTGTCACCAAGTTTTTTCAAAATTGCGCCCAAGCCCTTTTGAATCAAATATGAAGCATCGGCAACTACAATTGTAATGTTATTCATAGCTTCAGTTTAATTCAATTCAGAAATAATTTTCTCCATTGCAATCATCTTAGGAAGCAAAACCTTATCCTCTATTCGAGAGTGATAGCTCAAGTCTTGCTCCAACATAAAGAGTAACTGAATGATTTTATGGTACAAACTGGTATTCAATGGTGGCGTCAAATACTTAATCATGATGGTTTTCAAATCCATTAGTTTTTCTTCTACATCATCATGAGCATCCTGATATTTTAAGATCGAAAATGAATCATATATTTTCCTGTTCTTATCAGAAATAACACCCTCTTTACAGATCTCTTCAACAGCTAAAACATAAGGAAACACAACCTCTTCTTCGTGCATAATATGCTCTGTCAACTCATTTTTATAGCCTTCATAAAAATTTCTAATCAATAAGATATACTTCTCATCTTCTTTTTCAGTATGCTGTAGTGCCTCTATCAAGTTTTCTATCTCCGATAGTTTCTCATTCAAGTAACTCGAATGAGTCATCTTTAGATAAGTCACAATATCTTTTGAAGGGATAGATTGCAATTCCTCCTTAGGAAAATAATCTTTATCGTGATAAGTATTGACCAATTGCAAAAAGAAATTCAAATCAACAGAAGTCTCTGCACAAATTTCCTTAACTGTTTGATCTCCGAAACCTAAATTGATTCCAAAACGATAAATCACAGGAATCAACATATAATTCATTTGAATGACATCTGCCATTTTCATATCCTTGGTAATGCGCATACTATCCTTTGTTTTTGTTTGATGATTTAAATTACACATTATTCTGCAGATAACAAGATGAGAGCTCAAAAACAGACAAGCAAGTCTGAAAAGAGCTCTCAAGTATAAAATAGAAAAACTGAAATCGAATGAAGTATTAACACTAAAAAAGAAATATTATGGCAAAAGATTTCTTGGGCTTCATTTGATCTCAGCTTCCTTGGCTTTGTTTTGTTATGACAAAAATAGCTTCATAATAAATGTGCTGCAATACCAATATGTTGGTATTTATAATCCAATCTCAAAAAAAAACGTGCATTGCTATATTGAAGATAGCAATGCACGTTATATCATATCGGGATACAGGCTAAGCCTGTATCATATTATTTCTTTCTCATTAAAATCTGGATAGGCACTCCTGAAAAATTCCAATTATCACGAATCTGATTCTCAAGATAACGTCTGTATGAATCCTGAATATACTGAGGCAGATTACAGTAAAACACAAAAGTTGGTGCGAAAGTTGGCAACTGAGAAACAAATTTAATTTGAATAAATTTACCTTTTACAGCAGCTGGTCTAAAGCGCTCAATAGCCTTAAGCATCACTTTATTCAATTCAGAAGTTTTGATTTTACGAACACGGTTTTCATATACCTCAACAGCATACTCCAAAACCTTAATCAAACGTACTTTTTCAACTGCAGAGGTGAAAATAATAGGTACATCAGTAAATGGAGCCATTTTATTGCGAATCTCGGCTTCAAACTCTTTCATGGTATTGGTTTCTTTCTGAAGCAAATCCCACTTATTTACCATGATCACACAACCTTTACTGTTTTTAAGAATGATGTCTAGAACTGCCAAGTCCTGAGCCTCAAGACCACGAACAGCATCTAAAATCAAAACACAAACGTCAGCACTTTCAATACTACGAATTGAACGCATTACTGAGTAGAACTCTAAATCTTCGTTCACCTTTGGTTTCTTACGAACACCAGCCGTATCTACCATGATAAAATCGTGACCAAAACCCTGGAAACGTGTATGAATTGAATCACGAGTTGTACCCGCAATATCAGTTACAATATTTCTTTCTACACCTAATAAAGCATTTACAGTTGATGATTTTCCTACATTAGGACGACCAACAAAAGCAATACGAGGTAAATCTAAATCTTCCTCTTCAGGCTTCTCAATAAAATCGGCAACAACTGCATCGAGCATATCACCTGTTCCTGAGCCATTTACCGATGAAATAGGGTAAACCATATCACCTATTCCCAAAGAATAGAATTCATTGGCAGCATACATCATTTCGGCATTATCAGCCTTATTGGCAACCACATAAACCTTCTTCTTGGTACGACGTAGAATCTTCGCTACCGCCTCATCGAAATCGGTTAGTCCATGTCTTACATCTAGTACAAATAAGATGGCATCTGATTCATCAATTGCCAACATCACCTGCTTACGAATCTCATCTTCGAAAATATCATCCGAATTAACCGAAAATCCTCCTGTATCGATTAGAGAAAACTCTGTTCCATTCCAATCTGCCTTACCGTAGTTTCTATCACGAGTTACACCCGCTGTCTCGTTCACAATCGCCTTACGAGTTCCTGTTAAACGATTAAAAAGTGTAGATTTCCCAACATTTGGACGACCTACAATTGCAACTATATTGCCCATTTCTTAATTATTTTTCAATCAGATTTTCAAAAGAAAATCTAGAATCTATATTCAAATTTATTTGAGCGAATACGTCGTCTCTCATAGACAGTCCCTCACTCATCCCAACTTGGGATATTAATTTCTTTATTTCTGGTAACCGAAGTTTTTCAGTTGAGAATCTTTGCTTCTCCAGTCTTTTGCAACCTTAACATAGAGTTGTAAAAACACTTTCTTGCCGAAAAAAGCTTCAATATCCTTTCGTGCTTCAGTTCCCACTTTTTTCAAAGCAGCCCCTTTATGCCCGATTATAATTCCTTTTTGCGAAGTTCTTTCTACATTTATAACAGCCATCATCCTAATAATCTTAGGCTCATCCTTATACTCCTCAACTTCAACCTCAACACTATAAGGCACTTCCTTGTCGTAGTTCATAAGAACTTTTTCTCTGATAATTTCAGTCACGAAAAAACGAGCAGGCAAATCTGTCACCTCGTCTTTTGCAAAATATGCAGGTCCTTCAGGAAGCAATTCCAGAATACGATTGAATAGATTTTCAACGTTAAAATTCTCTTTGGCCGACATTGGGAAAATTTCTGCCTGAGGCAATTTTTCTTTCCAACGATCGTATATTTTCAACAACTTAGCCTGATCAGTTAAATCAATCTTATTCAAAATCAATAAAACAGGAACCGTAGCACCTTGCACCTTCTTTAAGAATTCTTCATTCTTGTCGATGGTTTCAACAACATCGGTTACATATAGAATAATATCGGCATCAACCAAAGCTGAAGTTGAATACTTCATCATTGATTCCTGAAGTTTATAATTAGGTTTCAGTACACCAGGTGTATCTGAATAAACAATCTGGAAATCATCTCCATTAACAATTCCTTTGATTCTATGGCGAGTAGTTTGCGATTTCGACGTAATAATTGAAATTCGCTCCCCTACCAAATTATTCATTAGGGTTGATTTTCCAACATTGGGATTACCAATGATATTTACAAATCCTGATTTATGAGGTGTTTTTTCTGACATATCGTGATTATGAGGTTTCCAAACTTTGAAAATTAAGCTCATTACTTTTCATAAACAGCAATAAACCAAAATCTTATCAGCAAAATCTCGAAACATTTTGAATTTGCAAATATAAGGCTTTTTCTTTGAAGGGAAGAACAAGTAATTGATTTAATTGAGATTGACTTAATCCTTAGTCAAATAATAGCGTTTCTCGTATAGAACTCTAAGATACCAATACAAAAAGCACCCCCGAACTTAATCGAGAGTGCTTTGTCATATCTTCTGAAAGAAAATTTAGTTTCCTGAAGCTACAGTTGGAAATTCAAAAGTTCCAGCATCAACTATCTCACCAACATTTACCTCTACATTTTCCTTTGTGATTTCTTCAAGTTCACTTTCAACCGTAGGAATAGCTACTACTTTATAAGTATTGGCCTCCAATGTACGAATCAAAAATTCACCTTCTTCATTAGGATAAGTAGAAATACTATCAGTTCCTATTATGGCATAAACCACACAATCCGTATCAATAGGATTTATCATACCTTTAATAGCACCCGTTAGGGCTTCCATTTCAGCTCTTATGACTGGTTTCAGGTTAAATTTACCCGAGCTACCAGCCTTAACGATAGATTTAGCTGCGTCAAAATCTAAAACTAACTTATAAGTAACACCAGCTTCAAGCATAGCATCCAACTTTATTTTAAGGCCACTCTGCGAAGCAGAAGGTGTGTCCAAATCCAATGTTTCACCACCAGTTACTAATTGGTTATTGTCTCCAAGAATTAATCGAATTTCATTCAATTCCCCTTCAGGTAAGTCAATATCACCTAATAAAACTTCATTCCCATTTGTTAATTCCAAAATATCGTACACTTTCTTTTCAACACCATCTAACGATTCCCAAATATCAGTTTTCACTTTAACATCAACCACATCAATAAGAACAGATTCATAATCTGCTGGTGCATCAACCAAAATCACCTTTACTTTTGCCATTTTAGCATCATTATCACTACTATCACAGGCTGAAAAAATTGACGCTGCTAAAAAGCAAAAACCAACCATTCTAAACAACTTCTTCATATCATTTGATTTTTAAATGTGTATATGGCAAGTATACGACATTATCTATTGTAAGACAAATGAAATTTAAGCCCTAACTGCCTGAACACTACACATAATAATCTACAAACAAATCAACAACACCTATTCGTTTTTTCTTAATAATTTCAAAACTATTTCTCAGAATTCTAATAATCAGACCCTTCTTATATTTTACTAAACTATAAGAAGAAACTTATTACTCACTTATCGTTCTGGATGAATTCAACTATGCTTAAAATAAGCTATACGCTTATTTATTTCTATTATTTTTTCACAGTTTGCACAATAAAATTGAGATCAAAAAAAAGCACCCCCGAGTTTAATCGAGAGTGCTTTAAATATTTAAATGTCTTTAAAAGATTACTTCTTCATCAATTCAGCATAGTGCTTGTAGAACAATGGAATGGTATTGATTCCGTTGAAGAATTGCTCCAATGGGAAGTTCTCGTTTGGAGAGTGAATTGCATCAGCCTCAAGACCGAATCCCATTAATACTGATTTTGTACCCAAGATCTCTTCGAAAGTAGAGATAATTGGAATAGATCCTCCTGAACGAACAGGAACTGGACGCTTACCGTAAACCTCAGTATAAGCCTTATCAGCTGCCTGGTATGCAGGAATATCGATAGGACAAACATAACCCTGACCACCGTGAAGAGGCGTAACCTCAACCTTTACACAGTCAGGAGCGATTGCCTCAAAATGCTCTTTAAAAAGAACAGAGATCTTTTCCCAATCCTGGTTAGGAACCAAACGAGTTGAAATTTTAGCGTGAGCTTTAGATGGCAATACAGTTTTAGCACCTTCGCCAATGTAACCACCCCAAATACCACAAATATCGAATGATGGACGAATTCCAGTGTGCTCAGAAGGTGTATAACCTTTTTCGCCTGCTAATTCTTTCACATCAATTGCTTTCTTATATTCTTCAACATCAAAAGGAGCTTCAGCCATCATAGCACGCTCTTCTTTTGATACTTCAATCACATCATCGTAGAATCCAGGAATAGTAATATGACCATTCTCGTCAACCATCTGAGTAATCATTTTAGCTAATACGTTGATTGGATTTGCAACAGCACCACCAAACAATCCTGAGTGAAGATCACGGTTAGGACCCGTTACTTCTACTTCCCAATACATCAAACCACGAAGACCTGTTGTGATTGATGGTATATCCGGAGCAATCATACCTGTATCTGAAACCAAGATGATATCTGACTTCAACATTTCTTTATGCTCTTCGCAAAACTTAGGAAGATTAGGAGAACCTACTTCTTCTTCACCTTCAATCATAAACTTTACGTTACAAGTCAAGCAATCGTTCTTAACCATGTATTCGAAAGCCTTAGCATGCATAAAAGCTTGCCCTTTATCATCATCAGCACCACGTGCCCAAATCTTACCGTCTTTTATTACAGGCTCGAAAGGATCAGTATCCCAAAGCTCAACTGGATCAACAGGCATAACATCCATATGTCCATAAATTAATACAGTTGGTAAAGCTGGATCAATGATCTTCTCACCATAGGTTACTGGATTTCCTTCAGTTTCAAGAACCACTGCTTTATCAGCACCAGCATCTAACATCAACTGCTTCCAGTATTCAGCAGCCTTGTACATTTCTGGTTTGTTAGCTTCAATTGAGCTAATTGATGGAATGCGAATCAATCCGAATAATTCATCAAGAAATCTATCTTTATTCTCGTCGATATACCCTTTAATGTTGTCCATGTTGTATATGTTATTATTAGTATTTAAAATTTGAGTGGTAAATATACAAATCCGAAATTCAAAATTCAATTAAAGATCGTTAATTAAGCTATCACAAAGTAATTTAATAACATGATTCAATCTTAAAAGACAAATTTCGTATTAATTTCAAAATCAATAATTAAATCATTTTGTATAAAATTATTATATTGATAATCTAAACTTAAACCTGTAATGCGCAATTCAAAATATAATAATGAAGTATTAGTCTTCAGCCTAAGTCTGCTTTGTCTAATTTATTTCGCCCTATTATTTCTAAATAGTTACGTATTAAACTACAATTCTACTCTTATAGGCGTATTCCAGGAGTTATTGACCATTCCTTTTTTACTTGGCACACTAGGTCTTTGGGTTATTTCAGGAAGATCAGTTTATTTAGAGAAGTTTGCCATTAAAAATATTTCGTGCTGGTCTTTTATTATTTTAACGATTCTCTCAACACTTGTTTTTGGAAGTTTCTTCTTTAACTATTAATCTGATTATTAAACTATAACAAAATAGCCATAAACTGGATAATCTTCCAATTTACGGCTATTCATTAATCGTTATGAATCTGATTTTATAAACGATAAGTTTATCGTCTCACCTGATATATTTCTTCAAGATTTTCAGCTGCGTATTCTAATTCCTTATACCAATCTTCACCATATTTGCGAATCAAAGGATCTTTTAAGAATTTATACACAGGTGTTCCCATTTTGAAACCTAATTCACGAGCTGGTGCACAAATATTCCATTTGTTGTAATTCACGGCATCAAACTCAGGATATTTCTGAATTCGAATAGGATATAAAGAACACGAAATAGGTTTTCGATAGCTGATCTTGCCATCTAAAAACGCTTTTTCGATACCACACAAAGCCAATCCATTTTCAAAAACTGTATAAACACATTCTTTATCATTGATAATTGGTGTTACTAAATCACCATCAGCATCAATAACCGAAGTACCTTGTTTTTCAATCTCAGCAATACCCTGTTCATTTAGGTATTCTTTTATATCAGGATAAATCTCTTCAAGAATCGCTTTTTCATCATCATCCAATGGTGCACCTGAGTCGCCTTCAATACAACACGCGCCTTTGCACTTTGTAAAATCGCAAATAAACTTCTTCTCAATCACATCGAGACTTACTATGGCATTTCCTATCTGTAACACGTTACTCACTTTTTTTAAGATTTGGGATCTTTATATCAAGAATCCGTAATATCGGCAAAGATAATACGGATTCTTATATATTTATATAGATGTGAAATTTTAGATATAAAGCCTGAGACTGATTTTGAGATACAGGCTCTCAGACTTCACATCTAATCCTTTCTATCTCTATTTTATGATTAATGACTTACCAGTCATATCAGATGGTTGCTCAAGTCCCATAATATCAATAATAGTTGGAGCTACGTCAGCTAAGATACCATCTTCTAATTTCTTAGGATTCTCAGTTACCCAAATACAAGGTACAGGATTCAATGAGTGAGCTGTATTGGGTGATCCATCAGCATTTACTGCGAAATCAGCATTACCATGATCGGCAATAATAATCACGTCGTAACCATTTGCTTTAGCTGCTTCAACAACTTGTTCTGTGCAAGTATCAACGGCCTTAATCGCTTTCGAAATCGCTTCATAAACACCAGTATGTCCTACCATATCGCCATTAGCGAAATTCAAACAAACAAAGTCAGCCGACTGAGCATTTAATTCTGCTGTAATCTTATCTGCAACCTCAGGAGCAGACATTTCAGGCTGTAAATCGTATGTTGCCACCTTTGGAGAAGCAGCCAACAAACGAGTCTCACCTTCGAATTCCGCTTCACGACCACCCGAAAAGAAGAAGGTTACGTGAGCATACTTTTCTGTTTCGGCAATACGAATTTGTTTCTTACCCGCTTTAGATACAACCTCACCTAAGGTATTCTGAACATTTTCTTTATCGTAAATAACGTTCACACCTTTAAAATTGGCGTTATAGCAAGTCATAGTATACCAATCAACTTTCAAGGTATGCATCCCGAATTCTTGCTTATCCTCTTGAGAGAAAACAGTTGTCATCTGACGAAGACGGTCGGTACGGTAATTAAAACAAATCACGACATCACCTTCTTCAATCTTAGCCACAGGAGCTCCCGAAGCGTCAATACCAACAACCGGCTTGATAAACTCATCACTTACCCCTTCAGCATATGATTCCTCAATAGCTTGAATCATGTCGGTGGCAGGTTTACCTTCACCTTTTGTATATAGGTCGTAAGCTAGTTTAATACGCTCCCAGTTATTATCACGATCCATACCGTAATAACGACCAACTAATGAAGCTAATTTTGCAGAACCTTTAATTTCACTCATAAAGTTCTTAACAAAGTCTAATCCTGATTTTGGGTCTGTATCACGACCATCAGTTAAACCATGAACAAAAACATCTTCTAAACCAGAAGCTTTAGCCGCCTTACAGATTGCTACCGCATGAGAGCTCAAAGAGTGTACACCACCATCGCCAATCAGACCAATCAGGTGTAGTTTTGTATTATTTTTCTTAGCAGTAGCAAAGGCTTTTACCAACTGCTCGTTTTCTTTAATTGTATCGTTTTTTACAGCAAGGTTAATTTTCACTAAGTCTTGGTAGACAACACGTCCGGCACCAATATTTAGGTGACCTACTTCTGAATTACCCATTTGCCCTACTGGCAAACCAACAAAGTTGCCTGCAGCTTGAAGTGCTGAGTTTGGATACTTTGCTAATAAACTGTCAATATATGGTGTTTCAACTGTTGAAATAACATCCGAATTGGATTTATCCCCTATTCCCCATCCATCAAGGATCATCAATAAAGCTTTCTTATTATCAGCCATTTGTCGTATTTTGATTATTCTGTATTTGTATATTCGTCTTGCAAAACTACCTTAATAATCTCAATAATAAAAGAACTTACCTTCCTGAAAACCTTTATTTTACATCGAAAACGTTTGCTTAAATAAAATAAATTCATACTTACAGGTACGAATTAAGTATTCAAATAATATTTCTCAAATTACATATGCAGTTTTCATTTTATTCCATCTATTGAGCGAACAAATATACTGTCAAGAGCTTATGGCAATATTTTTGTTAGTAATAATATTAACTTTATAGACTTATTTAAATAACTAACTCAAAACTTCCCCAATGATTAAATTCAATAAATCGTGGCTCTATGCCATATTACTTCTATTCATATTTACCGCTTGTAATAAAGATGATGACAACGAGGATAAACAGGAAGAAATAACCGTCGTTGAAGTTCTTGATCAAATTATGGAAGAATGGTATTTATGGAATGATGAATTACCAACTCTTAACACAAGTAATTACAGTAATTTAAACAACTATTTTAACGATTTATTGGTGGATCAGGATAAATGGAGTTTCATTGCAAATTTAGATGCCCTTAGAGCATTCTTTGAAGATGGAACCTATACAGGCTACGGATTCGATTTACAATTCGAAGAAGGCAATAACACCCCACGTGTCAGCCTTGTGTACAACGAATCTGATCTTTATGAGGCGGGTATCACCCGATCATGGAAACTCCTGGAAATCAATAATCAGGCAACAAGTTCAATGACTGAAGATGAAATTAGAGATTTACTAGCCAATAACACAATCAACTTACTCTTTGAAAGTAATTCTGGTGAGCAAAAACCACTTGAGCTTACAAAAAAAGAGATGAATCAAAATACTGTTATTAAACGGTCTGTAATTCCGACATTAAATAAAAACGTTGCCTACCTGGTTTTTGATAGCTTTTTAGATCGTTCTGAGGCTGAACTAAACGAAGCTTTCGATTATTTTAAATCTGAAGGTGCAGAAGAACTTGTATTGGATCTAAGATATAATGGCGGTGGTAGCACAGAAATAGCCAACCAACTTGCCGGGCTTATAACCGGGAATACTTATTCTGGAAAAATCTTTTCTCAATACAAATTTAATGAGTCGAAGGCTTCAAAAAACTTCGATGAACCTTTCTCAAGTCAAACTTCGGCCCACTATTTCGACAAAGTATTTATAATCACAACTTCAGCAACTGCATCTGCTAGTGAGCTAATCATTAATTCACTTAAGCCCTATATGGGAGCCGAAAAAATAAAGCTCATTGGTAGTACAACCCATGGAAAACCTGTTGGCATGAACGTTTTTGAAGTAGAAAAGTTTAACCTGGCTGTTCTACCAATTACTTTTAATATTACTGATAAGAATGGTGAAGGTTATTATTTTGATGGAATTCCTGTGGATTATCAGGTTGAAGATGACATAACTCACGACTGGGGAGATATCGATGAAACCAACCTAAAAGCAGCCTTGGATTATATCAACAACAACAATTTTCCTGCTAAAACAGATAAAGTTAAAACAGGACATAAAAAGGAGTTTGTACGTAAAGGCTTAGATGAACTGATTAGTGCATTCTAATTTTAAAGAATGATAAAATTAAATCTAAAGAGGTAGGCATAAAGGCTTACCTCTTTTATTTTGTTGTATAACAAGTTCCATAGGAATGAAAAAGCTCTACCTTTGCGCACTAATATTATCAGTAAGAATATAATAAGATTCACTTTCGATGGAAACTAAGAAGTTAACGCAATTCAGTCCGGGAGCCGGTTGTGGATGTAAAATATCGCCAAAAGATTTAGAAGTTATTCTAAAATCCAGCGTACCTCATATAAAAGATCCAAATTTATTAGTTGGTAACGATAGTAAGGACGATGCTGCTGTTTTCGATTTAGGAAATGGTACGGCAGTTATCAGTACGACTGATTTTTTCACACCTATTGTTGATGATCCTTACGATTTTGGTCGTATTGCAGCAACAAATGCTATCAGCGATGTTTATGCTATGGGAGGTAAACCAATTATGGCTCTTGCTATTTTAGCATGGCCACTGGATAAATTACCTACTGAACTGGCACAACAGGTTATTGAAGGTGCTCGTGATGTATGTGCTGATGCTGGTATTCAATTGGCAGGTGGTCACTCTATAGATATTTCTGATCCTGTTTTTGGTTTATCTGTTAATGGAATAGTTTCAACGGATAGAGTGAAGCAAAACAATACAGCAACACCAAACTGTAGCCTTTTCCTTACAAAACCATTGGGAATTGGTGTATTTACCACTGCTGAAAAGAAAAAACTAATTGCTCACGAGAACAACCAAACTGTAGTTGATTTAATGTGTGCCTTAAATAAAGTCGGTCAGGTATTCGGAGAATTAGACTATGTGAAATCAATGACTGACGTTACTGGCTTTGGATTACTTGGTCACCTTAGTGAAATCTGTGAAGGTTCAAATGTAAATGCCACAATCAACTTCAAAGACGTTCCAAAAATGGAAGGTGTTGAAGCCTTAATTGAGCAAGGATCGACTCCGGGTGGCACTAGAAGAAACTGGGCTTCATACGGTCACTTAGTTGGTGAGATTACGGAATTGCAGAAATCACTTTTATGCGATCCTCAAACCAGCGGTGGTTTGCTTGTTGCTGTTGAAAATGATCAAGTCGATTCATTTAAAAAAGTTGCAAAAGCGGAAGGTTTCGAATTGGAATCAATTGGTGAGCTTTCTGAGAGAAAAGATGATTCAAAAGCCTATATCAACGTAAAATAGTACTAGTCATATGAATAATTCAAACACCTTAGTTCAAATCGATAAGAATGGAATGGGATCAGGCAGCCAGGAGTTGGGCCAAATTCTTATTGCAAATTATCTGAAACTAAGTTTAAGCAACGGACAACTGCCTAAAATCATCACTTTTTATAATGCTGGTGTGCAGCTGACTTGTTCTGGTTCTCCTGTGCTCGACACATTAAAAGAAATGGAAAAAGCTGGTGTTAAGATGATCATTTGCAAAACTTGCCTTAACTTCTACAAACTTGAAGAGCAAGTTGAAGTCGGCATTCAAGGAACCATGCAGGATATTGTAACGCTGCAAGCTGATGCCTCTAAGGTGATTAATCTATAGAGCTAAAACTCATATAAAGAACAAGCCCATTTGATAATATCAAATGGGCTTGTTTTATATCTATCTCTCTAGACTAATAATGTGTCAAGATATTGATTTCTTTTTGAGTTAAGAATCTAAACTTACCACGAGGCAAGTTCTTCTTAGTTAATCCAGCAAAGTAAACACGGTCCAGTTTTTGAACTTCATAACCCAAATGTTCAAAAATACGACGAACAATTCTGTTTTTACCTGAGTGAATTTCAATTCCAACCTGAGACTTATCCTTAGCATCTACATAACTAATTTCGTCCGACTGAATAAAGCCATCTTCCAGTTCAAAACCTTCAGCAATTTTAGTCAATTCATCCTTAGTAATATTTCGATCTAAATGAACGTGATAAATCTTCTTTTTTCCGAAACTAGGATGCGTCAACTTCTTCGTTAAATTTCCATCATTGGTAAATAATAGTACACCTGTCGTTGCTCTATCCAAACGTCCAACAGGGTAAATACGCTCATCACAAGCATCACCAATCAAATCCATAACAGTTTTTCTTCCCGTTGGATCATCTAGGGTTGTCACAAAGTCCTTAGGCTTATTCATTAAAAGGTAAACTTTAGCTTCAGCCATCAAACGAACACCGTCCAAACGAATGTCATCATCCATACTTACCTTAATTCCAACCTCGGTAACCGTGATTCCATTTACCATGATCTGGCGATCAGCAATCAGTTTATCAGCTTCACGACGAGAACATACACCTGAATTCGCAATAAACTTGTTTAAACGCATCATACCATCAGCAGGACCATTCAAGCGATTATATTCTAGTTGTTTTTTCTTAGAATATTTACTCTTTGCCTTAAATGTCTCATCACCTTCTACACCATCCTTATTTTCAGAAGCTTTTTCTGCTTGTGCAGCTTCATCTCGATGCTTATATCGTCTTCTTTCCTTATAACTTTTGTCGGTTCCTTTGTGAGAAAACTCTTCCTTCTCCTTACGAACAACAGATTTACCATCTCTTAAACCAGAAGGACGCTTTTCTTCACGCTTAGTGGTCGGCTTATTTTTACCTCTATAAGCTTTCTTATTCTTCTTATGTGCTTTTTCAGGTCTTTCCGTTGGTCTTGAAGTTCTGTTTTCACGAGAATCCTCAGATGTAGAACGAATGCCCTTCTCTGTATTTTTATTAGAAAAATCCGAATCATCATTTCTTCTCTTATCGAATTTCTTGAATCCAAATTCAGAAGAACGAGTTTCATCATTCTTTTTAGAACGGAAAGATTGCTTTCCTCTTTGCTTATTTCCGTATTTCTTATCTTCCATTATTTTAACAACTTTTCGTTATTATTCAGCCTACAAAGTTATTAATTATCAGCAAATATCTACTCTATATCAATGAAAAAGGAGTAAGAAGACTTTTTTGAGAAAGACAGCTTGAGAAAAAGTTAAACGATTGAAGAAAATTATACGCTCAGAAAAAGAGTCAAAAAGCAGAAGGGAAAAAGGATGAAGCAATAAATTCGATAATCTGTTAACATTCTTATGTTTTCAAACCAATAGTTTATTATTTTTACATGATTTTGAAAAAAGACCCTGAGAAGAAAGAATGAAGATGACTTCTCACGAGAAAAAGTAATTCTAAAAAAATAATATATGGCATTAATTAAATCAATATCAGGAATTAGAGGTACCATTGGTGGCCAGGTAGGCGACGGATTAAGTCCACTCGACATCGTAAAATTCACTGCTGCATACGGTACATGGGCTATCAGACGTCACGAAGGTAAACGTGTAAAAGTTGTAGTAGGTCGCGATGCTCGTATTTCAGGTGAAATGGTCGATAGAATTGTCGTAGGAACATTAATGGGATTAGGTATTGATGTGGTTGAAATTGGCTTAGCTACTACTCCAACTACGGAAATTGCTGTAACGAGTGAGAATGCTCATGGTGGTATTATTCTGACTGCAAGTCACAATCCAAAACAATGGAATGCCCTTAAGTTATTGAACGAAAAAGGAGAATTCCTTAATGATGAAGATGGAAAACTGGTTTTATCTATTGCTGATAATGAAGACTTCCTTTTTGCTGATGTTGACGATTTAGGACAAGTTACATATGTAAATGACTATAACGAAAGACATATTCAAGATGTTTTAAACCTTAAACTAGTTGATGTTGAAGCCATCAAGAAAGCAAATTTCTCAGTAGCTATTGATGCTGTAAACTCTGTAGGTGGTATCATTTTACCACAACTATTAAAAGCTCTTGGCGTTAATAATGTTGTTGAGTTGTATTGTGAACCTAACGGTCAATTCCCACACAACCCAGAACCACTTCCAGAGCATTTAACTGCCATTGCTGATGTGATGAAATCTGGCAAAGCCGATGTTGGTTTTGTTGTAGATCCTGATGTAGATCGTTTGGCTATGGTTTGTGAAGATGGTAGCATGTTTGGAGAAGAGTACACATTGGTTGCTGTTGCTGATTATGTATTGGCTAACACACCAGGTAACACCGTATCTAATATGTCATCGACTCGTGCTTTAGCTGATGTAACAAATGCACATAAGGGTGAATATACAGCTTCAGCAGTTGGTGAAGTGAATGTTGTTACTGAAATGAAGGCCAAGAATGCCATTATTGGTGGTGAAGGTAATGGGGGAATTATTTACCCAGAATCTCATTACGGTCGTGATGCTCTGGTTGGAATCGCATTATTCCTTACTCAGCTAGCTAAAAACGGTAAAAAAGTATCAGAGCTTCGTGCTGAATACCCAAGCTATTTCATCTCAAAAAATAAAATTCAGTTGACTCCTGAAATTGATGTTGATGCAATTTTAGTAGCAATGAAAGAGAAATATAAAAACGAAAGAGTAAACGATATTGATGGCGTAAAAATCGATTTCGCAGAAGAATGGGTACACCTAAGAAAATCGAATACTGAACCTATCATTCGTATCTACTCTGAAAGTAAGGACGAAGCGAAAGCTAATGCTTTAGCGGAGAAAATTATTTCTGAAATTAAAGAAGTGATAGCCTAGTTCAAAATATTATTAAAAAAACCTGCTGCAATATTAATTGCAGCAGGTTTTTAATTTTAGGGATATTAGTACTGATATCAGATTGTAATAAAGAATCGATTCTCTACAACTAATCTCCCTTTAAAAATAGACTATGTTTTAACCACAAAACGTTATCTTCAATTATTCATATTTTATTTTCATTATAGAGGGGATTCCTTTAACTCCTACTTTATTCACCGCAATTACCTTTAACTCACTAATCCCTTCGGACAGTATAATATCACAATCTGCATCATTCACTTCAACGATCTTATTATTCAAATAAACTTCATATCTATCGAACCATGGCATATTATTCAATAATGCTAGTTTAAAATGTGGTTTAGCTGCAAAAAGAGGCATGTTTTTAGAGAAGTCACCCGCAGTTTTAATATTACAGGCTTTCATCTTATTTCTAGAGCGATTGCGTTCATTTTCCGGATAATTAATAATGACCATGCTACGATTAATATCATGATAAACTAATTCCATATTTCTAGTAAAAACACACCTCCCACGTGGCATACTCTGAAATGTCAGATACTCATCATTACCCTCCATTTGAAGCACGAGACTATACGTATTGTTTTTTGCAATATGATACACACCTATGTAAGCTAAATAATTGGTGATGAATTTAGGATATGTTTCATTCAAATTATTACTTCTAACATTCACAAATTCAACATTTTTAAATTCTCCTTTTTCTTTCAATTTAAAAATATCATAAATGTTTAGAATCTCATTCTGATACTTGGCATAAACATTGAATTGTGGGTCTAGGAAAATCCACTTTTTTAAGTTGTTTGACCATGCTTCTGTAGCGACATGTCCCATGCCACCACCACCGTAAGCCACATCAACAGATCGTAAATCCACTATTCTTGAGATATAGCCAAATGACAATAGAACATCCTTTAATACCTTACCATATTCGACACATCGATATTGTTCTCCAGACTTTGCATTTTTAAGTATATCGAGAGCTGTTAAACTTTTATCAGCAGCATTCCAACCATTATGTTTCCACTGACTACTCACCCATGCCATCAGTTCAAAAAACATCTCAGGCTCATTTGTATTTTTAATCTTTAAATTATCCAACACATATTTTTTGAGTTCTTTATAATCCGATGTCGAAAGAGAGTCTGTTAATTTTTGGTATGTGTGATCAAATACAAGCTGAGTATTGTTACTCCTTAGAACTTCAATTTTTTTCAGCTCTTTTTGTGCACTCAAAGAGTTACACAGTAACAGTATTAGTCCAAATAATATGATTCTTTTCATATATTATAATTTATTACTCTTTATTAAAAGCCGTCTTTAAAGAAACTTTATCTCCTAATTTCTGTTTTATCGTTTTAACAGAGTATGAACGATGATCAGCACCCATCAGAAAAATCAACTTCTTTCCAGGATGACGTTCTATTATCTTAATAATATTTTTGGCTATATGTTCATCTCTCTGTTTAAAAAACTCAGATAACACATCATATTTTGTTTGATTATATATGGAATCCAATTGATAATAAAACACAGAAGAAATTGAATCATACTTTCCATTATTAAGCTCATAAACATCTGCATTTAAGGCTATAGAATATCGTTCTTGCTGGATTTCACTCAGTACTGCTTTTTTTTCAAGCATCAAACTATCTGACTCAAATTCTCGTTGCAGTTTTTTCCGAGAACTTATCTCTTTCCAGTAGTTTTCAGGAATACTTTTCCCTTCCAAATCTTCTCCTAGCCAATCAAAGCCAAATACATCTTTATTCTTGTATTTATTAATACATTCATACATTTCAAAAGGGTAATTATTTTTTAAATAGTTGACAGTACTATCCATATCTTCTTGTCTGATCTCAATTCCTATGATATTGGGATTTTGAGATTCAATAAAAGAAAATAGATCTTCATATGTATAGTTCGGATTACTCTTATGAGCACCATGAATTGTACCACATATTATGACTTCAGTCTTTTGCTTTTGACAAGAAAAAAGGGCTATTAATACAATTAATAGTGTAATTTGCTTCATGTGATATTATTTTAATATGATATGATATTTATTGTTAAGACAATTGATAATTCCATCGTCTTATAATTGACATAACGTATGACGCATTTATTAACTTTCAAGTTACAAGGAACTTCAAAGTAAACTGCAAACCATGAATACAGTATAAATATTTTTCGCTTTATATCATTTTATTAAACTCTAATACTTTAGTTCTACAAACTGAATACTGTTTGAATTAAAATTGGGAATGCATAACCTGTTCTTATCCTTAATTATGAAAATATCTGCAGGCCCATTGTGTCCCTCTGAAATAACAACTGGTGAGTTTTTGAATGATGAATCGAACTTATATACCGCCTTACTCCCCCAGGAAGAAACATAAATATTTCCTGCATTGTCACTTGCCAAACCATCCAGATTACTCAGCTCAGTAGTTACCATATTACTTAAAGTTGAATCAGAAAGCTTATAGTATTGAATTTTTGCATTAGCTCCCCAATTACAAATCAGAATAGCATCCCTCTTAGAATCATACAATAAACCGTTGGGGCCTACTAGAGAATTAATTAGAGTTGAATATTCTCCTGTTTTAAGTGATATCTGATACACCTTTCCAACTGCAGAATCAGAAACATAAAGATTTCCTTTTTTATCTGCAGTAACGTCATTCATAAAAACAGCATCCCTTATCAAAACATTAAAAACTCTTCTGCCATCTGATAATAAAAAACCTTGAACAGATGTATTATTAACTGATATAAGAGTGTCACCTGCAATCAATAAACCTTTGGGTGCATCTAAACCGGAACTTACAAAAGTTGTCAGTTCATGCTCTGAGTCCAGATACACAATTGTATTGCCAGCCTTGTTTGAAATAAAATACCTATCCGCTGTTTGATCGTATACAATACTTTCAGGATTATTGTAGGATTGTGCCATCGAAATACAACCTACTAGTAATAGCATACTAAGAATAAAGGAGGATTTAATCATAATCAATTTTTATGTCGTATTGGGTTATTTAATATTAATATGAGTCATAAAATGAGATCTACCCTATCCATTTAAAGCATTTTTATATTTAACCGTCCTTAATGTAGCCTATCAAAAGATAAATTTGACAAATTATTTTTTCAAACATATCATTTTTTTCACCTCGCAAAAGTGTCCAATTTTGTTAATTAATTCTTAGATCACATTCATAAAATATAGAACATGAATATTTCTAGTTAACAATCTAAAAGATCCTTATATCAATTCGATACCAGACACCTCAATGAACAATACTCAAATATTATGTGTTGTTTTCTCAGGTAAATTACAAACGTTTTAAACTTAGTGCAATAAGGCTTGTTTACCTTTCTATTTCAAGACATTAGGTTCTTTTTCTAAAAGAAGTCAAAAAGCATTTTTTTTACTTAGATTTTTACTTACATTTGGCGAAAATGAAGGATTAACAAAATTCAATCATAGTACTTGGATGGAAGTCATCGTTTAAGAGATACTTAAATATCGAAATCGATCTAATTGCTTAAAAAACAATAAACAAATGCCACAAATTTCGGATAAAGGACGCTTGATGCCAGAATCGCCAATTCGTAAATTGGTTCCTTATGCAGAAGCTGCAAGAGCTGCAGGTAGAACTGTATTCCCATTGAACATTGGTCAGCCAGACATTAAAACCCCAGAGGTTGCAATGGATGCGATTAGAAATTGTACTGAGAAAGTGATTGAGTATTCTCACTCAGCAGGTAATGTTTCTTACCGTAAAAAATTGGCTAAGTACTATCAAAATATTGGTATCAACATTAATGAAGAAGAAATGTTGATCACAACTGGTGGATCGGAAGCTATTACGTTCGCAATGATGTCTTGTATGAATCCTGGTGATGAAATTATCATTCCAGAGCCATTCTATGCTAACTACAACGGATTCGCTATCGCTGCTGGTGTTGTCGTAAAACCAATTACATCTAGCATTGAGAATGATTTTGCTTTACCTTCCATTGAGGAGTTCGAAAAAATAATGACACCTAAGACTAAAGGTATTGTTATTTGCAACCCTAACAATCCAACAGGATACTTATACTCAAAAGAAGAATTAGACTCATTGCGTAAGCTCGTTCTTAAGCATGATTTATACTTATTCTCTGACGAAGTATACCGTGAATTCTGTTACGATGGAGAAGAGCATTTCTCTGCAATGAATCTTGAAGGTATCGAGCAAAATGTAATTCTTATGGACTCAGTTTCTAAGCGTTACTCAGAGTGTGGTGTTCGTATTGGAGCAATGATTACTAAGAACAAAGACGTTATCAATACGGCTTTAAAATTTGCTCAAGCTCGTTTATGTCCTCCAGCTTTCGGTCAGATTGCTGCCGAGGCTTCTCTTGATACTCCAGCTGAGTATTTCACAGAAGTATATAACGAGTACATCGATCGTCGTAACTTTACAGTTGAGGCATTGAATAATATGGACGGTGTTTACTGCCCAACTCCTAAAGGTGCTTTCTATACAGTTGTAAAACTTCCAATTGATGATGCTGACAAGTTTGCTCAGTGGATTCTTGAAGACTTCGAATACAAAAACCAAACTGTAATGGTTGCTCCTGCTACAGGATTCTATGCAACACCTGGTTTAGGTAAAAACGAAGTTCGTATTGCTTACGTTCTTAAGAAAGAAGATTTAGCAAATGCTATGGAAACTTTATCTGAAGCACTTAAAGTTTACCCTGGAAGAACGATTTAATTCCAGATATAATTCAAAAGAAAAGGCTGTTCAATTCGAACAGCCTTTCCTTTTTTTATATCAAATCGCAAGCATCAGCTGGCATCCAGTGTTTATCTTTACCATCCCACTTCACATTACATCCAATCGGATTAGTTAAGGGAACAGAAATAGGTTTACCAGCCAGATATTCATCTATAGCTCTTTCTAAATCTCTTACCTGTACTTTTGAAGTATCCTTTGGGCTATCCACAGCGCGCCCCGTATAAATCAATTTTCGTCCTTCATCGAAAAGATAAAAATGAGGTGTTTTTAATGCTCCATATGCTTTTGCAACTTCCTGTGTTTCATCATAAAGATACACCCAGGGAAAATCATACTCTTCCATACGGTCAATCATATGATCGTAATCATCCTCTTGATAAGTATTAGCTGAATTTGAAT
>Ga0209379_10000638_pt1 | contig 26805 bp, 27 predicted proteins | sample tdDd001_FD_187124 | JGI IMG/M metagenome (GOLD analysis project Ga0209379, IMG submission 187124) | Marine sediment microbial communities from the Atlantic coast under amendment with organic carbon and nitrate - tdDd00.1 (SPAdes)... | ecosystem: Environmental > Aquatic > Marine > Coastal >...
TCGCCCACAAGCTGGCACGCGTGGCCAAAATCCACTTCTCACGCCAGCAACTTGCCGCTTCCGGGCCGAAGCTGCCGGATCGCCAGGCACTATTCAAACGCCTGTTAGCCTCCAAAGCCATTGAAAAAGTCGTGGCCGAAGAAGCCCAGAGCCGAGATGTACCTGTCGAGAAGGTCCGCAAAGAAGCTATTGATATGATGGAAGAGATCGCGGCTGATTTTTCATACTCGCTGATCAAACGCGGCGAACGCTTCCTCGGCTGGCTCTGGAACAAGCTATACCAGGGGCTGAACATTCACAATGCTCAGCGGGTAAGGAAGCTGGCTCAGGACGGTCACGAGATTGTCTATGTCCCCTGCCACCGTAGCCACATGGACTACCTGCTACTGTCCTACGTACTATATCGAGAAGGCCTGGTACCTCCGCATATTGCCGCCGGTATCAACCTGAACTTTTTCCCGGCCGGTCCTATTTTCCGTCGGGGAGGCGCCTTCTTTATTCGCCGCAGCTTCAAGGGCAACCGCCTGTACTCAACCGTTTTCCGCGAGTACCTGGCAGAGCTGTTTGCCAAGGGCTACTCCGTTGAGTACTTCAGCGAAGGCGGCCGATCTCGTACCGGCCGTTTGCTTCAGGCCAAAACCGGTATGCTATCGATGACCATTCAGGCGATGCTGCGTGGTCTGAACCGCCCGGTCACCCTGGTACCGGTCTATATCGGCTACGAGCACGTAATGGAAGTGGCAACCTATGCCAAGGAGCTACGCGGCAAGCGCAAGGAAAAGGAGAATGTCGGACAGGTACTCCGTACCCTGCGCAAGCTTCGCAACCTCGGCCAGGGCTATGTCAACTTTGGCGAGCCGATTTCACTGAACCATTACCTCAATGACAATGTCCCTGAGTGGCACCAGGACATTGATCCAATTGAGCCGCAGCGTCCGCAGTGGCTAAACCCGGCAGTCAATGATTTGGCGAATAAGATGATGACCCACATCAACGATGCCGCAGCGACCAATGCCCTGACCCTCTGCGCGCTAGCGCTGTTGGCTGCCCGCCAACGTGCACTGAGCCGCGAAGAGCTCGAGCAGCAAATCGACTGCTACCTGCAGTTACTGCGCAATGTACCGTATTCCGACCAGTGCACCATGCCTGATTCTGATGCGGCGACCCTGGTTGGGCATGCAATGGAAATGGATAAGTTTATTGTCGAGCGCGACAGCCTTGGCGAGATCATTTCCCTTGACCGCCAGCAGTCAATTTTGATGACTTACTATCGTAACAACATTATTCATCTGTTTGCGCTGCCGTCGCTGATCGCTCACATCGTGGTCCAGCACCAGCGTCTGAGTATGGAGGCTATCCACCAGCAGGTCGAGCTGTTGTACCCGTTCCTCAAAGCTGAGCTATTCCTGCGCCACGAGAAAGAATCGCTAGGCGAAGTTATCGACAGCCAGATAGCGGAACTGGTTCGCCAACGCCTGGTACTCAGTGATGGTAAGTATATTGCACTGAACAATGCTCGCATTGGCCCGCTACAGCTACTGGCGCGTACTATTTCGGAAACGCTTCAGCGCTACGCTATCACCCTGACGCTACTTCGTTCCGAGCCACAGCTGATGAAAAGTGATCTTGAGCAGCAAAGCCAGATGATGGCCCAGCGCCTGAGTCGTCTGCACGGCATCAATGCGCCGGAGTTCTTCGACAAGGGGGTATTTGCGACACTGGTCAAAACCCTGCGCAGCGAGGGCTACCTTAACGACGAGTGCCATGCGGTATCCCGGCCGGTTGAGACTCTGGCTGATCTGCTTGCGGCACTGGTCTCCCCAGAAGTGAAGCTGACCATTCAGGCCGTAATGAACCGGGAGGACAAGGTCGAGGAGGTTGACCCAAGCGCCTAGCCTTTCAGGTAATACGCCCTTCAGATACAGCGCAATAAACTCAAAGCTGGCCTCATTGGCCAGCTTTTTTATATCTGTTCCCTATCGTGCAACCGGTACAGCTTTTGGGCTGTGGTAGCTCAATAGCTCCCAAAGCTGCACACTCTCGAGAATAAATCATAAACACCTGTTAATTAATACAAAAAAAGCCAACCAACAAAATTATCATGACAGCTTCAACAGCTTGTACAGCTTTTGGGTCGCTTGAGGTCAAAAACTCCCTCAACAGTCCAAGACCTTGATAAATCCTTATTCGGAGCCGAAATTCAGGTATAAAAAAAGCGCCTGACGGCGCTTTTCATCGAATAATTGTATCAGCCGAGACCAACGCCGGCAGCAATACCGATACACACCAGCATGCCGACATAATTATTATTGAGGAACGCTTTGAAGCACGGCTCTCGCTCTCGCTCACGGATCAGCATCTGTTGATAGACAAACAAGGCGGCGGCTAATAACAAAAACCAAAAATACAGCTGATGCAACGCCAGCATGGCACCAATAGCAATGAGTACAACCAGCGTACCAAGCTGCAGTAACCCGACAGCTATCTTATCCGATCGGCCAAACAAAATAGCCGTCGACTTGATCCCAACCTTCAGATCGTCGTCACGATCAACCATTGCATACTGGGTATCATAGGCAATGGTCCACAAAATATTGGCAGTAAACAGCAACCATGCGGCTACGGGCAGCTCTCCGGCCTGCGCGGCATAAGCCATCGGAATTGACCAGCCAAATGCCATGCCCAATATCAGCTGAGGCAAATGGGTGAAGCGCTTCATAAACGGATAGGCCGCAGCGAGCAACAAGCCAACCACCGACAGCATGATAGTCAACCGGTTCATCGTCAGCACAAGCAAAAACGAGATCAGAACCAATAACCCAAACAAGCCTAGCGCCTCTCGCTCCGATATTTTTCCGGACGGCATCGGACGCTGGGCCGTGCGCTTAACGTGACCATCAAAATTGCGGTCCGCAAAATCATTAATCACACAGCCCGCTGCACGCATAAAGATCACCCCGAGCACGAAAACAACCAATACCTGCGGGTTGGGAAACCCGTCGGCAGCAAGAAACAATGCCCATAGCGTAGGCCAAAGCAGTAACAGGCTACCGATTGGGCGATCAAATCGTGCTAGCTGCCAGTATGCCTTTGCTTTGCTCAATTCCAACTCTGACTCTCCTTCGCATATACCGGAGCATCTTCTAGAAACAGCTCAGCAACCAGTAGCGGTTTTTCATTAATCCATAACCTTGAGCGCCGGGCCCACAACGGCTCAGGGTAGGTACCGACGTTAGCGACAACCAATGCATCGCGCCGGGCACTGCGATCGGTGAACACCCGAAGTCCCAACGGCATCTCGCCGAGTTGCTCCAGATCACTTTCCTGACCGGTAAGCGTCGATAACGGGATAAGCGTACGGGCAAATACCCAAGGGATCCCGTCTCCCATCAGGACGACTTTTCGCAACAGACAATCAACATCACCAATTAATACCCGTTCATCATCCGATAGCTGTGACTTTCCAAGTTTTGACTGTTCAATCAGAGACACCGTGAAATGGTCACAATGGCGCTGAAAGCGCCGCGACAATGAATCCGGTTCAAGCAACCAATGCCCAAATCCGGTCCCTTCTACGGCTGTTTCTTCCGGTGCCTGCCACTGGGCACGATCCAGCAAGGGCTTGTACAACTGCTTGAATTTCGACATTTTTCCAATATAAACCCCACCAAGCGGTCATCTAATGCTTGGTAGAATCCGGTTAATTTATTACCATAAGGAAACACTATTGTAGCAAGCTGTAACGGGTACGAATATCGTTACGATCGAAAGAACGCAATTCATTGCCTGAAAAGGCTGTAAATCCATGAGTGTAATAATGAAACCGACAATCTTAGGCTTCACCCTATTTTTTGCAGCCCTGCTGACGCCATTTTATGCCTCGGCAGACGAGGCAGCTACGGCTACACCACAATACACTTACTTCACCCTTGAGCCTGACATCACCACCAACTATGTCACCCAAGGGAAAAAAATCGGTTATCTGCGACTGCAAGTTGATTTGATGGTATCCGACCCAGATTTAATCAAGCAGCTAGAACACCATGCGCCGCTGATCCGCGATGCGATTATCTACATCATCGGCCAGCAACCGGAAGCAAGGATCAAGTCTCTTGCCGGACGGGAAGAGATCCGACTGGCCTGCCTGAACAAGGTCAATGAGCTGCTGATCATGGAAACGAAACAAAGAATTCTCACCGAGCTGCTATTTACCAAATACCTATATCAGTGATCGCAGAAGCGGATACCGCCGTTCGCTAATAACAACAAGCCCAACTAAAAAAGGCGCCCAATGAGCGCCTTTTTCCAAGTTACTAGTTATTTCTTATGCTGCTGCAACCGCGTGCGATCGACGTTTTGCCAAAATATAGTCTGCAACTGCCTGCTGCTGTTCAGCGCTCAGGTACAAGCCGAGCTTGCTTCGACGCCATAGGGCATCTTCGGCAACCTGCACGAATTCATGCTCCATCAGATAATCCAGCTCGCGGGCATAGAGTCCTTCACCGAAGAGCTGACCCATATCAGCTTCCGCACTCACACCTTCAAGTACCTTGAGAGCATAACTACCGTAGTTGGTGGCCAGTCGCTCGACGGTGAAACGCGACAGCCACGGACACTGCTGTTGCAGGCAAGTGGCCAATTGCGGGCCATCAAAATCAGCTTCCCCACCCGGCAGGTAGGATTCCGCCGTCCAGCTCTGCCCCATACGCGGGAAGAAAGGAGCCAGCTTGGTCATCGCAGCTTCTGCCAGCTTACGGTAAGTTGTCAGCTTGCCACCGAAAATTGACAATAGCGGCGGGTGATTACCTTCCTGTTCCAGCTCCAGCGTATAGTCACGGGTGATCGCCTGCGGCGAATCAGACTCATCATCACATAGCGGCCTGACACCGCTATAGGTCCAGACTACATCCCCACGTTGCAACTTCTCGACAAAATGGTTGTTGTAGACATTCAGCAAATAGTTAATTTCATTCTCGTCGATGGCAACCTCGCGCGGATCTCCCTGATACTCGACATCTGTAGTACCAATAATCGAGAAACGATCCAGGTACGGGATAACAAATACAATTCGGTTGTCTTCGTTTTGCAAAATATACGCCTGAGGCTGATCATGCACACGGGGAACAACTATGTGTGATCCTTTGATAAGCCTAATATTACGCGGAGATGGTGCCTCCAGGCTCTGATCGTAAAATGCCTTGACCCAGGGGCCTGCCGCATTAACCAGGGCATGGGACCTACGCTCGAACGTATCGCCGCTCACCATATCCCGAATAGTAACTACCCAGAGATCACCCTGCTGCTCAGCTTTTTCCACTTTGCAACGATTGCGGACTTCACCGCCACGGGCGGCCACTTCCATTGCGTTTAGCACCACTAGGCGAGCATCATCAACCCAGCAGTCAGAATATTCGAATCCCTTGGTAATTTCTGGAATCAGTACTGATTCCCGGCCGAACTTCAGCCCCTGGCTAGCAGGCAAAGTCGTCCGCTTACCCAAATGGTCATAAAGAAAAAGGCCTGCACGGATCATCCAGGCAGGACGAAGATGAGGGCGGTGCGGCAAACGAAAACGCATCGGACGGGCAATATGGGGAATTTTTCGCAACAGCACTTCACGCTCGGCCAATGCCTCACCGACCAGGCGAAATTCATAATGCTCGAGATAACGCAATCCGCCATGGATCAGCTTAGAGCTTGCCGATGAGGTTGCGGAGGCAAAATCACTGGCCTCAAACAGCCCGACCCGCAAGCCACGTCCTGCAGCATCAGCGGCAATACCTGCGCCGTTAATCCCGCCACCGACGACAATCAGATCCAATACTTCAGTTGTTGCTACCCTCATACCACCACCTCAATCGAAACCAATAAAGTTCACAAACACTCAAAATGTTCGTTATCGAGCATAATAGACGAGTTTTTAATTAAGTTCATCTTTTATATTTTCGACTTGTTACATAATTCCGAGGCCGGTAACAGGATTGATACAAAAAACGGGCTGCCATTTCTGGCAGCCCGCAACTATGCAGTATGTGTGGTGATATTGTCAGTGGCTCAGCCGCTAACTCAGCCAATATAGACCTAACGAATAATTTCGGTATGAATTTCGTGTTCAGCCAAACGCTTTGCCAGCTCTTCTGGCGGGTTCTGATCCGTAAACAACATATCAATCTGGCTGATATCCCCCAGGTTGACCATCGCATTACGGCCGAATTTGGTATGATCGACACCCAGCATTACGCAGCGGCTGTTTTCGATAATCGCTTGCTTCACTCGCACTTCGTGATAATCGAAATCCAGCAACGAACCATCGAGATCAATCCCGCTGATCCCCATAATGCCGAAATCCAACCGAAACTGAGAGATAAAGTCGAGCGTCGCCTCGCCAACAATACCGCCATCCCGGTTACGTACTTCCCCCCCAGCCAAAATGACGCGGAAGTCGTCTTTGCCGGTCAGGATACTGGCAACATTCAGGTTGTTAGTTACAACACGCAAGTCGTTATGCTCAAGCAATGCACGGGCAACAGCTTCGGGAGTCGTACCAATATCGATAAATAGCGTGGCGCCATCCGGAATATGCTGCACCATGGCCTGGGCAATACAGTCCTTTTCGGCCAGCTGCATCACTTTACGGGTGCTATATGAAGTGTTGACCGAGCTTGATGGAATTGTGGCGCCTCCATGATGGCGGCGAATTTTATTATCGGCAGCCAACTCATTGAGATCGCGGCGAATAGTTTGCGGGCTGACATTAAAACGCTCAACCAGATCGTCAGTGCCGACGTAGCCCTGGTTTTTAACGAGATCGATGATTTCCTGGTGACGTTTGCTTTGCTTCACGACTAACGCTGCTCCTAGTTGCAACAAGGCTCCGCGAATGCGAAGCCTTGCCATATTACCTAGAGCGTTACCAAGATGCCAATGATGGCGATCTCAATCACGCATTTTGCTCTGCACTACCAGTAACAACTTCTTTGTGCAGCTTGCTTTCACCGATCAACGCCAAGGTCAGGAAGAAGATCGAGAAGCCACAGGCTGAAGTCAGTACCATGAAGCCACCGTCCCAGCCGAAGTGGTCAACGGTATAGCCCAGAACGGCGTTTGCCGCAACGGCACCACCAAGATATCCGAACAAGCCAGTAAGACCCGCAGCAGTACCTGCCGCTTTCTTCGGAGCCAGCTCCAATGCATACAGGCCGATCAACATAACCGGACCGTAAATCAGGAAGCCGATAGCAACCAGAGCCATCATATCGATCATTGGGTTACCCGGAGGGTTAAACCAGTACACCAAGACAGCCACGGTAACCAGCGCCATGAACAGGATCCCCGCTGGAGCACGACGTCCTTTGAAGAATTTATCCGACATCCAGCCACACAGCAGCGTACCCGGAATACCAGCCCACTCATACAGGAAGTAAGCCCATGATGATTTATCCACAGTAAAGTCTTTCACTTCACTCAGGTAAACCGGAGCCCAGTCCAATACGCCGTAGCGGATCAGGTAAACAAAGGCATTCGCAATCGCGATGAACCACAATAGTTTGTTGTTGAAAACATACTTGAAGAAGATTTCCTTCGCGGTCATCTCTTTCTCGTGAGATTCATCGTAATTATCAGGATAATCGTTCTTATGCTCTTCAATCGCAGGCAAGCCGCAAGACTGTGGTGTATCGCGCATCACCAGCAGGGTGAAGGCAGCGACCAACAAGGCAAAGAAAGCAGGTACGTAGAAAGCCGTACGCCAATCGTCATTGAATGCCCACAGACCAAGCAGGAACATCGGACCAATCAGACCGCCACCCACGTTGTGGGCTACGTTCCATACCGATACGATTTCACCACGCTCTTTGCGTGACCACCAGTGCACCATCGTCCGTCCGCAGGCAGGCCAGCCCATGCCCTGGAACCAACCATTAAGGAACAACAGAATGAACATCGCGGCAATACTGCTGGTTGCCCACGGCATAAAGCCAAAGCACAGCATCACCAGAGCCGACATCGTCAGACCGGCAGCCAGGAAGTATCGTGGATTCGAGCGATCCGAGACACTACCCATCAAGAACTTAGATAAACCGTATGCAATGGAAACAGCCGCAAGAGCGACCCCCAAATCACCACGGCTGTAACCATACTCTTCAATAAGGAAAGGCATCGCCAAACTAAAGTTCTTACGTACTAGGTAATAACCGGCATAGCCAAAGAAAATACCTGCGAAAAGTTGCCAACGGAGTCGCTTGTAGACGGGATCGACGTGGCCATCAGCCAGTCGCTCCGTATGCAAGGCGGGTTTAAAAATGCCAAACATAAAGTGTTCCTTAAAATGTTGTTGTTGTTTTAGCGATGGTTTGCGTAAACGCAATATAGGGCGAGCGAAATAAGCAATATCGCTCAAGGTATGCAAATTATTGCTCGAATGAGAACAAATAAATGTGAAAAGAATCAAAAACGAAGATTTAATTTTCAGTAATGGTGCATTTACTCTAATTTTTTCATAAAAATCAGAGCTAAAGACGTTGATCAACAGATTCAGTTAACTTCTGCTGTTGAAATTTTATCCACTATATTGGCTATGTTATTGCCTAGCGACGGATTTTTGCATCCAGCAAAGCCAAACCACAACCACTGAGCAAACCAAACAGGTGCGCCATATTGGCAACCGACATACCCAAAGGCTGGGCAAAACCGAGTACCAGCCAGGCCAACATGAAAACCACATAGGGCTTGGGAATAGACAAACCACGCTGTGGTGCCAGCCAGCCCATCCACCAGATGTAACCCAGCAAGGCATAGACGACACCTGACAGGCCGCCGAAATTAGGACCATGAAGCCAGAACTGGGCAAAACCGGAGATCAGGGCCGAAATGAGGAAAAGCTGAACCAGTTTAGAACTTCCGCTATGCCGCTCGAGCTGCCCGCCCAAGAGCCACCACCACAGACAGTTGAAGAGAATATGCAGTGTAGAAAAGTGGATCAGTGCATGGGAAAAGAAACGCCACACTTGCCATTGATCGCCATCCATTACCGGAAAATGAAACAGATTGAATACTGACTGCTGCAATCCGAACAACCAAAGCCCATAGACAGCAATAGAGATAACCATGACTGACAGGCTAAACGGACCCGCCTTCGACTTGATAATTGCCAGCAAGTCTGGATGGTTATAATAGAATTTTGCCGTCCGCGATTCGGCGACATCCCACGAAGCAGCCTGATACTTCCTATCTTGCGGGTTGGCCAAAAACAAATTGAGTTCGGCCTGCGCTTCTATCAGATGCTGGGATTCCTTCAGCCAGATAGCAAACATCCCTTCCGGCTCGGGGGCCAATGTCAGGGCAATCCCGCGTGAAGCCATATAATCAATGAATGCCTGTGCCTGACGGGGATTATTTAATCCGGCTAACCGATGCATCTGCTACTCCGTAATAGGACCTATGCCTGTTGGATACAAGGATATGCCTGGCGACGCCAGGCCTCAAAACCACCGTCAAGACTATACACTGTTTCATAGCCTTGATTAATCAAGTATTGCGCCGCCCCCTGGCTGCTAATGCCGTGATAACACATCACAACGATAGGCTGCTCGAAATCGACCTTATTCATCAGCTCAACCATTGTATCATTGGTCAAGTGAAAAGCAGGCTCCGGATGTGACAGAGCAAAAGACTGCGGATCGCGGATATCTACCAGCACAGCTTCTAGTTCAGGTTGTTGTAATAATGTGTATGCCCGCTCTATCGAAATATGCTCAAACTGTTCCATTGACTGCCTCGTTCTCTGTCAGATCAGGCTACCCACCGATGGCCTGCTATATTATTCAAGTTACGATAATGGCTTGATCTTACCGATGAGCAAAAACGTGATGATCGTCCGTTATAGGATCCTGGCGCAAGATATTGGCCTGATTATCGCTGCCACACATTATACCGCACAAAGTTACTCACAACCTCGCACAGAAAGTAGGGCTTTACATCCCTGAGGATAGACTGACCAACATCAGGTACAACAAGGCACAGCAAGAAGCTCGCCCGACCTCCCCCCTTACCGCTGATCAAAATACCACCAGCTGTGGAAAAACCTGTGAATAGCGTTGATAATGTGTTTTGCCAAACTTTGATCCACTATATGTAGATTGGATCCGATCAAAAACTGTGGATAACTCAATATGTAGTGCACAGCTATACTCACAAACGTGAGGTATATCTCAGAAAACAAGCACAAAAAAACCGGCCCATGGCCGGTTTTAAAAATTCTATTATTGTGGATAATTTGCGAGGATCTTTAGATGCTCTCTCCGACCGCTTCTTTCAGTTTCTTCATCGCATTTTTCTCCAACTGACGGATCCTTTCAGCTGATACACCATAATGATCAGCAAGCTCCTGCAACGTTACCTTCTGCTCATCTAACCAGCGGGAACGAACAATATGCTGACTACGCTCATCCAACCCACCCAGAGCAAGAGACAAGCGGTTGTTCGCGTGTGCCTCCCAATTATTCTCTTCATAGCTTAGCGCGACATCGGATGACTTATCTTCAAGGAAGTACACCGGTGCAGTGTAGCCGCTATCTCGATCATCGTCCTCAGAAGGCATTTCAAAGGTCGGATCCTGCGCGGCGAGTCGAGATTCCATCTCGCGGACTTCGCTGGCATCAACGCCTAACTGTTCTGCAACCATCTCGACTTCGGCATTGTTGAACCAACCAAGACGTTTTTTAGACTTACGCAGGTTAAAAAACAGCTTACGCTGAGCCTTTGTGGTTGCCACTTTCACGATACGCCAGTTACGAAGTACGTACTCATGAATTTCAGCCTTGATCCAGTGCACAGCAAATGAAACCAGACGTACCCCGACTTCAGGATTAAAGCGCTTTACCGCCTTCATCAAGCCAATATTACCTTCTTGAACCAAATCCGCCATTGGTAGGCCGTAACCTGAATAGCCACGTGCAACATGCACGACGAAGCGCAAATGGGACATAACCAGACCTTTCGCCGAATTAATGTCACCATCATAGTGCAGACGCTCAGCTAACTCGCGTTCCTGCTCGGCCGACAGCATTGGATAGCCGTTAACGCTCTGGATATAACTGTCCAGACTATCTGCAGAAACTAAAGCCATTGAAGTCATCTCTTGTGCCATTCAACAAACCTCGTGTGTTTTTTAAACCAATGGGAAATTACTTGAACCTGTAATGATGCCCAGAAAACAGCCACCTTTGCAAGCGGGCCGCATAATTTACATCATTTATAGATTCAAAAACGTCAGATAGGTTCAATTTCTTTCAAATGGCGACCGGCAGACAAACGTGCTGCAAGCAGGCCCAAAAACGATGCAATCATCAGCAAAATCAGTGTTTCATCCCAGCGAAGTCCGACCATGCGAAAACTGCTGTCATACAAAGACGCCAACTTAGCGACCGCTCCATCAAGCAGTATAGTGACAATGGCCGTCAATAACCAAGCGACTATCCCGCCAATCAAGCCATACCATGCTCCGGTATAAAGGTAAGGCCGGAGAATGAAACTGTCAGTCGCACCAACCAACTTCATCACCTGAATTTCATCTTTCTGATTCTGTACCTGAAGCCGTAAGGTATTGCCAACTATTAGAAAAACAGCAAACAACATCAGACCAGACATTAGCAATGCCAGGGTAACAGCCAGATCTTTGATTGCCGCCAAACGCTGTAGCCAATCACTATCAAGCCGGACCTCATCCACACTCGGCTCGGTACGCATCTTGGCAGCGAGCTGCACCGCCTGATCGTTGCTTTGCCAGGCGGAAACCGGGCGAACCACAATGACTGCCGGCAGCGGGTTCTCATCCAGCAACGTGAGCGCCTGATCAAACCCGGCATGCTCGCGAAAATCCGCCAGCCCCTGTTGGGGAGAAATATAGTCAACCGACTCTATCTCAGACCAAGATTGCAGCTGCTCACTAAACTGACTCGCAGCCGAAGTCGGTGTACCTTGCTCCAGATACAGTGTCAGCTGAGTCGGGTTTTGCCAAGCCAGGGCCACCAAGGTGACATTTTTTGCCAACAGGTAAAAACTGGCTGGCAGTGTCAGAGCAAAAGCCAGTACCGCCAGGGTTAGAAAGTTGCCAAGCGGACGTCGCATCAGCTCGACCAATGCCCCCTTGCATTGTTGCTTATGCACCGCAAAGAAGCCTGTTTGCTTACGCGCCACGTCGTGCTACCTCCCTTAAATGCCCCTGCTGGAGATCGAAACGCCGATAGTTATGAGTGGTTAACAAGGACGTATCATGGGTTGCCATCAGAACACTTACCCCCACCCGGTTAAACTCTTCAAACAGCTGCATCACCTGGTGTGACAAAGCGGCATCTAGGTTACCCGTTGGCTCATCAGCCAGCAGCAACCGAGGCTTGTTAACAACCGCACGGGCAATTCCTACCCGCTGCTGCTCACCGCCGGAGAGCTGCATCGGCAAACAGCGGGCCTTATCAAGCAGGCCGACTTTGTCCAATGCGGCGGACACACGCCGTTTGACCTCGTTTTCCGAAGCCAGCTCGACCCGCAATGGCATCGCAACATTGTCATAGACACTGCGATCCATCAGCAGCTTATGATCCTGAAAAATAATCCCGATATTGCGGCGCAGAAAGGGGATCTGCTTATTATCAATTCGGGTAATCTCATGATCGTTAAAGAAAATATGGCCGTCACTCGGCCGCTCAATCGCACAGATCAGTTTCAGCAGGGTACTCTTACCCGCACCGGAATGGCCGGTCAAAAAAGCCATATCTGCCTGTTGCAGATGAAAATCTACTTTTTGCAGGGCTTGACGCCCGCCGCGGTAAGCCTTGCTTACCTGCTGAAACCGAATCACGACTTATTCCTCGTCACTAAACAGCGCTTCAATAAACTCACTGGCCGCAAACGGACGTAAATCATCAATTCCTTCGCCAATACCAATATATCGGATTGGAATATTGAACTGATCGGCCACGGCGAAGATCACCCCACCTTTAGCCGTACCGTCCAGCTTGGTAATTGTTATACCCGAAACCGGTGCTACTTCACTGAACAATTTAGCCTGGCTGATCGCGTTCTGTCCCGTACCGGCATCGACTGTAAGCATAATTTCATGGGGTGCCTGCGGGTCAACCTTCTTCATCACACGCACAATCTTGCGCAGCTCTTCCATCAGGTTGCCTTTGTTCTGCAGACGACCCGCCGTATCGGCAATCACTACGTCAACATTGCGAGCCTTAGCCGATTCAATCGCATCAAAAATAACCGATGCGCTATCGGCGCCAGTATGCTGGGCAACAACAGGAACATTATTTCGCTCGCCCCATACCTGCAGCTGTTCTACGGCTGCTGCACGGAAAGTATCACCGGCCGCCAGCATCACAGACTTGCCTTCTTGCTGGAACTGCTTGGCCAGCTTGCCAATCGTGGTGGTTTTGCCCACACCGTTGACGCCGACCATCAGAATGACGAACGGCTTCTTGTTGGTATCCACCACCAGAGGTTGTTCAACCTTCTCCAGCATTTCGCCCAGCTCATCTTTGAGCAGCCCGTAGAGGGCCTCGCCATCTTTAAGATCCTTGCGATCGGCCTTTTCTGTCAGGCTTTCAATGATCTTCAGCGTGGTATCCATACCAACATCTGCTATCAGTAGCTGTTCTTCCAGCTCCTCGAATAGATCTTCATCGATTTTTTTACCAGAAAACAGCCCAAAGAAGCCGGTACCGAAGTTAGTTTTCGTCTTCTTAAGACCACGCATCAAGCGGGCAAAGAAGCCTTCACTCTTCGGTTTCTCCTGCTCATGAACAGTAGTTTCTGCTTGGGCAGCCGCTAAGGCATCGGCCTCTTCTGCTGCTTTGGCAGCCGCCAAGGCATCGGCCTCTTCTGCTGCTTTGGCAGCCGCCAAGGCTTCGGCCTCTTCTGCCGCTGTGGCAGCCGCCAAGGCTTCGGCCTCTTCTGCTGCTTTGGCAGCCGCCAAGGCATCGGCCTCTTCTGCTGCTTTGGCAGCCGCCAAGGCATCGGCTTCTTCTGTCGCTTTTGTGTCCGCAACGTCATCGTAAGTGGACTCAGTTTGGGACGCATCAGCCTTTGCTTCCACCTCTTGGTGGTCTTTATTTAGTTCAGCTTGCTCGGTCTGTTCTTCAGAACCAAAACCCAGCCACGAAAATAATCCGCGTTTCTTTTTTTCTGCCATTGGCAAATCCTAGAGCTTGATTGGTACAATTTGCAGCCTAAAAACAGGTGTATACTATCATTTTCTAAACGGTCGAAGAAATCTATGACGAGACGCAGGCAACAATCAGGGCGAAATATGCCAAATAACCGCCGGGAAGGGTTCGTAAGAATCATCAGTGGGCGCTGGCGCGGACGTAAACTTCCGGTCCATGATGTTGAAGGCCTCAGACCCACAACTGACCGAGTAAAAGAGACAGTTTTCAACTGGTTAGCTCAAGATATCCATGAGGCTAACTGCCTGGATCTGTTTACCGGCAGTGGCAGCCTGAGCTTCGAAGCATTATCGCGCGGGGCGCAAAATGTGACCATGCTCGAACTGGACAAAAAAGCTGCCGAACAGTTGGAAAAAAATCGACTAACTGTCGGTGCCGACAATGCGCATATACATAATACGGACAGTCTAACATTCCTCAACAAGCAAGGAACGCCATACGATATCGTCTTTATCGACCCACCATTTCGTAAGAATTTGCTACAGGATGTTATCAACCTGCTGGAAACCAACGGCTGGTTAGCTCCCCATGCCATCATCTATATTGAAGCTGAAAAAGAACTGGGTGATCCCGAAACACCCATTCATTGGCATTTGCACAAAGAAAAAACAGCCGGACAGGTTTGTTACCGGTTATTTGAAAGAGAGGAAGCATGAAAGCGTTAATTTTATTGGCAAAAGCCGCCATCGGATTCGTCTGGCTGGTACTGCTGGTTAATATTTTCCATCCCTTCCCGGGCGTTGCAGCTATGGCGCTTTATATTATGACGGGCTTCCTGCTGATGATGCACGGCCTGCAGATGTTGATTTTCATCGGGGCTTTCGGTGACAAGATCAAGATGAGCCGTTGGGAAAAATGGTCAATACTGATTTTCGGTATCTTTTCCCTACTCGACATCCGCCGCAAACACATGATGTAAGGCGGGACAGGGCTTAAAAGTAAAAAGCGAGAGTGAAAACTCTCGCTTTTTGTTATGCCCAAACTGTTAAGCGCCTATCTGGAAGAACTTACGCACCCCGTCCAGCAGCATCTGGGTCGACATCATAATCAGCAACAAACCCATCAGACGTTCAACGGCCTTCAGACCTTTCTCACCTAACAGGCGATTAAATACTTCATAGAACATCAGAATCACAAACGACGCGCCCCATGCCAACAAAACAGCCAGAACCCAGTCCCAGGTCCGGCCCGGCTCCTGATTCGACAGCAGCAGCAAAGAAGCCAGCACCGACGGTCCTGCAATCATCGGAATTGCCATCGGCACAATAAAAGGCTCCTCGCCAGCCGCCAGTCCAGTGACGCCTCCCGGCTGAGGGAAAATCATTCTGATCGCGATCAAAAACAGAATAATACCGCCAGAGATACTGACCGTTTCCGCCGAAACATGCAGGAAATTAAGCAGGTTCTGGCCACCTAACAGGAACGCCAGCAAAATAACCAAGGCGATCAAGAGTTCACGAACCATAATAATTCGTCGCCTTTTCGGCTCAATATGCCGCAAGATCGATATCATTACCGGCAGATTGCCGAGCGGATCCATGATCAAAAATAACATGACCGCCGCAGAGATTATTTCCACAGAGCAGACCTCAGAAAGAGATTAATCGTAAGAAGATTAAGAAAAACAACAGTGTCAGCCAGAAAGCTGACTAGAAGCGGGAAAGTATAACAAACGAACAAAAAGGTGGCGATAATTTTGCCACCATTAAAGCTATCTTTTTACCGGTTACAGCTTAGTGACTACACATACGTTCACGATTAACCGTAATGGTATCACCATCTTGAATAACCTTCCGGCGATCTAGCAAGAAAGTTAATAGCGCATCAAAGGTTAAATCTTGCAGACTACAGGTATGAAAACGCGCCTCTTCACCATATTCAGCAATAACTGCTTGTTTTAGTGATTCAACAGAATAAGGCGTCTCGGCAGCAAGCAGCATGTTTAGAACATTGTGAGCATGGATCTGATTCATAGTATTACTCGCAGTCAATAGAACATCTGTCCGTATTAAACCACAAGCCCCTCACCCAGGGTTGACCCAGAACAAGTAAGAGCATTTAAGATGCACCTTTAAGGCTTGTCGTGGCCGCACTGCCAGCAAATTTCAAACTGGCCCTCATTGTACTCGGCACAATGGTGGCACTTCCAACCGTTGTATGTCGTGTTTTCATAGCGCTCAAGTTGTTGCCTAGCCGATGAAACCTGCTCTTCCTGAACCCAGAGCCCCACTTGCAGCACATCCGTAGGCAACTCACCTGTTGCCGCTGACAGATTTTCGCCACTGAGCTGCACCTCAATACGCTCGCTCTCCAGCATCCCCTTGATACTATGCGCCTCCAAGTTATTGGCTGCGTCGTATACCTTGATCCACGGCCCGCTCATCATATGCTCCTTCTAATTTGGTTACCCACTCCCGGCAACTTAGCTACAAAGACCATATCATCAACGTTTTATTTCAAACCGCTATGAGCAATCCGGCCAACTTAGACCAATAGCGTAGCAACAAACAATGATTGCGCCAGGTAGTAACTAGACATAATAACCGTAGTAGAGGGTTTAAATGGCCCCCGGAAGCGATCGACCGCCAGTACCGTGTCAGAAACAATAAATACCAAGGCACCAACGAAAGCCAGCAGTCCGGCTGTTGAACCCACGGTCAGCCAGAACTCACCCGCCGCCCAAGTCATCTGCACAATAATCGCAATATAGATGGCAACCGGGGTAATCAACGCGCCAAGCGAAGGCAACAACAACAAAAATACAATGATCCCGCCACCGACAAGCATCGCAGGCAGCCACCACACCATGTTGCCGTCCAGTTGACTCCAGAATGCCAGCGAATAGGCAATATGGGCGAGAAGAAAGCTGCCCAGGCCAACGATAAACCTGTCTTTAGGCAGCATCAGGAAAATATCGCCAATGACAGACAACACCAAGCCGATAAAAATGGCTTGGTGATAAATACTCTCGAGTCCCGACTGCCAGGCCAGTAGCAGCAGTAGCACCATGGTAAACGGCTTAAAAAAATAGTACTGCCATCTAGGGCCGTGGTACGCAGCTGTAATATGTAATAAAGCAGATAAAGATATGGCTAACCAAACCCACATAGCATCACCAGTATAATTATAGTTATAAGCAGGGACAGTTTAGAAACCCAACCAGGATTGTCTAGCAGGGATCCACCAGAACTAGACCCCGCTTGTAAAAACGCTAAGACATCATCACCCAGAACGGCAAGCTTTGTAACTCGGTAAAAACTTGCAGCTCCGTTCCTTAAGCCTTATGAGACAGGCCACAGGATAACAAAACCACCCCAGCAAACGATTGCCTTATATCAAGATAGTGAATAATAAGCTTTGATAAAGATATCGGGTAAAATGCCCCCCTACCCCCCCACACTTCAAGTAACAAACAACGAACATATGGACATTATTATCAATGACTTAAAAGCAAAAAGACAAGCAAAATAGAGAATACCCCGCATTGAAAGAAGCGACAGTTTATTTGACCCAAAACCAAACACAAACACTTTAACCAACCAAAAAAATAGCATAATTATCTAACACAGATCTCAACCCTCTTCTCACCGCTCCCTCCCCAAAAGAGCCAACCAAACAAAAACAGCCACACGAACCACACAGCAAGATATGATCAGTAAAACCCACAAAAATATAAGCAAAGATAAAAAAAGAGCCAGATCACACAATTTAAACCATAAAAAACAACAAGTTATATAACATAATAACTAGAAGTAATAATAAGAACACTATTTAACCTGACCAAAAAACACAATTTCTTTAGCGTAAAACACCCATATAAAGCCAACATAACCTAACCTTTACTGACTTTTCAGCATTCAGACTTGCCTAAAGACCAAAAACAGTGCTATTCTAATTACCAAGACATAATCAGCAGCAACACAAGGATCTTACCTATGTTCACAACATCTCAAAAACAAGGGCTTATGATGATCGCAGTGGTTGTCGGTTTAATGACGCTGCCTGTTATCTACTAAGCAATATAAAAAATTCAAAAAAAAGGTGCCTTTCGGCACCTTTTTTCGTCTTAACAGATTATAGCTTGAAGGTTAAGTCCCTATATCCGGACAAACACTAGAGAAGGTTGAAAGCAGTGTTATAAATTTGGAACTCACTGATCTCTAAGGCGTTAAATTAATACGGTGCCAATGCTCAGAATAAAACCAGATGGCCAAAGCGGTAAAACCCAATACGACAAATGCGGCGACAGTCCAGACAAAGCGCCCACTACGAGGTGTCAGCTCATCTTCGCAATCTCGACAGGCAGCCAGAAAGCCCGGCTTGTCATCCAGCTTGTAACCCTCTTCATGAACAGTTTTATTCCGTACCGACGCAACGAAACGAAGCTTGGGAATGATCTCGTGGGGTAGCCGCTCTTCACAGCTAGTAATAAGCTGATGTAAGCCTTTTCCTTCGGCATGATAGTGTTGGCGAAGTAAGTGCTCAATCCGCCTTGAACGCGTCACGACTAACTCAATATTGGCCATACGCCGATCTCCTTTCTGCTCTCTACCTACTTACCTTATCGTGACTTGATGTACATGCAAAGCCTGCTGACAATGATTTACAACCCTTTTCACCTAACAGGGGCTTCTGCAGTAATATTGCCTCTGGGTATATTCGGTTATTGCCCGATCGGCAAAAGCCTGTAGCGGTCACGGTTTACTATTTTGGATGTACAGCTCGGCACGACAATCAATAATAATAATGCCCACGGTGTTGCCCGACTGATCAAGGAGTACATTGATGCCACTATGGATTGTGCTGGCCGCTGCCATCTTGTTTGTTATCTCCATTTTTTATTTTATCCGCTTTTATCGACGCCATGTGCAGGGAGAAAATGCCCCCGAGCAAAAAATTGATGTCGAAGTTCTGGATAAACAAAGCGTGGCTATCATTGGTGCTCAGCCAGGTGAAGATAACGAAGAATACTGGATTTATGTTCAACCCGCCAAGGGTGGTCCCAAACGCGAATTCATGGTCGGCATACATTATTACCATGCACTCAATCCAGGCGATCGCGGCACCATGACCTATAAAGGGTTATCATTTATTCACTTCGCCCTAGAGCGAGACTAGCCATCCGACCAACAAAATGGCTGGTCACCTAAGGAACCAGCCATGCTGTTTTCGTCCCCTTCGCCAATAGCCAGCTGGCAGTCAGCGCCAACCCGGTACAAATCAGGGTCCAGAACGGGATCATAATAAGCGGATGGGCAAAATACAGATCATACTCTCGTACCGGCCATAGAAATATTGGGTGCAGCAGATAAATACCGAGGCTGTAGCGGCTCATAAAAGCAATCCGCACCAGCCAGATCTGACTCAGACGTCCACTATACTGCTGGCACAGAGCAAAAATCATGGCAGCGATCAACGCCGTATTGACAGTTTTGTAGGACATCCAGCGCCCAACGGTATATTCCCCGGCAGAAAAGCTGTTACTGACAACCATATAATCAGTCAGCAGCAATCCAGCCCCTCCCAGCACAACAAGCCATTTCAGTGCCGGCCATCGATACTGAAATAAGCAATAGCCTAGAAGTAAGTACCCGCTATATAAAATCAGCTTATGACTCCATAATCCATCGATTCTAAACAGGAACATCGTTGTCAGTACCAGCCAGGCAATAGTGAGCGCTATCGCCCCTGTGCGGTCGGTATGCTGAACATAATAGCGAAGGAAAGGCACCACAAAATACAGCGGAATGAAATAGTAAAAGAAACCGAGGTGATAATAGGTTTCATGCTCGGGCAGCGCTACCAGCGTCTCAAGCACAGTCGTACTATTGAATCCAGATGCCGTCAGGCCTGATAGTACGGCATAAAAAACAGACCAAACCAGAAAGGGAACTAACACCTTGCCAAGGCGCCGCCTTACATAATAGTTTAAATCAAACTCACGGTTATCGGTCAGCATCAGTGCGCCGGTGATCATAATAAAGACCGGCACGGCCCACCGGCTAAAGCTATTAAAACTAGTGGCTGTGAGCCAGGCACTATCAGAAATCACTCCAAGCTGCTCGCGATAAGGGCCAAGAACATGGATCACAACAACGGCAATAGCCGCCATACAGCGAAGTAAATCAAAAAAGACAACCTTTTGCCTCACCCGTTTGTCTCCCATTAGCAACAGCTCAGCAATCCAGTTTTTAATATAGCAGCAAGCCAGAGTAAGTACCTGAGCTTACTCTGGCTTTAGTCTATTACTAACAGAATGTTGACATTATGGCTGCTGGCGGGTTGCAGCCAGGACAATCTCGCGAATACACAGGTTCTGCGGCTGCTGATAAGCAAAACGGATGGCATTGGCAATATCGTCCGGGACAATCGCCCCGCCCATGCCATCTTTCCACTCTTCGTAGCCAGCTTTGATATCGTCACTGGTCGTATGGCTCAGCAGCTCTGTTTCTACCGCACCCGGGGCAATCGTAATAAAGCGAACATTATCATCGGCGACCTCTTCGCGGATGTTTTCGGTAATCGCATGTACCGCAAACTTGGTACCGCAGTAGGCTGCATGGCTCGGGAAGGTCTTGCGACCGGCTACCGAGCTGATGTTAATCACAGTGCCGTGCTGGCGAGCTTTCATATCCGCCAGTACCACATGGATACCGTTAAGCAGCCCCATCACGTTGACGTCAAACATGGTTTTCCACTCAGTCGGATCTTGCTCATGAGCCAGACCAAGCAACATCACGCCGGCATTGTTGATCAGGCAATCTACCGGACCGAATTGCGCTTCAGCGTCCTTGATAGCTGCGGAAAATGCATCGGCATCTGTCACGTCCACCTGGCGGCACAGTGTATTCGGCAACTGCAATGCTTCCAGGCGATCGACACGACGGGCCAACAATAATAGCGGATGTCCTTCTGCGGACAGTTTGCGCGCTGTTGCTTCGCCGATGCCTGAACTTGCACCAGTGATCACGATAAGAGACTTAGACATAATGAAACCCTTTGCTAGTAGATATAAGAGAGATCATCAACGGCCGGCACTAAGTTGATGGCGCTACTATATCGGGCTGGCAGAACGAGGAAAAATATCCTTTTTTTCTGCTTATCATAAGAATTAGCTATGGATAGGCTATTATGATGGCCTGATCCCAAACGAGTTTCCCCTTATGGATTTACGTCTGCTGCGCTTTTTTGTTGCGGTCTACGAAGAGAGAAACATTACTCTTGCGGCCGAACGCTGTTTTGTCTCGCAGCCTTCCATCTCCAATGCCGTCAAGCAACTGGAGGCCGAGCTCAGCACTCCGCTGTTTGTTCGTCATAAGAAGGGGGTTGATCTGACCGATGAGGCCCATTACCTCTACCCGCATGCCATCCGGCTGCTGGGCGAGATCAATCGCCTGCCTCAGCTGTTTCAGCAGCGAACCGAGTGCCTGCCGCTAAAACTGGCCAACTTCCCGGATTTGAGCCAGTCACAGCTTGCCAAGGTATTCGCCCAGCTCAAGCAGCAGATCCCGAACCTGTTATTAGAGCTGGTCGATCATGATGCACCTGCCGATGCTCGTCTGACGCTGGATATGTTCAAGGCCGAGGATGAAATCTTCCTGCCGCTGTGGGATGAGGATTATGTCTTGTGCATGCAGCCTGACCACCCGCTGGCGGCACTGGAAAAAGTGCCTCCGGAGCAACTCCACCAGCATGACTTCATCGAATGCCCGCCCTGCGAAGCCCACCAGCAGACTATCGGTCTGCTGGCCTGCGACGGCCTTGCCGTTAACCTGGTTGCCAAGGCCGAGCACAAAACCCAGGTGATGCATCTGGTACAGGCGGGGTTGGGAATATCTTTTCTACCGACTGGGGTACTGGAAACTGCAAATCAGCTGGTCACTGTTCCCTTGGACGGGCCACGGATGTTCCGTCGGCTGGGGCTATGTTACCCATCGAACAAAAGCCTGAATCCGGCATTGACCGCCGCCGTGAAGGTGCTCAGCCAATACACCCCACCCCCGAGACTGGCGAGGCCAAAAAACGCAGGCGGTGACAAATAAGCTATGCCACCGCCTTTTCAAAAAAGATTCATCTTTAGGCAATAATCAGGCCGGTGCGGGGCCGGGACTCGATGAGGAATCAAGATACAGGGAAGACCATTTCAGCGCATGATGGTAGCTTTTCGCTACCATTTCTTCCTTGATCCCCAACGTTTGGCAATAGATGGCGATCTTCTCCCAGTCAGCCTGATCGTAGGCATCAAGCAGGGCAAGTATCTGGCCCAGTTCACCGTGATGGTTAAGCAAGGCATCGCGTACATCAGACTCGAGCGGCAGCAAGGTTAGCAACTGTTCCAACGAATTATCCAGCAGTGCATCAAGCAGGGAAAACATCCCGGTTAGAAATGCCTTCTCCTTCCCGATAGACAAGCGACTGCTGGCAGCCAGCATCTCACACATGCAGGCCCGTTGCAGCGACAGGGAATAGAGTTCTCTGGGCTTGTCGATAGCCGCATGTGCCGTTGCTACAGCACTGACGAATATCTTTATTTTATCTTCGCCAAGATAGACCAACGCCTGCTTAAATGAACTGATCGGTTCAATCGTGCGATGGGTGGCAGCATTGACATACCGCAACAACAGATAGGATAGCGACACATCGCTGACAATGATCTTCTCAACCCGGTCGAAGTCCACCTGATCACGACAGACTTCCTGCAACAAGCGGATTGTTGTCAGTTTTTCTGGTTCAACCTGGCGATTTTTAAGCATCTCCGGTTTACTAAAGTAGTAACCTTGGAAAAATTGGAAACCGGCCTCATAGGCTGCGATAAAATCTTGATGGGTTTCCACTTTTTCAGCCAGAAACTTTAGCTTTAGTGAACGGTTCTGGTTCACATATTCACATGCCTGCTCGATTCCGACTTTCATCAAGTCCAGCTTGATGATGTGCACATAAGGCAAAAAACGCTTCCACTGCGGCTCCATCTCGAAATCATCCAGCGCAATCACGTAACCTTGGCGATAGAGATATTTTATGGCGACAAACAGCTCTTCATCCGGAGCACAGGTTTCGAGTACTTCAATGATCACCTTTCTTTTCGGCAACAACATCGGAAGTAAGCGAATCAAGCTTTCATAGGGAAAATTGATAAAGGTGCGCTGACCGGCAGTTGCCAGATTATCGCCAACCGCCATGTAATTTTCTACCAATAACCTGCAAGTCGCTTTATTCGCCTCAATCACGGGAAAGGCATTGCTTTCCCCGTCACGAAACAACAGCTCGTACCCGACGGTCCGTTGCTGACGGTTAAAAATAGGCTGGCGAGCGACATAAGAATACATGATGCCTGCGTGGTTCCTTAATGGTTTGAAATATAATAAAAATATCTAACCTAAATATAACAGCCCAAGATCAGTAGGCTGACTAGTCAAGTCCTTGCAGTCACGAGCAACGCACCGCAGCCAATAAACATTGAACCAAACATACGGTTTAACCCGCCCATCACCTTGGCAGAACGAATATACATGGTTAGCTTTGATGCCAAGGTGACATAAAACAACATCACAATTGTATCAATAGCCAAAGTCGTGATCCCCAGCACCATCAGTTGCAGTAACTGCGGCTCTGCCGGATTTAGGAATTGAGGAAAAAAGGCCAACTCCCACCAACAACAGATGGAATGCCAGGCCAGCCATACTTCGACACTCGCTCCAACTCTTCCTATCCAGTAAAACCACTATCGAGCTCAAATTAATCGCCTGTTCAACAGGTACATTAATCTGCTTTTACGCATAAGGCGGATACAAGTTAACAGTAGTTCAATCCCTAAAGCAACTCACGCCCGCTTATAGAAAGCGACCACTTTACGTTATACTGAACATAGTTTTTGCCATCAGCCTTTGCGACTGACCGCACACAAGCGCCTTAAATCACTTTCATAACGCTGAGAAATACCATGACAGCCCAACCACCGCACTACTTTCACTTTTCCCAGGAATCTCAGTTCTGCGATACCATGGCAGGCCCTGTCGCCGAATTATGGCAGCACCGTTTGGAGGGGATGTTTCAGGGGGTCGATCAGCTCAATGTCGGCTGGGTCAGCCTAACCGGATTTAACCATGACAAAGCAATCATCGTGGTTAACGGCCGGATCGAAAGTTACTGGAAGTACCAGGAACTGTTTTATGATTTAGTTCAGCAGGGCTACGATATTTTTGCCCTGGATCACCGTGGCCAGGGAGTATCGGACCGAATAGCCGAAGACAGCGAGCTGGGCCACATCGAAAAGTTCGACGACTATGTCAGTGATCTCAAAACCTTCTTTGATACGGTGATTGCGCCCAAAGGATATCAGCAACATTTTATGCTGGCCCACTCGATGGGAGGTACCATCGGCAGCCTGTTCATGGCCAAATACCCTTCGTTGATAGACAGCGCGGTGCTCAGTGCCCCGATGCACGGGATCAATATCAACAACTGGATGAAGCCGATTGCCTCTCCGCTGGCCCGTGTCGTCGAGCAGCTGCAACGCCAGCCCGACTATGCTCCCGGACAGATTCCCTACTATCCCAAACCGTTCATTGACAACCCCCTGAGCCAAAGCCAGATCCGCTATCAATGGTTTCGCGACCTGTACGAGCACAAGCCAGAGCTAAAAATCGGCGGCCCTAGTGCGCGCTGGGTATGGCAAGGGATCGCGGCAGCCAAACAATGCATCGAGCGGGCTCCTAATATCACGACACCTATCCTCCTGCTACAGGGAAGTGATGATACTATTGTCGATAACCGGGCACAGAACCTATTTTGCCAGGCGATGCAGCAAGCAAGCCGTTCCTGCCAGCTAACAGTGATTGAAGGTGCGCGCCATGAACTCTTGTTCGAGGTCGACAAATACCGCCATCCCGTACTTGCTGCAACAATCAATCATTTTTGGAAGGCGGAAAAGGTTGAAAGGTAAATTAACCTCTTTTCTCAGTGGCGATCTGGTTTAAAATCAATCTTATCACCCCCCTATCCTTTAGGGTTAGTGGGGCCATTGTTCCTACTGCCGAGAATTTCCATGTATAAGATAGTTGCTTCAGATTTAGACGGAACCCTGCTCACCCCCGACCACAAAATCGCGCCTTACACCAAAGAAGTCCTCAACCAGCTTCACCAGCAGGACAAAGATTTCATTTTTGCAACGGGCCGTCACCATATCGATGTCGCAGGCATGCGCGAACAACTAGGGATCCCGGCTTACATGATCACCTCCAATGGTGCCCGAGTTCATAACTGCAAGGGCGACGTCGTTTTCCAGCAAGATGTACAGCCAGAGGTCGTCGGTGGCCTTATTGCGATGGCAAAGCAGGATCCCGAACTGAAAATTCATATCTACCGCAACGATGACTGGCTATTGAGTGCCGAAGACGAATCTCTAAAGGATTTTCATGAAACGTTTAACTATCAACTATTTGATGTCGACAATCCGCCACTAAAAGGCATCGCCAAGGTATTTTTCATCCGCGACGACCACGATCACGACAAACTGGTGGAATGGGAAAAGCGCTTCAATGACACCTTCGGCGAACAAGCAAATATTGCCTTTTCGACCCCATGGTGTCTGGAGGTGATGGATGCGAACGTATCGAAAGGGCACGCCCTTGAAGCCGTAGCGAAAGAGAAGGGCTACGAACTGAAAGACTGCCTAGCCTTTGGTGACGGCATGAACGATGTCGAAATGCTGAATATGGCCGGTAAAGGACTAATCATGGACACGGCTCACGATAAAGTCAAAAAAGCATTACCCAACAACGACATAATTGGTTCATGCTGTGATGAGGCTGTCGCCCACTACCTGGCGGATAACCTACTCTAATCCTGTTATTTTACCCAGTACTGCTAAAATTGACCGGTCATCTGCAGGGTTTCCTGCCATTGTAAATCGGTGACCGGCATAATGCTCAGACGGTTGCCGCGCTTCACCAGCGGCATCTCTGACAACGCCGGATTCGCCTTCATCCGCTTGAGCGACACCAGGCGCAGGTGGCGCTGGTACTCAATATCGACCATCACCCAGCGTGGACTGTCAGGGTCGGACTTCGGGTCGAAATACGGCCCTTGCGGATCAAACTGAAAATGATCCGGGTACGCCTCTTTCACCACCGTCGCAATACCGACTACTCCGACATCCTTGCAAGAAGAGTGATAGATAAAGATCTGATCGCCGATTTTTATCTCGTCTCGCATCATATTGCGGGCCTGATAATTACGAACGCCTTCCCAACAGGAAACTTTTTGTTGTTTCAGGGTGTCTATCGAAAATGTATCTGGCTCAGTTTTGAATAACCAATTGGCCATAATCGTTCTCGTTATTGTTATCGAGCTGCGCTATAACACTGGCACATCATAGCAGTAGCGCCGTTATAATGACTTTACGGCTAATCAGCCTAACATACCGAGGGAATCGAATGACACACTTGAGACGGGCTTTACCTACAGCAGCACTACTGGCATTTCTGGCTGGCTGCTCCACATCGTCGATCTCGCCAGCCTCTGCCCCTATCGAGCCCACTCCCGACGACGGTGCATCGGCTGTGAGCACCGAGCATGG
>Ga0209379_10000640_pt1 | contig 26753 bp, 33 predicted proteins | sample tdDd001_FD_187124 | JGI IMG/M metagenome (GOLD analysis project Ga0209379, IMG submission 187124) | Marine sediment microbial communities from the Atlantic coast under amendment with organic carbon and nitrate - tdDd00.1 (SPAdes)... | ecosystem: Environmental > Aquatic > Marine > Coastal >...
AGTTTAAGTAATCAGTTATTTGGCTATCGCACTCATGCAATGCGTGCTTTAGCTTTGGGATATCTTCAGTCAGTGCCTTGGGCCATGTGCCATTCACGAAAGGCTTTGGACAAGGTAAGAGCATGCCCGCAGGTGGCAGTCTGTACTCCACCTCCGTGGCCGTGACTTCAGTACGGTTCGCGCAACCGCTCAGTAACAGCAGCAGGAACATGACATTCAACGTCTTGCAGTTGGTTAGTAAGGAAACTAATGTCTTCACGTAACTTTGCCTCACTCTGAATCCGATCCCGTTGCCTTTGCACCATCAATGCGTTTTGCCTTGCTGCGTCGCCTTTTAATGTGGCAATCGTGTTCAAGTTGGTCTGATTGTCACTGTTGGCTTTCTCAAGCTGTTCGTTGACTCTCGCCAGTTCGGTTTGACTGACTTGAAGCTTTAATCCAAGCATCAAAATCGTTACCACTAGCGAGGCTAACCCCAACCATTTAATCCACTTCCATGCAGCGAACATACTCAACGCCTCGTCGCGTGACTAAGCCAGGCAACTGAACGCCACCGCCATAAACCCATCGCGTGAGTTCATGACATGCTTTCTCATATTCCCCAGTCGAAGCGAATCGATAGATTTGGGTCATACTCTTGTCTGAGTTGTGCTTGAACCGTGTACATCCGGTGTTAAACGCGAAGGAAGTAAACGCATCAAACTGCCCTTGTGTCATCGCTTTACCGGACTTCAGCTCTGCAAGTTCAACGCAGCGCTCGGCATCTTGCAGGTTCTTCACCCAATCTTTCGCGACTTGCTCTAAGTTAACTGGTGCATCAGGGACACCATGTGTATTTCCAATACCGTTGGTCGCTAGCCCCGATGGACACGTGTATGGGTCTAATCGACACCCTTCCGCGTTCCCAGTAATTTTGAGTCCTTGCGGGCTCATTCGGAGTTCGCCTAATTGCTGCCCTTCAATCACTACTTGGCCGACTGGTTGTACAAACTCATCGCCATACAAGGTCGTGCCGCCTGTCACCAAGCCGATCACGGCAGCAACAGAGCAAAGAATTTTTTTAGTTATCTTCATTGAGGTAGATCCCCTTTTCTTTAGCGATATTTTGCATAGCGCGTTTGTGCCAGATATTGGCGATAAGCGCAGAGACACCCACAAAAATGGACACCCACTGCTCAATACTCAGGTAGCCAAGAAACACGCCTACACCCGACATGAGATAAGCAAGGTAAGAGGTTATTTTTTCAAACCAATCATGAAACCATTGGTTTTGTAGCCATTGATTCATTTGCCCTCCTTTTCGACCTGACAGGAGGTGCAGTACAAGCACCCTTTCACAGCTTCCCTTCGCGCTTGCGGTATTTCGTCGCCACATTCCAGACACTCGGCTTGGCTTTCCACCGACCGATTCTGTGAACAAACTGCGCGGTGGTTTGCCAATGCCATTTGTTGGAATTGGGCTTCCGTTTTTGCTGCATCGTCGATTACGTCCATAAGGTTCCTTAGTTGATAAGGCCACGTGTATCCTCTGGTGCAAGGTAGTCAACACCATTGATTTTCACGAACAGAGGACTCGTCACAAAGCCTTTGATTTTGCGTGTAGATTTGTCACTGCTTTCAGGGTCAATACCGATGATGTCCGCAAGCACCCACTTCACACCGAACAGCTCGACCTTGTCTTCATCCACACCATTGTCGGCATAGAACAAGATGTCATCGGGCTTAATACCGCGATAACTGCCCGCTGCGCGTGCCGCTTTGTGAACCTTTTGGAACTGAAGCAAATCGAGTTCAATTTCAACATCACAGCCCACTTTGCCGTCTGTGTATCCATCCGTGACACCACGTGTGTATGCCGCTTCTGATTCATCATTGATGGTTGCCGTGGCGTTCTTTACGTGAACATATTCACCAAACAGCGTCGTATCGAAGCTGCGGCCAGAAAAGCGTGCTGTCATGATGTCGCTCCTTGTTTAACAGAAATGGCGATGGTGATTTTTACTGGGCATTCATAAGGACGAACGCTCATGTAAATCTCGACGTCGGTTGAGCTCACCCACTTAATGTCGATGTCTTCATCTTGTGGCGGCTTGATTTCACCCGGCACACCCGTCAGTGCCATTTGGCGCAAATCTTTGGTGAAGTAGAGCTTCGCTGCTGCAATGCTTCCGGGCGTAGAGTTGAGTTTGCGATCGGCAATTCGAGCAATGGCGCGAATGCGAACTTTGCGAGCGGCTTTCATGGCAACACGAATGTGTCGAATATCTTGAAAATCCCCACCTGGCGCATCCAACGTGCGACCAGTGGTCCAATACTGACCTGGGTAATCTGGGTAAGACATAGGCACCGCTAGGCGATTCTGCTCTAACGTTTTCAGCGTGGCCAAATCCAACACAACGCCATTCTTGTCTTGCATCAGTTCGGTATCACCTAGAACGCTGCCCGTTTGGACTCGTGCTGGAGAGTCTGCAATCGAGACTTCTTTATTGGATAAGCGGCCTGCATACTTGCCGAGTGTGTCGCCACCTTTATGCACATTAGGCACTATAGAGATGTATTCACTTGCCACGTCTTTTGGGATGGCTACCGTGTCAATCAACCACTGCGCCCAATCTTGGCCTTCTACACCATTGTTAATGGCAGGAAGCTGACAAAGAACACCCACTTCACGTCCTAGCGAGTTTTTTAGCTCATGGCGCAGTGCCACCGCTTGCTCTAAAAACTGTTTATTCTCTGCATTAAAGCCGAGTACGACGAATTCAAAGCTGGACACTTCATTGGCTTTTTTAACGGCATCTTCCCATAAATCATCTGCATCGATGATCATCACGCCAGCCGTCCAACCCTGTTTGCCATTGAGCTGAGCTGCTTTGATGATTGCCAAGCCTTGCTCACTGGCATCACTAAGGACCGTGTCGAGTTCTGAAGTAGAATCAACCATGATGAGGTTGCGAACATCCCCTGCAACCGTACCGCGAACGACAAAGAGGAAGTGATTCTCAATGTCAGCGATAGGGCCGTTCATCAGGTTCATTATTTTGATAATAACGCTAGGCCATGCCATGTTATTTGCTCCTGTTGCGCTTGAGTTCTCGCTTGACCATGATTGCCACTCTTCTTTGGCTAATCCCTATCAGGCGTCGTTCTGGTCTTCCTACTTCCCAATCTCGCGCTGGCGTTTTGCTTTCCAGTTCTTGAATGGTTTTTGCCGCTTCACCAACCGTCATGTTTTCTCGAATCCATGCAAAGGTTGGTCTCTTGCCTCTTTTCTGTCTGCCTTGAGGCTGAAGGCGAAAATCTAGATCACGCAGAGCACGTGCCTGTTCGCGGGTCGCTGGGTCGGTGCTTTTCGGTTCACCTTGCTTCTTTGCCTGTCGCTTTCGTGCCGACAATCCGCTTTTTTGCGCGATGCCATGATGATGTTCATAGGCCACTCGACCACGAGCACTAGGCCAACCCACGATTAATGTTCGATTGTTGTTTCTTTGGTAATGCTTAAGCTTACGAGTAAAGCCTTTAAGCAATTTCTTGCGTCCTTTCTGACGCTGTTTCCACGCCTTTCCTTCTGGGTCTCGTTGGGCACGAATGTTCTTTCTGGTTATCTTGACGATTTGAGGGCCAATTCGTTTAAGCAGCTTTTGACGCGTTTTTCTGTCTAGCCCTAAAAGCTTGAGCTGCTCTTTGACTCGAAGAAGACTGCGCTTTTCATAGTCAATCTCTAACATCGGTCACCACGTCACGGAGGTTTTCCGCCACCCAGATTTCATACTCAGCAATCTTCCACTTGTGTCCACGCCAAACGATGTCGCCTTCTGGGTCTTTGACCAACTTGATAGGCTCTTCAAACACCACTTGAATCAATACTTCGGCGCTGCTTTCGTCTTCCAAAACTACATCAATGTCTGGGTCTCGCAGCTCTCCAAGTGTGTCTTCCCTATCAGGGTCGTTATCCATCAACCAAGCGGCGACATTGGCAAAGAGCACTGCAGGGTCAAACTTTTTAAAAGGCAGACGCTCAATCAAAAATTCTGCGACATAGCGTTGCTGAACAATATCGATACCATTACCTTGATTGCGAGGCGTCAGCATGAGCTCAATGCCGCCCATTTCCGCGTCCATACGTTTGGCAATTTGCTCGCCAACACAACTTGCGATATGGGCTCTTAATGCCTTCATTTTGTAGCCAACTCGGTACGTCATATCAGCTCCACTGTAGAACGACCTTTTCCGTACATATTGCGGATGATGCGTTCACTCTCTGCAAGTAGTTCGTTCTTCACTTCTTGGGCACGCTCGGCCAGGTGCTCCCCTTCTTTTTTCTGACTGACGGTTGAGAAGTCAGGAAGAAGATCCGCTTTTGCTCGGGCGAACACGGCACTTTGGTATTGAATAACAATGCGGTTTTTGCCATGCACTTTCGGGAATACTTCGATGGCTTCCGCTTTCTCGATACCTTGTTCTAACTGGCGTTGCTTGAACGCCTCCAACTGCTGATTAATCGAGGCTATCGCATTGACCAATGCATGAACGATTCGCTCATCGTCTTGCGCTGCTGGCGTACCGCGAAGACGTTCAAAATCCCCGGCTTCGATGTCAGGCCAAAAACCATCGTTTCCGATGTTAGTGGTTTGATAGTCGTTATCATCAGCTGTAAACATAAGTACCTGGTTTGAATAAGTGCGCCTCTAGCCACTGAGTCGACGGCATAGAAATGAACTCTCAGTTATTTCAGCCTCGTCAGCCGAGGCGCGGCGGCGTAGGAGTCTTTAAAGATTGTTGCCCGATTCCAGCGCTCGAATGCGTTGGTCGATGTTGTCGACCATGGTTCCAACACCAATCGCGACGTATTGCTCGTGCGCTTCAGTAAGTAGATCTCTTGCCTTCTTCAAGGTTTCGATATCACCTATCGAGGCGGCATGTGGCTTACCTTTGTCATTTCGAAGCAAATGCAAACCAGCAAACTTGAACCATTTTGCGGTCAACTTTTCGTTGATACTCCACTCACTGCGAACCTTCTCAAATACTTGAGAAAAGTACGGTTCAATAGCGTGACCTTTCTCAGCCATGCGATCGGCCCAAGCAAGAACTTCATCTGCACAGAAAGTCGCAAAATCTCGCTTAAATCGTTCAGGAGTATCAAGGCCGCGCTCGATAGCAATACCACACCATTCAATGGCAGTATCAAGGTCTTCGATATCGAACAACCAAATCACCATTTGGGCGAAAAGCGGGTTATCAAACTGATCTCCACCTTCTAGGTAAGCTTCGACCGCTTCACGATATTTAGGGACAAGCACTTCACGTTTGTACTCGACTTTTTCATCGGTTCGGTTGTAGTTTTTCAAAACCTTCAAGTCGGTCTCTAACTCTGCCAACAACAAGTGCAAACTGTTTGGATTAGCGACAGCGTCACCACGTTGCTGCAGGTATCGCTGCTCTTCAATAATTTGCTGACGAGCTTTTGCTAATGGGCTTGCCATACGTTACCCCTGCGCAGATTCAACAACTTCTACAGCTTCGATCGCTGCGAACTTGTTTAAGTTGCCAATCGCGTAGCCTTCCATGCGAATGTGGTTTGACTCAAAACGAAGCTCATCGTCGTTGTTCTTCTGGCGTCGCTGCTGTGTGCCTTCTTGCGTTAGTACTTGTAGGTTTTTCAGGTTAGTTACCCAAATACCATAAGGTGGGAAAAATGGCGGAACGTACGCTTTCTTACCTGCAATGGTCTTAGCTAGGGCTTGAGCAGCTTTGTGTTCCGTTGGCGTATTCGCTGATTCAAGCAAGCGATGTTGCTCAGCCGCAACCAAACCGCTACCAAGCACCATAACTAGGTCAGGATCCTGACGATGTTCAGGCGCAATGGTTGTATTAATAAGGTCTTGGCCAAGTGAATCTAGGTTTTTATATGAGCCCGCCGTTTGTCCCGTTGGGTCTAACTTCGCTGAAGGAAGCACTTGTGAGGCTTTCTTCTCTTTGGCGATTTGAATCCAGCCCTTATTAACGTCTTCACCCATCGGATTATTTTCTGGGTCTGTCGGTGTTGCGACTGATTTGCCATTGAAACCAACGCGAAGAATATCCAATGCAAAAATGCGCGCTATCGCATTTTTCATTAGTTTTAGCCATTCGCCTTTCTTGCCCGAGTTCGCCCATACAGTCATCGTTTCCCATAAGATATGAGCACCAGAATCCGTTTTGTATAACTGGTAGGTGTTGCCGCTTTGAGTCATTTCACGGGAGAAACGTCCCGAGCTTGTTCGACCTGTCGACAGGCCATCACCACCGACATCAATCACTTGACCTTGGATTTGTGGCACAGTGAGCAAAGAGATCATGCCCAAAAATTCATGAGACTCTAAGATGGCTTGGCGCAAAGCGGTTTGCATTGGTGGCGTGATGTTGAACATGCCATAAGGAGCACCACACCCTGCTTCTTGGGCTACGGCTAAGCTGAACTCAGCTAGATATTCAGTTGAAACTGCATTTAACATTAAAATACTCCCATTGAGCTGAACTTCTCTTCACCACCACTGCCTTCTTCACCTGGTTTCTGGCCTGGCTTTTCTTGTTTTAGTTCTGCGAACTGGGTTTGCAGGTCTTTCACTTGTGCTGTCACTGGCGATAGCTGTTTTTGCAGTTCTTCACTGAACTGCTGCACAGAAAAGCTTTGTGTTTGGTCGTTGTTTTCATCTGGCTTTTCATCAGTAGCTGAAAACTCTTCAACCTTCCCAGCAAGGTCATTGATTTTGGTTTCTTGGGCATTTTGCTTTAACTCAATACCGTCAAGCTTGCCCATGAGCTGGCTAAACTGCTCTGGATTCATTTCTTCCTCTTCCTCGCTAGGGGTTGATTCTGATTGGGTGATTTCATTAGGTAGCTCTCCATATTTAGCTAAGTTCGCTAAAGCCGAAAAGAAGTTACTTAATGGGTTCGATTTAGGCTGACATTCAGAAAAGTCCAACTCTTCTAAATGGCTTACTTCACGCGTCACTTCTTCCCCTTCTGCTGTTGAGAATTGGAGGCGCGTTGTCCCTGTGCTTGCTGGTTTATCTGTTACAGCCAAGCCACGAAGGTAACAACGGCCTGTTCCCAAGTAGTCCGGGTCAGGTTCGATGGACGTGAATAACTTTTGCCCATCTTTGTTCGCAGATAACAAATAGTTGTTTGGCGTCAGTTTCGCTAACAGACGAAGCTTTCCAGCTCTTTTCTCTGCTTTTAGCTCTTCCACTACCCCCCAGTTCTTGCCTTCATATGGTCCCCAAGGGGTATCACCCTTATAGTGCTCGGGCCATATCAAAGCGGTGGATTGATCATGAGAATAGGTTTCGGCCATATCCTTAATCCATGTAGCGGAGATGATGCGCTTATCTACTGTCGCCCCTTCTGTCGCTACTATTTTCCAATCACTGGTTTTTGCCATTTGCGTTTTGTACCTAGTAAAAAATTTGTCAGTTAGGTGTTTCTGGACTCAAACAATACGCCTTTAAATTCACCCTTTCAGCCACTTCAATTCTGGTCAATTCGGATATACGCCAAATCCGAACAGAGCCGAATTTTGCTATGCAATTTAGGTGGTTATCTGGGCGTATGATTGGGACATGGCATATACAGATGAAGTAAAAGAGGCAGCGCAAAAGCTCTATTTGCGCGGTGTTCCTCCTAAAGAGATTGCGGAACAGCTCAATCTCAATAGCACGCGAGTTATTTATAACTGGGCGAAGGATTTCGGCTGGGCGGCGCTATTGGATGAGCTATCTGCTGAACAGATGATTACCCGTCGATTGGCGGTTTTAATTGATAAGGATGAGAAAAGTGATCAGCAGCTAAAAGAGCTGGAGTTACTCGCTGGCCAAGTCGTTAAACTGAGAAAGGCCAACGCTGAAATTAAAATGAAAGAGCTCCGTGTTCAGAGTTCGAGTTGCATTGCGACACCAGCTCGTGAATCTAATGGAGGCCGCAAAGAAAGCAGTCGTAAAAAGAAGAAGGTGAAAAACGACATTGGCCATCTTCAAGCAGCGGACTTTGATGAATGGATCGCCAGTCTATTTGATTACCAGCGCCTAGCTCGGTCAATTAAGAATGACCCTAAGATGCCACGAACCCGCAACATCTTAAAAAGTCGCCAAATTGGTTTTACCTACGGTACTGCAGGTGAAGCTTTTGAAGATGCAGTACTCACAGGTGAAAACCAAATTTTTGTTTCAGCAACGCGAGCTCAGGCTGAGGTATTCAGAGCCTACATCATAAAAATAGCGCATGAGTTCTGGGGTATTGAGTTAACCGGCAATCCAATCATTCTAAGCAACAAAGCAGAACTGCATTTTCTATCCACTAATGCAAACTCAGCGCAATCACGCTCTGGTAATGTCTACATTGACGAATACTTCTGGATCCGGGACTTCAAAAAGTTGAGCGATGTTGCTTCGGCTTGTGCAACACAAACACGCTTTCGCAAAACTTACTTCTCTACTCCATCAAGCAAGAATCATCCTGCTTATCCGTTTTGGACTGGCGATGCTTGGCGCGGTGAAAAAGATACGCGTAAAAACATCGAGTTTCCATCTAACAAACAACTCAAAGATGGTGGCCGTGTCTGCCCTGACAAGCAGTGGCGTTACATCATTGACGTACATGACGCGGTTAAAGGTGGATGTCATCTTATTGATGCTAACGAACTGGAAGAAGAGTACAGCCCAGATGCATTTCGCAATCTCTATAAATGCGAGTTCGTGGATGACTCAGCTTCTGTTTTCAAATTCACTCAACTTGAAAAACTCATGGTAGATATCAATACCTGGCAAGATTTCTTGCCTGCTGAAAGCCGTCCATTTGGTAACCGCGAAGTATGGCTCGGTTATGACCCGAGCCGAACGCGAGACAACGCCTGCTTAATCGTCATTGCGCCACCTATTGATAGCAAAGAGAAATTCCGAGTACTTGAGCGCCACTACTGGAAAGGGCTGAACTTCCAATATCACGTAAACCAAATCGACCAGATGATGAAGCGTTACAATGTGACATACCTTGGCGTTGATACCACCGGTATCGGCGGTGGTGTTTGGGATCTGATTCATCAGAAGTATCCACGCGAAGCCCACCCTATCCACTATAGCAATGAAAATAAGAACCGCTTGGTGATGAAGATGATTGATATCGTCGAAGGTGGCCGGATTCAGTTCGACAAAGAAATCAAAGATATTCCAGCAGCTTTCATGGCTATCAAGCGCTCAATGACCAATGGCGGCGGCATGATGACCTTTAAAGCCGACCGCAGTGAGCTAGTCGGCCATGCCGATGCATTTTGGGCTATCTCTCATGCCTGTATTAACGAACCTCTCGACCACACGGCTAAACGTAAATCAACCTGGCAGATTTAACCAATGACTGAACAGATAACCGAAACAACCACAAAAGATGAAAGCTTGATGTTCACCTTTGGTGAACCTGAAATCGTGGATCGTGATTTCACTAACTACGATTATAACGAGCTTTATTACAACGAAGATGGCGACTACTGGGAACCGCCACTTGATAGAGCAGGCTTAAACAAGCTGACTCGAGCCAATGCTTATCATGGCTCTATACTCATGGCTCGCCGCAATATGATTGCAGGTCGATTCACCAAAGGGGGGATGCAAAAACAGCAGATGCAGTCTTCGGTACATGATTTCTTAGAATTTGGTGATACTGCCCTACTCAAACTGAGAAACTATTTCGGTAAGGTCGTTGGACTGTGGCCTATTCCAACCATGTATTTACGCAAGCGCAAAAACGGCAATTTCGCTTTCCTTGAGCGTGACAACAAACAGAAGAGCTACAAGAAAGAAGACATTATCTTCATCAAACAATACGACCCTGTTCAGCAGGTATATGGTGGACCTGATTACCTAGGCTGCGTCCAATCTGCTTTGTTAAGCAAGGACTCCACCACGTTCCGTCGTCGCTATTACAAAAATGGTCTGCACATGGGCTTTATCTTCTATGCGACAGACCCGAACCTAAGTAAAGATGACGAAGATGACCTAAAGAAGAAGATGGCTTCAAGCCGCGGTGTAGGCAACTTCCGCTCAATGTTCATCAACATTCCAAACGGCAATGAAAAAGGCATTCAACTTATTCCAGTTGGTGATATTGCGACCAAAGATGAATACGAGAAAATCAAGAATGTTACCGCGCAAGAGGTGATCACTGGTCACCGCTTCCCCGTCGAGTTGGCTGCTATCATTCCAAATGGTGGTACACGTGGTGACCCTGTGAAATTTGATTATGTCTATTGCAAGAACGAAGTTATTCCTGCGTGCCAAATGTTTATGGATGCCGTAAACAGCGACCCAGAAGTGCCAAAGCATCTACATTTGGAGTTTGATTTGGAAAACCAAGCCGCTTAGGTTCTGTGAAATTTTTTGCAATTTTTATTTGTACTTTAGTTTTCGCTCAGCCCTTTTCCAATAAGGGCTGAACCACTTCAAAACAGATCATCCAGACACCAAAACGATCTTCCAAAATTACGACCAAAAACACAACAACCTTTTATATTCAACAACTTACAACCCAGAACCAGATCAATTGTGATCGTCAAAATTTCAATTCTCTTCAATTTTCTTCACACAACGAAATTCTGATAAGCACTCTATAGGAGCCTCTACGAAGTATTTCAGGATGGTAGACCCTTTATAGCAAAAGGGCTAAGACCATGCTTGCGGACTTCCCTAGTCCCCAAATTTCGTCATTTGAAAAGTGCGAAAAAACTGATCGTTTTAGCGCGCAGGCGGGTGAGGAGGAGTGCGATTTCGGTCATGTTTTCCCAACTTTACTTGATGTCTGTAATTCGTTGATGACTATTCCCCCTTCAGAACATGAATCGTTATATTTGGCATTAAAAAATGCCAAGGATGTCACTAACAGGCCTTACCTTATCTGTTACCTTCCGCAACTAACTCGGTCTATTCGGAACTTGGTTGCGCTAAGACCAGTTACTAAAGCAACGGTAATAACGATTATGTGGAGAATTAAAAATGTGTTGCTATACAAATAACGCTTTGTTGGATTACAAATCTTGGTGCACTTTGTATGAACTGAATAATAATATCTATAAGAAGGATCACAAAGATATTGTAGATGCTACATACAGCAAGCATCAGGAGTGGTGGAAAGGTACCATTCAAGTGTTCTTTAACTTAAGAAACTTAAGCACGATTGGGGTTCAAAGTATCGACTCAGCGAAAAAAAGAACCTCCTATGATTCTGATAAAGAAGATAGGTTTTCTATCTTGTACAACGCTTTCGGCTCTAACCCTGCCATATATGACACTTTATCACGTAGCATTGGGTACAACTCTTTGTTATTTGCCGAAGCATCTTTTGCTAAAGAAAATAACACTTCGTCAAGTGAAATTACATTGACAGAGAGGCTCTTAAATATGATCGGCACCGCAGGAGCTGTGGTAGCTAAAAATTATGAGAGCAGCAACGCAAACAAAGAACACTTCTCTATATCCAAAATAGACTTCCAAACAAAAAACCGAGAGAAACATATCGGTGCAGATTTTGCTTTAATAATAGAGTCTCGAGATTGCAACGGTTTGCCAAAGTTTACACCTATCATATTCCAAGCAAAAATGGCTCGAAATAGCGAAGCAAATATTAGCTACAGAAGTAAAAAAAGCGAAGAATCACAGTTCGAAACACTTTGCAAGCAAAATAATGGATACTATATTTTTTATCCTAGTGGAGATGATATGGAGACTTTACCTTCAGTAAAAAGCGTGAAGAAAATCGATCCTATGGAACGACGTACTAGTACAGTAAATGATGTGATAGCTTTGTCTACGCTATATTTAGATATCGTGAGCAATACATCTGATAATTACCAATGTTATAACAATAGAAACGCTATGCTAGAGAGCATTTACACTCCGTTGGTCGAAGGAGATATTAGTAGTTTGCTTGTGATTTCTGAAGATGAAAACTCGAAAACTATATGGCAAAAAATCATTGATTCGATGTATATCGAGCCGAGATTGAGCTAACAATAACATCGAACTAAGGGCTCTATTATCAACAGGCAAGCAACTGTATAAAAATACAGATGATGACGTATAATAATTAGCTCTGTCTATTAGCTAGGTATTTATTATGAGAGTGTTGTGCCCTGAGTGCGGAGAAAAAAGCCGTATTCAAAAATCCAACCGTTTATCTAACAGTCATTCAGATTTGTATTGCAGTTGTAGTGACCCAGAATGTGGACACAGTTTTGTGATGAACTTGTCTTATAGCCATACGTTAAGCCCATCAGCAAAAACCACTAGCCAAATGGCTTTCGAGTTGTGCAAAGCGTTGCCTCCAGAAACTCGACAACAGCTTAGGCACCAACTCTCTATGCTATAAACTATTTCGATATAAAAGCAGTGCTCTCCACTTCACAAGCCATCTCGATAATACTCAAGATGGCTTTTGTTTTTTGGGCATCTAATGAACCTTTCAAATCAGCCAGCACCAGACTCGCCAAATAAGCAGCTGCTCGCCTTGTCTTTGGCGTAGCTTCACTACTTGCTGCACCATCCACGATGATTTCCAATGCTGTCAGTGCGGTGTCTTTGTTATTTTTCTCAGACATATCAATACCCTTACCAATCACGTAGGAAATATACTGTATATTTATACAGGTTTCTACTGTTGTTTTAAGATCAGTTTCACTCATTTTAAATCTCCTCATTGCGGGAACATCAGAAATACATCAACGCAGTTGTGCTTAAATAAAAATCAATGAGGTGGGGTCTGAGGAAGGAGGGTGTATTTATAGTCTGCAAACTATTGATTGCTGTCAACGCCCCGAAAAGCACGTGATTAAGCTCAGTGTCATGTTTTACCATTTGCTCAAGTAGGAGCTACCAAGTTTGCAAAAAGGCTACGACATATTTTTGCGAAGCCACCAATACGAACCACTTTCATTTGATCTCAGCTTTTAATTTCATTTTGTGACATCAATCAAACTGTTAGCGCTCCTACGCTAGCGGCCAGTCGTCTGCCATCTCAGGGAAAAACAATAAGTCCGGTTGTTGATATTCTTTGGTTTCAGGCAGAGCAAATACGCTGCCCCAACCTTCGAAATTTATCCAACTGCGGTCTTCTGCAGGTATGCAAGTCACTTCAACCAGTTGTGCTGGGCGAATATTGCCGCGTTCGTCCAGCTCCTCAGGGCGGATTTGCAAACTTCTTTCACTGTCGATGCGAATTGAACTGCCTTTTAGCAATGCGGCCAGTGCCGCTTTATCAATATTTGGTGATTTATTCTCTCGTTTATTAGCAGGGTCTAATAATCGGGTTAGCTGATCGCAGACCTGTACTTTCTCTGGCTCCGTACAGTTATTGACAGAACTCCGAGAGGAGCCAGAGGCTCCAAAAGCGGTCGCTTCGCTCCCAAGATCGCACGCTTTAGCTTCATCGTTAACCTTTGATTTCTTCTGAATCGTCCAAACTTTGATGCGAGTTTTGATGGTTTCTTCTGGTGTCGCGAAACCTTCTATTTTACGAACGTCTTCCCCATGTGGTGAAGCAAACGGCAAAACCTCATAAGAGTTCACGATCAGCAAATCTTCACGCTTAACGAATGGGCCACCTTGCCCCATGATATAACCTTTCCAGTTACCATGATCGGCAGCTTTTAAAGTGTCTGTGATGCTTGCATCTTCTGACTTGGTGCGTGCCTGGTAGCTATCACCGATCACCTTCATCAACTCTTCATTGGTGATCAGCTTGCTAGGCTTAATAGGCCCAACAAGATCACGCTGTAGCATCGAGTAAATAGTGAGTAGGTCGACACGCTCTTGCATGAAGAGGTATTCCATAAACGCTTTTTTGTTCTGGTTAGCAAAGCGGCGTAATTCACGGTAAGTCGTAACCGGCGCACCACCAAAGAACTGAAATTGACGAATGTTCCAACGGCTTTTCCAAGCACTAACGTTTTTCGCCATGTCTTTAACTGACTTGCCAGTTTCGTCGGATACTTCATCATCCATCGCGAAACCGTCGATGTTTTTGGAAATGTATTTAGCGATATAGCCTGTTGCTGTGCCTTTCTCTGGGTCAATTTCTCCTACATCACAACGAGCCGAGTGATCAAACTTACCTTGTTTATCAAATAGCTCATGCTTGTCTTCTTTCGTTGCGTAATCGACAAATATTTCTGTAACTGCCTCTTTGTCTTCTGGCTTAACCCAGATAAGCAAATGCCAGTGTGGTGTGCCATCATGATGCGGCTCTGCAACGCGAACACCAAACCAACGGATTTCTTTACGACCTAACTTGGCGCGGATTCGTTGCCATACATTGTTTAAGTACGTTTGTGCATCACGTGGACTAGCGCCGTTCCAGTGACCAATGAAACCGCCTTTCTTGTATGAGTTGTGATATTTAGCTGGCGTGGTCAGCGTTAGGAACAAGCCTTGTAAGCCCAGCTCGCTGCCAATGTCTTCACAACCACGGCAACGAACCATTAATTCGTGACGACGAATCGCAGGGTTAGCCACACTCTTTTTGACCATATCCCATAGATCAGCTTCTTCACCTGTTTCTTCATCTAAAAGCTGACACTGTTTAATGTATTCATAGTTCGCTGTTTGCTGCTCCTGGTGTTCACGAACACAATCCCAAGACGCATACGGCGAAGCCTTAGAAGAGACTTGACCCATTGCAATGGCTAGGTGCTCACGCATGATTTTGCGGATTTTATTAAGACGGCCACACCACCACTTCTCGCTGATCAGCTTTGAAATGTCTTGCAGTGCAGATAACTCAGATTGCTCTTTGTACTTGCGAGGAGACTTAACACCAAAAGTGTTGGATACGAACTTAGCAACTTGCTCATAGGTGAACACCACCGCCATGGTGGTACCAAGCTCTGTCTTGGCGTGATACTTGTCGCTTTCCAATCGAAGAAAGCGATCAACAATGACAGAGATTTTAAAAGCCATCTCTTTAAGTTCAGATGGCTCAAGCTCTGCAAGTAATCGACTTTTTACTGGCTTACGATTGCGCTCTACCTTGTCAAAATCAAAGTATGCTTGCTTATTGTTAGCAAAGTCGCTTTGCTCAGTGTCACTAAACTCTTCACTAAGCAAAGAAACCTTTTGAGTTGTAGGTAGTTTTTTGTATTTACGTAAAACCATAAGCGCACGCTCTGCAGCAGGCCCCATGCGCTCACGCAAAAAGATGTTCGCTTCTCTTCTGCTTTTCTTTTCGAAAACTGAAATGTAACGAGTCACGAAGTACCTGGTTAGGTAATCCGGCAGGTCTTTAATCTTATCTTTCGCCCACTCGAAATCGTCTGGGTTAGCATCAAATAGCTTACGTTCCAGGACACTAAGATCATCAGGTTCAATGATTGTGTTGTATCGACGTGAACCAAAGCAGCCCGCTTCAACCTCAGTTAAAGGGGCTTGCCATGGAAAATCGTATAGGTCAATTTCAGTTGGTTCGATTAATGATTTCAATGTGTTAATCTCAGTCTCAACGCACTTAACGAAGAGTTGGCTAATGAAAACAAAACTATTTAAACCAGAACTAAAACTGGACTTTGACGATGCAATTGTTTCATTCGTTGAAAGCTATGAATCAAACGAGCACCTACCTGAACTCAAGGTGGCTCTACTATCAGATAAAGCTCAAAGCCAGTACCGTTCCATAACAGTCTTCGGTCAAGAGGCTTTAGAAGACCTGAACGAAGAAATGGAAGATTGGAACCTTGTCAATCTGCAACAAGGTTACCCGAGCGCTTCTCCGTACGCTGCGATCTACGGTTTCGAGCCTGAACCGCATTATGACGATGAAGACGAAATATTCTTATAGCGTCATTAAAAGTGCCATCAGACAATACGGTGGCTCTTAAACAAGCAAAGTAACCCCAATCACTCAAATCCCTGCCTCTCCTCACTGCTGACATAAGCTCTTTCACCAAACTCAGACTTCCAAATTTACGGCAGCATTCTTGTTCAAAGCTTTCAATTAAATCATCCAAGGTAATTAGTGGCTCGTTCATGCCGCCACCTCATGACCAACTGAAACGATATGGCTTAGCCCTTGAGGAATATCGAAGCGGTTGCCGTTATCCCAGATAAACCAAGCGTATTCACACGAATCTGAACCACCGCCAACAAAACGAGGGCGAGGAACGATGATTGGGCACTTTGGCGGAAAGCCAATTTCAAACCAGAAAGAAAGGCGCTTTTTAGAGCCTAAATAGTTAACACGCTGTAGGTATGCCATGGTCCCGTCTGGGGCTAACTCACTTAGGCTTTTGCGAATGAATTCCTCCGTTAGTGAAAACGGAGGATTAGTAATGATCACATCTTGCGTACCGAAATCAGTAGTTAGGTAATCAATGCCTTTTTCGATTTCAGCAAATGACTTTTGGCTTTTTGGCAAAGTTATCTTGTCGAAGATTGCGCCAGTACCGTAGCAAGGTTCTAAAAACTTGTCGGTTGAGCGAACGGTTAACTTTGATAGCAATGCGTCGACAACTTCTGGCGGTGTTGGGTACAGCTCACGAGGTTGCACTCTTCCGGTAGTTGAACTCATGACTTACCCCTTACTTACCAATGACTGACAAGCAGTACTGTTCGAATTTATAAAGTGCTTCATCGTCCCAACGGCCAAGATCACGCAAGGCAAGCATTTCAACAAACAGGCTGCGGTTTTTCATATCTAGCTGTGACCAATGGTGTAGCTGTGGCTTGGCGCTCTCGTTTTGATAAGAGCGGTACCAACTCACATAGGTATGAGCGAAGAACACGCTTGCACGATCACCCTGCATTGCTTCTTTGATATCAGCTAAAACGTCCTCTAATGGGCGGTGTGTTTGAACAGGAGCTAACTTTTTAGCAATAGCATCAAGCTGAATCACAATTTCTTCTTGCTGCGCTATGCTGCTTATTTCAAAGCGTGCGGCAATCTGTTCAAATGACTGGTTGAATAGATGTTCGTAGATATTGCTCATGCTTCCACCTCTGCTTTTGCTTCGGCTTCTTCACGGGCTTCAATGATCAGTTCAGTGACTTCGCTTTCGACTCTTAAAAGACGCTGAATTGGGCAATCACCGGTTGGACAACCAACATAGAATCCATCAACAAGGCTGACTTCTTCACGGTAGACAACTGGTGAAAGTGAGTATTCATCACCATCTGGTGATGCCACCGACAGTGGGCGAACACGAACAATGAATAGATTGCTGCAGCCACGGAATTGGGTATTGATGTTTAATATGTCCGTGTTAGCCATTGCTAACACATTGATAGAGTGAACGATGTCAAAGGCTTCTCTTTGCTTAAAGTTCTCTGCTAATTCTTCTGCAATTACTTCAAAAGCACCTGATTTCATGGCTTTTGCTAATTCAGTAAGCTGTTTCTCTTCGCATGGGTTAGGACTTATTACATATGGCTTTGGCAACAGATTAGACAGCGCAAATGAAAGACGGCGGTTTTGTTCCACCATCAGTTCATTGAATGTCTGTGACTTTTCTAAATTCTGCGTTGATTGTTCTAAAACGCTTTCGGCTCGAGCCAAGATTTTATTGGCTTGTTCTAGGTCATTCATCTTCCATGCTCCTACGCTAAGACGAAAAAAAAGCCCCCTGTTACAGGGGCAAAGGCTTGGAGTATTAATGGGTACTACTGAATTGATAATGCTTGAGGCGACGCACATCACCCAAGTCATTGTCGAAGCCGACAATCAAATCTTTTAGGTACTGCATTCCGCTTCGAATTTTTTGCAGCTCTAAGTCGTTAAACGACTCAAAAGCGCGTTGGTAATCTCTAGCAGGCAAACCACCTGCAATAAGCACTAGGCCTCGGCTTTTATCCGGCAGTGCATCGAATGTTTCTCTCAACTTGCAGCGAGTGGCCTCGCCAGTGAAAAGAGCCTTACAAGCTGCAATGCTTTCAGCAGCATTTGGTGTCTGGAACTTTTGCTCTCGTTTAATAGCTAACTGACTCACGTGGACTCCTTAGGTTAAACCTGGGATTGGTGCACCATTAGTCAGAAACTCTGAGCCCATCTGCATTAGTGGCTGTAAGCCTGTGGTGCGGTTTTCTAAATCATTGACGAACAAGACCAAGTTACCGATGGCAGCTTGCACCTTGGCGATGGTTTTGCGTTTTTGACTGCGAGGTAAACGGTCTGCACTGCACATGTGCATTGCATCGCTAGACAGCTCACCTGAATATTGGTTATTGAGCAGAGTGCGCTCTAATAGGTTCTTGTCTTCACCTTCTTGTGGCAGTTGGACTGTCACTACTCCGAGATCAGCAAAGAGTGTGTTCACAATGGTGTAATCGCCGGATTCTTTACTCAGCAATGCCAAATCAACTGGGTCTAACCTGTGAGGCTGTTCTGGGTTCAGCTTGTTACGCAGCATTCTCCCAGTCAGTCCGATACGTGGCGCTAGCTTTTCCATATTGTGATTGACGGCGAAGTCGCTGCATGCAGCGTTGAAAGATTGCTGTTTGCGTTCGCGTAATCCGCACATGGCGATTTGTTTGTCCATGATCCACACTCTTACATGAAAGGCGGTACGAAAGTGACAACCCAAGCAATCACATGTAGCCACAACGGGCAGTATGATTTGGTTGGGATTAAAGAGGATGAATACATGAATCACCCCAAAGCAGCTACAGCTTCGCGAGCAGCTATTTCATGCATTGCCACCATATTAATCAGAGGCTTATCACGAGGTTTGTCTTTGGGTTTGATGATGACGCGACCTTCAGTCACGTACTGCCGAATGGTGCCCATAGGAAGGCCAGTGATGCGAGAGTATTCTTCGTAAGTCACATATGGACTTAGCGGTGGTATCTTGTACGTTAACATAGTGATATCCTTAGATTTATGTCTATCTTCATCGGTTGTCTTTAGCTTTGGTCGGCGCGACAATCAACTTTCGAGTACAATATTGATCAATTATTATGGATAGTCAACAGCAGATATCAATTTTTGAGTACCTAAAAGGTGAGAATTTTACTCAAACCTTGAAGGAGTCTCTGGGTTTATCCACATTTGCAGAGCTCGCAGATGTGACGAACGTAAGCCGTCAGACAATTAGCACTTGGAATGCCCACAACAGGAACTCACACGAGTTGGTTGTTCGTATTCATTTGAGGACAGGAATCCCCGTTCATGAATTAATTCTTCCGAAGGGCTACCCTCTAACGGATCTCCATCATTCATTCTGGAACGACAAAAGGACTGACGAGGTTGTAACTGGTCCATCCAGCCCAGAACTATTGAATCCTCAACTCTCTGTAGTGGTGGTTAAGAGCTTTTGCCTCTCAAATGGTCAACTTATTCCAACTGGAGAGATGCCATATGCAGAGCGCATGTTTAACTCATGGGATTTAGTTGCAGCTAATACTGTAGAGATAGAAACCAACGAAGGTCGTTTTCTAGTAGACAAGAGACAGAATGATGCGGTTAGTGGGGATTATCTGATCGATATGAATGGACGACTTTCCATCAACCATATCCAGCGATTGCCAACTAAACTAGCGGTGGTATTTGGTAATTCGACAGTTGAAGTATCAGAAGAAGTTATAAAAGTTATCGGCCGCGTTGCTGTTGTATTGGAGAAAGTTTAGTGGAATTCCACGCATTAAGAGCGCTACAAGGTGATGCATTCATAGTCAACGATGGTGATACGAGCATCCTTATTGATGGCGGTATGCCATCGACCTATGGCCAAATTGCAGGCTGGCTTGATGAGCATACGATAAGTGCAGTATTTATCACACATGTCGACTATGATCATTTAGGTGGGCTATTCAACTGGTTCACCGACCAAAGCTCAGACCTTTCATCATGTACGTTTTTTATGAATCACCCTGAGTTTCCATGTGAGTATCAGGGTGAAACTGTTGGCTTCAAACATGGTCATAGCTTAAAAGACCTTTTAACCATGAGAGATCAATACTTCCACAAGTTAATTACGAACCAAGAACTCGAGTATGGCAACATAAAAATCCTCGCTTTGTCACCAGACGAAAACGTAGTCGAGATGCTTTATGAAGACTGGGGAAATAACATCATCTATAACGATGGTGTATTAAAGTATAAAAAAGTCCAAACTCAGTCGGACGATATCATCAACAAATCTTCATTAATCCTACTAGTGTCATGTAACGATGTCAGAGTGTTGATGCTTGGCGATTCGCATTGTGACGTCGCATCTGCAAGCCTGAGAAACCAAGGCTATTCTAGAGACAATCCCTTAAAACTGGATATGGTGAAACTATCCCACCACGGTTCACAACACAACACAAGTACCGATTTACTTCACCTAATAGATTGTGAAAACTTCTACATATCCACGAATGGCGGAAGATATGATCATCCACATGAAAAGACCATCTTACTTCTGCAGCAGCGAGCTGCAGAACTTGGCACACATTTCAACATTTTCCTCAATTATGAAATAACACTAGACATACAAAATAAATGTAACTTCTCTCTCGAAAACTTGAAGTTCATAGAACAATGTTCCGTGGAGTTTAAGTGAGCATGCTTTATCACAACCCAGAAAAGCTTCACGGAAAGATATACCAAGATGAACAGTGCATTGGAAGTTGCGTACCATTTGTTTCTCAACAACGAGCATTTGCGATAACATGTCATCACGTTCTTTTTGAACAACGGACACGAGAGCAATTAGATCTCGAAAGCTTAACTGTTGCAATAGATTCAAAAAGATATAGATTACTAAAGGTAGTTACAGCACATGAGGTATCTTCTGAAAGCGACGTACTAATTGTTGAGTTATCTATCTCTAATACCGATCAGTTGAGAGGCTTTGCTGATATTGTTTTGTCTACGAAAGTTGATGCGGCAAGTGTCGTCGAACAAAATCATGGTCTCATCGTTTGCCACCCCCACGAACATCAAATAGCAACGGTTCAACTTGCCTCACAAGCTAGAAATTGTGGGAACTTCAATATTGAAAGCACAGTCGAAAAAGGAACGTTTTACAATCTTGGCAAAGCTAGGGGCGGAGCGAAAGAGTATGCTGGAGTCTCTGGATCCGGGTTATTTATGTATCTTGGTGAAAAAACTTATCTTCTCGCGTTACTTGCCAAGCTACCAAACAGCTCAATTACTGAAACAGTCGTTCTTAAACGACTGGACTCGATAGCTACAATGTTTGCAGAATCTCAGCTGTTTTTCGACATTATAAATCCAACGCAGAAACGAACAGAAAATCCAAAAGCCCCCTTAAAAGACGTATGCTTTGTAAACTATACAGAGCGTTCAAAAGACTATTATTGTGAAAGGGCTTGTGATTCAGAATTCAACGCAAACCTTGACGATAACATGAATACTTGGCTATATGGTGACTCCGGAACAGGAAAAACGGCACTATTAACGCGAACAATGCGTGAGCGAAATGTAAGCCATATTGCCTGTGATTTAGAGCCTGTAACAATCGAATCCAGCGATAGTATCTTCCAAGGTATAATTGATGATATAACCCAATTTGTTGAAATCGACGATAGACCAGCAAGTTTAGATGTTAAATCAATCTGCGAATTCTTGCAAAAATGTAAACTCAAAGATGATACTGTCATAACTATTGATGAAATGAGTTGTTCATCACCAGAAATCATCAAGGCGTTTTGTCAGAAAACTATGAATTTAGTGAGACACTACCAAAAGCTTGAACCAAGTAAGAATATTATTTTTGTAATATCAAGTATATTTAATCCCAAACAGCATGGGTGTAGTCCAGGTAAACTAATTGAGTCATTCGAACTGATATGCTTGAATGACTGGTCTGATGATATTGAAAAATTGTTTAATACACAAAATACTGCTTTGGGCAGCATGATAGAGCAAGACGGTAAACGTATTATCTTAGATAAATGCGAGAATCTGCCAAGACTCTTAACTAAAATGGTTCAAAAAATATATAGAAGTGAAGATTTTTCATTAACGTCCGTTTCTAAAATGGTTGATCGAGTAATTAGTGAGTATAAAGAGTATGAATGATAAGGTTTTAAAAAACTACACAACTATACCGCCACACCTCTATGTAGAACGATCTGCGGATAAACAGTTAAAATACATAATTGAAGACATGCAACGTCCCGGCTATGTGTTAGTAGCACGTCAAATGGGTAAAACCAATCTTCTATTCAATGCTAGACGAAATTTAGAGTCAAATTCTAGAAAATTTGTTTATATAGACTTATCAAATAACTTCTCTACAGAGAGAGAGTGCTATGAGTTTATTATAGGTTCGATTTTAGATGTATTAGATGATGAACTATGGGAAATTAGAGATGAAATCGACAAAATATCAATCAGGACAATAACTGACCATGTTTTTTATACAAAGTCATTACTAAAAATACTTCGTCATCTAAATAGAGACCTTGTTATTATTTTAGATGAAATAGATGCACTTAGAACATCCGAATATTCCGATAACATCTTCGCTGTTATTAGAAGTAATTACTTTGCACGCTCTAACTTCCCTGAATTAGAGAAGTTAACTTATATTCTTTCTGGCGTAATAGAGCCAAAAGATTTAATTAAAGATAGAAACAAGTCTCCTTTCAATATTGGCGAAAAGATATACTTGGATGACTTCTCTCGAGAAGAGTTTGGTGATTTTATCTCAAAAAGCAAACTAGAGCTAAGTTCGCACCTCATTGAACATATCTTTTCATGGACAAACGGAAACCCTAGATTAACTTTTGACATCTGCTCTGATGTAGAAACTATTTTAAATGAAAAAGAATCAATTAAAAAAGAAGACATTGACAACCTAATTAAGAAAAAGTATTTAACCTCATTTGATATCGCTCCAATAGACCATATTAGAGAATTGGTAACAGATGAAAAAGAGATACAAAAAGCTGTTATACAACTACATTCTAACAATGAAAAAAATGAAATTTCAGATAAAATAAAGAGTAAACTATATCTTTATGGAATAATATCTTCAAGCGACGAGCATGGTGAGGTTAGAATAAAAAACAAAATAATTGAAGAATCCTTGACTTTATCATGGCTAAAATCTCTATCTGAAGATAGAAAATCAATAATAGATAAAGCCGTAAGTTTGATAGAGAAATCTCGTGACTATCATCAGGCTATAGAACTACTTAATTCAGTTATAGAGAAAGACAAAACCGAAGACAAGGGTAACCTATCTATCCCTCTCTTTTATCTTGGCTATGCCGAGCACAGTATAGGCCAATTTGAAAAGTCGAACTTGCATCTATTAGAAAAACCTGTTTCGAAAAATGTATCGCCAATATTACATTTTAAAGCTAAGTTTATGGTTGGTCTTAACTTCTACAATCTAAATAATACCGAACTTGGAAATCAAGCATTACAAGATGTTTTAGACAACTACCCGAACACAATTACTTGGGCTAATGCAGCTATAAATTTAGCAATACACAATGACAATGATGAAAAGTATCTTGATATTCTGAAAAGTATTATCGATGATGACAAAAATATTCATGCAGAAACTGAATCTGAATCTGAATCTGAAGTACAACATCATATTAAGATAATTAAGTCTTATGCTTACAATCAATTAGCAACTAAAAGCAAGGATTCTAGCGAAAAACTAGACTATATTGAAAAAGCAATTAAGGTAAACATCATAGAGCATGTTCCATACTTCATGTTATTAAGGGGAGTAACTCTAGGTATAGATAAGTCAAAAACTTCTCTTGAAATCATAGATTTCGTATTAGATAACCAAATAAACTTCAATACATTAAAAACACCGAAGTCTAATATTGATTACAACTACGCGCTCCACGCTCAAATTGTTGCATATTGCTTTGAGATGTCAAAAAATAAATTCAGAGAAGTATTAGACTATTCAGTTAATGACCTAAATTTAAAAGAAGGCGATTTCATATACGATGTCGGAAATTACATCGATGAAGACTTTTTACGAGCAGAACTTTATCACTTCTACTTTAAAAACATTCCTACCTTTGCAGAAAGTAAGCTTTATCGCGCATATATATATAGTGCGTTAGAATATAGCAAAAGATATGAAACGTATTTTTCTGATTATATGAAATCAATGTTGCATAATGAAACATTGGAGAGTGCAGATATAGCACCACTTTCACTACTATATAAAAGTAGAATCGAAACAGAAAACTCTGAACTGATAAAGCTTGATGATTATTTCGATGAATTAACATCACTATCATTAAACTTTAGAGGTAGTGACATTTATGACTCTGCAGTATTATGTTATTGGATTTCTGAATATTATCACCATGTAGGTAAATTTGGACACTCACAAATATTTGGAAAAGAAGTATTACAAAGGCTAGACACAAAAGATAAAGAAAGGAATATCATTACCGAAGAGGGAGAGAAAAGTATTAGGACTCGAGTAAGAGCATTACTCGATTTTCGTAAGAGTACTAATAAAACGAAACCTATTAGGAAAACTTACGACTTCGGTAGAAACGAAAAAGTGACTGTACGTTATAATGATGGCAGTGAAAAGACTGACAAATTCAAAAAGCTTCGGCAAGATATAGAATCTGGTCAATGCACGATTTTGAATTAACTCATTAATTAAAAATGACCATCAGAAAACTGAAAAATGGGACTCAAAAACCATGGTTATGTGAGTGCTATCCGCATGGCCGAAATGGTAAACGCATCCGCAAACGCTTTGCCACTAAAGGCGAAGCGAATGCCTTTGAGATCCACATGATGAAAGAGGTGGACGACAAGCCTTGGCTTGGAGCAAAGCCAGATCACCGTCGCCTTTCTGACTTGGTAGCACTTTGGTTTAAGTTGCATGGCAAGAATCTAAAATCAGGTGATCATTCTCGCTTACGCTTAGAAATCATGGTTGCCGATCTCGATAATCCAATCGCTGCTCATCTAAACTCCCAACAACTGGCGTTGTACAGAGCAAACCGCTCGAACAAAGGGCGAGGCAAACAACACAAGGAGTTGGCGATCGCCTCAAAGAATACAGACTTCGGCTTGCTGAAATCTGTGTTCAACCGATTGATAAAACTTGGTGAATGGAAACTACCTAATCCGGTGAACGGTATTGATGCCATCAAAAAGCCACAAACTGAATTGGCGTTCTTATCCGATCAGGAAATTCTGCATTTATTCGAAGTGGCAAAGCAAAGCCCAGTTGGTGACGAGATAATTAAGATATACAAGATTTGTTTATCCACAGGGGCACGAGTCAGAGAAGCGATATTTCTAAAAGGCTCTAACTTAACGAAGTACCGTATCACGTTTAGCAACACCAAAGGCAAACGCAACCGAACGATTCCCATTTCGCAAGAGTTATATAACGAGATTTATAAGCCAACCAATGATCGCCTTTTTACTTGCAGTTACAGAGTTGTGTATAAATGGATTAAGATAGCATTACCACACTTACCGGAAGGTCAAGCAACACACGTTCTGCGCCATACCTTCGCAAGTCACTTTATGACGAATCGCGGCAATATCCTTGTATTAAAGGATATCCTCGGTCATAAGATGATTGACCACACTATGATTTACGCCCATTTCTCACCAAATCATTTGAGCGATGCGGTGCACCTCAACCCTCTCGCAAACCTCAATATCTAGCCATTAAAAATGGCGACAAGATGGCGACAGCCGCCATTAAATATCGGTATTAATCGATAGCCATCAGAACGGAATAGTTTTCAAACACTCGATATAGCAAGGGATTGCTAGGTTTCGCGAGGGTCACTGAAAGAGTGGGACATAATAAAGCTTTATGTTCATTCCACTAACCTAAAAAAGAAAAAGGAGCCAATGCGGCTCCTTTGTATTCTATCGCCAAATGTGAGTATTTACGAATTACTCCGCGTCACCTTCAACACGAGCTGCCGCTTCTTTGATTAGAGGCTGAAGTTCACCTTTTTGGAACATTTCCAAAATGATGTCACAACCACCGATCAACTCACCTTCAATCCAAAGCTGTGGGAATGTTGGCCATTGAGCGTACTTTGGTAGCTCAGCACGGATGTCTGGGTTTTGTAGAATGTCTACGTAAGCGAACTTCTCACCACAAGCCATTAGCGCTTGTGCTGCTTGAGAAGAGAAACCACAGCTAGGTAGTTTCGGTGATCCTTTCATGTACAGCAGGATTGAGTTTTCAGAAATCTGCTGTTTGATTTTATCGATAGTTTCCATCGCTTCCTCATTCATGGATGTGAACTTTAATTATTGCCACATTCTACTCAATAAACACAGAATAAAAACCATATAATTAGTAAGCTTTTGTACTAAAGTAACTTCAAGATACAGGAATCCGAGCGTAGTCACTTATTCTAACTTAAGAAAATGGACACCTTGAGAAAACGACCACTTCCATAAGGTTTAAAAGCCGAATCGGCTTTTTACTGTACACGTGGAGGCGATTTGTTTTGGTGTGTATGCCCAAGCAACTTCAAGATGCAGGGTTCAGCGCACTGTCATTGACTCCCCGTCTACCGAAAGTAAGCAAGGAAAACAACGCCGTACAATGACAAGCGCTTCCCAAGTTGTTTGACGCAACAATAGAACCAATAACTCGCTCTCTTTACACTTAGTAATGGCCTTGGAAGTTATCGCTCTAGCCCTCCTTTCTGTCAAAATATTTTCATATCGGGCTTTTAATAAAGTAAAAACTTGCTAAAATACTTTTCAAGTCAGTCGTAACGACTACATATAAATAAAAACACTGGAAGCAATCGAAAGGT
>Ga0209379_10000642_pt1 | contig 26681 bp, 27 predicted proteins | sample tdDd001_FD_187124 | JGI IMG/M metagenome (GOLD analysis project Ga0209379, IMG submission 187124) | Marine sediment microbial communities from the Atlantic coast under amendment with organic carbon and nitrate - tdDd00.1 (SPAdes)... | ecosystem: Environmental > Aquatic > Marine > Coastal >...
GTTGCTGATCAAGCTATGAAGAATATTGGTGGAAGTGTTTACGTAGGACACAATTGGCACCCCTTATTTGTTCAAGGTACAAAGTCTGCGGCTTATGAGTTATGGGAGCAAAATAATTTCAAAGCGCCAGATAATGTTGTGTGTGTTACAGGGAATGGAAGTATGGTTGCAGGTTTATATATAGGATTTGATGACTTGTTAAAGTCCGGTGAAATCACTAAAATGCCTCGTATATTTGGTGTTCAATCTGAAGGGTGTAATCCATTATATAGGGATTTTGTGGGAGAATCTATGAACTTTGAAATGACCCCTTCTATAGCTGAAGGCATTCGAATCAAGAGATCTACAAAACATGATGAAGTCATTGGGTTTGTTAAAGAGACTGGCGGTGCATTTCTGAGTGTGGAAGAAGAGGCCATTAAAAATGCTTTGTTTGAGATTGGAAAGTATGGATTTTATGTTGAACCGACCTCGGCAACGGTCTTTGCTGGTTTGAATAAACTTATTGAAGAAAAGAGCATTTTACCTAATCAGACAACATCCATATTAATATCTGGAAACGGATTAAAAGCGACAGGCAAAATTATGGATTTAATGGATTAGGAGGCAATTATTCTCCAAGAAGCTGGTAGTAGTAAAAGCAAAATACTCAAAGTACCGGTGTATATGCCTGATATAAAATACTAGGATGAAGTGAATGCTGTTTATGGTGAGTTCTACGGTGATCTTAAACCTGCTAGGTGTATTATTCCTATAAAAGAACTTGATTTCGGGCTTATGATAGAGATGGATACAATTGCTTATGTATAAATTTTAGTACAATGATTATGTAGTAATTCCAAGCCTTTGACCCTATAGAGTCAAAGGCTTTTAATATGTTTGTATAGATTTATATTTGACAAATGTTACGTTCTTGCTATAATCTAGGTAAACGTTTAACCTAGGAAGGTGAAATCAATTTGAAAGTAACAATTAAAGATATAGCACGACTTGCAGAAGTGTCTACTGCTACTGTTTCTAAAGTCGTAAATGGCAAAGACCAAAAAATTTCATCTGCTACAAGGGAACGTGTAATGCGTATTATTGAAGAGGTCGGATATGTACCAAATCGTATAGCGAGTTCCATGGTAACCAAAAGAACCAAAACCATCGGACTGATTATACCTGACATAGCCAATCCTTTCTTTCCAGAGTTGGCCCGTGGGGTTGAAGATCTGGCCAATAAAGAAGGCTACACTTTGATTCTCTGTAACTCAGACAATAATCTTGAAAAAGAAGATGCTTATATAGATATGCTTCAGGAAAAAATGGTAGACGGCATCATATTTACGGCTTCTAGTAGCCGAACAGAAGTCAGTTCGGCCCTGAATAAAGTAAGAATTCCGGTTATAACCGTTGACCGAGACATAGATGGTTTGAAGTCGCAAAAGCAAATAGTGGTAAACAATGAAGAGGGTGCATTTGATGCCGTTTCTCATATGATCGAGTGTGGGTATAAAAAAATCCTCCATATATCGGGTCCTATGACATCTAAACCTGCACAACAAAGATATAGTGGGTATTTACGTGCTTTGGAAAGCCATAAAATAAAACCTGATACCAACCACCTAATTTCGGGTACTTACACAGGTGAGTGGGGTTTTAATGCAGTACAAGAACTTATTACTAAAGACATAAAGTTTGATGGCATATTCTGTGGCAATGACTTGATTGCACTGGGTGCACTTAAAGCTTTACATTCAAACAATATAGATGTCCCACATAAAGTAGGGCTTGTAGGCTACGATGATATTTATATGGCTCAAATGGTCAGTCCTGAACTCACCACTGTAAAACAACCAAATTATGAAATGGGATACCAAGCAGCTGAAATGCTTGTAAGTATGATCCATGGCGAAGAGCCAAAAATAAATTTTGAAGCCCTCAAAACCCGCGTGGTGGTTAGAGGCACAACATGTACGAAAAAATAACTGAATTTGACTCCAAGTGATTCTAAAATGAACCACTTGGAGCGACATATTTTTTTACAAGGTTAAACGTTTAACCTAAGGAGTGAGAACATGCAAAAGATACTTGTACTAGGTAGTCTCAACATGGATTTAGTAACCAATGTTAAGGTTACACCTAAAGTTGGGGAAACAATATTAGGTCGGGGATTTAGTGAAATTCCAGGTGGCAAAGGAGCCAATCAAGCAGTTGCTATTGGGCGTTTAGGTGGCAATGTAAAAATGCTTGGCCGCGTAGGTGGCGACAATTTTGGAACTGATTTAATTAAGGCTTTAAAGGAAAGTAATGTACAAAGCGACTTGGTTGAACAAGTTGAAGGCGTTCCCACAGGTACAGCTCTAATTATGGTGAACGATGACGGAGACAATTCGATTGTTGTTATTCCAGGAGCGAATTTTGAACTAAAACCTACTGACATTAAAGACAATCACTTCGAAGGTATGGACTACTTGTTGGCACAACTAGAAACACCAATGGAAACCATAGAGTATGCTTTTGAAAAAGCAAAAGCATTAGGTGTAAAAACAGTACTAAATACAGCACCAGCACAGGATTTATCAAAAGAGCTTATAGCAAATATTGATTTACTGGTTCCAAACGAAACGGAATTTGAACTTCTAACAGGTCACAGTGCTGAGACAGAAGAGGGTCTTGCAGCAGGCACAAAACTCTTGTTTGACCAAGGTGTAAAGGAACTCATTATTACCTTAGGTAAAAATGGAGCACTATATATGAACAGTGAAGGTCGAAAGTTACATGTTGGTGGTTACAAAGTCAAAGCCATCGACACAACTGCAGCGGGTGATAGTTTCATTGGTGGCATCTTAACGGCACTTTCAAAAGGTCAACCTATGGATGATGCGATGGAGTTTGCCATGAAAGTGGGGGCAGTAACTGTAACAAAACACGGTGCACAAAGCTCACTGCCTAGCCTTTCAGAAATTGAAGCATTTGAAGGAGTGAAAGGATAATGATGAAAAGCCAACTGCTTAATGCAGACATTATTGAAGTGATCAGTAAAATGGGTCATACCGATGAAATTGTTATTGCGGATGCAGGATTGCCCATTCCAGAGGGTGTAAAGAGAATTGACCTGGCTGTGGTTCAAGGCCAACCCGCATTTATGGATGTGTTAAAAGTCTTACTGGAATCATTCGAGTGTGAAGGCTACGTCTTAGCTGAGGAAATTAAAGAAAATAACCCTCATGTTGAAGAACAAATCCATGCACTTTTAGATGATAAAGAAATAGAGTTTGTTTCTCATGAAGTATTCAAGAACAGGACTAAAAATGCCAAGGCAATTATTCGCACAGGTGAGTGTACACCTTATGCCAATGTCATTTTAAGCTCAGGTGTAATTTTTTAAGGATGTGGCAGGATGCTTGATAAAAAGCTTGATACAAAGCGTGAAAAAATATTAGAAATGAAGCATGTCACTAAAACCTTCCCAGGTGTAAAAGCCTTAGATGATGTGCACTTAAATGTCTATAAAGGTCAAGTGATGGCCTTACTTGGTGAAAATGGTGCTGGTAAATCAACACTGATGAAGATTTTATCAGGTGTATATACAAAGTCAGAAGGCAGTATAAGTTATAAAGGTCAAGAGATTGAAATGAAAGGCCCTAAAGATGCTCAGGACCTTGGTATTGCAATCATTCACCAGGAGCTAAATCTTATTGAGGATATGTCCATAGGTGAAAACATCTTTTTAGGGCGTGAACCCAAACGCGGGTTTGGCATCATCAATTGGCCAGAACTGATTGCACGTTCAAATGAGTTGATGCAGTCCTTAAATATGAATGTAGACCCACGTAAGAACGTTAAGAATTTTTCCATAGGCAATAAACAGATGTTTGAGATTGCAAAAGCCCTGTCCTTAGACGCAGAGCTTATTATAATGGACGAACCAACAGACGCCCTGACAGACCAAGAAACAGAGAGCTTATTTGAAGTGATTCGGGCTCTTAAAGCGGAAGGCAAAAGTATTGTTTACATCTCCCATAGATTAAAGGAAATCTTTGAGATTTGTGACGATGTAACCATCCTGCGAGACGGGCAGTTTATAGCTGAAAAAAGCGTATCAGAAATTGATGAAAACGGCTTAATTGAAATGATGGTGGGTCGTAAATTAGAGGAACAATATCCTTATTTAGATTCGAAAAATGGTGAAGCTGTTTTTAAAGTAGAGAACTTAGAAAACAAATATGTTCACGGTGTGAGTTTTGAACTAAAAAAAGGTGAAATTCTTGGTGTGGCAGGTCTAATGGGTGCAGGTAGAACAGAACTTGCAAAGTCCCTCTTTGGTCGTTATAAGATTGACCGTGGCACAGTTCAATTAGACGGGAAAACCATAGTTTTAAAATCAGAAAAACAAGCCATAGAGTCTGGAATTGCATATGTTTCAGAGGATAGAAAAAAAGATGGTCTTGTACTGGGTATGACAGTTAAAGAAAACATGTCCCTGTCCGCCCTAAAATGGTTAGCTAACTATGGCATTATAGATAATAAACTTGAGAATAAAATGGCTGACGATTATGTTGACCAGCTTTCCATCAAAACACCATCAACAAAACAGAAGGTTAAGTTCTTATCTGGTGGTAACCAACAAAAGGTGAGTATTTCTAAAAGTTTAATGACAGAACCTAAAGTTCTTATACTAGATGAACCTACCCGTGGTGTAGATGTTGGTGCAAAAAAAGAAATTTATGATCTTATGAATGTCTTTAAAGAAAAAGGAATGGCCATTCTAATGATCTCGTCAGAAATCCCTGAACTACTTGGTATGTGTGACCGTATTATGGTTATGCATGAAGGCACGGTATCAGGTGTAATTCATAGAGGTACCGCTGACCAAGAAAGCATTATGCGCCTTGCTGTCGGCTTACGGAAGGAGTAATCATGAATCCAAAAGTTAAAGAGCAGTTAGGTCGTTTCCAGTCCATTATTGGTCTGGTGCTATTTTCAATAATTATTTCGTTTTTAAGTGATCGATTTATGACATGGTCAAACATGTTTAACGTATTTAGACAAACATCTGTAAATGCAATTATTGCTGCGGGTATGACATTTGTTATTTTAACAGGTGGTATTGACCTTTCAGTAGGCTCTACCCTCGCAATTAGTGGGGCAGTTGCCGCATTTCTACTAGCAAGTGGGTCGCCAGCTTTTGTTGCAGTACTTGCAGCCCTTGCTATTGGTATGGCTATTGGTATGATGAACGGTTTTATTATTTCAAAAGGTAAATTACAACCCTTCATTGTAACCCTAGCAACCATGACAGTATTTAGAGGTGCAACCCTGGTATTCACTGATGGAAAACCGATTAGTGCAGGTTATGAAGCTAATGCAGAAGCTTTCTCTAATATCGGTAACGGATACACAATGGGTATTCCAAATCCTATTATAATCATGGCGCTGATCTTTGGTGTATGTTATTTCATATTAAAACATACAACGATTGGTCGATATGTTTACTCAACAGGTGGAAACGAAGAAGCAACCCAGTTATCGGGTGTAAGTGTACACCGCGTTAAACTATTCGTTTACGGTATGAGTGGTTTCCTTGCTGCAATGGGTGGTATTGTCATCACTTCTAGACTATCATCTGCACAACCAACAGCAGGAACAGGTTATGAGCTAGACGCTATTGCTGCAGTTGTACTCGGGGGTACATCACTTGCAGGGGGCGTAGGCTCCGTTCTTGGCACTATTGTAGGTGCCCTAATTATTGGTATTCTTAACAACGCGCTGAATCTATTAAACGTGACTTCATACTACCAGCTGCTCGCTAAGGGCCTTGTGATTCTGGTTGCGGTGTTATTGGATCAAAAAGAGAAATAGAGAAATGAGGAGGAGGATTCAAATGAAAAAGTTTATGTCATTGCTTATGATCGTAATTATGGTTATGGGTATGCTAGCTGGCTGTGCAGCTCCTGCAGAGGAAGCTCCAGCTGAGTCAGGCGAACAAATGGAGATGGCAGGTAAGGTTGGTCTTATCGTGTCGACTCTTAACAACCCTTTCTTTGTAACACTTAAGGAAGGTGCTGAGGCAGAAGCTAAAGCAAAAGGTCTTGAGCTAATCGTTCTAGATTCACAGAATGATCCAGCTAAAGAACTTGCAAACATGGAAGATTTACTGACACAAGATGTTGATGCAATTCTTATTAACCCTACAGATTCTGATGCGGTTGGTAATGCAATCAAACTTGCAAATGGCAAAGAAATTCCTGTAATCACTTTAGACCGTGGTGCTAACGCTGGTGAAGTAGTTGCACATATCGCTTCTGATAATGTTTCAGGTGGCGTTATGGCGGGTGACTACATTGTCGAAATGTTAGGTGGCAGTGGTAAAGTTGTTGAACTAGAAGGTATTGCAGGTACATCAGCTGCACGTGATCGTGGTGCTGGTTTTAACAAAGCAGTTGAAGGTAAACTTGAAGTTGTAGCGCGCCAAGTTGCAGACTTTGACAGATCAAAAGGTCTTTCTGTAATGGAAAACATTCTTCAAGCTCAACCAGAAATTAATGCAGTATTTGCACATAACGATGAAATGGCACTGGGTGCTCTAGCAGCAGTTCAATCATCGGGTAGAGATATAATGATTGTTGGCTTTGATGCAACTGACGACGCTGTTAAAGCAGTTGAAGCAGGTCAAATGGCAGCAACAGTTGCACAGCAACCTGATAAAATTGGTTCACTAGGTGTTATGGCAGCTATGGACGTAATTGAAGGTAATGCAGTTGACGAATTTATTCCTGTTGACCTTAAGCTGGTTTCAGGCGATATGGCAATGATGGAAGAATCAAAGGAAATGATGGGTAATGGCGAAAAGCTTGGTCTTATCGTTTCAACACTGAACAATCCATTCTTTGTAACACTAAAAGAAGGTGCTGAAGCTAAAGCAGCTGAGCTAAACCTTGAACTGGTTGTTCTTGATTCTCAAAATGATCCTGCTAAAGAACTTGCCAACATGGAAGATTTACTTACTCAAGACGTTAGCGCAATTTTAATTAACCCTACAGATTCAGATGCTGTAGTAAATGCAATTAAAATGGCTAACAAAAAAGGTATCCCGGTTCTAACACTGGACCGTGGTGCTAATGCTGGCGAAATCGCTACACACATTGCTTCTGATAACGTTGCAGGTGGTATGATGGCTGGTGAATTTATCGTTGAAATGTTAGGTGGAAGCGGTAATGTTGTTGAACTAGAAGGTATTGCGGGTACATCTGCAGCACGTGATCGTGGTGCTGGATTTAACAAAGCTGTAGAAGGTAAACTTGAAGTGGTAGCACGTCAAGTTGCTGACTTTGACAGAACTAAAGGCCTTTCTGTAATGGAAAACATCCTTCAAGCACAACCAGAGATTGATGCAGTATTTGCTCACAATGATGAAATGGCTCTAGGTGCACTAAAGGCTGTTCAGTCATCAGGTCGCGATATTAAAATTGTTGGATTTGACGCTACAGATGACGCAGTTAAAGCAGTAGAAGCTGGTGAATTAGCAGCTACAGTTGCACAACAACCTGCTATGATTGGTAGTTTAGGTGTTGAAAGTGCACTTAAAGTTCTACATGGTGAAATGGTTGAAGCTTATGTGCCTGTAGACTTAATGTTAGTTAAGTAAGCCCCCCTATTGTAAGTTATTATGGTGTTGCCAAATAACTTATGTTTTATAATAAGAAGCTAGATTAAAGAAGTCATAGGTTATGTTATCCCCATAGTCTACGACTTCTTAATTATTATATTGACAAGATTGAAGACAAATACTATAATTTTGAATAGAGATAAAGGCTCACTAATATAGTGATATTTAAATTGTTTAATCTAAGTTCTACTGAATGTAGGGCTTTAATTATACTTAAAAATAATACGACTGGTCATGTTTTGACATACTGAGAAAAGAGGACACAATGAGCATTAAATACCAATTAAAAAAAATAAACGATCAATTCCAGGAGAATGCATCTCCAAGAGCCCTATCAGTTCTAAGCAAATCAGCTGAAAAACTGGCAAAACTTCGTATTGAAGAAAGTGCACTTAAGGTAGGTGATACACTACCTTCATTTACACTGAAAAATGCAGTTGGAGAACCCATTGAATCTACTGAACTTTTAGAATCTGGTCCCCTTGTATTGAACTTTTACCGCGGGGCTTGGTGCCCATATTGTAATGTTGAACTAAGTGGATATCAGGATATTCTTGAAAATATTCATTCAAAAGGAGCTCAGCTTGTTGCAGTATCACCAGAAAAACCTGACAGTTCTTTAAGCTTGATAGAAAAACATGAGTTAAAGTATGAAATTCTTACAGATTTAAATAATGATTTGGCAAAAGAGTTAGGCTTAGTGTTTTCTCTAGATACTGAGCTTAAGGATCTTTACAAAGAGTTTGGCATAGATTTAGAAAGTGCACATGGCAACCAGAACTTTGAATTACCAGTGCCTGCAACCTACGTTGTAGATGAAACAGGTCGTGTCATTATGTCTTATGTAAATGTAGATTATACAGATCGTTTAGAGCCTGAAGAGGTACTTACAGTGCTTTAATAGAAAAAGCACACGCCCCGGAGCATTTTCTGGGGCTTTTTTGTGTGTTAAACATGGGAACTGTACATAAGAAAGATAAAAGTTCTGTTATACAAGTACAACCTGGAATAGATTACAAAACCCATGGATTATTTGCTTTAGTTATAGAAATAAAATCAGAATTTAAAGATAATTTAATCCGGTGTTCTATTGCACTTTTTCATAAGTGGAGTATGATGTAGAAGAGACGTTAAAATTTTTGAAATGGTTTGGAATCGTGAATGGGTATTCATGTTCAAGACCGGTCAGGAGATACTTATGATGCAATCCAACTGGAAAAATACGAATTTATATGGCATAGAAAGTGAACGTATTAAGTTCACGCAAATGCGTATCGAACATACAAACGCTATACATGTAATGGCTTCAGATCCAGAGGTGTCATAATTTATAGGATGGCCCCTTACTAAAACAAGTGAAGAAACACTGGATTATGTCAAAGAAATGTTAAGACGAGAAGAGGCGGGTACATTTAAGTACGCAAACATAGTGGACAAACAGTTTGGTAAAGTTATAGGAAATGTTATGTTGTTTGGACATGACCAAGGTGCACGACACGCTGAAATAGGTTATGTAATTGACAAGAGTTTGTGGGGTAAAGGCCTTGGTAGAGAAGTGATTCAGTTGGTTATGGACCACGCTTTTGGACCAATGGGACTACGTAAATTACATGCAAGGGTGGTGTCTGAGAATATAGGTTCTGCTAAGATTTTAGAAAAGAATAATTTTGTGGTTGAAGGACGTCAGAAGGATTATTTCTGCATTAATAACAAACTAATGGACTGTGTTTGGTATGGTTTCATTAATGAATAGTTGGTCTGATTGGGGCTAGGAATATGTAGCTTACGTTTTTATTATTAGAACTGAAATAGGTTTGAACTATGTAACATTAATGGAGGTATACTATGAAACAAGCTATAGCACATATATCTCTTGTAGTGAGAGACTATGATGAAGCCATTGATTTTTACACAAAGAAACTAAATTTTGAGCTTCTAGAAGACACTTACCAACCTGAACAAGATAAAAGATGGGTTGTTGTTAGACCACCAGGTGGTGAAGGGACGTCAATTTTATTGGCCCGTGCTTCAAACCCAACTCAAGAAAAATTTATTGGGAATCAGGCGGGTGGTCGGGTGTTCTTATTCCTAAGTACAGACGACTTTTGGAGAGACTACAAACAAATGCTTGAACGGGGCATTGAGTTCGAACGTGAGCCAAAAGAAGCGGATTATGGCACTGTTGCAGTGTTTAGAGACTTATATGGTACCCTTTGGGATTTGATTGAGTTTGCGAAGGGGCATCCAATGAGAATTGAATAGTAATTTTAAACCTGTGCAATGAAAAGGCTGATGCAATCGCATCAGCCTTTAAAATTTTTATTTATGCAGTTTTATTCTTCTTAGCAAATCCAAGAATCGCACCCAGTGCTATACCTAGGAATGCCGCCATTAGAACACGGTATACCGGAGGCAATAAGAATGTGATTGTATGTGCTGGTACCCAGAAGAATGGGATTGTCTTGAAGAATACAAAGCCAACAAGACCTTGGAAATCAATTGCATCAACAACTTCAGAAAGTTTAATGCTGCTGATTTTACCAATGTTACCACCACTAAGATCTAAGTAGGTATCTGTGATCTTGTGGAAACCCATCATTGGTGGTGCAAAGATTGCATTCATAAATAAACTGATGAAGAATGCTGTTAGAACTTTGGCACCCATCGTTCCTTCAGGGAACATTGGTAACATACCCTTTCCAATTAGTGCTAATACACCTGTTGAGAAGATGGTGAATGCCCAAGAAATAATAATACCTAGAACACCCCAAACAACTGCTCGCCAGAATAGTCCAACTGGTTTTTTCCATTCACCTGCAACAATACGTCCACCTAATACTTCACCCATAGTACCTAAGACAAAGAATTTGATAAACGCCATTATTAGCGGATGATTTGCTGAGTTTTCAACAAACACGTTATGTGTAGCCGGGAATGTCAGAAATGCAATGACAGCTAGTAGGCCGCCGCCCCACATTAGATCTCCTTTTTTCATGAAGAAAGACCCCTTTCAAATTATAAGTTAGTATAAGTTCTCTCGTTCATTATATAGAAAATCTCAATGGTTTTAAAGGATTATTTGAAGTGTTACAAAAACAGTTGAATGCCTTATAAGTTTTGTATGTTGTAGATATAAGATTCAACAAACGTCTTCATGATCGTCCTGCTATTTTCGCTGGGTTCCATGGTAGCTGTAACCGAGTATGCTGTGCCATCGTAGATAAATAATAAATACTCAACAATTTCAGTTCCTTCAGGGGCTTTTGTTAAGTCCGATTCAGTCCAGCCTTTGTTTAATCTTTTCTTATAGTTTCCTAAAACCTTAGTGTAGTACCATCCAGCATGGTCACCGGACAACTTAATGGGCGTTAAGTCATTGTATATGCTCTGATTAAGATTTAAAACATCTTCAGATGCACTTCCTGCACGCATGTGTATTTCTGTTTGGGTGCCTTCAAGATAGTACGTCGTTGTTAATGATGTGGTGTATTTTATATCACTAAAACTTTCATCTAAGTTTCTGTTCAAAATTTGATTGTAGATTTCTAAATGACTTTCTTCGAAACGGTTATACTCCATGTCGAACAGAGTTATACCAAAGCTAGTTTTAGAGCTGTGGTGGTAGGTTTTATCAGGTCCATAAATCGTTGGTGGCAAGTTAAATTCACATGCAAGAAGCTCAGTATAATAGGCCTTGTTCTTGTCTGTAACTGTTTCACCACCTATGTTATAGTATGGAACTCTAAGTGTTTTGTCTCCTTCAAGAAGCTCACCATTTGTCTTTACGAAGAATACTTCGTGGATCTGGGTGATAACATCTTCCGCAAATGCTCTAACGGGTGGTAAGTTTAGACAAAAAATCAGTAAACAAGTTGTAGCTAGGATCAGTCTTTTTCTATCAAAGAATTGTACTTTTCCCTTGTTTGTTTGACAGTTTTTACGTTCCCAAGCACTTTCAAATATGTCGTCCAATTGCCTTGAATGGGTGTTTACTTGTAATGTTTTAAAGGATTCCTTTACTTTTACATCAAACTGATTCATTGGTGAACCTCCTTTTGTTTAAGTAGACTACGAGATACATCCTCATTCATATAAGGTTTTAAACATACCTTAAGCTGTTGGCGACCGTAATAAAGTCTGGATTTAACGGTTGCGGTTAAACAGCTTTGAATTTGACTAATCTCTTCTACAGAAAGTTCATTAAAGTAATAAAGTACAATTGGAATCCGTGTTTTAGGGGATAACTTTTGAATATGTTTTAGGAGCATAAACTGAAGTTCATTATTTATTACCTGATTTTCCTGAATTGAATCTAGTCCTGTGAAGTATTTTTCAGGTTCAAGCTCTTGGTCATCAAGAGATGTTAACCTGACCTTACGGTGTGATTTAACCAGTTTCCAACTGTTGCGAATAAGTATTTTGTAGAACCAACTATGAAATGCTGCTGGATCTTTAAGTTTATGGATGTGTTTAAAACAATCCAAATAGGTTTCTTGTAAAATGTCCTCTGTCAGACCATAATCGTGACAAATAAGAAAAGCTGTATGAAAACTCTTCTTTTCAACAATTGAAAACAACTCTCGAAAAGCATCTTTCTCACCAGCTTTACATTTGTTAATTATATGATTGATTTCCAATGTGATCCCTCCTTTATCTCTATAATTATAGAGGATCACTATGTGGTTTTGGTTTTGTAAAATTTGAGTTTATACAAAATTATATCCTTTATGGATGTTAATTATGTCTCTAAGTATAGACGCAGCAGCGGGTGTTGTTCCTGAAGCTCCACCTATTACAGTCAATTCCCCTAGGGTGTCTGTGGTGTACCTTACAGCTTTATTTTTGTCATCTACATTATAAAAAGGGTGGGAACTGTCTAGCTTTTCAAGTTGAACATGGAGTATAAAATCATGATGGGTACGTTTGGCACGACCAACGAGTTTGTACTTCTTATTCTCCATTTTGGCTAATTGAACATCCTCGTGGGTAAGGGATGTTATGCCTTCAACAATAACATCATCTAAGGTTCTATTTAGACCACAGAGTACATTGGTTAAAATCAAGAGTTTAGCCGCGGTGTCCCAGCCTTCAACATCAAGGGCTGGATTTGACTCAGCAATGCCTTCGCGTTGAGCCATTTTTAGGGCTTCTTTATAACTGATGCCGTGGTTCTCCATCAATTTAATAATATGATTGGTTGTACCATTTAATACGCCTTCAATGCTCTGAATATCTGAACCAGCTAAATCCATAACACCAGCATTCATGGATGGTAAAGCCCCTCCAACAGTACAGCCAATACCAAGCTGAACAGCATTTTTCTTAGCCACTTCTTTTAATGTATTGTATTTGAGTTGAATAGGCCCTTTGTTGCCAGTAACAACATGAATCCCGTTTTCGAGGGCATATCGGATGTAAGTTAAAGCGGGTTCACCTGTATGTATGTTGGTTGATGTCAGTTCAATTAACATATCAACATCACTGTTTTTTAGTATGTCGTCAAAGGTTACGCCATGATTCACATTCAAAGGGTAGTTTTCAAGGGTACCCCCATCTTCTATATGTTTTGACAAATCCGTAAGTGGTATGCCATCTGGTATATATAAACATCCTTTGGAGTTAAAAATATAGAGAACTTCTAATTTGAGGGACATGGTGTTTAACTGTGCTTTTTTTTCTTCAATGAGTTTAATGAAGGCTTTTGAAACACCACCAAAGCCAAGTAGTGCAAGTTTCATAATTTCACCTCTTTAATTTGTATAGACATTCTAAGCTATTATACCCCGAACGCAATAAGCAAACCAAGTGTAGCGGCTCTTCTTAATAATTTCATTTTAAAATATAAAAGCAGAATAAGTGTGTATTAAGGTGTGTTTAAATAAGAAAAAAGACGCTTAGTAGCGTCTTTTAATAGTAGTATCTTATTTGTCAGTCCTTACTTGCAAATAAACAAGTAGGAATCAAACAATCTTGACAAGATTATTTTTGCTTTAGTTTTTTCTTCTTAAACGTTCCTGATATTCAGCTTCATCTAAAGACAAGTACTCTACAGGAAGTTGCATTTTAATGGCACGTTCAATTTCTTTAAGCAGGGTTTCATCTTTAGGCGCTACAAATGTGGTAGCAATGCCTTCGTCTCCTGCACGGCCTGTACGTCCAATTCTATGAATATAGATTTCAGGATTTTCTGGAATGTCATAGTTATAAATATGTGTTACACCACTAATATCTAATCCTCGAGCAGCTACATCTGTCGCAATTAAAAACTGATACTTAATATCGCGAAAGCCTTTCATAATACGTTCGCGTTTCTTTTGAGTTAAGTCCCCATGTAAACGTTCACAGTTGTAACCACCTTGTGTCAGCGCTGCTTCAAGGACATCAACTCGGCGCTTCGTTCTACAGAAAATAATAGCCATAAATGGATTGTCCGCATCTATTTTTGCTTTTAAATCGTCTTGTTTATTACGGTCTGTTGTTTTAATCACTAATTGGTCGATAGCTTCTAACGTTACGGATTTTTTAGCAATTGTAACTTCAATAGGGTTGCTCATGTTACCATAAGCAATTTTTTTAACTTTAGAGTCCATGGTTGCTGAGAAACATAAAACTTGTTTTTTCTTTGGAGTTAAACGCATGATCATATCGATTTCTGGTCTAAATCCTAGGTGCAACATTTGGTCAGCTTCATCTAAAACAATCATTTGAAGGCTTTTAAAATCAATAGACTCTCTGCGCATATGGTCGAGCAAACGCCCTGGAGTTGCAATGATTAAATGGGTTTTGTTTTTTAGCTTTTTAAGTTGTTTGCCAATATCTTGACCACCATATGCAGATAGGATGCCAAAGGCACCGTCGTGATTTAACATATTAGCGACTTCCGTAATCTGAATAGCAAGTTCTCTTGTAGGTGTTACAATAAGACCTTGAACCTTTGAAGAGGACGCGTCAAATTTTTGGAACATAGGTAAAAGAAAGGCTAGTGTTTTGCCTGTTCCAGTTTGAGATTGTGCGATAATATCTGTGCCATTTAGTATTGCTGGCAGAGCTTGCTCTTGTATAGGTGTCGGTTCTTTAATGCCTTTTTTCTTTAAAAGTGCAACAAGAGTGTCATTCACTTGTAGATCAGAAAAGTTTTTCATAGTAATTCCTTATTATAATAGTACTAAATACGTATAGATTCTAGAATACAGTTCCTTACAGTCATTACATTAATTCTATACAAAAATTAACGATATTTACCTGCAAAACAATCAACATAGTATATCAAACAATTCAGACAAAAGATAGGCTAATTTCCTTGATTTCAAATATTTTTAGTGTTAATATGAACCTGTAGAGTAATTCAGAATCAAAAGTTTGAGGTAAAATCATTTGAATCGTACTTGTACTGCAATAACAGTGTTCCAGGTATACTTTCGATGTTTTATTCGTCAATATTTTGCTATGAATTATCCAAAGTAAATTAATTGAATCGGAGGAATACCAACATGAATGGTACAGTAAAATGGTTTAACGCAGAAAAAGGTTACGGCTTCATCACTTCTGAAGAAGGCAACGACGTGTTCGTACACTTCTCACAAATCAACAAAGATGGTTACAAGACGCTTGAAGAAGGCGAAAAAGTAACTTTCGAACTAGCTGAAGGTCCTAAAGGTCCTCAAGCTGAAAACGTAAACCCTGCTTAATTATTAATAAGCCAAAACAGCCACTGAATGAGTTCGCTCAATCAGTGGCTTTTATTTTGCCTTTTTGCATTAGGTTTGGATAGATTTCATGGTCAATATAGAATATAATGTAAAATATGTACAGCATACCTAATTTTTTTATAACGATTTACGAGCTGAAGTGATTGGAGTGTAGCCATGTACAAAATAGCTATTTGTGATGACAATGAAATATGCTGTAAGATGAATCTCGATTTAATAAAGAAATATAAAGAAGACCATACTTGTGCTATTACAACAGATGTTTTTGAAAGAGGTAAAGACTTAGTTAGGAGCAATTTGGTTTATGATATTGTGATATTAGATATCGATATGCCTGAACTAAATGGTATGGAAGTTGCTGCAACATTAAGAGAGAAAGGGTATGAGGGATATATTATTTTTATTACCTCCCACACATCACCCGTATATGAGTCTTTTAAATATAACGCTTTTAGATATTTGGTAAAACCAGTAAAGGAGAACCAGCTGTTTGAAGGTCTTACTTCAATTTTTAAGGAGATTGAAGACAAGAATGATCAGTATTTAGTTGCAAAAGTGGATAGTAAAAACATCGTACGTATAGACATTAATGATATTAAGTACATTGAAACCCTGAACAGGAAAACTATTTTTCATTTGAGTAAGAGGAATGTTGAAACCATAATGCGGATGAATGAGTTAGAGTCAAATTTGACTTCGTACCACTTTTTTAGACCACACAAAAGCTATCTACTGAATATGAAGTATGTGCAATCATATGATAAGTCCAATGTAGAGATGGTGGATGATACATTGGTGCCTATGAGTAGACTTAAATTGTCTGCCTTTAAAAAGGCATTTCATGAGTATATAAAGGGATGATTGAAATGATAAAAACGGGGATAGAAATCATTACGTTTTTTATCAACTTAGGATTTATTTACTTCTTTTCAAATTTGTTTTTGTCAAAGAAAGTGATAAACAAGAAAACAGCTTTAACAGTGGTTGTAGCCTCATTGGTGAGTGTAATATCTTATACAATCTTGTTAGGGATCTCATACAATGAACTTGGGTTCATATTGTTGGTTATATATGTAGTTACAATGTTTGAAGAAAAAATAATCCCGAAGGTATTCGTAATTGCCCTAAATTTTCTGCTGACCTATTTTGTGGAAGTATTCATTGAGTTTTCAAAAGCCATGGTTTCAGGAAGAGTATACTCAGATTTTATTAATGATAAGTTTGAGTTGTATAACTTAACGGTTGTTTTACTTAGGGTTCTAATATTGTTAGTCTACATATATATTTGTAGAAAAAAAACTGTTAATAGTAAGATATCTCTAAAAAATCTTAGTAAGAAAAACACAATTGCAGTCACTTCGGTGTTGTTTGCTTCTTTTGTTTTTATGGTGCTTGTAGATTTGATGTTAACCCATGTGAAATGGATGGAGTTTAATTTATTAACTACTTTTTTATTGTTTACAATGTTTATGGCATTAATAATTCTTATTGGTGTGTTTGTAGTTGTACATAAAAGTTATAAAGAGAAACTACTTAGTTCGAACAACAATTTACTGCAAATACAACTTAAGAGTCAACTTGCTCATTATAATCAATTGGAAAATGGCTTAATCGAAACTAGGAAAATAAAACATGATATGCAAAATCATATGACTTCTTTAAACTATCTAATAAGGACTTCTGCATACGATGAAGCATTAGAATACTTAAGTGAAATAAATAATAAATTAAGTAAGATTGCATCTGGAATTGATACAGGGAATGTGATATTCGATGCGATATACATTGATAAAAGTAAGATTGCGAGTTCAAAAGGCATAGAGTTTGTGAATGTTAATTGTATGAATCAAGATTTAGATATAACATATGTAGATATGTGTACTATATTATCCAATACAATGGATAACGCTATTGAAGCTTGTGACAAAATAACTGACACTATTAATAAAAAAATCAGAGTGGAGTCCTTTGTAAGAAAAGGACATTGGATTTACAAAATTGTGAATCCAGCAGATCCATTTGAGTTAAAAGGTGGAACCATTGTTACATCAAAAACGGATAAAAGAGCTCATGGATTCGGTTTAATTAACATCAAAGAAACGGTGGATAAATATGATGGCACGATGGATGTAAAATATCGTGAAGGTGAGTTCATATTAGAAATTGTAATAAAGAATAAGGCGTAAGCCTTATTTTTTTGTTTTTTTGATAACTTTTTTAGATTTTAGACATCTTATGTCGTTATTTGATACATGATGTGTAAAAACTATTCTAATCAATCCGCATATTGACTATAGTGTGGTTAATGAAACGAGGCACACGAAAAAGGAGATTCGAATAATGAAAGACACGAAATTTGAGCAGTTAAATAAAACGCAGTTAAAAAAAATCAATGGTGGTTCAGTTAAAGCACTTGTACACAAGTGGCTTGGAATTAAGGATTATAACAAGTAATTATGAATGATAGACAACTCATTACGAGTATAATCGTGGTATTTATATTTTCATTCATCTTGTTATATAAACTGTAAAACTGCCACATGTTCAGTGGGATTGATTCTACAATTTTGATTCTATATAGAGACTACAAGAATCAAAATTGTAGACCTAACTGCTAAGGCTTGAATTCAATTTATGAAAGCTGACCCTAAGTAAAGAGGAGTAAAAAATGTTCAATAAAAAATATCATTGTATTAAACAACATGATATGACAGACTGCGGGGCTGCTTGTTTAGCAACAGTGTCAAAGCAATATGGATTAAAAATTCCTATTGCAAGGATACGTGAGGTTGCTGGAACAGATAAACAAGGAACAAATGCCTATGGTGTAATTAAAGCAGCTGAAAACTTAGGTTTTAACGCTAAAGGAGTAAAAGGAGATCAAAATGCATTTTTTAGTGAGTTTCCTTTACCTGCAATTGCCCATGTAGTTATAAATAACAGCCTACTACACTATGTAGTTATTCATGAAATAAATAAAAATGAAGTTGTTATCGCAGATCCTGGAAAAGGGATTGTTAAATACACGCCTAATGAGTTTTTTAATATTTGGACAGGTGTACTCATTCTCCTAACACCGAATCATTCATTCAAAAAAGGGGACGAAACAACTGGGATATTTAGTAGATTCTTTAGTTTATTAAAACCCCAAAAAAAACTCATTATACATATATTCTTTGGCTCAATTCTCTATACAATGTTGGGTATTGCTGGAGCCTTTTATTTTAAATTTTTATTGGATGACATCATTCCGTACAGCTTGGAAAAATCACTTTTGGTAGTGAGTATCGGTATGATTTTACTAACACTATTTAAAACACTCATTAACGCATTCAGATCCCACTTACTTTTATACTTAAGTCAAAAAATTGATATACCATTAATTCTTGGATACTACAATCATGTATTGGATTTACCACTTGAATTCTTTGGAACAAGAAGAGTCGGCGAAATCGTTTCAAGATTCATGGACGCATCAAAAATTAGAGAAGCTATATCTGGTGCAACACTCACCATTATGATAGATACATTTATGGCTATATTTGGTGGATTCATTCTGTATTCATATAACGCAACCTTGTTTGGCGTTGTATTAATAATGCTTGTTCTGTACTGTGTTCTAGTATTTGCATTTAATAAACCAATAAAAGAAGCAAACCGTGAGATCATGGAACAGAATTCACAGTTGTCTTCTTACCTCATTGAAAGTCTAAATGGGATTGAAACCGTGAAGGCATTTAATGCTGAGAGAGGATCTAAACTTAGAACAGAGTTAGGCTTTGTGAATCTTCTAAAAAAGACATTTAAAATGGGTAAACTCGATAATTTACGTAGTTCTTTATCCACTTTAGTTGCATCTTTAGGTGGCAACTTAATACTTTGGATTGGTGCGTATAACGTCATACAAGGTAAATTGACTGTGGGTCAGCTTCTCGTGTTTAACTCACTTCTAGCTTATTTTGTAGACCCAGTTAAAAACCTTATCAATCTGCAACCGATGATGCAGACTGCAATTGTTGCCTCAGACCGTCTTGGAGAAATTTTAGATCTGGAAATTGAAAAGTCTAAAAAAGAACACAAGAAAATAGCTCCTGATAGATTAAAAGGGGATATCAAAATAAATGATATGGATTTTGGATATGGCACAAGAGAAAAAGTGCTCAAAAACATTAACATGGAAATAAGAGCAGGTGAAAAAATTGCCTTTGTTGGAGAAAGTGGTTCAGGAAAAACCACTTTGGTAAAACTGCTTATGAACTTCTATACACCACAAAAAGGTGAAATATTGATCGATGGAAACAACATTAATGACATAAAATTATCTTCACTTAGAAGTAGGATCGCTTATGTACCACAAGAGACATTTTTATTTAGTGGATCTATCCAAGATAACTTGGAGCTTGGGATGGATGGCATTGGCCTTGAAGAAATCGTTGATGCAGCCAAGATGTCAAAAACCCATGACTTCGTTAATGAGTTACCTCTGAGATATAATACCCGTCTTGAGGAAAATGGGTCGAATTTGTCAGGTGGACAAAGGCAAAGGCTGTCCATTACTAGGGCAATTTTGAAAAACCCAGACATATTAATTTTAGATGAAGCCACTTCAAGTTTAGACTCAAGTACTGAGAAAACCATAGAAAGAACAATCAACAGTTTAAGTGAGGGTATGACTACCCTAATAATTGCTCATAGATTGAGTACAATCATGAGATGTGACAGAATCTTCGTTATGGAAAAAGGTGAGATCATTGAAGTGGGTGATCACACAACTTTAATGAACAATGGTGGAAAATACTATGATATGTGGAAGGATCAATTGCCTGGTCATAATATCACTAAACCAGAATTAGAGGTATCAGCATGAAAGTAGCGATTCAAAACTTTGAAGAACTGAGTGATAGTCGAGAACTTTATGAAACGAGGCCTTTTCCGTTTGGTGTTTACTTTACTTATATTGTATTTAGTCTAGTGGCAGTTGCTTTACTGTGGGCAAGCTTTAGTGACATCGATGTTGTTGTTAAATCAATAGGCGAAGTTAGACCCTATAAAGAAACCAATACAATATCGAATGCAGTATCAGGTCGAGTGAAAGAAATAAAGTATAAAAATGGAGACTATGTTGAACAAGATGACATTATTCTGAAACTTGATATTGAAAATTTTGAAGTTGAACATAATAGTTTGCTTAAGCAAATAAATCATCTAGAGAAGGAGTTAAACTTACTCGACCTGTATAAAGAGTCTGTGACAACAAATACTAATTTATTAGGTTTGGGAAGTGGCCAACTTGAAGAAAACTACTACTTCATGTTTAAAAAATACGAAATGGACTTATCAAATGCTATTGAAAAAAGCAAGTTGTATAAGTCGAAGGTTTCCAATGCAAGCTCACAACTAAAAGGGAGTCAATTGTTCCTTGAATCCATTGAAAAAGAAGCCAATGTTTTTGGTCCTTCATACAGCAAAACTGAAAGTTACCAGAAATACGTATCTTATTTACTCAAAGTTGAGGGATTAAAAATGACCCTTGAAACCAGTGAAAAAGAGTACAAAATAAACACAGCTTTATATGAAAGCGGGAGTATTTCAGAAACGAAGTACCATGCTTCAAAGGTAGCATATGACCAAGCGACGAACCAACTTAGTCAATATATGTCGGATACAAAACTTCAATTAAAAACCAAGTTGGAAGAATACAAAGAAACAATTTACAACTATGAGGGTGAACTAAGCAGCCAATCAAATTTTAAAACGCAAACCTTGATAAACATAAACAATCAAGTACAAAACAAAGTCATTGAATTGGATAAGCTTAAATCCACATTAGATTCACTTAATATAAACATCGATGACACTGAACTTAGATCACCAGTTAGCGGATATGTGAATTTTTCAGAGGAACTTACAATTGGACAATATCTTGCTGCTGGACTACAAGTTGCAACGATCATACCTGAGAATGGTGAAATGTTTAAAGTTCAGATGTATGTGCCAAACAAAGACATTTCAGACGTAGATGTAGGAGATAAAGTTAAGTATAGATTTGATGCTTTACCTTATAAAGAATACGGTGTCTTAGAAGGTGAGATTACAAGCATATCTGTAGATGCCAGTTTAAATAAAATACAAGGCATGAGTTATTACTTAGTTGAGAGTACAGTTAAAAATGAACCAATGGTCTCTTATAAGGGAACAGAAGCCAACATAAAAGTTGGAATGTCTCTAGAGGCTCAGGTCATTTCTGAGAGTAAAAAAGTTCTATACTTCTTGTTGGACAAAATCGATTTATGGAGTTGATTTTTCCACCAGTTAAAGAATATTTAAATTAGTTTTGTTCAATTGTTATATTTAATCTTTACATATGTTGGCGCGCGACATATTGGAAAAGTGAGGTAAACAGTTGATCCTATATAAAACACTAACTTACAAAAATAATGGAGGATTTGAATATGACTGAACTAACTATGAATGAAATGATGGAAGTTAATGGCGGAGACCTAGAAGACGTAGCTTGGGCTCTTGGTGCAGCAATTGGTGCAGCGGGTGCAGTTGTTGCAACGGCATCTATTCCTTTCACAGGCGCAGCAGGCGTTGGTGCGGCAGCAGCTTCAGCTGGTCTTGCATCTTACTCATGGGGTTGTCTAACTGACTAATTATTATTGATTAGGCAAACTGACTAGAAAAAATTATATAAAATAGGAGAGAAATATGGAAAATCTATCGAATAATGATTTACTTGAAATTAATGGTGGTGCAAATGGTTGGAAAATCGCCGGTGGTATTCTTACAATTGGTGGTTCAATCATAGGTGGTATCGCATCTGGCGGTTCTGGTGTGGTTCCTGCAGTAGGCGGCGTTATTGGTGGTATCGCTATGATTGGTGATGGACTTAACGACGACTAGGATTAACTTGAAACCCGGTATCATACTTTGATACCGGGTTTATTGGAGGTTTAAATGAGCTTACGACAAAAATTTCAGATATCTTGTATGATTTTGATTTTGGTAAACATTTTTACATTAGCTAAAAGTGGCATACCTTATGATGTTATGTTTTTTGCACTGGCCCTTTACTCAAGTTCTTTAGTTAATATTTCTCTAGAAGGTTTATACAAAGCTACCCTTAACTCAATGAGTTTTGGCCAAATTGAGTTAGCATCAAAACCATTAATGTTTGGATTTATTACACTAAATACAATTGTAGTTGCTGCAGCCGTCTTACTTGGTACCACTCTAATAAGCACACAACTTTTTATATTTATGAGCGTATTGAACTTTACAGTTGTTCTATTTGATATAAATACATCCATCTATTTCAGTGAGTCTGTGATTATATTCAAAAACAATGAAATACAGATAAATGAAATCAAAAACAAAGATTTTGAAGATGGAAGAATCACATTTATGGTTCAAAATCAAAATGTATCTCTACGTACATCAGAGCGAAATATTCAAACACTAAAGAACCATATTGAGGATTTACAACTCTAAATTAAGAGAATTCATATAAAAGTACACTAAATCCATCATCTACTATTGAATTTAAACCCCTCATTACGATATGATTATATCAATGACAAGTGAGGAGATTGGTATGTACGAAGAATTTGCTACAAAAGAGATGAAGCCTTGGAGGGATCTTCTTCTAGTGCACAAGTTTGCCGTTGAAGAAGTTAATACAAAGCTTCAAATTTTCGATGAAGAGTTTAGAAGCATTCACGATTATAATCCAATTGAACACATTAAATCTCGTGTGAAAAAGCCACCGAGCATTATGGATAAGCTCGTTCGTTATGGATTTGAGCCAACTATTGAGAATGCGAGAAAGCATATCTTTGATATTGCTGGCATTCGTGTAATTTGTGCCTTTACATCAGACATTTATAAGGTTTATGACCTTTTAGAGCGACAAGATGATGTAAAGATCATTGAAGTGAAGGATTACATAGCAAATCCCAAAGGCAACGGATATAAAAGCATGCATGTGCATGTTGAGATCCCCGTTTTCCTAAGCAGTGGAGTGGTACCAACCAGAATTGAAATTCAGATTAGAACCATTGCTATGGACTTCTGGGCAAGTTTAGAACATAAGATTTACTATAAGTATAGAAATAAAGCCCCTAAGAAGATCACGGATCAACTTAAGGTGTGTGCCAATATGATTACCCTACTGGATGATAGAATGTTAGATATTAAGAACGAAATCCAAGAACTGGACTTAGATCAAACATTAGACTTAGATGTAATTGGTAAAATTGATGAATCTTTAATCCAAGATGTAGAGTAATCAAAAGTATGTTTGCAGAGCTTGTTAGACAAATTGTCCAGCAAGCTTTTCTTGTGCAAGCATAGAGTCGGGTACATGTAAGGACAGCCATCTATACGGCCTAGATTTGTCTTATAAAAAAACTTTCAAAAAAGAATTGACAAGGGAATTTGTTTGCATTATAGTTTAGTTAGGTAAAGCCGAACTAACAGATGAGGTGGTCCTATGGATCGAAATGAAAAATTGTCTAGAGGTCTTGGAAGGCTCATGAAATTAAAAGGCAGCTGTTACATGTCAGTAATGGATGACTTTGATCTTTCAGAAATGAGTTTAAGACAACTGGATTACTTAAAAAAGTTTAATTGTAGCCAAGGCATGACAACGAGCCATTTAGCAGAGGTGCTTGATTTATCAAAACCAACTGTTACTGAAATGGTTAAGAAGTTCATGAAAATGGATCTTGTGTATAAACAAGGCTGTCCAGCGGACGGACGTGTGTATTACGTAAAATTGACTGAAAAAGGTCAAGCCATTGCAGACTTAGAAATGAAAACTTGGGCTTATATGGCGTCAAAGTTAAGCAGCAAGTTAAATGATGAAGACTTAGATACACTAATCCTAATCCTTGAGAAAATTGAGTAGAGCTCAATTTTTTTAAGACCATATAGTTAGGTAAACTCGAACTAACTAAGAGAGATAATAATTAAGAAAGTTCCTTTTTTTTAACTAGATAGTTAGGCAAAACAAAACTAATTACTTTGTGGGAAAGTAAGAATGCATGTCCTGAGGAGGAGAAATGAGCACAAATACTTTTGAAATCAATACGTTTTTTAATGACTTAAATGAAATACACGATAACAGACATAGATACAGCCTAGAGTGGGCCTTTGAAGATGCACAAAACAGACTAGACACATTTAAGTCAGACGTGATTGACAAGAAGTTAAAAAGCAAATGCAAACTTTGCAAAGCGAAATCGGGGGTTCAAGAAGGTTACAATGGTCTGCAAAAACAAAGTAAGAACATCCTTAAGAAAACCAAGTGGTACAGCAGATTATTCTCAAATATGTTTATGATTTTAAATTTTGTTGAAATCATGTTGTCAATCGGACTCGTAGTCGGCTTATCAAAGCTTAGCCATTCAGGTGAAGCTTTAATTGAGTCAGAGATGATCAGCTTTTGGTTTATCGTAACATTCGCTTTTTTAAAGGTAGCCATTGAAAGATATCAAATAAAGCCAAGAATTGATGCTTGGGGTTGGTCCTTGTATTCTAAATCAACACAAACATTACAAGAACTTACACTGGCATTAAATGAACAAGCAGAAAATGACTTAAGCAAAGTTGGTGGTAAAGAAGAATCCATTGAGGAAACTTTCCGTGACTTTGCAAGTGAGTGGATTGTTGCATAGGGACTCCTATTAATCCGTCCATTCAAATACTTAAAGACTTTCACAGATGAGGTGATGGATGTGAACATGGACAAAATTAACAACGAACTTAACGTGATCCCACTAGTGGACACGGTACTTTTCCAAGGCAGTCAAACAGAAATAAAATTAGACACACATTTTGATAATGACTTGTACTATAAAATTGTACAGGATGATTTTTACGCTGTAGCGCTAACACTTAGAAGCCATGCAGACGTGAACCGCTATAGCATGAATGATTTCCACTTGATCGGGACACTTGTAAAGATTGAAAGTGCACAGAAGTTGAGTTCTGGTTTCCAAGTTAAAGTCAATGTGGTAGATAGGGTAGAAGCTCAAGATGTATGGTTTGAAGCTGGATATTATAAGGCGAAATATGAAGTTCAACCTGATATTGTTGATATGGATATGAAGAATCAACAAGATATTCTGACCTACGTAAAAGATCTGACAGAAGAAATAAGTCAGAATTTTAAAGGTGCAGAGTCTTATGTAGAATACATTAATCAAATTGATGATATAAATAAAATTGTTGCTGCTATTATGCCTTTTGTAAATATCAGCGTTGATCAGAAACAAGCGGTTATGGAAATGCGTTCCCTACGTAAACGCAGTTTAAGATTCCTAGATTTACTCATAGAACATAAACAGTCAATACAGTTTCAAATAGAACTGAACCAGAAGTTCTCAGACAAAATGAATAAGAGTTACCGTGAACAAATGTTACGAGAGCAAATGAGAGCAATTCAAGAAGAACTCGGTGAGTCTGAAGGTCGAAGTGGAAAAGAAAAGAAAGACTACCGAAAACTTATTGAAGAGGCTGGAATGCCTGAAGATGTAAAAGAAATCGCACTGGATGAAGTGGATAAGTTTGAAAGACAAAGCCCAAACAGTTCTGAAGTGAATGTAATTCGAAACTATCTTGACCTACTTGTTGCCCTACCTTGGGGCGAAAGTGAAATTAAGGATATTGATATAACTTCAGCTAGGAACAAGTTGAATGAACAGCACTATGGCCTTGAAAAGGTAAAAGATAGAATTATTCAGCACCTAACGGTAATGAAGCTTAAGAAAAATAAACAAGGTTCTATTGTATTACTTGTTGGACCTCCTGGTACAGGTAAAACAAGTTTAGGCAAAAGTATTGCAGATGCCCTTGAAAGAGAATATGTACGCATTAGTTTAGGCGGCGTGCGCGACGAAGCAGAAGTGAGGGGTCATAGAAGAACTTATATTGGTGCTCTACCTGGACGCATTATTCAGGGTATGAAACGTGTTGGTTCTAAAAATCCAGTCTTTATACTAGATGAAGTTGATAAGCTTATGGCGTCTGTTAGTGGTGACCCGGCAAGTGCACTGCTAGAAGTACTCGACCCAGAGCAAAACAACACCTTTACTGACCACTATTTAGATGTACCTTACGATTTGTCAGATGTGTTCTTTATAGCCACAGCAAACAACTTACGTGGTATTCCAGGACCTCTGCTAGACAGAATGGAAGTCATTCAAGTTGGATCGTATACAAGTCAAGAAAAATTCCATATAGCTACAGATCACCTCATGCCAGAAGTGTTGGAGGATCACGGTATGACGGAAGATCAGCTACAGGTTGACGAT
>Ga0209379_10000644_pt1 | contig 26593 bp, 31 predicted proteins | sample tdDd001_FD_187124 | JGI IMG/M metagenome (GOLD analysis project Ga0209379, IMG submission 187124) | Marine sediment microbial communities from the Atlantic coast under amendment with organic carbon and nitrate - tdDd00.1 (SPAdes)... | ecosystem: Environmental > Aquatic > Marine > Coastal >...
TTTGTAGAGGGGCCTAGTAAAAAGAATAAAGAAGTACTTAGCTCAAGAACGTCTACGAATAAAATAGTTCTTTTCAAGGGAGATCCCTCTCTAGAAGGTGAGTTTGTAGAGGTTAAGATAACTGATGCTAAAACATGGACACTTTATGGTGAAATGATAGAAAAAGCTGACTAGAAAATAAGGGGTGGACGCTGTGTTGAATATTTTATTCTTTTTGATACTTGCATTTATCATAATAAAAGCCGGAAAACAATTGAGTATATGTGGAGATAAGCTAGGAGACATAATGGGCCTTGAAAAAAGCTGGATAGGAATAGTTATGTTAGCTTCTATAACTTCTCTCCCGGAACTAATAACAAGTACAGCGTCAACAGTTATTGGAAATCCCCAGATGGCGGTTTCCAATATCTTTGGAAGTAATCTCTTTAATATATTTATAATTTTTATACTGGATATATTTTTTATAAAAAAATCATTTTCCTCTTCTATAGGTCTGAAAAATTTTCTTAGTTGTCTAGCTTCTATACTGTTAACCTTGATATTTTTCCTTGGTTTTGTTTTTGGTAGTATAAGCCTGGGAAGCATAAGTATTATATCTATAGTTATATTTATAATGTATTTTGTAGCTATGAAATTAATATATGTCCTTGAATGCAGTGATGATTTTGAACATCCTGTGGAGGAAAATCCTGAAGATGATGTCGTGATGACTGAAAGTCAGGTAAAGAAAGGCTTTATAGTAAGTGCAGTGATTGTAGTGATAGTGGGTATGGCTTTATCTCATGTGGCAGATAATATAGCTAACACTCCTATTATGGGGATTAATTTAGGAGGAAGTTTTGTGGGGGTAATACTTTTAGCTCTTGCTACTTCTCTTCCGGAGCTTACAGTATCTATTCAGGCTATAAGGATGAACTCCTATAATATGGCTGCAGGTAATATTCTTGGAAGTAATATATTTAATGTGGGAATATTATTTATGGTAGACCTTTTTTATAGAGAGGGAAGTTTATATGAAACACTTGGTGAATTCCATCTGATATCAGGAATTTTTTCTATTCTTATTCTACTCGTACTGATGATGGGAATGTTATTTAAAAGTAAAAAGGTAAAAGTTGATTCTTGGATTATAGGCGGAATATATATAGCTGCTATGTATGTTCTTTACATTAAAAGATAAATAGGTGGTTAAAAAAATGGAAAGTTTAAATAGTCTTTTACTCAAGGAATTGAGGGAAATAGTGAAAGAGATAGGGATAGATCTAGAAAACAAAAGTAAAAAAGCAGAGATAGTAGATGCAATACTAGATCACTATGAAAACGTAGAAGGGCACACTATAGCCTGGGGAACTCTGGATGTAATGATGGACGGATATGGTTTTTTAAGGGAAACAAGTGTAGAAAAAGATATCTATGTCTCAGCATCTCAGGTAAGAAGATTTAAATTGAGAAGTGGTGATATGGTTCTTGGTGAGGTAAGGACCCCGGTGGGCGAGGAAAAAAACTATGCCCTTAGAAAGGTACTTCTTATTAATGGAGGGAATATAGAAAAAGCTGAATCAAGGATACCCTTTGATGAACTGACACCGGCATATCCAACGGAACACCTAAAGCTGGAAACAGGAAAAAAGGATGTATCCGGAAGGATAATAGATCTTGTAGCTCCCATAGGAAAGGGACAGAGAGGTCTTATCGTAGCACCTCCTAAAGCTGGAAAAACTATGCTTATTAGTAATATTGCCAATTCAATTATAGAAAATCATAAAGATATAGAGGTATGGATAGTTCTTATCGATGAAAGACCTGAGGAAGTGACTGATATAAAGGAAACTGTAGTGGGAGCTAAGGTATACTCATCAACCTTTGATGAAGATCCTAAAAATCATATCAAGGTAACAGAGATGGTACTGGAAAAAGCTAAAAGGCAGCTAGAGGACGGAAAGGATGTAGTAATCCTTATGGACTCTCTTACAAGACTTGCAAGAGCATATAATATAGTAGTTCCATCCAGTGGAAAGCTCATATCAGGTGGAATAGATCCCACAGCACTATATTACCCAAAGAAGTTTTTTGGTTCTGCAAGAAACATAAGAGGGGGAGGAAGTCTGACTATAGTAGCTACCGCTCTTGTTGATACAGGAAGTAAGATGGACGATGTAATATATGAAGAGTTCAAGGGTACAGGTAATATGGATATACACTTAGACAGAGGTTTAGCTGAACTGAGAATCTATCCTGCTATAGATATAAGAAGGTCAGGTACCAGAAAAGAGGAGCTACTTCTTGAAGGAAAGAAACTGGACCTTGTGTGGAATATAAGGAGATATCTTTCAGATTTTGATAAAGCAAAAGCTTCAAAGAAGTTACTAGATGCTATAAAATCAACTCCTACAAATGATGAACTGTTAAAAGTATATGAGAAGGGAGTTGAAAGAAAGTGAAGCAGCATATCAGATTAATGGCACTGCTAGGGGTACTGCTCCTTCTTATGGTTCAGTGTTTTAGAGTTGTAAACAGAGAGGTAGTGGATGTAGATAAATTCACCAGATACTATGAGTCTTCAGATGAAGAAAGTGGTGGATTTGAGATACTAGAAAGTAACTATATAACAATAGAAAAGACATATATCTTAGATAAAAATGACTTTGATTTTGGTACAGAGGAAAAAAAGGCAGAAGCCTTTGAAATCCCTACCTTTAAAATTTACACGGTAAAACCGGGAGATTCACTGTCAAGGATAGCTTCTATCCACGGGCAGGGTCTGACTATACTGCAGGCAAATAACCCACAGATAGGAAGAGTGCTAAAGGTGGGAGACAAGCTGCAGATAGCAACAGCTAATGGTATATTTTATAAAGTTAAATCAGGGGATTCACTATTTAAGGTAGCTCAGAGATATAAGGTAAAGAGTGAAGATATTATGAAGTATAATAAGCTCAGCAACAGTAATCTGAGAATAGGACAGAAGCTGTATCTTCATAATCCAGACCTGAAGAGTGTATCAAGAACCAGTACAAGGTCAAGTAACAGCTTCAGAATGCCAGTGGCATATAAGGGAGTAACAAGTCCCTTTGGGAGAAGAAGACACCCTGTATTAAACAGATATATCTATCACAAAGGGGTAGACCTCAGAGCTCACTATACAGACCTCTATGCATCAAGAAGTGGTAGAGTAAGCTATGCAGGATGGATGAGTGGTTATGGAAAGCTGATCATAATGAAGCACAGCAGCGGCTATGAAACAAGATATGCTCACCTGAACAATATCTATGTAAAGGTAGGACAGAATGTAAGTCAGGGAGCCCGTATTGGAAAGACCGGGATGACCGGAAGAGTAACGGGACCTCACCTGCACTTTGAAATAAGAAAAAATAATAGTCCACTGGATCCAATGAAACACTTGGCCAGATAAGTTAATCCCCTGTGTCTGGCGCAGGGGATTTTTTTAAGGTAGACTATAGGACAGAAGGGATTCATAACAAATCTTCATATGGAGTTGAGAGAATGAAAAGAAAAATAATGATGACGGAACTGGAAAGACTGAATCATAAAGGGCTGCTAGATGATGAAAACTTTAAAAAGATAAGGGAATATTATGAGTATGAGAGGGAAAATTCAAAATCCTTTTCCACCTATCTCACGATAATAGGCCTTGTGATGATAGCTCTTGGGATAATACTTTTATTTGCATATAACTGGAACCATCTATCAAGGGGAGTAAAGACAAGCTTGATAATCATTTGTCTAATATGCTCCCAGGGCCTTTTGGGGTATGCTCTATGGAAGGAAAAGAAGTGGTCTGGGGGAGCAGGAGTTTTAGTGTTTGCCATAAGTGGATTGTCCATAGCTATGATATCTCAGATGTATAATATATCAGGAAGTGAGACCGGGTTTTATATGACATGGGTAGTGCTGAATATTCCAAACCTTTATCTCTGCAGGAGTAAATTAGTAGGAATACCATATGCTGCAATCCTGTCTTTATATTTAATGAGTGACGGATATATTCTTTTATATCTTCTTCTTACCACTCCGCTGTTTTTATTTGATAAGGCAGAGGGGAGATACAGTGAATTTGGCGAGACTATGGTTAAGGTAATAGTTCTTTTGGGGATATTTCACTGGTATGAGGGTCTCTGGTATGAGGGTCTTGGTCTTGGTTATCTGCCGTTTTACGGGGGAGTATTTACCCTGCTTTATCTGTGGCCTGTTGGTATGAAAAAGGGTGCTGAGTTAGTAATAATAGGAATAGCTTATATAGGAACCTTTGGAAGAGGGGGCCACCTTATTCCTGAAATAACTAAATTTACTACAAAACCTATTCTCAGCTGGGGAGTATTCATTGCAGCTCTTCTAAGTCTGATATATCTCAAAAAATGGAAGGATCCTGTAAACTATTTTATACTGCTCATAGTCCCTATAGTATATTCTGGAGCAGAGGAGCTGATATGCAATATCTATCTCTTTTCTCTGGGGGTATATTTTGTATGGAATGGGGTTAAGGAGAATACGGTGAAGATCTTTAATAAGGGCAGCCTTCTTGTATCCGTTATTCTTCTCAGCAGATTTTTGGATTATGATATTTCCACTCTTTTAAGAGGAATAGTATTCATACTACTTGGAATATCTCTGGTATCTGGGAATATATATATGTCTAGGAGGAAGCTATGAAGAAAACAGTTTTCATATTAATGGTTTTATTACAGCTGGGTGTATTCCTAGGGATGATCTATGAAAAAAATAATATAGTGAAAAACGGAAGGGAGTATAGGTTCAGGATAACCTACTATGACCCCTATGATTTTATGAGGGGAAACTATCTCAGAATAAGCCTGGAACAAAGGGAGATAGAAACCAAGGACGATGAAAAGTACAATAGGGAAAAGGGGTATTTTATAATAAATGAAAAAGATTCTTTAGGAGAGATAGTGGAGTTTACAAGAGAAAATCCTAAAGAGGGAGATTATATAAAGGGAGAGATAACATCCACTTATAATGGGAAACAGTGGATAAAAAATCCCTTTGAAAGGTACTATGTGGAGGAGAAGATGGCCAAGGAGATGGAGGAAAAATTAAGAGCATCCAATGAAGCTTATCTCAGAGTTAAGATATATAAGGGGAAGTATGTAATAGAATCAATTGAAATATAGATGACAGTTGGTGTATAATAGGGCTACTTTGAAAGAAAAAGAGGTAAGGAATATGAGTATTAATACAAAAAAGATAAGAGTAGGTAATATATATATCGGTGGAAGTGATGACGTGGTAATCCAGTCGATGACAAACACCAATACTGCAGATATAAAAGCAACAGTAGCCCAGATAAAGGAGCTAGAAGAAGCGGGATGCCAGATGGTAAGGGTGACGGTAAATACCCCTGAAGCAGCAAGGGCTGTGAGAGAGATAAAAAAAGGGATTACTATACCTCTTGTGGCAGATATTCATTTTGACTACAGGCTGGCTCTGATGGCTATAGAAAACGGGATAGATAAGCTGAGAATAAATCCCGGAAATATAGGTAGCGATGAAAGAGTAAAAGAGGTAGTGGAAAAAGCCAAGGAAAAGAATATTCCCATAAGGATAGGGGTAAATGCAGGATCCCTGGAAAAGAATATCCTGGAAAAGTATGGGAAACCCTGTGCAGAAGCTATGGTTGAGAGTGCTATGTATCACATAGGCCTTCTGGAAAAATACGGTTTTACAGACATTATAATATCCCTAAAATCCAGTAATGTAAGGATGATGGCGAGGGCCTATAGGCTGATAAAGGATATGATAGACTATCCACTGCACCTGGGAGTGACTGAAGCCGGAACTGCATTTCAGGGGACGGTAAAATCTTCGATAGGGATAGGAAGCCTTCTTTTGGATGATATAGGTGACACGATAAGGGTATCCCTCACAGAAGACCCTGTGGAGGAGATAGCAGTAGCTAAGGAGATACTAAAGGTACTGGGTATAATAGATGCCGGAGTGGAGATAATATCATGTCCTACGTGTGGAAGAACTGAGATAGACCTTATAGGACTGGCTAAAGAGGTAGAAGGCTACTTTAAGGGAATGGATGAAAATGTAAAGATAGCTGTAATGGGATGTGTAGTAAATGGTCCCGGGGAAGCAAGGGAAGCTGATTACGGAGTAGCCGGAGGAAAGGGTGTAGGAGTGCTCTTTAAAAAAGGTGAGATAGTAAAAAAGGTGGATGAAAAGGATATATTAGAGGAGCTAAAAGCAATGATACTGGAGGACAGGAATGGTTAAAAGGTTAATAGGAGTTCTGATGGTTTTATTTGTCGTGGCTGGGTGCAGTAGTAATAGTGTAGTGGCAGAGGATAAAAGAATATCTAATGAGTACAGAAAAGACTACCATGAATTTACAGTTTACTATGAATCAAGAATAAATAAGGTAAGACTGGAAAATATTCCTCTGGAGAGCGGAATAACTTATTATGTGAAAGAGGGGAGCTATACACTGGAGTATGAGTACAAGCCTAAGGTAACCTTTGGTGTGGAAGTAGCATATAAAAGCAGAAGTGATAAGGGGAGCGATAACAGGGATACAATGGAAGTATATTTGAGTAAAGAGGAGATAGAGGTTCACGGAAAAACTGAGATGGTACTGGAAGGAAAAAATATTGGTGTTAACTTTACCGGAGAGGTGGGCAATTAAAGTTGAAAAAGATATGGCTATTTTTATTTTTAAGTATGACTTCATTTGGTATGGAAGTCGATTTTTTAGAGGGGAAAGACAGAAAGATTCAGTTGTTAGATAGGGGGAGGGTAAGAGTAAATGAAACTTTTTTATTGAAGAGCCCGACTAAGGAAGTGACATTTAATAACTTCCCGGAAAATATAAAGAGAGAATCCCTTGTAGTAGAGAACCAGGGGATACTAGATACAGTATTTTCCATAAGAAAAACAGATAAAAAAAGTATAGAAACAAGTTATATCGGAAGAGAAGTGGAGTATCAGGATGAAAAATACAATCTTTTGTCTCTGTCTCCTCTAATAATAGAAAGACAGAGAGACGGAAGGGTAATCATAAATCCGGAATCTGAGATAGCTATGAAAGCTATAGAGGGAGACAGCAGGGGGAATACTCTGAAGGTGATAGGGGAAGACCCCATCCAAGAGCTGAAGGTCAGCTATGAATATGATAAGCTTAAGTGGCAGAAGATGTATAACTTAAATTTAGACAGCAGAAGTTTTGAAGATGTTATTGTATTAAAAAATGATACAAACAGAGACTTTGAAGATTTAGATCTTATCTATGGGAGGATACATAAGGTTTCTATTGATTTAGGAGCTCATGTGGAAAAGAAACTGGATATTTCACAAAAAAATGTAAAGATAGAAACAAGTTATATATATAGGAGCAGCCAGGCAGCGGAGCATCCCCATATGGAGCTGAAGGTTCTCGGGGAGAAACTCTCAGGGAAAAGCAGTGCAAGTATAATTGAAAACGGAAGATATATAGGAGAGATGGCCTCTGAAGACAGTAGGGGACAGCTGAGCTTTCATGGTCTTATAGAAAGAAGAGTAGATATAGGAAAGAAGGTAGCTGAATTAAAATTTGGAGAGAAGCTCAGTAGGAATAGTGTAGATTTTTCTATAAAAAACTATAAGGCTGAAAAGGTAGTAGTAAAGATTATATATGATGAACTGCCACAAAGGTGGTATGAGATGAAGAGTCCTGTTCCCTATGAAGTTAGTGAAAAAGGTATAGAGTTTACTATTGTAGTACCTGCAAATTCCAGAAAGGAAGTAAATTTTTCATATATAATGGAGAAAATATAAACTTTTCTCAGGTTTGCTGCGTCACATAAATGTGCTGATATAATAAGAGAGGATTTAAGAATGGAATTTGATGATATTTTTGAAATGTATTTTCCTCGGGTATATAACAAGATATTGGGAATGGTAAAAAATCCCGAAGATGCAGAAGATATAGCCCAGGAAGTTTTTGTAAGTGTATTTAAAAATCTAAGAAAGTTTAGGAAAGAGAGTAATATCTATACATGGATATATAGAATTGCAATCAATAAGACATATGATTTTTTTAGAAAGAATAAGTTAACATTTGAACTGAATGAAGAGATACTGGAGATAGAAGACGACAAGGATTCACACACAAATATACTACTGGAAGAACGGCTAAAAACAATAGGGAAGCGTGAGAAGGAGATAATCTTACTTAAAGATCTTTACGGGTATAAATTCAGAGAGATAGGAAAACTTAAGGATATGAATCTTTCCACAGTGAAATCAATCTACTACAAAGGAATAAAGGATATGGGAGGTACAATATGATGACACCAAAAGACAGGGTGAAATTAAATGTATATAAACGTCTTTTAGAGGAAGAAAAAAAGAAGAATAAGAAACTTATGGCAGTAGGGGCATCAATGTTTGTAATAGGGGTGTTTTCAGACAGTATGATGGAGATGGCTATAGGTACGACAGCAGCTCCCCAAGAGATACAGGTAGCTTATGAAGCTCCTAGTGGAAGCGGCGGAGACATAGCGTGGGAAAACTTTTTTGAAGGAAATGTATTACAAGAGAAGAGCCTAGAGCTGAATGCAGAGGAACTCTTTGTGGCAGACTTAGGAATTTAGCTAGGGGGATTTAATGAGAAAACAAATATTATTAGTTTTAGCAGTGGTGATGAGTGTGGCTGCTCTAAGTGCAACTAGGATTGCAATAGGAACTATATATGAGGAAGACTTTAGAAGTGTGGGAGTCAGTGAACAAAATATAGGTAAGGCAAAGGAAATTATATTTGAAGCTAATAAAAAGCATCAGCTTCTTATGCTGGAAAGACAACAGCTGGAACTTGAGATAAATAAATATATGCTTGAGGGATCTAAGGAAAACTGGGACAATATTAGTGGTGTTTTTGATGAGCTGGGAAATGTAGAGGCTGAGCTTATGAAAAACAAACTAAAAAGTCAGATAGAGATAAAAAAGTTTATATCTGAAGAACAGTATATAAGAGCTAGAGATGAAGCTGTAAAAAGACTGGAAAATAGTCAGGATAAAATTAGTAAAGAATAGAGCTTAAAAATAGGGGAAGAAATTCCTCTATTTTTAATTTATGCAAGGGCCTGTTAAATTGATTTTTAAGAGCGCTTATGATATACTTTATAAGTTAAAGTATAAACAGATTATAAATTATAAAATAAATTATAGAAGATGAAGGGAATGAGGCTAACGTGTTTGCAAAACTAGATGAAGTAGTAAAAAAGCATGAAGAATTAACTGAATTAATGGGTAGCCAGGAAGTGGCAATGAATCCAAAAAAGATGATAGAGTGTAATAAAGCACTAAATGAAATAACACCTATCGTTGAAAAGTACCTGGAGTACAGGGGATACAATGAGGACCTGGATTTTATCAAGGAAAATGTAAAATCTGAAAAAGATCCAGAGATGAAGGAAATGATGGTAGAAGAGATGAAGGAAATAGAAGGACTTCTTCCAGGAATCGAAGATGAACTAAAGGTACTTCTTCTTCCAAAGGATGAAAATGATGACAAAAATGTAATCATTGAAATAAGAGGTGGAGCAGGTGGAGATGAGGCAGCACTATTCTCTGTAAATCTATATAGAATGTTTACTAGATATGCTGAAAGAAACAAATGGAAGCATGAAGTAATCTCTAAAAGTGAAGCCGGAGCAGGTTTTAAAGAAATCGTATTCATGATCAAGGGACAGGGAGCTTATTCAAAACTTAAATTTGAATCTGGTGTACACAGAGTACAAAGAGTACCTGAGACTGAATCTTCTGGAAGAATACATACATCTACAGCGACTGTAGCAGTATTACCTGAAATTGAAGATGTAGAAAAGACAGCACTTAAACCTTCAGAAGTTAAGATCGATACATTCAGAGCATCTGGAGCAGGAGGTCAGCACGTAAATACAACTGACTCGGCAGTAAGAGCTACTCACTTACCTACTGGTATCGTTGTAGAGTGTCAGGACGGAAGATCACAGCTTAAGAACAAGGAACAGGCTCTGAAAGTTCTAGGGGCAAAGATATATGAAATGGAACTTGAAAAGCAAAGAGCTGAAGTAGACGGAGAAAGAAAACTACAGGTAGGAACTGGATCAAGATCTGAAAAGATAAGAACTTATAACTATCCTCAGGGAAGAGTAACTGATCACAGAATCAAGCTGACTCTACATAGACTAGATGCTATTATGGATGGAGAATTAACAGAAATGATAGACGCACTTACTACTTTCTCTCAGGCGGAGCTTCTTCAGAGTGTAGGAGAGTAATGAAAAAGTTGATTGATATACTGGATTTCAGTGAGGAGTATTTGAAAAAATACTCCTTTTCAAAACCCAAATTAGAAGCTCAGAAGGTCGTTTCCTATGTGCTTAAGTTAGACAGGATAAGTCTTTATGCTAACTTTGACAGAAATCTCAGTGAGGATGAAAAAAATCAGGTGAAGATTCTCTTAAGGGAGATGGCCAGAAAAAGAAAACCATTTGATGAGATGGAGAGTATCCACAAGAAGGACGATGCTGCAGCGGAAAGGGAAGCTGAAGATCACAGAAAGAAAAATATAGAAGTTCTTACTAAGAGTATCGACTATCTAAAGGAAAAAGGTGTGGAGAATCCAAAGTTAGAAGCTGAGAGTATATTTGCTCATGTGCTGAAAACAGGAAGGATGACCCTTACTTTAAACTTTAGAAGAGAGATACAAAAAGAGGAGCTGGAAGAGATAAGAGCAATGCTTAAGGAAAGAGCTATAGATAAAAGACCTCTTGCCTATATACTAGGGGATGAGGAGTTCTATGGTTATACATTTAATGTAGATGAAAGAGTGCTGATACCAAGGTCTGAAACTGAACTACTGGTAGAGCAGTGTATAGGACTGTTATTTGGTGTGGAAGAACCTGTAATACTGGATGTAGGAATAGGCAGTGGTGCTATATCCATATCTCTGGCTAAGCAGATAGAAAGATCTAAGGTACTTGGAGTGGATATCAGTGACGGTGCAATAGAAGTGGCTAATTCCAACAAAGAATTAAATGAAGCTCACAATGTGAAGTTTATAAAATCAGATGTATTTACTAATGTAAAATACAATGCCTTTGACCTTATTGTGTCTAATCCTCCGTATATTCCCACAAAGGAGTATGTGGAACTGATGCCTGAGGTAAAGAAGCATGAACCTAAGATGGCTCTTACAGATAATGGCGACGGATATAAGTTTTATAAACAGATATCCAGTGAAGCCCCAGACTACCTGAAATCAGGGGGATATCTTGCCTTTGAAGTGGGACACGATCAGGCTATAAAGGTAAAGGGATTCATGGAAGAAAGTGAATTTGAAAATGTAGTGGTGGTAAGAGACTACCATGAAATAGAAAGAATCGTTATCGGTAAAAGAAAGTAATCCCCCAAGGGGACTTCCTCGCTATCGCTTACAGCGGGAGAAGAGGAAGGATAGACAAGGAGTATAGAGATGTCGACACTATTATCAGATTATGACTATCACCTTCCAGAGGGACTGATAGGTCAAAAGCCTGCTGAACCAAGGGATCATTCCAGGCTAATGGTAGTAAATAAAACTACTGAAGAAATAATGAATAAAAGATTTTATGATATTATAGACTATCTGAATCCGGGAGATGTCCTTGTGAGAAACTCAACCAAGGTAATACCTGCGAGGATGATAGGAAGAAAAGAAACAGGAGCTGTATTAGAGGTGTTTCTTTTAAAGAGGCTGGATATAAATACATGGGAGTGTATGATAAGACAGGCTAAGAAACTGAAGATGGGGCAGAAGCTGATCATCGGAGAAAACTCTGAGATAGTAGCAACACTAATGGAAGTAAAGGATGATGGAAACAGAGTGCTTTCCTTTGAATATGAAGGAGCCTTTGAAGAGGTATTAGATAAACTGGGTCAGATGCCCCTACCTCCCTATATAACAGAAAAACTATCTGACAAGGAAAGGTATCAGACGGTATATGCTAAAAAGGGAGAATCGGTAGCGGCTCCAACTGCAGGGCTTCACTTTACCAAGGAGCTTCTTGCTAGGATTGAAGCTAAAGGTATAGAGATAGTAGATGTATTTTTAGAAGTGGGTCTTGGAACTTTTAGACCGGTACAGACAGAAAATGTACTGGACCATAAGATGCATGAGGAAACCTATGAGGTACCAGAAGAAGCAAGGGATATAATAAGAAAAGCTAAGGCAGAGGGAAGAAGAGTTATTGCAGTGGGAACTACTTCTGTAAGAACTCTGGAATCAGCAGTGGATGAAAGTGGTAAACTTCAGGCAAGAAAAGGAGATACAGGTATATTTATATATCCAGGGTATGAATTTAAAGTAGTAGATGCCCTTATTACTAATTTTCATCTGCCAAAATCAACTTTATTGATGCTGATATCAGCTTTTTCAACAAGAGAATTTATGATGAAAACCTATGAAAAAGCAGTGGAAGAGGAGTACCATTTCTTTAGTTTTGGTGACTCGATGTTTATATATTAATAAATTTACTGTATAGTAAAGTGTGAAAAGAAAAAGAGGTGTAGAGTTTGAGAATAATAGCAGGAACAGCCAAGGGAAAGACTATAAAATGTAGAAAAGGTACGGAAACAAGACCGACAATGGACAGAGTAAAGGAATCACTATTTTCTATACTGATCCCATATGTTGTAGACAGCAGAGTACTGGATCTATTTAGTGGAACAGGGAATATAGCTTTAGAGGCGATAAGTCGTGGAGCTAAAAAAGCTGTTATGATAGAAAAGGACAAGGAAGCTCTGAGAATAATAATAGAAAATGTAAATAACCTGGGATTTGAAAACCAGTGCAGAGCATATAAGAATGAAACTCTAAGAGCAGTTGAGATACTGGGAAAGAAAAGAGAGAAATTTGAGATTATCTTTATGGACCCTCCTTATATAGATGCAGTTTGTGCTCAGGTAATAAAAGGTGTGGAAAAAGCTAACCTTCTAGCTGATGGTGGAATTATAGTTTGTGAACACCATAAGTATGAAGATATGGATGATGAGATAGGAGAATTTAAAAAGATTGATGAAAGAGTGTATGGTAAAAAGACTCTGACATTTTATTCAAGATAAAAAAAAGAGACTCCTAAGAGTCTCTTTTTTTTACATCATGAAATCATCTATGTGTGATCTTCTTTCAGTTTTTAGTTCAGAAAATTCATTTGGAAGTACTTCCTCAGCTTTAAACATATTAGCCATCATTCCTATAATTCCAAGTCCCACTTTTTTAATTCTAGCCATTTCAGCCTCCTATATATCGTTAAAAATAATAATTAAACACTCTTTATACAGAAATAGTATCATTTTTTTAGGAGTGGTGATAATACAAAAACTAGATAGATTAGGAAAGTATAATATATAGCTTAAATATCTTGGCGGCACTGCCCAAAACTATTGATGTTTGTTTTATAAACAAAAGGCGATTTTAAATTATTTATTCTTTATTATGCCATTTTTTTAGTGAAGACAGATAGGGTGGGATGAAAGTGGAGGAAGAGGGGCGTGAAAGGATGGAGAATGGGAGAAAACCTCCCTGAGAAATAGATGGAGGAGACAAAAAAAGAAGTGCCACGAGGACACTTCTGAATAATTTATTTATTTTGTGCTTCCTTCATTCTCTCAGCCTGGGTCTTACTATGATAATAAGGCTCAAGATGAACTAAGTCATCATCAGGCATATCTACAGCCATCTCAGCCATTACTGAAGCTCTTGGAACGGAAAGTGACTTAAGACTAAAGAATCCTCTGTCGCCAGCCAGCTCCATAAGACGCTCTCTGTAGACAACACTTCCGTCTCCCAGGAAAAGGAGGTCTTCCTCTGGATATTCCTCTATAACTTTAGAGATTTCCCCATCCTTGTAAGGACTGTTTTTTACTATAGATCCGTTCTCATCATATGAGTAGTCTGTATAGTAAACTCTTTCCTTTCTGGCATCGATAGTAGCGATGATCTTCTTATCTGTAATGCCAGCCATATGGGCAATAAGGTCTAATTCATTGACTCCTACAATGGGAACCTGAAGGGAGTAAGCAAGACCTTTGGCTGCTCCTACTCCTACTCTGATTCCTGTAAAGGAACCAGGTCCTGTACTGACAGCTATTTTTTCCACATCTTTTATCGTGTATCCAGAAAGCTCAAATAGGCTGTCTATGGATGTCATGATAGTATCTGAATGGTTTAGTTTTATATTTAAGTTAACTTCACTGATAAGTCCTGTGTCACTGTGGTATAGGGCTACAGTTCCTATCTTAGTGGAAGTGTTAATTGCTAAGACCAACATAAGTTAACAACTCCTTTTCTCTTTCCTTGTTTCCGATAAACTCTATTGAAATTTTTCTGCTGACTTCATCGTTGTGAAACAGCTTTATCTCGATGTATTCCTTGGGAAGTTCTGAGGTAATAATATCAGCCCACTCTATAAGTACTAATCCTCCGTTATGCAGATAGTCTTCATATCCCACTTCATATACTTCCATAGGATCACTGAGTCTGTATACATCAAAGTGGTATAGAGGCAGACGCCCTCCAAGGTGTTCTAATACATAGTTAAAGGTAGGACTCTTGATATTCCCCTTTACTCCCAGCTCCTTTGCTATAGTTTTAACAAAGGTAGTTTTACCAGTACCAAGGTCTCCGATTAATGCTATAACGTCATCAGCTTTAGCAAAGTCGGAAAGTTTAACAGCTAAATTTGTAAGTTCTTCAAAAGATAAGATCTTTTCCATTTAATTCCTCTTTTCTATTTTTCTAAGATTTTATTAACAACACTAGTAGTAGATTTTCCGTCTACAAGCATAAGGATTCTAACCTCGCCACCGTTTCTTTCAACAACTTCAGTCTCGGGAAGGTCTTCCTTCTTGTAATCTCCGCCCTTTACATGGATAGATGGCTTTAACTCGTCGATAATCTCTACCGGAGTATCCTCTGTAAAGATAACAGTGTAGTCCACAGCCTTTAGACCTGCAAGTATCTCTGCTCTGTCTAGTTCACTGTTGATAGGTCTTGTAGGTCCCTTAAGTCTTTTTACAGAATCATCTGAATTAACTCCTATAACAAGGATATCTCCCTGTTCTCTGGCCTGCTCAAGGTATCTAAGGTGTCCCACATGAAGGATATCAAAACATCCATTGGTGAAAACCACTTTTTTTCCCTCACTTTTTAACTTTTCAATAAGGATACTTGCTTCTTTTCTTTCTAGTATTCTATTCATTATAATCTCCTGACATCAGTTTATTTTCATATTCATCTATAAGGTCTATGACATCTATAATCACATCTGCTGTAATTCCCCAAATGACCTCTCCTTCATAGAAGAAGAAGTGTACCTTTCTGGGTTTTCCGCTCCAGGGTTTATGATAGATTTCCGGGAGGTTTAACTCCTTAGCCGGAAAGTTTTTTATAATACCCTCCTCAGTATAGGTAGGATGGGCAGTAAGACCTATCTTTTCTATCCTTGGCTCGGTAGTTCTGAAAAAATCCACAGGAACAAAGATGAGTTTTTCCACTTCGTCTGTATTTATGCAAAATTCATCTGTAGAGTCTATGTGGATATATCCCATATAGGCTTCCACAAGGACACCAGTAGGAATAATCATAGTTCCCACTTTTCCGAGAACCTCTATTTTATGTCTTGCTATTCCCAGTTCTTCATTGGTTTCTCTAACTGCAGTTTCTAAAAAGTTTCCGTCCTTTTCCTCATAGCCTCCTCCGGGAAAGCTGATCTCACTCCCTTGTCTTATATGGGGAGATCTTTTCTGGAGGATAAAGTGAAGTATTCCGTCGATGGAGCAAAGAGCTACAAGAACAGAGGAATTAAAATATTTTTTTCTTCCTATGATTCTGTCATTTTCATTTACATTATTTCTTAGTAGTTCAAGTAACTTCATACGCAACCTCCTAGTGGATTATACCATATATTTTGGGGATAAATTAAGAGGGAGAATAAAAAAACTTTTTTATATGGTAAAGTTAAGAATGTTTTTTTTAAAAGAATTTATGTTTTTTTTTGAAAGTAGTGCATTAAAAGTGTATAATAAGATTGTATAAAATATACAACAGATAACAAACGGGGGGTAAAATCAATGAGAAAAGCATTATTGACGGGTGTATTGGGGCTGGCTTTAATAATGGGAGCCTGTACTAATACTGAGGGGACTAAGGCAGCAACTACTAACATAAATCTTTATACAGCAACAGAGAAAAACCACAGGGATGTACTGGAGCTTAAAGAAAAGGATATAACATCTGAAGACTTTAAACTAATGTTTCAGTTTGAAAAAGATATGGTAAAGATATCGGTAATTAATACTTCTGATGAGGTTATTGTGGTGGACTGGGATGAAGCAAGATATACAGGACTTGACGGTGAGGAACAGAGAATATTCAATATGAAGCATAAGGAGAGGGGTCTTTATACAAGACAGATGGCATCATCTCTCAGACCAGGTCAGAGCGACATAGCTGAACTTGTACCGGTAAATAATCTTCACTATACTCCAGGGGGATCTACAGGTCTTGGTACTATCTATATTGAAAAGAAGCTCTTTGTAAATGAGATGGCTGAAAAGAAACAGGACTTTGCTAAGATCTACCTTCCTATTACTTTAAACGGAGTGAAAAAGGGAACACTTCATAAGTATGAAGTTTACTTTGGTAAGGGAGATATGCCTGCAGAGCTGACTGAAGAGCTGGCAAATAAAAAGGCAGCTGTAGTGATACTACCTGCAACGCAACCAGTACAGGTGCAGCAGGCTGAAGCTGTGACAGAGATAAAGGATCCAGAGGTACTAAAGATACAGAAGGAAAATGATATTATGGAGCAGGAGATAAAGGATAAAGAGGAACTAATAAAGCAGCTGAATGAAAAAGCAAAATTAAAGAAGGAATTAGAAGAAAAGCAAAAAGAGATAGATGCTCTTATTAACCAGTTAAACTAATACTTTATCCCGGATTATATAAAATAATCCGGGATATTTTGTTTTCTTGTTTTATGGGCGGCTCATATAGTATAATTAAGGGAAAAGTGAGGTGATTAGGATGGCAAAAGTTAAAAGCTTTGAAGAAAACCTATTGGAAGTGGATGAAATAATTAAAAAGCTGGAAAATGGAGAGCTGGAGCTGGCTGACTCTCTAAAGGAATATGAAAAGGCTACAAAACTTCTGAAGAAATCTTCTGAACTTCTGGAAAAAGCAGAGGGAAAGATAATGAAGGTAGTGGAGGCCGCTGGTAAAGTAAAGATAGAAGAGTTTGACTCTTAATCTGAAGACTTGTCTTAAAGATAATAAAATATAGATAGAGAGTTGTGAGATCTTCTAAGACTCTCTATAAAATTTTTATGGGGGATATTATTTGATGCTGAATATATATATGAAGGAAAAAAGAAAAGTAATAGATGAAGTGATGGAAGGGTACCTGAATAAATTAAAGTATCCGTCGGTGATAGCTGAAGGGATGAAGTACTCGCTATTCAACGGAGGAAAAAGGCTGAGACCTATGCTCCTGCTCATGACTCTGGAAGCTCTAGGGGTAGATGAGAAAAAGGGGTATGCCACAGCTACAGCTATAGAGATGATCCATTCATACTCTCTTGTGCATGATGACCTTCCTGCTCTTGATAATGATGATTACAGAAGAGGAAAGCTCACAACACATAAAAAATTTGGTGAAGCAGAGGCTATTCTTATAGGGGATGCTCTTCTTACTCATTCATTTAATGTAATATCAGCAGGAAATATAGACCTTGGGGGAGAAAAGGTAGCTCGTCTTGTAGCTCTGACATCTTCATATGCCGGTATAAACGGAATGATCGGGGGACAGATGATAGATATAGAAAGTGAGGGAAAGAAGGTAGAACTTCCTACACTACAGTATATCCATACCCATAAAACAGGGATGATGATAAAGCTTCCTGTGGAAGCAGCCTGTATTATAGGGGAAGCTCCAGAGGAGACAACTACTAAACTTGTGGAATACTCTGAACTTATAGGTCTGGCATTCCAGATTAAAGATGATATCCTTGATATAGAGGGAGAGTTTGAAAAGATAGGGAAGCCTGTGGGAAGTGACGAAGAGCTGGAAAAATCAACATATCCCCAGATTTTTGGTCTGGAAAAAACAAAGGAAATATTGTCTGAAAAGATCGAAAAAGCAAAGAGTGTGGCAGTAGAGGCACTGGGAGAAGAGAAAGCAGAACTGTTTATAGGTCTGGCTGACTTTATAGGTAACAGGGAAAATTAATCTACAGAAGGTAGGGAGAGGCGAAAGCCTCTTTTTTCAAATAAATATTTAACCGATATATAGAAACAGAGGCGGGAATTGCCGTATCAAGATCAGTGAAAAGGCAGGTGAGTCAGGATGATCGACTATAAAAGGCTGATAGAAGATGTATGGGAAGCCGGAGGAAAAGCCTACCTTGTAGGAGGATGGGTAAGAGACAGACTTCTGGGAAGACCCAGCGAAGATATAGATATAGAGGTTATAGGAATAGAGAGGGGAAAGCTGGAAGAGATACTAAAAGGGTATGGAAGATACTACAGGTGCGGGAAGGCGTATGAGATCTACATATTGGCTCATAAGGTGGAGATCTCCTTTATAGAGGGGGATATAGAGCTTGGAGAAGCAGCTATGAGAAGAGATTTTACAATAAATGCTCTCTACTATGATCCCAGAGATGAAAAGGTCTTTGACTGCTGTGGGGGAAAAAAAGATCTGGAAGAAGGAATCCTTAGGTATATAGACAGGAAGAATTTTTTAGAGGACCCCATTAGAATAGTAAGGGGAGCTGAGCTGTCTTCCAGACTAGGGTTTGAAATATCTGATGATCTTCTGGCTCTTATGTATGAAAATAGAGAACTTTTGAGGGACGCAGCTTCTGAAAGATTTGTGGAGGAGTTTAGAAAGATCTATCTTCTCAGTGAAAAACCAAGCCGGGCATTTGAGATAATGAACGGTACAGGAACTCTGGAGATGATACTCCCTGAGATAATCGGTCTGAAAGATATAATTCAGGATGAGATATATCATCCTGAGGGGGATGTGTATACTCATATACTCATGATGATGGATATACTTCCACTAGAAGAAAGGAGTATGGATATATTCTGGAGTATAATCTATCACGATGTGGGGAAGGCTGAAACATGGCCGGATTTTAGAGGACATGCAAAGCGTTCTAAGGAAATCTTTCTAGAAGAGGGACAAAGACTCATAAAGGATAAAAAACTCATAAAGAGGGTAGCCGGTCTAATAGAATACCATGAGGAACCTCTTAAGTTTCTCATAGAGGGATTTGACAGAATAAAAGTAAAGAGGCTGGCTGTAAAGGTAGATATAGAAGGTCTGCTCAAGTTATACAGGTGTGATGTACTGGGAAGAGGACGTAAGGAAAATAATCAGGAACTGGAAACGATAGAAGCCATTAAAACTATCTATGAAGAGGTAAAAGAGGAGCTAAAACCCATAGTAAGGGGAAGGGACCTCATAGAGTGGGGAGCTGGTGACAGGGAAAGATTTTCTGAAATACTAGAGATTTTATATGAGGCACAACTGGATGAAAAGATTAAAGATATAGAGGAAGCAAAGGTCTTTTACTTAAGAAAAATAAAGGTTTAGTGATATTTACAAAGGAAAATAAATGTGTTATATTTATAATCGTAAGGGACTTTTATAACACAACACCTTTATAATAAGGAGGCAACAAAATGAAAAAAGCATTGTATGCACTCCTCATGCTGGTGATGGTAGGATGCAGCAACTCGACCTATGAAGAAGTAGCAAGGGAAGGGTATGGAATATCTGTAAGGGATGGTAGATTTTTAGCTAAGGAAGGCAGTGAGACCTCCTACTATAAGTACAATGATGAAGATTCCAGAGTATACCTGTTGCTGGAAAAAGATGAAAAAAGTGGAGAAGTAAGTCCGTTTTTAAATCTTGAGTACAGGGGAGAGGACTGGATCTACATGGAAAAAGCGATCTTTTATAGAGAAGACGGTAAAGTAGAGGTAGATTTTCTTAAAGCAAAGTTTACCGATGCACTGGTTCAGGAGATTCCAAGAGCTTCCGGGAATGTTGTAGAAAGAATATTAATTCCTGTGACAGGAGAGAAGGTAGGAGAACTGGGAAATCTTTTTGAAAAAAGCGGGGAAGTATCGGTGTTTTACTCTAGCAGATACAAAAACAGAAACAGCAAAATTACATTGACTCCTCAGGAAGAGAAGGGGATTATGACAATGATAAAATTATATAATAAAGTAAAAGGGGAGAATATTAATGGCAATTAAGATAAGAAGTGTAATAACAGCTCACAGAGCAAAGGCAAATCAGAAGCTAGGAGGAGCAATAGACCTAATGGGAGCGTTTGATGAACTGGTTCAGCCGTTATTTCCACTACCTATGCAGAATATGGCAATCGTAATTTCATTTGCAGGATTAGAGAGAAACACTATGTTTGAAATGAGACTAAACGGACCAAACGATGAGTTGATCTCAAAGGGTGAATTTGGTGTGGCAATGAGTCCATTTGGTAATGGTAAAAAGATAATAGATATGGAAAAATTCCTTATAAAGGATAGAGGAACTTATACTCTTGATATACTTGAAAAGGGACCACAGGGACTAAAGTTTATTGAAACTTGTGACCTTTTTGTAGCTGCTTACCCACCAAAGAGAGTCTTTAAAGAGGGAGAAGTAGAAGGAATTCTTGTTAATGAAGAAGTAATAAAAACTATTAAGACTGAATTCAGACCATTTGGTGCTAAGGAAGCAATAAAGCTACAAATGAACCTTGATACATCTAAAGAGGTTGAAGAAGGGCACATTGTATTCCCTACTAGCGATGAAATAGTAGTAGAAGAGAAAAGCTATGATTTAACAGGTCTTAGAAGGCAGATGGAATGGATGTTTGGTAGACCAATTCCAAAACAGGAGGAATCAGCAGCTCCAGAGAAAAACCCAGCAGAAAATAACTAATGATATTAAATTAGAAAGAGCTGCTGTTTAGCAGTTCTTTTTTTTGAAAAATAACTTTGACTGAAAAGGAAAAACACTTGACAAAGTCTGGAAAAAATTATATAATCTTTTGGTAAAATGTACCTTTCCCACAAAAGGACCGTTGCGTTATATTATTAAAAATATAACAATATTCGAGGAGGAAACGAAGTGAACAAGTACACAGCAATGCAAAGAAAAGAAGATGTAGTAAGAGATTGGGTTCATTATGACGCTGATGGTGTTGTATTAGGAAGATTAGCAGCGGAGATCGCTAAGGAACTTATGGGTAAAAAGAAAGTTACTTACACTCCACATATCGACGGAGGAAACTTCGTAGTAGTAACAAACATGGAAAATATTGCAGTAACTGGAAAGAAGCTTACTGACAAGGTATATTATAATCACTCAGGTTACATGGGTGGAATTAGAGAGAGAAGACTTGAAGAAGTTTTAGCTAAAAACCCTGCAGAGGCTCTAATGATGGCAGTTAAGAGAATGCTTCCTAAGAACAAACTTGGAAGAGTTCAACTTACTAGATTAAGAGTATTCGTAGGAGCGGAGCACGCTCATACAGCACAAAAACCTGAGACGAAAGAATTATAATAGGAGGTAGTTGACAGTGGCAGACATGATTCAATATAGAGGAACTGGAAGAAGAAAAACTTCTGTAGCAAGAGTAAGACTTATTCCTGGAGGAACAGGAGTAGAAATAAACGGAAAGGCAATGGCAGAGTACTTTGGTGGAAGAGAAATCTTATCAAAGATCGTTGAGCAGCCATTAGCATTAACTGAGACAACTGAAAAGTTTGGAGTTATAGTAAATGTAGACGGTGGAGGAAACTCTGGTCAAGCAGGAGCTATCAGACACGGTATCTCTAGAGCACTTTTATCTTCAGATGAAACTATGAGAGCAGCTTTAAGAGCAGCTGGATTCCTTACTAGAGACTCAAGAATGGTTGAGAGAAAAAAGTACGGAAAAAAGAAAGCAAGAAAATCATCTCAGTTCTCAAAGAGATAATTTCATCCTACTTGGATATTCAAAAGACAGGCTTATGCCTGTCTTTTTTTTATTGTTAAGGAAAGTATAGAATTAAATGATAATATTCCTTGAAATACTAAAGTTTGCAAAGGTAAAAAAATATGGCTCAGTTAATTCATTGTTGGCTTGCACAGCTTAACTAAGCTGCGTACCAGTAATCGTGTTCATCAATATCACTGATTACAGGCAAGTACTAGAAATTATAATCATAAGGTTGATTTCCGGCATGGAGTGTCACGCTTCTTTTTATGCTTTTGAATGAATCAGAGAGTCGGTTATGACGACTATGATGAATTTACACCTTTAGGTAAATGAACTGTAGGTCTTCAGACATATTGAAACTCAGTTAATGAATTAACTGAGTTTCATAAATCATAACCATTAATATCATTGATTTATAGTAAAGTTAAGCGTAGCCTCTTTTTTTTATACTTTAAGAAACTATAAAGGAAAGCTGTAAGCTTTTATCTGTTTACGCAACTTTGTTAAGTAGTGTACCAGTAATCCGTCATAAATATCATTGATTATAGGCAAGTACCGAGTCGAATGAGACGTAGCCTCTTTTCTTGTGTTAATGGAAGGATAGAATTTTATCTGATAAACTCTGGATAAAGTGAACTCTCTTATAGTCAGCAGGGGTGCAATGTCACGTTACTTTTTATTTACTAATAATCTTAAAGGGTTGTGTGTGGTGATAGATATGAAATGATATTGAGAAGGGGCACTGTGAGCTGTAAAATTGATTTTAGAGCTTTAGGGAACGAATTGTATGGTAAAGCCTCATATAGTATGTAAAGTGGATTTAAAGCCCTTGTAGGCATACAGATGGGAGAGGTTATATATATAAGTTGAGGTGCCACTGTCTTATGAAAGACATCTTTTAATTTGAAGAATGGGAACTGGTTTATTATGAGAGGAAGAAGATGGGATGGAAATAGAGGGTATCCAAAAGTAAGTTATGAAAAGTGATGTAAACCTCTAATGGATATACAGGTGTTGAAGACAGATAAAAAGGTAGAAAGATCTAATGAGTTTTAATGAGTATTCAGGAGCCTTAATTATCAGGGCAGTTATTTAAAAGTAGAATTAATTATAAAAAAATATAAAACAAACACAAACATCCTGGAGGTCTTCTTTTTGAAAAGTGTGATAAAAATGAAAAAAATACTATTTATAAGAACATAAAACATACTATCCATATAATGAAAAAGAAAATATTCACTCTCTTTTGTGGTAAAAAGAAAACGATTGAACTCAAGATGTAGCGTTTAGAGAACAAAAATTCATAGGAGAATAGTTGAGGAATAAAAGGAATTAAAAAAAGAACTTATATTCTATAATAAAAACCTTTATTAATAAACTATTGTTTTTTTTACAGGTCAAAGGCATATTTTTTTAAAAAAAGAATACTTGTTCTCCATTTCTCAGGTGAAATATCAGTATATAAATAATATATTTCAAAAAAGTATAATATTTAAATATACTTATATTAGTTCAAACTTAAATGAATATTAACTTTCAAAACATAAGTTTTAAGAAAAGCACAAATTGTTTTAAGGGAGTTCTTGTTTTTTTAAAAGTTTGGGAAAAGATTATGGGAAGAAAAGGGGAGAATTTTGATGAAAAAGAGAGTACTTACACTACTTGCTGGATTACTGGCACTAGGAACAGCTTCATATGCATTTGATGGAGCTATTATGCATGAATTTAGACTTGAGGATAACAACAGAGCAGAAGGAAGAAATATTGAGTGGACTCTGGCAAAGGGTTATTTAAACCTTACAGACAGAATCAGATTTGATTTTGATGTGGATAAGGATATCTATTTAAAAAGTAACGACCACAAGGAACTAGAAGGTTGGGATACGGCTTTTGGAATCAACATCAGAGGGGGACAATTCGACTTACTAGGATACACTTGGCAGAATAATAACTACTTTGGGTTTGAGTGGGATGCTAAAGAGTCTAGAGGAGAGCTTGGAAATGAATCAGCTGATATGATTACTTCTAAAGAGAAGTACTACTTCTCACCTAGAATCAGTGCACAGGTTACTGACTGGACTTGGTTCCAGATCGATCCAAGATTCACTGTTGAAAATGCACCAGGAAAGAAAGACGAGTACATGGACCTTAGATTCCAGATAGCAACTGACTGGGGTAACGGATGGGATAACTTCATGGAAGTGTACAACTACATCGGCGGAGAGGACAGATTCGGTTCAGACTACCAGCTAGAAGTGGAGAACTATTTAGCATACACTAAGCAGCTTGGAGATACTAACTTCTACTCATGGACAGAGTTTGGAGTAGAGGCATATGATATGGCAAACAATGAAAGAGATTCATATGTATCTGTATATGCTGACCCTCAGCTTCAGTACAGAGGTGAAATCGGTTCAGTGGCAATAACTCCTTACGTAGGATACACAATGTATGAAGGTGACGATAACTTCCAGCAACTTGAAACTGGAATTAAGTTTAAGTCTAAGTTCTAATAAAATCATATAAAAATAAAAGGGCTCCCTGTAGGGAGCCCTTATTGTTAGATAAAACTCTTTTAGGAGGAAGGATGAAAAGGTTAATATTTTTGGGGTTGATAATAATTTCTGTGGCAGTATTTTCAGCAGGAGACAGTGGCGTTTATAGGGAGTTAATGATGAAAACAGCAGAAGAGAAAGTAGCAAGTTATGAAAAGGATCCTGTAAAGAAAAAGGAGATTAAAGAAAAAAAAGAAAAAGAAATCAAAAGCAGAAAGAAAAATGTAGAAAATAAGAACTGGGAAGAATTTAGCCTGGAGATGATGATGGATAAGGAAAGTCCCAGCAAATAATCAGTATTAAAATTTTAAAAAAATTAAGAAGAGCCAGAGTGGATTCTGGCTTTTTTTTATTTGGATAAAAAGAAATCAAGCGTATCATTGGATATTCAAGTATTTAAATATGAACACGGTTTTAATAATGAGTTAAATGTTTTTTAATGTAAATCTATTAACTTTTATTAGGAATATGAATATTTAATTAAGTACAAAGGAGGAAAAACATGAAAAAAATGTTATTTATATTTATGTTAATAATAGGAACTGTAGGTTTTGCAAGAGATAGGACTGATTCAGGAGACAGAGGACAAAGGGCAAATGATTTTGAAAGATTCCAGTATGAAGAAAACCTTAAGGACTATGAGCTCGTTGAGAGGAATATAGAGAGAATATCAAGGATGGGAGAAACACCTTCAGAGGACAGAGTCCCAATTTATACCAGTGAAGATTTTGCAATGAGAGAATTCGGAGGAGGATCAAACAACGACAGAAGGTAGTAGATGCTAAAAAAATGGAGACTTTGTCTCCTTTTTTTTATTTCTTAAAAAAATGTCAGTAAGTTAAAGATTAATTTCATATTACGGAGAAGTATTATTTCAGAATATAAGGGATTAAAAAGAGACGAAAATAATTTCTTAAAAGCAAAACTTAAAAAAGACCTCTTGTTTTCTTAAACTTTTTTTTCAATCTAAATGTACACTTAATAAAATTAAAAATATATTAAAGTTTACTTTTAAAACAAGTTCAATATAGTGTAAAAAAGAGTACATATATTTTCTATATTTTATATATACATAATATATACATAATATATATTTTAAAAAGAACAAAAAGTTAAATATACTCACCTTAGCGAGAGTTATAAAAGTATTGAAATGTAAAAGGGGAGATTTGATGATGAAAAAGTTATTATTAGCATTAGGAGCACTTACTTTAGTAAGTTCAGTAGCAATGGCAGCAGACGAGTTCAGACCAACTGGATCGTTTAAGCAAGAGATCAGATGGTATGGAGATCAGGAAGAAGTAGATGCTGAAGGACTTAGATTCACAATGGCAGAGGGTGGAGTTAGATTCACTGAGAAGTTCTATGCAGACTACAGAGTAAGAGACTATATCAGATACCATTCAGATGAAGGTTCTAAAACAAAAGATATCAGAAGTAGACTTTACTATGATCACGGACAGCTTGGAGATACTAAGATAACTACAAGAGAGAGATTAGAGATCAGATCTACATCGTCATACAATAGATTTACATACACACCAGAGATGAACTTCTCTAACTACTTTGGAGGGGGAGAATTCTTCTCGGTAGATACTGTAAAGGTAAGACCAGCATTAAGATACCAGGATGACAACAACGCTAATAAAGCATACACAAGTGCAGCGTTAGATATCCTTACTTCATACTCATTCCCATCTGTACCTGGAGATCTAGGATTTGACTTCAATGTATATGCAGGATGGTTAGAGGATTCTTCTGCTACTTATAAAGGAGAAGGAATTTCAGATGAGCTTGCAGCATGGATAGAAGTATATGCATGGTATGGACTTGATCTAGGAACTTGGAACGGAGTAGACTTCACAGCTTACTATGAGTTTGGTCTAGACCCACTAAAGTTATATGAAGAAGAGAGAGATACTGCTGATGGTACTGACACTTTTGACCAGGACTGGACTATTTATAATGACTTTGAATTACAGGCTTCATATGCTGTA
>Ga0209379_10000645_pt1 | contig 26559 bp, 23 predicted proteins | sample tdDd001_FD_187124 | JGI IMG/M metagenome (GOLD analysis project Ga0209379, IMG submission 187124) | Marine sediment microbial communities from the Atlantic coast under amendment with organic carbon and nitrate - tdDd00.1 (SPAdes)... | ecosystem: Environmental > Aquatic > Marine > Coastal >...
CGGAAGCCCAATAGCAAATGAGGAACTGCCACTTTCACCTGAAGACCGTGAGTTCTTAGATTCTATAGGTGAGATACAAATGGTTGTTGATGAGACGTTTTCACCGATTACATACTTTGATGAAAAGAAAGGTGTATTTGACGGAATTGGCATTAATGTGATGGATGAACTTTCACAGAAACTTGGATTTGAATATAAAGTCATCAGAGATCCTAACTTATCTTGGCAGGAGCGACTTGATCTGATTAAGTCTGACAAAATTCATGTTCTCGGTGGCGCAAGTGTTAACAGCAAACGTCAGGAGTATGGCTATTTTACCGATGAGGCTTATTTTAAAGTCAATTATGCTCTTATAGGAGCTCTTGAGAATCATATTATTATTAAGGAACTGCAAGATGTACATAAATATCGATTAGGTCTGGTGGATGGTTCGTCTATTAACAATATTGTACTAGAACATGTTGATGACGATACCGAAATCATCATGTATCAGAGCATGGAAGATGCACTAAAAGATTTGAAATCCTTAAAAATAGATCTAGTATCAGAAAATGAAGCAGCATTTGTGGATGAGTATTTTGATGGGAATCGGTTTGATTTCGAGATTGTTTATTCTATTCATGACTTGATCAAAAATTATGCTTATTTTACTCCTAAAACGCCTGAGGGTAAGCAATTATCTAGAATACTGTCTTATGGTATGAAAAACATAAATGTTGAAGAGATAATAAATAGCCGTTATGAGGATAGAGGAATATTTAAGTTTTATCAGGAGCATAACGAAGAATTGGAAAAGGCTAAGAGTAGAAAAAACTACTTAATTTTGATTTCATGTTTTGTAGTATTGCTGCTTGTTATTTTGTGGTTTGTAAAGCGCAGATATCTTGGAAAAATGAATAGTATGGCATCAACGGATAAATTGACTCAATTGAAGAATAGAAATGCCCTATTTGCAGATTTTGACAAGGATGAGAAATTAATAGATGTGAGACTCTACTTAGTAGATTTAGACGATTTCAAAACTGTCAATTATACTTATGGTCATTCATTTAGTGACTCCATTTTGAAAAAAACCGCTGAAAAACTTGTTAAACTTAATCCAGATGCAAATACATATCGTACAGGGGACAATGAAATTTTAGTTATTACTTCATCTGGATCAGCGAGTGACAGCAATAAAATGCTTGATGTGATTCAGGAGCCAATCGAAGAGAGAAATAAAGCCCATTCGGTAAGTGCAAGCATTGTTTGGCTTGAAAGTTTTGAATTTGAGAAAATAGGATTGAGCCACCTTTTGAATCTGGTTGATTATACTATGGCAGATGCAAAGAAAGCAGGTCGAGGTAACAATGTGAAAGTAACTATGGAAATGGTTGAAAAATATAGGACATCTCTTAAGTGACGTAGGGCATCGCGTTTATGACACCAGCGGCAGTCACTATACACAACACCCTACACATGTTGAGACGGTGGTACAACTGCTTAGATCACACTAAATATTAAATAAATGAAGTCCAACAAATTAATGAACTAGAATCCGCCCTCATAGCAGGGCGGATTTTTTGATTAGGAATTGCGATATTTTCTAATAAGTTGTTATACTTAATACAGTTATTGAGAATTAAGAGGGTTAATAAGGGGAATCGCATAATGAAAGTTTTAAATGGATTAATATTTGAAAAGACAAATAAACGTAGATTTTTGATTGAAACAGTACTGACTTTTATAGCAATTGGATCAATTGGTTTTGGTCTGTTTTATATCCAGACATCTAGAGATATTGATGGTTTACGTGTGAGCGTTGAGACTAGTGAATATTCGACAGTGGAATTCCAGAGAGAATATCTTGAGAATGAGATCGATCGTGTCCAAAATGACTTATTGTTTATCAGTAAGATGAAGGCGTTTAATGATCTTATCAATGATGTTGGTTGGGAAGAACCGTATGATAGAACTGAGACGCAACAAAAGAGTAGAGTTAACAATCCAGCAGATATTCTTCGTAAGGATATTGGATTTTACATGGGCATCAATGACTCCTATGAAGAAATCATATATGCTGACGAGAATGGAAATGAGGTTTTTCATCTGAATAGGATTGATGAAAGACTGCATCATGTCCCTGAACATAGGCTATCCAATATTAGTAAGAGAAATTTCTTTCCTAAGACAATGTCTATAGCCGAGGGGAACGTTTATCAAACACCAATGAATCGTATTATTCTGGAAGCGTCAGTAAATCGAGATTTTAGACCAAGGATCATAATGGCCACAAAAGTGGTGAATGCCTTAGGCGAAGAGAAAGGTGTTTTAGCAATCAGCTACAATACATCTGTGCTTTTAAAGGACTTTGAAAGAATTGGATTAAACGGTGAAGGTCATAATTTACTATTGAATGCAATCGGCGAGACATTGACGGGCAGTATCAATGGAAAATCAATTCGAGTTCCCGGTGACAGTCCGAACTGGGGACATTTCGACAAGAATGAGGATGTCATGAGTATGATCTATGAAAATGACGAAGTCTTTGTAGATGATGAATTAAATTTTGAAATTGCTTATGAGTCTATTGAGGAACTTGGATGGGTTCAACAAGATTATTTTGATTGGGGCCTTGTTACTGCAGTTGAGATTGGTAATGAGATAGATTTTGATAACTCCAGCCAATGGTATGCTATTTCTATAGTGCCTTGTGAGTACTCTTCATTCTTTAGCGATGGTAGTAAGCTTGTATTAATACTAGGTGAGTTTACTAAATTATGGCCCTTTGGATTGCCAGTATTCATTGTCAGTTGGGGAATCGCAACGATTATAGCATATCGACGTAAGTTCATTGAGGAAATTACTGAAATGGCTCAGATCGATGGTATGACAGGTGCATTCAATAGAAATGCAGGGACAACAATGCTTGATTCAAGTCTGAAATATGCTACGAGCAGCAAAAATGATTTTACAGTTTGTTTTGTTGATGTCAATGACTTGAAAAAGGTCAACGATGAATTAGGTCATGAAATGGGAGATGAATATCTGATTGATGCTGTCAAAGTCTTGAAATCAGGATTTAGAGAAGCAGACCATCTTGTACGACTCGGAGGTGACGAGTTTGTCATTGGAGTTCAAGGGGATGCCGCTTTAGTAGATCGAAACTGGCATAAAATTCTAAATGAAGTGGATGCATTTAATATTCAAACACAGAAGCCTTACAAAATATCACTGAGTCATGGCGTTGCATCATTTCATGAATTAACTGATGGCTCTATTGAAGATCTAATTGCTCTGGCAGACGAACGAATGTATGTAGAAAAAAAGAGGATAAAAGCCAATCGTAAGAAAAATGAAAAGAGCTAAATTAAAGATTAAGTATAAAAGGAGATTAAGCAATGTTACCAAATTGTCCGAAATGTAATTCAGAATACACATATAAAGATGGAGATTTAATGATTTGTCCCGAGTGTGGACATGAATGGAATCCAGAGCTTGTCACTGAATATGTATGGAAAGATGCAAATGGAAATGTTCTAAATGATGGAGATTCGGTGGTTGTTATTAAACAGCTAAAAGTGAAAGGCAGCCCGTCTGGCATTAAACAAGGTACTAAAATCAAAAATATAAAACTGAAAGAAACCTTAGATGGTACACATGACATCGATTGTAAAGTAGATGGTATTGGTAGAATTGAAATCAGTTCAAAATACGTTAAGAAGGTATAATGAAGCTATATACTTTGCACTAAAATACCTCAACTGCAAAGAAAGACTTCAACAACATTGATATAATCACTGCAGGAGGTGAGGTTATGGATTGGCAGAAGTGTATGAACCAAGCAATGGAATATATTGAAAACAATTTATCGAGTAAGATTGATTATAATTTAGCGGCACAACTTATGAATTGTTCAGAGGGGGAGTTTCGTCGGATTTTTTCATTCCTCACTCGAATCCCATTATCTGAGTATGTTCGCAACAGGCGATTAACCGTGGCAGCCTCAGATATCCAAAATGGAGAAAAAATAATTGATATCGCAGTGCGCTATGGATATGAGTCCCAAGCCGCTTTTTCTAGGGCATTTAGCAAATTTCACGGTTTAGCACCATCCTTAGCTCGAGATAGGAGCGTAACACTTAATCGCTGTCCACGCCTAACCTTCAAATTGGTATTAACGGAGGGGATTACAGTGATGGAAAATTCAAATCAAAGAGCAAATATTATTGGTGCTGGTGATGTAGGCTATGCAATTTCAGTCGATATGGAGAAAGAGACTATTCATAAAACGAACGAGAACTTCTGGAGTATAAAAGGGAATGATGTTTTAGGAACAACTGCACTTCCGCTATACGGAGCATTTGTTTCAGAAGAAAAGTGCCAGCTTTTTGGTGATGTTACAGATAAAAAGGTTCTTGAAATAGGCTGTGGAACGGGTCATTCCTTGCAGTATATAGGCGAACGAAAAGCCTCTGAATTGTGGGGCATAGATCTATCCATAGAACAGATTGATAAAACGAAGCAGCATTTGGCAGGCTGTAACCTTTCAGCAAATTTGATCTGTTCCCCTATGGAAGAGGATTGTGGAATACCAATTGATTATTTTGATATTGTCTATTCGGTTTATGGAATCGGTTGGACAACTGATCTTGATGGTACGTTTAACAAAATTGCTTCATATCTAAAGAAAGATGGTGTGTTCATTTTCAGTTGGTCTCATCCCATCCACAAATGTGTCGCAGCTGAAGATGATATACTGAAATTCAAAAAATGCTATTTTGATGAATCGTGGTATTCAGTATCAGTTGATGGAGGGGTGCTGTCATTATCAGATCGAAAATTGTCAACTTATGTGAATGCACTGGCTAAAGCCGGATTTGTCATAGAGCAAATGATTGAGGAGTCCGATAACGATATTCTTGAATCAAAGGATAGCGAATTTGCTCAAAAGGCAAAAATGCTTCCTGCTACTTTTGTTATAAAGGCAAGAAAAAGATAAAAATATAGAACGTGGTATCAAGTTCCATGCAGAAAATCTGTATGGAACTTTTTTTTATGTAATGTTATTGATATATAACAATCAATATTAGGCATAGTTTTACATATCTCGGGTAAAAACTGAACATAGATAATTGCAGATGGGAGGATAGAGTAAATGAGTGAATATAAGTTTTGTCAAAGCTGTGGATTTCCAATGAAAAATGACCCGCAAGGTGGAGGCACTGAAAAAGATGGATCCATAAACAGAAAATATTGTTATATGTGTTATAAGGATGGCGAATTCTTAACACCATCAGATATTGATACAGCTAAGAAAATGCAGGATTTCTGTATTGTACAGATGAAAAAAGACGGTATGAATGGTTTTATCGCATGGTTGGCAACCAGAAGCATTCCGAAGTTGGAAAGATGGAAGAAATAATGATGTAATTAAATTTTTGCCGACTCATAATATTGAGTCGGCTTTTTCGTGCAAACTAATCATTGACTTTTAACAATGGATATAAGAAAATGTAGTAAGTGCAAAAATGTACTTAATACACTTTGCTTTTCTCACTCATTTCTAATTTTGTTTCGGAGTGTTGAAATAATCAAAAGTTCACTAATATCAAGTGGCATTGAAAGGAGAACATACAATGTTATTACTACACTACCCATCATGAACAAGCAGCAGGAAAGCCAAGGCTTGGCTGGATGAAAATAATATTTCATATGAACTAAGATTGATTCACAAAGATAACCCAAAGGCAGATGAAGTTCGCCAGTGGATGAATATGAGCGGACTTGAACTTAAAAAGTTCTTTAATGTTAATGGTAAAATGTTTAAAGAGCAGAACTTAAAAGCACGTTGGGAGAGTTTATCTGAAACCGAACTTCTAGAAATTCTTGAAAGTGACGGGATGCTCCACAAAAGACCTGTGTTGATTGGAGACGATTTCGCGTTGTCTGGCTTTAAGTTAAAAGAGTGGGAAGAAAGAGTTAAAGTATAAATGAAAGAAAAATTTGGGTATATGTAGTGACTGTCAAAGGGTCAATGCATGTGCCCTTTAATGATTTCGTTCGTAATTAATTGGTTATAATAAATAAACGGATAGTTAATTTTGATTTAATGATCAGATTTTTTGGTGGTTTTTTGCATAGAAAAAAATACACCTACCCGATATAGTGGTGTTGAAAGACTTCACATAAAGGAGTGTCTTAAATGGGTAAAGCGATAGGTGTTATTGAATTTAAAAGCATAGGAGTAGGTATAGAATCTTTAGACGCGATGTTAAAATGTGCAGATGTTTCAGTTTTAGAAAGTCGTATGATTTGCATAGGAAAGTACTTTGTAATAATAACGGGTGAAGTTGCAGCCGTAAGTGACTCGATTTCTACAGGTAAAGAAATCGGAAGAGATGAAGTTATAGGTGCAATGGTCGTACCAAGTGTGGCAGACGGCGTTCTAGAAAAAGTAAACGCAAAAATTGAAAAAGATAATATTCAAGCTTTAGGCATACTTGAGACAAAAACGTTGGCTTATGGTGTGTATGGTGCAAACTATATTAAAAAATCTTCGAGCGTTGATTTGTTAAGTGTTTCTATATCATTGGGATTGGGCGGAAAATGTATTGTCATCTTTACGGGTGATGTGGCATCGGTGAAAAACGCACTGGATGTTGCGAAGGGTAAAATTGGTGATCCTTCAAAGATTGTATCAGCGGTGGCTATACCGTCTCCAACAAAGGAACTTATTGAAGCGCTTTAAAAAGTATTTATTATTAATAATGAAAAAGAGTTGGTATCTACTGGATACCGACTTTTTTTATATTTATTCAATGGTAAGTTTTTATGATCAAAAATGATTGTTAACTCGAAACGGAAACTAGGTTGACAAATAGGGCTGTGGAATTATAATATGGATTATAGTTAATACGATTAATTTACAGTGAGGAGTACAATATGATCTGGTATCCATATACACAAATGAAAACCATGGCAGAACCCATTGAAATTATTGGCGCTGAAGGCGTCTATTTGCATACAAAAGACAAAAAACTCATCGACACAACAACATCTTGGTGGAGTGTCATTCACGGTTACAACAATCCTGAAATCAATGAAGCATTAAAGAATCAAGTCGATCAATTTGCTCATGTAATGTTGGGAGGCTTGACGCACGAGCCTGTTAAAGCTCTTTCTAAGAAGTTGGTAGAAATTCTACCAGGTGACTTAAATCACTGCTTCTATTCTGATTCAGGCAGTGTTGGAGTTGAAGTGGCTCTAAAAATGGCTGTTCAATACTTCTTTAATCAAGGTCAGCCTGAGAAGAAAAGCTTTGTTGGATTAAAGTGTGCTTATCATGGTGATACGTTTAAAACCATGGCCATAGGAGATGATGAAGACTATCATCTGGCTTTCCCTGAAAAAGAGGGCATATATCATATTTCGCCAAATGCCAGTGAGCTGAAAGCTTTGTTCGAAGACAAACATCGAGAAATTGCAGCGTTTATTGTTGAGCCATTATTACAAGGGGCTGGCGGCATGCGAATGTATGATGTGTCATTCTTAGAGGAAGCTAGAAAGCTATGTGATGAATACAATGTTCTTTTCATCTTTGATGAAGTGGCAACAGGCTTTGGCCGTACAGGTCATATGTTTGTGAGTGAACTGGTGTGTCCTGATATTGTTATTTTAGGAAAAGCTCTCACAGCGGGTTATATTGGTCATGCTGTGACTGTAGCCAATGATAAAGTGTTTGATGGATTTTATTCTGATCAGCCAGAACATGCTTTCATGCATGGTCCCACGTTTATGGGGAATCCACTTGCTTGTACTGTGGCGCTGAAATCCATTGAAATTTTTGAACGTGAAGACTATATGTCTAAAATAAAAGCGATAGAATCTCAGCTCAAAGATGCATTTGATGATTTCAGTTCAGATAAAGTGAAAGACATTCGTATACTTGGTGCATGTCTTTGTCTTGAAGTCCATGATCAAAAAGATCTAAAAGGATTTAAGGAATTTGCTGTTGAAAATGGCATCCACAGTCGTCCGTTCATCAACTATATGTACGGTATGTTCCCTTACATTATAAAAGAAGACGAGCTTACACATGTATGTAATGTCTATAAAAAGTGGTTCGAAAAAGAGTAACAATTAAATTACTTTGAAATTAGAAGGAGCTTAATAATGGTTTATGCCATATCAAGCTTCTTTTTTTATAGAATAAAACAAAGCTCTTTTTTCAGAATTGTTGTATAATTTAAGAACGAAAATACGATGATGAATATAAAAATAAAGAATAGGGGTTGAAGCAGTGAAACTGAATGTGGTTAAACTAGGGCGATGTGATTATGAAACAGCACTGAATATTCAACTTGATTTAGTCAAACAACGTCAAGACGGCATAATTGGTGATACTTTAATATTGGTGGAGCATCCGCCGGTGCTTACTTTGGGTAAACGATCTGTGGATGAACATATTTTAGCTTCAAAAGAACGGCTGTTAGCACAAGGGATTGATGTTATTCAAACCAATCGTGGAGGTCTCGTGACATACCATGGTGATGGTCAAATTGTAGGATACCCTATTGTTGATATTAAAAAAAGCGGAATTAGTATTCGTAAATTTGTAGGTGGTCTAGAACAAATTTTCATAAATCTATTAAAAGAGGAGTACGGAATAGATGCTGGTAAAGATGAAGAACATACGGGTGTTTGGGTAGATGGCAGCAAGATTACAGCCATTGGACTTGCCGTACGTCGTGGCGTGACAATGCACGGTTTTGCGTTTAATGTCTGTCCAAATATGGAGCATTTCAATTTAATTGTGCCATGTGGTATTGCAGGGCGAGGGGTTACGTCATTAAAGAGCCTAACTGAAGTGAATCCGGATTTTGAGTTTGTAAATCAACAGGTTCTTGACTATTTCATGAAAGTGTTTGAATATACTGAGGTTGAAGAAATGGCCTACACAGTGAAGGGGTAATTATCTGAAAAGTGGTAATAATCAAGAAGTTTTCGGTTGTGAGATCGATTTCCAATTGAGTCCTGTATAAATATGGTATATAATGTTTATAAAATCTTCGGAGGGAGTGAGCGACATGAAACGTCGGATGATACAAAATAAGAGCATGAATATGGTGGTTATACAATAATTTAATCGTGGCAGGTGACTTTGCATCTGCAACTATAAAAGCTCTTGTTGCTCATTTCAATATATTGATGGGTGTATTTCTCATACACTTTTTTGTACACAATGACCGCGAGTCTAGCTTTGCGGTCTTTTTTTGTGCAAATTTATATGGAGGTTATAAAATTATGAACGATTTAAATAAATATGGATTTGATGGACACTTCATTTCAGAGTATCAAAATTATGAAAATGAAAGGGCAGTCTATCCTGCGCGGGTGACAGCTCAAATGGGAAAAGTGTACACACTTTTAGGTGAGGCAGGAACAGTTAATGCCATAGTTATGGGGAAGTATATTCATAACACAAAGGGAACTAAAGATTTTCCCGTTGTTGGCGATTTCGTGGTTGCTAGAAATATACCTGGAACCGATCAGGCTGAAATCATTCAATTACTCAATAGAAAAACTGAGTTTTCACGAAAAATGCCAATATCAGGCGGTAGAAAGCTTCATAAAGGTGTTATTGACGGCGGTGTCACAGAAGAACAAGTCCTCGCTTCAAACGTCGATCAAGTGATGATCCTTTGCGGCGTGGACAGTAATTTTAATGTGGCACGTTTGGAACGATATCTCTTATTGGCAAAAAGAGCAGGAATTCCAGCTCTTATAGTATTAACAAAAATAGATTTAAATCCAGCATATGAATTAATGATGGAAAAAGCACTTGAAATCAGTGCCGTAGAGCAGATTCTTAGTATAAGTGCAATCACAGGAGAGGGACTTGAACAACTGGATTCCTATCTGCAACCCGGTGCAACGATTGCTTTACTGGGTTCATCTGGTGCAGGGAAATCCACGCTCCTCAATGCACTTTTTAATGAGTCGGTTCAAAAGACAAACATCACCAGTCAGCATTCAGGAAAAGGAAAACATACAACAACACACAGACAAATGTTCTTTCATTCTTCAGGCTGTATGATCATTGATACCCCTGGCATAAAAGAACTTCAACTCTGGGCGGATGAAGACGATTTGGAGCTGATTTATCCAGATATTATCGAGTGGGAGCAGTCCTGTAAGTATAAGAATTGCAGCCATAGGTCAGAAGCAGGATGTATGATCACGGACAAGATCGAGAGTGGAGAACTTTCTAGAGAAAAATATGAACGGTATCTGAAAATGAAAACTGAGCTGAAACGACTTTCTGAACGAAAATTAGCACATAAAGCAAGTATGGGAAAGAAGTCTAAAAATAATGTAAAATCAATGAAAAGGGGTCATTAATAATGATGAAATTTAAATATCTTACAGATAATAGAGAGTTGGCACTTCATATCTTAAATAATTGGGAATACGACATGGATCAATTGGAAATTATGGACCAATTTCGAATTTCTGCGACAGCGATATATCCATTTTGGAAAGACGATGCCTTACAATATCTCAGATTTTCGCCATGTGAAGAACGTACGGCCGAATGTGTAGGTGCAGAACTTGAGTTTATAAATTACTTGAGGAATAATGGATTTCCTGTGGCTCAAATTGTGTCTTCTAAAGATGGTGAAGACTTGAATGAGATCAATACAAAGTGGGGGCATTATATCGCTTCAGTGTTCAAAAGAGTTGATGGGAACCGATTAGATAGAGTTGAGCTGTCTGATGATATCTTATTTAATCTCGGATCGACCCTCGCACAGCTTCACAAGCTGAGTGGGGAATATGAGCCAAAAGGTTGCAGAAGAGAATCTCACACTGACAAATTAAACTGGATTGATGAAACGCTAGAGAAATATGACAATAAAGCCTTGGCAAAGAAAGAGTCAAAACTCATCAGAGAACAACTTAATACACTGAGTAAAACCAGCTTGAATTACGGGTTGGTCCACTATGACTATGAGTTCGACAATTTATTTTTCGACGAAACTTCAAAAAAGATTCATGTCATTGATTTTGATGATGCAGTGTATCACTGGTATGTGATGGATTTAATAAAATTCTATGACTGTCTTTCAGATGAATATAGCGGAAGTTCATTAGACGCTGCCATAAAGCAATTTAACAATGGTTATAAATCCATTCGTGAAGTGGATGAGGACTTACTTAAAATGCAAAATTTATTCGAGCGATATGACGCTCTGTATAGCTACACGAGATGTCTTGAAGCTATAAGTGATCCAGCTGAAGACCAAGAAGAATGGATGGGAACTTTAAGAAAACGTATTGAAGGGGCTATGAGTAGGAAGAGTCAGTGCTTTGGGCAAGATATTAGATAAGAAGAACACAAATTTAAACATAGTTGAAATATAATACAAAAAATGAACCTTCGATGCTTTTATATAGCGTTGGAGGTTTTATTTTTGTGATGAATATAACGATCAAAAAAGTCTTGATTCTGTTTTGTAATTCATGTAAGATATGACTCAAAGGCTCCCCGGTGGGGAGGGGGTTGCAGAGAGGGTGTTATGTCAATGTTTCATATCAAAACGAATCGTACTTTTACACTTATTAGGAAATATGGCTTTCTATTCACGTTGACAGTAGCTCTCGGTGGATTGTGGTTTCCAAAACTTGGTTTGATGGTTATACCAGTGATTATCGGTTTGCTTTTCTATTCATTTTTCAAAGGACGTTTCTGGTGCGGCAATATCTGTGCACATGGTAGTCTGTTTGATTCTGTATTTATGAAGTGGAGTAGAAATGGAAATATTCCTAAGATTTTTAGACATAAGCTTGTAGGAATAACTTTCTTTGGATGGTTTTCATTCAAATTGACTATGAAATTAACAAGAATAGCAGGGACTTATGGTTCTGCATCATTTTTAGATAAAATAGGAATGGTCTTTGTAGGGAGCTACTTAATGGTAACGCTCCTTGGAGGATTATTGGCGTTGTTTTATGCACCAAGAACATGGTGCAACTTTTGTCCAATGGGATTCATGCAACGCATATCATATCGCTTTGGTAAAAAATTGGGTGTGACAATTATTACAGATGAGAAGGTCACGGTATCTAAATCGGAAATGTGTCACTCATGTGGAAAATGTGCCCGTGTTTGTCCGATGCAGTTGACGCCTTATACGCATTTCTCTGATGACAATCAGTTTGATGATGAGAGTTGCATACGCTGCTCGACATGTGTTTACAATTGTCCGGCTCACATTCTGACGCTTGGGAATGAAAAGACAGCTCAAGTCTTGAAATCAAATGTAAGCATTGAAGGATATGAATCTCGTCAGAGGATCTCTGCAGTTATTAAAGATGTAAAAAAACTTAAGGTTGATGTGACCGAGTATACATTTGGGTTTATAACACCAAGTCACGTTAACTATAAAGCGGGGCAGTTTATGCTCGTGAAAATCAAGGATGATCCTGAAATGTTTCGTGCATACTCCATATCGTCATTTAATGAAGATGGAAAATCAGTCAGTGTAACAATTAAACAAGTGGAGAATGGCTATGGCACTGGAATTATTACTGATACATTTAAAGTTGGAGATTCAGTTGTGCTGGAAGGCCCAATGGGTCGTGATATAGTTGTGGACCGTGGTGCAAAGAAAGTACTTCTTGTTGGAGGGGGTATTGGTATTACGCCTTTTGTACCAATTGTTCGCGATCTGATCGAAAATGAAAGCAGTGTTCAAGAATTTAAACTTCTATATGGTGTGAATAAAGAACATGAAATGATTTACACAAATGAATTCAAAGCATTTGAATCTAAAGATGAGAGATTTGAATTCAGAAATATTATCGCATTTGATGAACAGTACAGTGGACGTAAAGGATTCGTAACGGATCATATGGAAGATATTGATCTGTCAGAATACAAAGTATATATGTGTGGTCCGCCACCTATGGTTAATGCGTCTATAAACAAGTTGAAAAGCCTTGGTGTCAAAACTGAAAATATTAAATATGAGAGTGCATAAGCACCGCAAATGACTTGAACATGAAAATCAAATAAACTATAATATAAGCGAACGTGGGAGCTGCTTTGAGCGGCTGAGAGTGAAGATGAATCTTCAGACCATCACACCTGATCTGGATAATGCCAGCGTAGGAAACATACAGACAGATTCCCTTTAGCGGAATCTCTAGCCTGTATACCAACACGCCTTCAGATTAGAAGGCGTGTTTTTTAATGGTACGATTCAAATTTACAAACGCTATTTGATCGATCAGATTAGTTTTATGGACTATGAATCAATGAAAGAGGGTGTACATATTGAAAAGTGTTAAAGACGCTCTGAAACTCTATTTGGTTACAGACAGGTCGTGGAGTGATGAAAGTTCATTTTATGAACATATTGAAGAAACACTTATAAATGGTGTGACTTTTCTTCAGTTGCGTGAAAAAGGTGTAGATGAAGATGTATTCTTAACACGCGCAGTTAAAATGAAAAACATCTTAAATAAATATGATGTTCCATTTGTTATTAATGATAATGTGAATGTGGCATTAAAGTCTGGTGCTGATGGCGTTCATATTGGACAAGGAGATATGTCGGTTCGTGAAGCAAGAGATCTTTTGGGTCCAGAAAAAATACTTGGAGTGACCGTACAAACTGTTGAACAGGCTAAAAAAGCAGAGCGTGAAGGCGCAGATTATTTGGGCTCTGGAGCTGTTTTTAGCACAAATACAAAAGGCGATGCTAAATTATTGGATCATAAAATCCTGAAAAACATATGTGAGTCTGTATCAATACCAGTTGTTGCGATTGGTGGGATAAGTTCAGATAACATATTGAAGTTAAAGGGTACAAATGTAGATGGAGTTGCTGTGGTTTCAGCTATACTTTCCAAAGAAAACAAAGGGATGGCTTCAAGAGAATTACTAGAACTCAGTCAAAAAATGATCAAACATGAAATTCCTAAAGTATTGACAATTGCTGGCTCTGATTGTAGTGGCGGCGCAGGGATTCAAGCTGATCTTAAAACAATGTCAGCTCATGGCTGTTATGGAATGAGTGTGATTACAGCTTTAACGGCGCAGAATACCACTGGTGTATACGGTGTTGAAAACTGTACACCTGAGTTTGTGAAAAATCAGATGGAGTGTATTTTTTCAGACATTGAGCCAGGTGCGGTTAAAATTGGCATGGTGTCATCGAAAGACATTATTAATGCGGTCGCAGAGAAACTGAGATTGTATAAATCGGCAGCGCAGAGTGGAGCAAACGTGGTGCTTGATCCCGTTATGATATCAACAAGCGGGAGTAAACTGCTTGAAGATGATGCTATAGAGTGTTTGATCAATGAACTCATTCCGCTTGCGACTTTAATTACACCCAATTTAGCAGAAGCTGAGTTGTTGTCAGGTCTATCCATTCATACAATGCAAGATATGATTCAGGCAGCTGAAAAAATTGCAGAGTATTATAATGGACATATTCTTATTAAAGGGGGTCACCTTGAGGAACATGCCAATGATCTTCTTTATTCAAGTGGAGAAGTGGTATGGTTTGAGGGTGCTAAAATTGATAATCCTAACACCCACGGGACAGGATGCACCTTGTCATCGGCCATAGCCAGTAACCTTGCTATGGGGTATTCTATTAAGAAGAGTGTAGAGAATAGCAAGCTCTATTTGACAGGGGCTATTGCAGATAAATTGAATATAGGACGTGGTCGCGGACCATTGAATCACGGATATTTGAAATAGATTCAGATCCATTTACCCCTCATTAAGTTATAATAAGTTTAGATCGTAACATAGGCAATTTAAGGAGGGTCAAATGATAAAAAAAATCATTCATCAATATAATGATAGAGATTCTGTTTATGATGATGGATTAACGAATCACTTAAATATGGGTTTGTACGCCCTTTATCAGATGGGCGCAGACGAAGAGCGGTTGCATCGATACGCGAAATCATATATTAAAAAAGGTCATGTTCCGAAAGTGAGGACATGTGATGTTATAATAACAGATGAAAATTTTATGGACCATCTAGGTAAAGAAGGCACGTACAGTGCATTTATCCCGTTCTTTAAAAGTGAGTTTGAAAAGGGCCCATTCGAGACTGTGTTAAGAAAATACGTGAATATATTAATAGATGGTTCAGCGGGTGGTGCATTCCATGGTCTTATACGACTAGCTTATGCCTACGAGTTGGAATCGACAGATGAAATGATCAAAGCCCTTTCATATTTTTCAGAAGTGTATTTAAAGATGGGTGAAAAAGAATACATATTGGGTCTTAATAAAAAAGAACCACTTGAAGCGGTCACTGAGTTATCAAGACGAACTTATTTCATCAACAAATCCTTTAAAAGACCAATGATTACAGGGCGTATGATGGATGTATTTGAAGATTCACAGTTCGAAAATGTTGTGACAGGATTGCCTGAAGTTTGTCAGAACAGTGAAGCAATGAATGGTTTATTGCTTAAGCTATATGGGTCGACGCAAAATTTTACAATGCTTCATGGATACACTTCAACACATGCACTGCGGGTTCTCGAACCGCTAATTGATAACTATATTGAGGTTATTCAGCGGCACTGGTTCAATGTACAGATTGCGTATCTTTCAACGAACTGTACACCAATTATGGATACTCCATCACTCAATCCCAACCCGAAATGGACGTTTATAATGAGAGCGGTACTTGAAAAGGTGGATGTTCATGCAATAAAAATGACCTACAGTCTTTATGAGCAATCAAAAATATATGGTGAGGATGAACTGGCAAGAAGACTTGCGAGTATTAAACTCTACAAGTCGAATTAGTGATTTGAAAATCTCAGACAAACGAGAAAAGTAGGGCCGCAATCTAAAGAAAGCGGCCCATTTTTTTATGTAGATTGATGTATAAAAAGTTCTAACGCTTTTTTAAAATTGGTATTGCAGCCTTCTACATACTGTTCTGGAATGTCTATTGAACGCAGTATGATTCCTTTTAAGCGAAGTATATTGGTGAGTTCTTCGACAAAGATGCCTTTTTGGAGGTTGGAATCACAGGTTGGGCTATTTTCAATACCAACCAATCCTAAAATATTATAGTCGTGTTTATGATAGGTTAGAACCTGATCTATTATAGGTTGGGCTAATTTTTTACAAAGGGCTCTATACTCAGGTGAATCATATTCAAGCTTGGTTTTAGGCGCTCTATCAGGTCCTAAGTATGCAAATTCTGGACATGGAAGTTGAATAATAGATATGTCCTCACTTATGAGTGTTTGGACAATCTTTGTGAAGGGCCCTTTTGCACGTTCCCAGTCATGAAGCACACTGTTTTGATTGAGAATACAGTGTGCTGTTAAAATTAAAGTTTTATTTCTGCGCATATTCTTGAGTCAACTTTGGCATAACTTGATTAGGTAGACGTTGAATAAGTAGAGCGACCACAACGCAAGATGCAATCTTATCTACAAGATTTCCAACAACTCGAGGGATGAATGCGGCCGTAAAAATTTTCTGGCCGCTTGCATGGAGCCACGCAAAAATAAGATCTGTACCACCACCTGCTAGCCCACCGTATACATAGACAGCAATCGGTGTACCGATTAGAGGGGCGATGATTGATAGAAGAAGTCCTGTTGTAACAGCAACTTTTAGGTCAAATTTTCTTTTTTTAGCTATGTAACCAACAATCAATCCAATGGCGATATTAACAATCGCAAAAGGAATATTTTTTGGATTTGTTATAAGACCTTGAATGACATTTGTAAGTCCACCAGTCATTGCTCCGGCAAAGGGGCCGAGAAGGACAGAAACAAAAATAGTCCCAATTGTATCGAGGAACAACAGTGGAATTTGAAGAGACTGTACCACTGTTCCAAAAACTAAATTTATAGCAATACCTAGAGATGCAAAGATTAGTGCATTTGTTGATTTAAACGCGTTATTCATATGATCACTCCTTTAAGTAAGTTGGTTTATAATATCGTTACCATTCTACATATAAATCACCACGGAGTGCTATTTTGAATTTCTATATTTTGGGTTTAGGTATTTGAAATAGTAATGCTGTGCATTTGCAGCTTTAAGAACTGTGGTATCATAAAATAACAATTATAGAATTATACATATACAAGGAGGATACAATGAAATTTATCGTAAACGGATATGATCATATTGATGAAAATGCGCTGACTAGAAGAATGGATGCACGAGATAATCATATGACTGGGATTAAGACACTTTTTGAAGCGAAGAACATTTTATTTGCGGCAGCAATGTTAAATGATGCAGGTGATATGTGCGGTTCAACATTGATCGTTGATTTTGAAGATAGAGCAACCTTAGACAAATGGTTGGAAGTTGAATCTTACGTTAAGAACAATGTTTGGGAACGTGTTGAAGTGATAGAGTGTAAAGTTCCGCCAATGTTTTTATAAAAATAGGAAGACATGAACTCAAGGAATTGGGATCATGTCTTCTTTATTTTTATAGGTTTAAATATGTTCATATACTTCAAGGATGACTATTATGCGCCTTGTTTTGTTGTAGCAATTACAATTTCACGAATACAAATATGTTGTGGCTGTGAGTAAGCAAAGGCTATGACATCAGCGATGTTTTCAGGCTGGAGTCCGCCACCAATGTCATTTTTCCATTCTGTATAACCATCAATTATTTCATGAGACGTTGTATGGCTCAGCAGGGCGGTTTCTACAACACCAGGTGCAATTGTGATCATACGGACGTTATGAGGTGCAATCTCTTCACGAATATTTTCTGTAATGGCATGTACTGCAAATTTTGTACCACAGTAAGCGGCGTGATTTGCAAATGTTTTTCGACCGGCAATAGAACTTGTATTGATGATTGTGCCTTCGTTTCTTGAGATCATATCTGCGAGAACGACATGAATACCATTCAGCACACCCATGACATTAACATCAAGCATTTTCTTCCACTCGGCTGGTGCTTGAAGGTGACCTTCACCAAGAAGCATGATACCTGCATTGTTGATCAGACAATCCACTTTCCCGAATTTTTCTTCTGATTCAAAGATCGCTTGTTTAAGAGAATCAAGGTTTGTAACATCAACACTCTTGCAAAGGGTATTTGGCAGGTTCAGTTCTTCCAGAAGATCCACACGCCTTGCGAGTAGTAGAAGTGGGTGACCAGCCTCAGACAGTTTAATGGCTGTGGCTTTTCCTATCCCAGAACTTGCACCTGTAATAGCAACTAATTTTTTCATTGTATTTCCTCCACGATTATTTCTATACTATAAATGCAAAATACGATGCATTTCGGAACGTCCTATGGTGTGTTATCATCATATATAGGAAGCGATAATAAAAAAAGTACGCACTTTCTTAGAACATAGTAAACGGATGGTAACTATAGTTGGCACTGCTAATCGGTACAAAATAAATAGTTTATATGCTATTTGGAATATGGTGGTCGGATCGTTTTAGATATTATGGAGGCAACATGAAAAAAACTGAAGTGGTATGCGAAATTGAGGTGACGACATCTGTCATTGGGGGGAAGTGGAAGCCTCTCATTTTATATTTTTTAGGTGAAAATGGGACACAGCGATTCGGAGAGATTAAAACATATCTTTCGAAAGTATCCCATAAATCACTGACAAATCAGTTAAAAGAACTCGAAAAAGAAGGGGTTATTTCAAGAAAAGTATTTCCTGAAGTGCCTCCAAAGGTGGAATATACACTTACCGAAAAAGGTGAATCTCTGATGCCGATCCTTGAATTGATGTGTGATTGGGGATTTAAGAATAAAGGGGATAAGTATAGTTTGATTCGTCCTGTTTGTGATGAGGAAAGTGATTTGAAATGAAGTGGATATGCCCTTATTAAAAAAGAGCCAAGGTGTGCAATGTGAATTGCACGTCTTGGCTCTTGATATATTTGGTGGTAATTGAACGATTACTTATAGTTCAGTACACGTTCGTCGATTTCTTTACGCAAGATTTCAATGAAAGCATCTGCAGACATTGAACCTTTATCACCTTCAAGGCGAGAACGAACAGATACAGCTTGCTCTTCTTCTTCCTTTTGGCCGATGATCAGCATGTGAGGTGACTTGCTAAGCTGTGCTTCACGGATTTTGTAACCGATCTTTTCTGCACGCTCGTCAATTTCAACACGGATGCCACTTGCTTTAAGTTTATTAACAACTTCCCAAGCGTAATCGTGGAACTTTTCAGAGATTGGAAGAACTTTAACTTGTACAGGAGCCAACCAAGTTGGGAATGCACCAGCATACTTTTCAATAAGCATAGCCAGAGTTCTTTCGTAACAACCAATAGATGTTCTATGAATTACAACAGGGTGCTTCTTTGAACCATCTTTGTCGATGTAAGTCATATCAAAACGCTCAGCTAGGGCGAAGTCAATCTGTACAGTGATGATTGTGTCTTCCTTGCCATGAACGTTCTTAAACTGAAGATCCAGCTTTGGTCCGTAGAATGCGGCTTCGCCTTCAACTTCTTTGTAGTCTAGTTCTAGGTGGTCTAGAATATCTCTCATTTGATCCTGAGTGCTTTCCCAAACATCTGCAGAGCCAATGTACTTTTCCTTATTGTTTGGATCCCACTTCGAGAACTGGTATGTGATGTCTTCACGAATACCAAGAGTGTCCATGAAGTAGTTAATTAGATCAACAACACCACGGAATTCAGCTTCAAGCTGTTCAGGCGTTACAACCAGGTGACCTTCAGAAATTGTGAACTGACGTACACGGATAAGGCCGTGCATTTCGCCTGAAGACTCATTTCTAAATAGAGTTGCTGTTTCACCATAACGGATAGGTAGATCACGGTAACTCTTCTGGTCAGCTTTATATACAGTAAATTGGAATGGACAAGTCATTGGACGAAGTGCCATTGCATTCTCTTCTTCACCGCCATCAGGAATGACAAACATACCGTCACGGTATTTGTCCCAGTGACCTGAAAGCTTGTATAGATCAGACTTTGCCATAAGTGGTGTTTTTGTCAGATCATAACCACGACGTTCTTCTTCGTCTTCAACAAAACGCTGTAGAGTTTGAATGATCTTTGCACCTTTAGGCATTAGTAGTGGTAGACCTTGACCGATCAGCTCTGAAGTTGTGAATAGACCCATTTCACGGCCGATTTTGTTGTGGTCTCTCTTTTTAATGTCTTCAAGCCATGCTAGATGCTCTTCCAGAAGTTTTGCTTTCGGGAATGAAACACCGTAGATTCTTTGAAGCATTTTGTTCTTTTCATCTCCACGCCAATAAGCGCCTGCAATGCTAAGAAGTTTTGATGCTTTAATCAGACCTGTGTTTGGAACGTGAGGGCCCATACATAGATCAACAAATTCACCTTGTTTGTAGAATGTAAGAATTTCATCTTCTGGAAGATCTGTGATCAGCTCAACTTTGTAGTCTTCGCCCATCTCTTCGCACATCTTAAGAGCTTCATCTCTAGTTTTAACAAATCTTTCGATTGGTAGTTTCTCAGAAGCAATTTTTTTCATTTCTTTTTCGATCTTATCAAGATCTTCTTGCTTGAATTTGTGGTCTAAATCAAAGTCGTAGTAGTAACCACGCTCAATTGAAGGACCGATCGCAAGTTTAACCTCTGGGTAAAGACGCTTTACAGCATGAGCAAGAAGGTGAGCTGCTGAATGTTTAAACACGTCAATACCAGCTTCGTCTCTAAATGTAATAATGCTCACTTGGTCATTTTCTTCAAGAACGTGGCTTGTGTCCACAAGTTTTCCGTTTACTTCACCAGCAAGGGCTTCTTTTGCTAGACGACCACTGATTGCTTTTGCTAAGTCATATACACTGCTGCCGGCTTCTAGTTCTCTAGCTGAGCCATCTTTTAATAGTATGTTCATTACATATCCTCCTAGTTAAGGATCTTGTATAATTACAATTGCTGGTTTTGTGTATACCATATATAGAATTCTTGAACCTTGAATTTCTATATATGGTATACACAAAACGTTAAAAGGATATTATACAAGATCTTCAGTCGAGAAACTTCGTCATCAAAATTGATGTAAGTTTTTGTACAAAAAAAATAAAACCCGTCCCTATAAATAAGGGCGAGTTTGTTCGCGGTTCCACCTTCGTTGCCTTTCGGCCACTCTAATTCGAATGAATCGAATCTAATATCGTAACGTGATAAAGTCCGTTGAGATTTCACAAGTAAGTATTGCTAGTCACTCAATGCTCAGGAGTAGTTTTCACAAAATCGTACATAAACGCGTTCACAGTCAAGACGCATTCTCTCTGGAAGTCGTGTTTTGCTACTTGTCTCCATCAAAGCCAAATCTTTTGAATTAATTATCATATTATAATGGTTGCTGTTTGATGTCAATATATGTTCTGTTAATTTTGATTATAGATAAAGAGATTATTAAAAAATTTATTCAAAAATGTTTGTTGATCACCGAACGTACACTTGGTAAGATTTTAATATGTAGAAGTAAAGGTTGAAATATAAATTGGACCATCATTAAAAAGTGAGGCTATTATGGAGACGATTCACATTACGAAATCTCAGCTCAGAGAGTTTCTAATATACTATCAAGGACTTTCAACTCAGGACCGGTTTAAAGAAAAATCAGGGATTAAAACGTACTTTGAACGCGTGGGCTGTGTTCAATATGATCCATTAAATGTTGTAGGTCGAAATGCAGACCTAACATTACAGAGCCGTATTGACGGATATTCTCAGGAGATGTTGACAGAGCTTCTTTATGAAGATCGACTGCTTATTGACGGCTGGGATAAAATGATGTCTATTTATAATATAGAGGACTGGATCAATATGGGACGTGTGCGTACGTCTATGGTTGAGAGTGTAAAGAGAACTCTAAAAAACAGAAAAGCATTGGATGCACTTAAGTATCTTGATCAAGTCAAGGCAGAGCTTGCTGAAATTGGGCCTGCTCGATCCACGCAAATTGACATAGGTCAAACCCCGAAAGGCAGCTGGGGTCATGGCAAACTTTCAAGTGTGGCTATGGACTATATGTTTCATAATGGAGAACTTGGAATTAAAAATAAAATCAGTGCACATAAAGTATATGACTTAATTGAAAATCTAATTCCAAATGACATTTTAAATCAGCCTGAACTCTTTCAGACAGACGAGGAATTTTACGCATGGTATGTTAAACGTCGAATAGGGAGTATCGGCATTTACTGGGATAGAAACGGCGGTGGATGGCTGGGCCAATTCGTTTCAAAAAAAGCCGTTCGAACCAAAGCTTTTAATAATTTGCTGGAAAATGAAGAGATTGTTCAAATTAAAGTGGAAGGTTTTAAAGAAAACTTTTTTATCCGCACAGACGATGTGGATATGTTGACTGATTTTCTCGATTGTTATAATACCCCACAGCTGAGCTCAGAAGATCATGAAAAAGACGCTTGTAAAAAAGAAGTTCGTTTTATTGCACCCTTAGATAATCTCATGTGGGATCGAAAGTTTATTCAAGATGTATTCGATTTTGAATATGTGTGGGAGGTCTACAAACCTGTGATTCAAAGAAAGTATGGCTATTATGTGCTTCCTGTATTGTATGGAAATCAATTTATCGCTCGATTTGAGCCTGAGCATATCAAAGGGGGCTCAGAACTGATCATTAAAGATTGGTGGTGGGAAGAGCAGGTTGATGTTACAGATGAAATGATCAAAGCTGTGATAGATGCTTTTGAAAAATTTAAAGATTATCTGAATGCAGACAAAATTTCTGAGAACATATATGAGCTTTTACGGTGGGAACATCCATTGATATAGACTCAATAAATATAAAATTATAGGATTCTAAAATAAAAAAATCAACATAGTGCGCTTATAATAGCGAATCTATGTTGATTTTTATTGTATTGGTGATTAATTTATTTCACAAAGCTTTCAATCTCATCAATCACTTTTTCAAGCGAATGATTCCGAGAAATATACTCAATTTCCTTATGCATGCCATCAAGACGTATAGGGTGATCCATCAGGTAAGCAACAATTTTACTCACTCTTTTTACATCACGCACTTCCACTGCAATATTCACGAGTGTCAAGAAGTCGAGGTTTTCTGCTTCCTGGCCTGGAATAAAGTACGGAACAATCATTGGTATTTTCTTTATGAGCGATTCAGAGACGGTTAAACCGCCTGGTTTGGTAATAATCACATCAGAAAGCTCCATAAGTTCATGGACTTTCTCGGTAAAACCTAAAATTTCTATGTCGAGTTTTGAATTAGAGAGATCAACCAGTTGGTCGAGTTCCTTTTTTAAGGTTTTATTGGTACCGCATACTACATACAGTTTTAATTGGCGGTCCATGTTCAGTAGGTTCACAAAAGCTTTTTTCATTGGCTCGAGGCCCATGCTTCCGCCCATAAGGAGTACTGTAAATAGATCATCTTCAGATTTAGATATATTTAGAGGCTGATAGAATTTTGGATGCACTGGAATGCCAATATTTTTAATTCGATCAGGTGAGATTCCTTTATCAACCAAACTTTCATTTGTGAAATCGCTGCCTGTTATGTATAAATCAACTTCTTTACCAATGTAAGCGTAGTGCGCTTCAAAGTCAGTCACCACAGAAACGAACGGACCTCTGTAGTGGCCTTTTGCTTTAAGGCGATTGAATACGCTCACAGCAAATGTATGTGTGCCGATTATCAGGTCTGGTTGGTAGTTGAGAACCAGTTGCTTTGCACGGCGATACTCAGCGGCAACAACCATTTTTGCAAAACGACCATGAATCCATTCACGGTTGCTTATATTATAAAGTCGTCCGTATGTTTCTGGAAATTTATTGGCCAGAACGTCGTAGCCATCTTCAACAAGAAGTTCTAAAACTTTGCTTTGTTCTCTTATGAAATCTACGCGTTTCACTTCATGTCCACGAGAGGACAACTCCTGCTCTAAGGTTTTAGCCACTTGATTATGACCTGCACCAGTGGAGGCAGTCAGTATTAAAATCTTCTTCATTTAATTCGCTCCTTCAAGGATTTTTCTAATACTATTTTACACGGCTTTGCTCCGATTGCACAAGTGGGTGTTCAACCTGGGTTCAGTTATGACTTTAAATCAGACCAATTGATTTGAAGTGTGTTTTTCCAAAGTGGAATGAGTCCAATACTTTGGATAAGAAGCACGGCTATCAAGGGAACTGTAGAACTGGACAGTGTAAGTAAGTAATGCAGTCCAGCGAGTAGGCCTGCAAAGAACATGCCTAACATAGTGCCTTTCATATGACCATCCTGCGAGACTTGAAAACTTCTTGAGAATGGTAAAATGATACCTTCAGTACGCAGAATAAATAGAACCAAATAGATTGTATTGAGAAAGGCAATAATCAGATGAGGCAGCACAAATGGTCCATACATAAGCAACATTAGGGTTGCTGTAAAGATATAAGGGAGCATGCCAAATCGAATAATTGCACTCTTGAACGTGCCGGATAACAATGCTTTAGGGTTTTCTATTGGAAGACTTCTGTAGATCCATGCACCTTTATAATGCTGAGAATTCTTAATGAACATGATAATGGTTGGAAGTATCATTACAGAAAAATATACCCACAAATAAGATTTTGAATTACGAAAGGCCGCAAGGGCTTCTGACGTTGATTCATAGTCCTCTAAGAATGTCATCCCTAGAATGAATGGGAAGAGTATTGAGAGAGCCATAGAAGGATAGACTTTCTGCTTAAGTTCTCGTTCTGAACTAAGGACACTATACCCAAACTTAAATGTAGCTTGTTCATCAGACGACTTACATAATAATTTTGCGAGATGACCTCTTGTCTTAAGTCTTCTGAAATAAGCTTTAGAAGCCCCTGTACCACTGCTGTTCAACTTGCTTAAGTTTTGTTCGAACATAGGGCTGATAACTTGTGTGTGCAGGTAAATGAAGAGAATAGGCATGACAACTCCAAGTATCGTGAGTGTCATATAAACCATCGATCTTTCTCCAGAAATAAGTGCAAATGGGGCTGCAAACCAAGCTGGCGGCAACAAGAGTGTCCACCATTTAGGTGTAAAATGTAGATTTAAATCAGTAAAATCATACATGTGAGCGATCATTTGATACCCAAGAGTAATTGAAATAGTAAGCACGATCTGAATAGAACTGATCAAATCCTTTAGCTTTTCACCATCGAAGTTCTTTAAAATGAAAACATAAAGAAGCGATGTAAAGAAAATGACCGTCATGACCATAAAGCACAACATAAATAACAGGAGCAGAGAAGCCAGTATTCCTTCATTAAATGCCAGTCCAATTAAAGGGGCAATATTAAGACAGAATGTGATCATCGTTAAATAGATTATGATGTGTACTGTTTTTGCGGCTGAAAGTGTTTTGGCACTCACGGGTAAAGTCATCAATATATTCTTGTCACGTATATCAAGGAGAACACTCGAAAAATCGGAGATCATTGTAGACATGACAAGGAACATGGAAATCCCCATGATAAAGCTAACTTTTCCGAAAATCGGTATTGGCATAATTGAAAGAACACCGGGCATAAGACTGAGCATGGCATACATCCAGAGTGACTTGAGCATTTTATTGCCATCATCGATGTAATCCAATGAACTCGTTTTTTTATCTTTGAGCACAGTTGGAATACGTCTTGAATCCATTGTCAATTTAAGCTCAAGTATTTTACGCATAGCCGAATAATCAACATCAAATTTCGTGAATAAAAACTTAAAGCGATCTAAAATACGAAGAGACCTGAAAGACATTAAGAAGACCTCCGCTCAAGAATTTCAACAAATTTTGCAGCAATACCGGCATGTTCGTGGAATCCAGTGAGTGCATTGAATATTTCCTGTAGACTGCCTTCAGTGCTTTGTGCCTTAAGTTCGTCAAAAGAACCGTCAGCCACGATCTCACCGCCCGAGAGAATCAGGATACGATCAGAAATATTTTCGACCACTTCCATAATATGAGACGAATAGAAAATGGTTTTTCCTCTTGCTTTTAGTCTTGCGAGAATCTCTTTAAAAATCATAACGCTGTTTGCGTCAAGACCGCTGAGTGGCTCATCTAAAAATAAGATATCTGGATCGTGAATCATTGATGCAATAATAAGCAATTTCTGTCGCATACCTTTTGAATATGAAGAAATACGCGCGTGGTAACTGTCTTCAATGCCAAAGAGTGTCATAAGACCTTGTGCTTTTTCATCTATCAATTCAGATGTCATTCCATAGAGTTCTCCAACGAAAGACAGGTATTCGTGTGCTGTTAGATTTTCATAGACTTCAGATTGTTCAGGTACATATCCAATTCTGTTTTTATAATCCCAATCACCTGATTCCAGTGACTTTCCGAGAATTTCGATGTCACCTTCATCTTTTTCAATCATACCAAGAAAAATTTTCACAGTTGTGCTTTTACCGGCACCATTTGGACCAATATAACCAATTATTTGACCTGGATACACTTCAAAATTAATGCCCTTCAGGACGTCGTTTGTGTCAAATGATTTTTTGAGTCCCTTAACGGCAAGTATAGGTTGTTGCATATAGAATCACCCCTTATA
>Ga0209379_10000646_pt1 | contig 26549 bp, 21 predicted proteins | sample tdDd001_FD_187124 | JGI IMG/M metagenome (GOLD analysis project Ga0209379, IMG submission 187124) | Marine sediment microbial communities from the Atlantic coast under amendment with organic carbon and nitrate - tdDd00.1 (SPAdes)... | ecosystem: Environmental > Aquatic > Marine > Coastal >...
CTTTGGATATAGGTGGCGCAATTCGTGAAACCCAGTTTACTAAATAGGACTTTCAAATCTACCATAAGCATTTTACGTTTACCACCTACGTTAATGCCTCTTAAAAGAGCGATGTACTTTGTCATTATTCTTAAATCTTAGTGAGTTTTATGATTTTTTAAATGACAAGATATGTTTTTTTCGATTACAAGAATGACTCGACCGACAAGGAGGCCTTGCTTTTATGATAGATATGTCTTGTGTATCAGTGCTTTGATTGAGCTCTGAAACGTTTCAAGTTTAAATAGAATTCTAAGGTTTAAATAGGTCTTGTAATTTTATTGTATTTGCAACTAGATGACTACATTTGCGAACTTATTTGACTCCTATATGGAATGGTATAAATACTGCAGATTTAGGAGCTATAATAAGAATCTAGCAATTAATTAAACCTAATCAATTATAAAACGTTAAAGTAATGAGAACTGGATATTTAATAGGTCTGTTGGCTCTAATTCTCGCTGGAGTTTCTGCGAAAGCGCAAGAAAAAAAGGTGAAAGTAAAGTTCAATGGATACGTTGCTGCTGAAAGCTTTTTTGATACACGTAAAACTGTAAGTTCACGCGAAGGTGCTATTCTTTTGTACCCTGCCAAAGAAAGTTTGGACGCTGAAGGGAATGATTTGAACGACCGTTCTGAATTTGGTATGACAACAGTTCATTCACGATTGCGTGCAACAATGTCTGGATTCGAAGCTTTTGGAGCACAGGGAACAGCTGTTATTGAAGGTGATTTTGTAGGAACATCAACCGATAAAACAGGCTTGCTTCGTTTGCGTCATGCCTTTGTAAAATTAAATTGGGAAAAGGATCAATTACTAGTTGGTAAATATTGGCATCCAATGTTTGTAACCTCTGCTTTTCCTCGTGTTTTACACTTTGGAGCAGGTTTACCTTTTGGTTTGTTGAATCGTTCAGCACAAATGCGATATACTCGTAAGCTTGATGCTAAAACGAGCTTGAGCTTTGCAGCCTTGTCAGAAATGGATTTTAAGAGTAATGGCCCTGATGGTTCTAATTCTAAGTATGCTCAACAGTCTGGTATACCTGAATTTACAGGTCAGCTTAAGACAGAATTAGCAAAAGGTGTTGAGTTTGGTCTTACAGCTGGTTACAAAACAATTATGCCATTAACAGAAAATATAAATGGTATCAAAACTGATGAGAGATTAGCTAGTTGTTATTTTAATACCTGGTTGGGTGTATCCGCTGAGAAATTTAAGTGGAACCTACAGGGGATCTATGGTCAGAACATGTATAATTTTGTAATGATTGGTGGCTATGGTGTTAAGAATGTTAAGGCTAATGGTGACTATGAGTACACCAATATTTCTACCATGAACTTTACGTCTGATCTATTTACAACGACAGGTAACATTCGTTATGGTTTAAATTTAGGTTATAGTAAAAACATGGGAGCTGAAGACGATTTGGCACAAAGTGATGGTAAGTTTGTTGGCCTTTATAGCCGTGGATCAGACATTGATTATTTATACCAAGTTGCACCTCGTGTTGAATTTCTTTCTGGAAAAATGAAGTTTGGTGGAGAGCTTATCTATACAGGAGCTGCTTACGGAACGACTCAAGTGGACGGAACAGTTGCTGATTCAGATCTTGTAGGTAGTACACGTTTATTATTACATGTAAAATACAGTTTCTAGATATAGAATACGATGAAACCTGAGATGATTATCTTCTGAAATAATCTTTTGTTTTAACTAATTTTTAAAAGGCTCACCACAACGGCGAGCCTTTTTTTTGATTCTAATTGTTATAGGCTAAATATAAAGCCTAGCGAGAGGCTATTCGACTTGTTTCTGTAATTTTCTGTTTAAAGGTGGGTTCTATTCTTACATTTATAATATGAACGTACTTATCTTCTTGTTCAAGATCTGCCCATGCAATTCTCAAAAGATAGTATACATTTTGATGTTCATAAAAATGAATGATTCTATTATCTACTGATATTAAATCTTTTGAGCTTTTTCTACTATCAAAAAGGCATTCTCGATTGTTTTTCTTGATTTGATAATATGTTCCTTCATTGCAGTCGGTAATTTCTAATTTAAAAGGACCTATAAATTCCCCTTTTTTTTCCCAGGGCTTATCCAATGTTTTTTTCCATTTGATATAGGCGTAATTCTCGGTAGATGTAATTTCGCCTTTAGCAGTTTCAATCGCATTAAAGAGTCCCGATTGTTCTAAATTCAAACCTTTTATATAACCAATACGAATGCTGTCAGCATTTTGGATGCTTAAACCACCTTCAATCACTTTTCCATTTAGGCCTTTAATTTCTAGAGATGAGGCACTTCCCAATTGTTTTATATACGTGGTGTCTTGAGTTTTGATTGAAATCTCAGGTTTAAAGATTACGCCCTGTTCATCCACGGCCATCCAGTTATTATTTTCGATTGTTATTTCAGGAAGGCTATTATCATTCGCTATTTTAAATTCTTGTTTTGAGTAAATAATAATTACCCCGATAACTTCTATTATAAGAGCAATGAAGATTCGTTTTCTATACCATTCAGGAATTTTGATCCAATCTGGGATACTTGCAATTCCTATCACTGCAGTGGCAAAGAAAATAGTCAAGAATCCGTATTTTAATATCTCTAAAAACATATTTTAAGTATTACTGATATGGCTCAGTGAACATTCGTGTCGTGTTAATCCGAAATAGCTCGATTTTACTGAATCTAAAATCAGGTGAATTGAGAAGACATTTACAGGATAAATGTGAAATGTACGCTTCAAAAAGATGTCAAATATGCAAATATTCACTTTCAGAAGCTAACAATAGGTAAATTATTTAAGACATATTATTGTCTTCCTTTCGTGAAACTATTTATTTGTTTTAAGATTTCTATTGATATAGACAGAAGGATGATTGAAAAAAACTTTAGACGTGTTTTTTTTCGTTACTAAGAGTTACATCCTTGTGTTTTGAGTCTTTTGAGCTTAATCAGTGATAGATTTATTTAAATGATTTCCAATGATAATTAAAAGTCGGATCTTTTGTGTTCTCTTTTAGTCAAGGTGAATCATTTCTTCTGTTGATGTGTCGTAAATCAATAAACCTTCATTTAGGCCATCAAGTTGTCCAATCAATTCTCCTTTATTATTCCAAATGGAAGATTTCCCAGCACAATCATATCCGCCTGACTGCCCTACATAATTTGCCATAAATGCGGTCATATTATGATTTTGGGCTATGTCAGACAATTTTTCCAAGTCGGCATCAACACCACCAATAGAGTTCAGTACACTCGCTAGGTATATGCTTGCATTATTCTTTACCGCATATTCGACATGTTCTTTATTTGACAATTCATAGCAAATGGCAGGAGCGACCACTTCCGTCTCAAAATTAAGGGTTAGTGGGTTTTTAGCAGCGGTAAAAAATGATGTTTCGGTTGGAAACAAGTACTGTTTTGAATAGGTAGTGCGTTTTTTTTCTGGTTGAAAAATAATCATACTAACAAATACATCTTTACCTTCTCTAGTTGGTAGTCCAACTGCAATTGTAATACCGTTGCAATCGCTTAAAGTTTGTAGGTCATTAAACCTCTTGTCATCTTGATTTGTAGCAAGTTCTTCGGCCAGCTCCGGTTCGTATCCAGTTAAGGATAGTTCGGGGAAAACGATAAGATCTACATCTTTCTCAATGCCCTTTGAAATCCACTCTTTATGATTTTTTATATTGTGTTCTATATCGCCTTTTACAGGCTTAACTTGTACGATTCCTATTCTCATTGTATTCGTTTAGAATTGAGTTTATTTATGATTGATAGGCTTAAATATAAGTTTTTAAAGATCAAACAAAGACTATCTGTTATAAATAGGATGTATGTTTTAGAACAAAATAAAACAGCTCCTGTTATTAAAGCAGGAGCTGGGGGAATTTACTACAAAAATTCAGTTGTATTTACCTTGATAGGAAACCTTGAATAGTCGTTTAACCTAAAACTACACAACAGTTAACAAACTGATGACATATGAAAAACGAGCACTCTCTGGAACCATAAGCAAGATTTTATCGCCTTTGTTTAGTTTCTTACTTTTCAATAATTCATCAACCATTAAATATATTGAACCAGCTCCAACATTACCTTTTGTCGAAAGGTTAGTGAACCATTTTTCCATGTCAACAGGTAGACCTGCTTCAGCCATTAGTTTATGTATTTTATCCTCGAAATAGAAACTAGACATGTGTGGTAAGAAATAAGTTATTTCTTTAGATGACAAGTTATGCTTTTCGATGAGCTCAGGAAGCCATTGGCAAAACAGCTCAACAATTTTGTTGTCTAGTAATTTTGCATCTTGTTTCATGCTGAATACTGAATCTACCAACCATTCTTTAGGTGTTAAATCAGAAAATCCGTTTAGGTTTCCATCTTCTCTGATGGACGCACCTTGGTACATGCAAGTTTTCTCTTGATTTGCGTAGGAAATGGACTCAACCCATTCTACTTTTAATGAATGCCCTTTTTTAGCAGGTTCAGTTTCTAATAAAAATGAACCAGCACCATCAGATAACATCCAACGTAAGAAATCTTTTTCAAAAGCTAACGATGGTTTATTTTCAAGGCTTTCTAAATGATCTAACTCTTCTTCATAACTTCCACATCTTTTTTGTCTTGAAACTCTTTCGGAACCAGTACATACTGCTTTATTTTTCTCACCAAGTTTCAGCGACATATAGGCGTACTTTAAACCATGCATTCCTGTACAGCAATTACCTGCTGGTGATAGAACTTCAGCAATCCCCATTTCAGGTAAGAACCCGTGTACCATTACTCCATGTGAAGGCATAATTTGATCTGGTGATGACGTGCCACAACACAGAAGCTCAACATCTTTCATTTTTTCTGGTTCATCGATAAAAAGCTTCCTAATAGCATTCGAGGTTAATTCTGCATTATTATGGGTGCTTTTCCCATTTTTATCAATTGCATAATAGCGTTCTTTTATTCTATTACTGCGTAAAACAATATTTTTTGATTTGGACTTTCTCCCATTAATTAAGCCTAAGTAGTCTTCAATTTCATCGTTGGTTACGACAGAATTTGGCAAAAAGCCTGCTGTTTTAGTAATAAATACGTCTGACATTTTAATTTATTTTATAGGGTTAGATTGTTACTTAGGATAATGCTTTTCTTTCTTTTTAGAGACCTGAATGTTATTGGTCGTATGATTAAAGCATATATGATCATCACAATTGGAGATAATAGAAACAATGCTGCAGTTATGTAGTGTTTAAAGATTTTAACCCATAACATTCTATCTTTGCCTTTTACCTCTATCTTTTTGATGTGTTTAGCCCATAGGGAGAATATTTTTTTCCCTCGGGTTTCCATAAATAGGGTTTTAGGAGACACTTCTATCTTACCAAGTTGCAGAATTTTACTTTGTACATTTGAATAATTGTCAGTAATAAGTGCATGATGGACAATGCGACCATATTGGTTGGTATCCTTAATCTCTTTTTTATCTACTCCTGGGAAAGGGAAGAGTCCCCACTTCCTAGTATTTTTTCCTTTTAAGAGCCAATGTAACATAGTAATTGCCCCAATTAAGTTAGTTGATCTGTCGATCAAGGGGATGTTTCCGATTAATAAACCATTAGCTTTGTGAATTAAATTTTTCATACTTTCTTGAGCTAATATCCAAGTATTTCTAGAACCGGTAATCGTGACAATTGGCTTATTTTTGATTATTTTTTGAAATTCGTGGCATTCAAAAATTGCTCTTGACGGTAGGGAAGGAGATAAAAACCATGGTTGGTATCCGAAAATAATAAGATCATAATCTTGATACTTGAATTTTGGTTCGACTATTTCTATTGGCTCTTCTAAGACACACTCAGGCATCACATTGAAAAAATCATTTATGTTCCATGGGAAATAGAATTCTTTTTTAGGCGTAATCTTTACTCTATCGATACAATGTTCTTGGAAAGGAATTAGGAAATTATTTAGTATTTCAGTTATCTGTCCTGATAAAGTGTAGCTTATGATGAGTATTTTTTTCTCTTTTGATTTCATATCCGATTTGTATGGGCCAATGATGATTAAAGCAAAATTACTGTTTTGATAACTTCGACTCGAGCCGTATTATCATAATGAAGATGCAAATCTAAGGTAAATCAATTTTTAAATAAAAGTGAATACAGCTGTTATTTAACATGAGTTGCTTTCAGATTGATTTTAAAGGTTGATTAAATGCCTAGTGAACAGGATGATAAATTGTGTGATGATGCTTTGGTATGTTTGAAAAACAAATTTCACTCTAGCGCCTTACATGTAAAACATAAAAACACACTTGTTGTAGTGTGGATCTATGAGTGTTCGTTAGGTGTTGTTATTGTCAGTGAGTCAGTGAGTCTGTGGTTGGTGTGATTTGTGTGTTGTTTAGGATGCTTTTATCGTTATGTTAATGCGGTATTCGATTGTGTCTGTAACGAAACACTTTTTGTAACTATTTAGTCCGTCTATAGGAATGTTGGCATTCAGTTTTGCAAAAGGATTTTCCCTTAACTCAAAGTCGTATTGATGCCTGTTCTGAGATACGACATAGTTTTCTATTCCTATATTGTTTTGAAAAAGCGACAGAATTTTTGTAAAGTGTCTACATATGCATTGTTTCGAGAATATCCAACGTTCTGTTACAATTTGGAAAATGTATGACCGAAAGATAAAAGCTTTTTGTAGGGCCTATAATTTTCGGTCAACATTTAAGTGTTCATACTGGTAGTTCTTGCTATATCATCAATTAATTATATATTAATCAACTGTAGCAAGAGAAAAGGATTCAACAATTTCCTTTAATGAATTCAGCATGTGATCAATATCTTCTATTTTTAAATGGCGAGTTAAACTAATTCGTAAGCCACCATGGTTTCTAGGCATTGAAGGATATACGGCAATGGAACAATATATGCCATGTTCTATTAGCTTCGACGCGACTTCATAAGCTTTTTCACTTTTGCCTATTTCAATGAACTGAATCGGTGTATCTGACTTCGTTTTTAAGGCGATATTATTACGCTTGCAAGTTTCTTTAAAGTATGCAATTAAGACTTTTAATTCTTGCTGGTATTGATCAAACTCTGGTGTTTGATGGATTTTTGCTGATGCAATAGCGGCTCCAAGTACGGGATTTGGTATAGGGCCTGAAAAAATTTGTGTTTGTCCGATTGAATTAATTCTATCTCGTAATTCCTTATTGGGAAAAGTAATAATACCTCCTGTGCAACCAAATGATTTAGCCATAGAAAGTGCGACAATCATTTTTTCATGCAATTCCTTTGATTCGCCAAGAATTGATCCAGATCCGTTTTTACCAGTCCAACTAAATCCGTGAGCATCATCTAAGTAAGCGTGTAATCTGTCATTGCGATCGAGAGCTGTTTTTAAGCCATCAATATCAATATACTCTCCCTGCATACTATAGATCCCATCTCCTAAAAACCATATTCTCTTATACATTTCGTTGTCAGGATGATTTACCATCTCTTCTAACTTTTGCATATCGTTGTGATATTTTAGGTACTTGATTGCAGTTCCTTGTTGAGCACATAACTTTGAAGCCATTTGGACACTATTATGTGTGTGTAGATCCATAATAATTAAATCTTCACTGTCAATTAATAACGGTAGAGCACTACAATGTCCCAACGTTGTGGTTGGAGTTATCATGGTGTGTCCTGGTATTATTTTTTTTAATTCTTCTTGAAGTTCTTTGTAGAGGGGAGAAGAAAGAAAAGCTCTCGAATTGGATAGTAAAATACCATATTTCTGAGCTGCAGCATTTGCACCTTCAATAAGTCTAGGGTCATTTTCTAAACCTAAATAAGAGCAATCAGCAAAATACAATAATTTTTTACCATCAACAGATATGTGTCTGCCTGTAAAGCTATCTGAATCTAAATCGAGGTGTCCAACTTTCATGTCTTCACCTTGTTTAATAAGATTGTAAAATAATTCTTTTTTGTCAGATAAATTTTTCATAATAAAAATAAGTGGGTTAGATTATTTTAAAATTCACACATAACGCAACCATCAATGTTGTCGTTAGTCGTTAAAAATCGACATTTTATCAATTCAGATGTGAAGTTAACAAAAAAAATAATATTTGCAACAATTGGTGTTTGTTGTGGTAATTTAACATTTGCATATTGGCAGTCTCCGGTGGAGGCGTGTTTGCTTGTTGTATTTTTTCTTGAGATATTGAGGTGGATAAACTTCTATAAACATTACTTATGTAAAGAGACTGTTTTTGTGGATGTAAATTTTTTTTTGCCTTGATAACTTGAGATATTTACTTGTTTATTGTTATTATGGGATTTAGTTGTGGGAGATAGTATTGATGTGAAGGTTGTTGTGTGTTATTTGTTTCGTGAGTGATGTAGTTGTTTTTGTTAGGTTGTAACAATTGATGAAAGATGTTTATATTCCAGATCTTTTATAGAAGGAGAGTGGGTTATTGTTACTTGTTTTGCCTTGTTTTTAATGTTCTGATAAATAGAAAAGTTTTAGTTGTAATAAGTTTGACTTAGCATAAGAAATGAAAATTTGTCGGGTTTTACAATAGTGTATATTATAATTGCAGGTCGTTTTTTTTGGGTTCCTCACTAGGTGTTTTCCTAGCTAGGAACACTGATATTAGGGTGTTGTCATCTTTGATATTAGTATTTGTGTTATATCTTGTAAGTTTTCATAATGATTTGTTCAAAAAGCTTTGAAGGTATAAATTTCTTGAGATGAACTTCAAGTAGCTCTAATCTTGGACCAATTGTATATTTAAGCCGTGGTGAGGGTATTAATAATTTTATCTACAAGAAGTTCTAATTTTGAACGGCTCTATTGCAACGTTCTTTATATTCAAGAGTGGTCTGTGATTGTTTTGTGTATATCCTTCTATCTGTTATTCCTGTATTAAAATCACCTGGTTCTATTAACAAAGCATGAATACCAGATGGTTTAATTTCCATACGTAATACTTCAGTGAAACGTTGTAGTTCTGATTTACTTGCACTGTACGCTCCATTAAAGGGTGCACCTATCGAGCCTGTAATCGATCCAATATTAATAATGTTGCCATGCTTTGCTTTTCGCATAATGGGAAGCACTTCATGACAAACTCTTAAAACACCGAAAAAATTAGTTTCAAATTGAAATCTAGCATCTTCTATTGATGTGTCTTCTAAAGTGCCTGCTATTCCAAAACTGGCATTGTTAATCACAACATTTAAGTGTCCTTCTTTAGTTACTATGTGTTTTATGCCTTGCTTTACGGATGAATTATTATTGACATCCATTTGAATCATTTCATACGGTTTCGTTTCTGTTACTAATTTTCGACTTGTCTCGTAAACACGATGCCCCTTTGGGCTTAAATATTCAGCACAAATTTCATCAAAGCCAGAAGAAGCTCAAGTAATTAAAATTACTTTTTGATTTTTATCCATAACTATAATTTTCATATATTAGATTTCCATAAGGTTGTACTCCTTTGTTTTTCAATTCGGTCTAATGGTAGATTTGTAACTTTTAAATAAACTGTCATGTTTCAATTGTTAGCTTTTAAAAATTAATAATTGTGTTGCAAAGGCAATTCCCTGTAGTGGTATTGGCTATGTTGTGTGTATTTATAAATAAAGCGACCTTGTTACAACAAGAATGAAATAAACAAAAAAACATATGATACAACGGAACTCGTCAACCGCTTGTAATTTAGTATTACATCTGTCTTGTATGAATATAGTCATATGAAGTATTCACGATCAAGCGCAATATAGCTACTGCAAGAAGAAAGGTCGTTTGTCTTGTTCAAATCAATTTAATTATTGGATTTGAGACTATTAATTAAGCTAGTTAAAACTAACTGTATAAATGTAGCCGTGCGATAGGAGTGGAGAATAAAAAGTGTCTAAAAAATATAGAAATAAAAAAAACGCCAAGAATGGCGTTTAATATTATTGATTATCTTCTCTTTGTGAGGTGCGTTTTTTCAGAATTAGGATATGTTTATCCTCCAATCATGGCATTAACATCGTATGATTTAAAGATATCCAGAATTTCGTCCTGACGTTTCTGACTTGGAGCATCCATGTCGCCTTTGTCATATTCGTTTCCTAATTTTTCATATTTTTTCTCAGCGATATTGTGAAAAGGAAGAATGTTAACAAGAGGCTTTTTACCTTCTAAAGCAGCTATGAATTTAGCAGAGTCGTGGATGTTTTTATCGTCGTCGTTAACACCTTTTATTAAAGGGATACGAATGTTCATATTGGCTCCTGTAGCCGCTAGAATCTTAAGATTCTTCAAGATTAATTCATTGGGAACACCAGTCCATTTTTTATGCTTTTCAGAATCGATCATTTTTAAATCATATAAAAAATGATCTGCTTTTTTGGCTACTTCCAAGAGTATATCTGTACTCGCAAAACCAGTTGTGTCGATACATCTGTGAATTTCTTCTTCGCCACAAGCATCTAACAGTTTAGTTAAGAATTCATGGTGTAAAAGGGGTTCTCCACCAGAGAAAGTTACGCCACCCTCTGATTGATCCATGAACATGGTTTCTTTTTTAATTTGTGTCATCACCTGATCAACGGTCATGAGATCTCCCGTCATTTCCATTGCTTTGGTTGGACAGACCTCTGCGCATTTTCCACACATGGTGCACAAATCGGCATTGGTTACAACACCTTGTGGTGTAAAAGTAAGGGCATCATGCGGACATGCCTTAATACATTCCTGACTTCCAATACACTTTGTATTAGAATACATTTTTTGCCTATGTACTTTTTGACTTTCAGGATTGTGACACCATTTACAACTGAGCGGACAGCCTTTTAAGAATATGGTGATTCGAATTCCAGGGCCATCATTAATGGCATATCGCTTAACATCGAATATCAGTGTAGGTTGTTCCATCTGTTACGTATAATGATAAAAAAAGTCTGACTCTACAAGACTAAAAATGAAGAGTCAGACAATTTTAAGTTTTAATTATTCAGTTAAAGCCTAAAACGACTCATTTTCGGTACGGTCGATAACTTCTTGCTGAAGATCGGCGTTCATATCGTTGAAATAGTCGCTATAACCTGCCATACGTACTAGTAAGTCCTTATAATCTTCTGGAGTTTCCTGTGCTGCACGTAAAGTAGCCGTATCCACAATATTAAATTGAATATGATGACCACCAAGCGTAAAGTAACTTCTGATTAGTTTCCCTAATTTGGCAACATCTTCATCTCGTTTTAATAAACTTGGAAGAAAACGTTGGTTCAATAGTGTACCACCAGAACGAGTATGATCCAATTTAGTTAATGAACGAACAACTGCTGATGGTCCTTTGATATCACAACCGTGTGATGGTGATGTTCCATCAGAAATCGACTTGGCAGCTAAACGACCATTAGGCGTAGCACCCATAATCTTACCAAAGTAAACATGGCAAGTTGTCGATAGCATATTTAAGTGATATTTACCACCTTTTACGTTTGGCTTACCATCAATCGCTTTAATTAAATCGTCATATACTTTAAGTGCAATTTCATCAGCATATTCATCATCGTTACCAAAGAATGGTGTTCTGTTAACAATCGTTTGACGCATGATTTCATCACCTTCAAAGTTATTGGCAACAGTTTTTAGGATACGATCCATATCAAATGTTTTATTCTCGAAAACATGATATTTAAGGGTAGATAAACTGTCAGTTACCGTTGCTAATCCAGTACACTGTATGTAATTGGTATTGTAACGAGGACCACCGTTGTAATAATCTCTACCTGTAGAAATACAATCTTCGATAACAACCGAAAGGAAAGGAGCAGGTGCATATTTAGCAAACATCGTATCGATGTAATTACTCACTCTAACTTTTTGGTCAACAATGTAATTCATCTGAATAAGAAATGCATTGTATAAATCGTCGTAAGTTTTAAAGGTTCTTGGGTCACCTGATTCACAACCAGCCACTTTACCTGTAACAGGGTCAATACCATTATTCAAAGTAATTTCAAATACTTTTGGTACGTTCAAATATCCAGTTAGTACGTAGGCTTCTTTACCAAAAGCTCCAACTTCGATACAACCGCTACATCCACCTTCACGTGCATCAGTTAGCGATTTTCCCTGACTCAACATTTCTGTGATATAGGTTTCAGGGCTAAATACAGATGGGTAACCGTGTCCTTGACGGATAACCTTACAGGCTGCATTTAAAAATTTATCTGGAGTTTTGTGGCTAATGTGTACCGATGAACCTGGTTGAAGTAGGTGAAGTTCTTCAACAACTTCAAGCATAACGTAAGAAACAGCACTAACACCATCAGAACCATCAGATTTTAAACCACCAATATTAATGTTAGTAAAGTCATTATAAGTTCCACTCTCTTTAGCTGTAATACCAACTTTAGGAGGAGCTGTTTGGTTGTTTACTTTAATCCACATACAGCTGATGATTTCTTTAGCCTCTTCGCGAGTTAAAGTTCCTTCAGCAATTTCTTTTTCGTAGAAAGGGGTTAAGTGCTGATCGAAATGACCAGGGTTCATAGCATCCCATCCATTCAATTCGGTAACGGTTCCCAAGTGAACAAACCAGTACATTTGAACCGCTTCGTAGAAAGTACGTGGTGCATTTGCAGGTACCCAACGACAAATTTCAGCAATTTTTAATAATTCAGCTTTTCTTTGAGGATCTTTTTCTGTTTTGGCTTTTTCTTCAGCCATTTCAGCATGACGTTCAGCAAATACAATTGCAGCATCACAAGAGATGTCCATTGCTTTTAGTTGCTCTGCTTTGTTGTTTGCGTCAACATCGTTCATGTAATCTAAAGAGTCAAGATGATCTTTGATATCTTTTTTGAAATCAAGCATCCCTTTTTTATAGATCTTTCCGTCGAGAGTGGTGTGCCCAGGAGCACGTTGTTCCATAAACTCGGTAAATAAACCAGCCTCGTAAGCGCGTTTCCACTCAATTGGTACATGGTTGAAAATACGTTCGCGTTGCGTTCTACCTTCCCAGTAAGGAATTACTTCTCTTTCGAAAGTGTCGATATCTTCCTGACTAATCGTGTATTTTTGCTGATCTCTTGTGTTTAATACATGAAAATCTTCAACACTATGGCAAGTCAATTCAGGAAATGTAGGAACTGCCTTAGGAAGAGGACCTCTTTCACCAACGATTAATTCGTCATCGCCAAAGTATAAGGTTTTCTTCTGGCAGTGATCTAGAAAAGTTAAAGCTCTTAAGACAGGAATTGAGTGTTTCCCATAGTACTCTTTGTAGTAAGCCGTTTGGTGCATAGCTCTTTCAATAGAGATACTTGGCTGTGCATCAAAACTTAATTTACGTAGGCGTTGGATTCTAGGGTTCATACCTGGACCAATTTTGTCTCCAAGTGGTTCGTAGAAGTTCCCTTCTGCTGAAGCTGTTCTTTCAGCAGTTTTGTTTACATCTTCTTTTCCCAATAATTCCTTGATAGAAGGCATGTTCGCTCCATTAGGATCTACTTGACCTTTGGTGTTTGTTTTTGTTGTCATTATGTTGTTTGTGTTATTGTTCGAGATAATAGAATATTCAATATTGCGCATGAGAATAGCGGTTACGAGCCAGCATTCTATAGGTGCGAAGAATATGTTTTGTTCTTGATTTTGTTTAGGCTTTCACAGATTGAAAGCTTGCAATTTGAGGTAGGAAAAATTGCAACTAGGAGTTAGTTCGTATGTAATACATTAAGCATTCATACAAACAGCGATATCCTTTTATGATGTTAAGGTAATTTACCACCATGTTTTTTTCTTTATTCCACACAAAAATGCAGAAAAAAGTGGATTAAAAAAAATTATTTGCTTTTGTATTTGGTATTTAGGTCTAATAAGGGTGTGAATTACTTGTTTTTAGAAGTTTAAGTGCTTGTTAGTCTTGGTGTTTATTTATTTGTGAGATGATTATAAATAGGTGGAGTTTTTATGAAGCAAAGGATTTATTCTATATATACGTATATGAGATAGGCTTTATTTGATCAGATAGGCAGTCGAATTATCTTGATTTGTTTAATGGTTTAAGTGGATCGTTTTTCAGAAGTATGTGGTATTTCTAAGCTTAACTAATTCCATTTCTTGTGAGCAAGTCAGAGTGTACTCTAACTTCTCTGATGCGTTTATTTTCGCAGCTTTTGTTTCTGTACATATCTGCTATTTTACATTGTGTAAATATAAGTTTTAAAGAGTACATTTAAAATCTCAAAATCTGATGTCAAATCTATGTGACACATTTAAAACAATTAATTAAAAATTATCTATGAAATTTATTATCTCATTCAGTGCTATTATACTATTGTGTCTGTCAGGATATGATGATGCTTGCGCACAATCGAAAAAAAAAGTCCTAAATATTGAAGATGCCATGCAATGGAGAAATCATTCGGTAACGTTATCGGATAACGGACAATGGTACACGGTGCTTTATAGCCTAAATGAAAAATCTGAATCGGAAAAAGATTCAACGAAAGTAGATAGTTTAGCCTTAAAAGTCAAAGCTTATTACAGTGAAGAAAACCAGACAGATGTACTTTATGTTTTTAATGCTAAAGGCAAAGTAAAATATGAGATACCCAACGGTGGTAGTGTCAAGTTTTCGTCAGCTTCTGATTGGATTGCTTATCAAATAAAACCGAAATCAAAAAAAGATAAGAAAGCTAAAAATACGATTGAATTAAAACATCTTGAATCAGGATATACGATCCAGTATAAGTCAAATGCAAACTTCAGTTTTACAGAAGAAAAAAACTATTTCCTGAGTCATGATGAAAACAGTTTGTCAATATATGATCTTGATAATCGTAGAGAACATTATATCGGTAATATAGGTGAGTATTTAGTCGATAAGAAATCGGATTATATTGCCTATACCATATCTTCTAAAGACAAAAGGGGGAATGGTATTTATATGTATAAACCCCAAAATATGACCACACGAGCATTACAAACGGGTAATTTTATTTATTCAAATCTATCGTGGAATAAAGAAAAGAGTGCTTTGGCTGCTTATAAGTATAATAAGCTTGAAGAGAAGATCGATCATGTCAATATGAATTTATTAGTGATTCGTGAAATTGATTCAGAGAAAGCAGAATGCATAGATTATCCCATTAAGGATTTTACTGGCATGAACGATTCTACGGGACCTGCTGTAAAAGAGGGAAATCATTTGAATAAAATTTCATGGAGCAGGGATGATGAGCGTTTGTTTATAAAGACTAAAAAATATGAGATAAAGGAGAAAAAAAAGCTTGTAGAAGGAAAAGGGAGTCAGGATTCTGCAACTGTTGATGTATGGCATTGGAAAGATAAAAAGCTTCTTTCTCAGCGTATGCTGGAGGCAAAAAATAAGAAAAATGAAGTATATGATGCTGTCGTTTTTTTAAAATCAAAAAAGGTAATCCCCTTGACTAGCAAAGAAATGCAAGGTCTAATTATGAGCGAAGGAAATGATAATTGGGCCATCGGAACTGATAATAGAGATTGTATTTCGGATTGGGATATTCCTAGGGATGATTTGTATCGCATAGATCTTTTAATAGGTGATAAAAAGTTAATCGTGAAGAACTATGGTGGGAGTATTGAATTATCGCCCGATGGAGAAAAAATGATTTTATGGGATGGGCAGCATTACTGGTGCCATAACTTAAAGGAGGATACGAAGCAAAATATTAGTTCTTCGTTACCTATTTCATTCATAAATAAAGAATACGATTGTTATGGTTTTGTTCCCGATTATGGTTTGGTTGGATGGGTAAAAGATCAAAATGCCGTGATTGTAAATCATAAGCTTGATTTGTGGCTTCTGCCACTTGATTCTAAGTCTAAGGCACAGAATTTAACATCATCTAAAAATTCTATTCGTTATCGTTTCGATGATTTGAGCTTTAAAAATAAATCTGAAATTGAAGAACGCTATATCGATCTTTCATCTACCAATATTTTATATGCTTTTAATATTAAAACCAAACAGGCTGGCTATTTTCAATTAAATACCAATGGATTAAAAGAATTGGTTTACAAAGCTGCATCATTTTCAAACTGGGGATGGCGAAGTGGATTGATAAAAGCTAAAAAATCTGATGTGTTGATCTACAAAATGGGCAATTTTCAAGATTATCCAGAAGCTTATTTAAGTGACTTGAACTTTTCAGATACTAGGAAAATTACTGATACAAATCCTCAGCAAAAAGGGTATAAGTGGGGGAAACGTGTATTAATTGATTATACCAATGAAGATGGTGTTGCTTTACAGGCAATATTAAGTGTTCCCAATGATTATAAAAAGGGAAAGAAGTTACCTATGATCGTGTATTCATATGAAAAATTATCGCAGGGAATGTATGATTACCCTACACCTTACCTTTCAGGAGCTAGTGTGTGTGAAATGATGTATGTTTCTGATGGCTATTTATTTTTACGCCCTGATATTCATTTCAATATTGGTACACCTCATTCTGATATGCATGAATGTCTCGATGCGGCCATCACGAAAGTGATAGAATTGGGATATGTTGATGAAAAAAGAATCGGTTACGAAGGATTTAGCTTTGGAGGACATTGTGGTATGTATATTTCTACGCAAGAGAATCAGTTTGCTGCTATAGCTGCCGGAGCAGGTGTTAGTAATTTGGTTCAAGGGTTTAATATCGATATTGTTAGCGATGGGAGTAATGAACAGGATTATTATATGACCCAACAGGGAAGACTGGGTACCGACCCGACCTCGAATACCGAAATGTATATTTCGGAATCTGCCGTTTTTAATGCTCAAAATATGAATACACCTTTATTGTTGTTTCATGGTACTGCGGACAATGTGGTTAAGTGGGAGCATTCTTTCGGCTTTTATAGCATTTTAAGATACCTTAAAAAGCCTGTTGTATTTTTATCTTATAAGGGCGAGGGGCATGGCTTAAGGAAAAAAAGCAATCGTTTGGATATGCAGATTCGATTAAAAGAATACTTCGATCATTATTTGAAAGGGAAAGAAGCGGGTGATTGGATTATTGAAGAACTGCCTTATACCGCTAAAGAGAAAACGAAGGATGAGGAAAAAAATAAAAGGACTTTACCTATGTGGAAATAGACCTTATATTGATTAAAAGATAAGCTTTGTAATATAGCGAGTTTATAATATTAGAATGGGACAGACTTTATGAAGTCTGTCCCATTTCTATATCTAAGCTCTTTTTGTGATTTTTTTATTATTATCGAAGTTGAAGTTGTAAATTTTAAATAAAAATAAAATCATTCTCAGTGTTTGGATGAGGAAGGGGAGAAGCTTGTTGAAGAAGATTTGTCCGCTAGGTTAATAACCTAACGAACAAATTATTATTTGAAATCGATTTGATATCTTTATTAGATATATTTGACATAGGGTTTTGGAGCTCTGGATTTCCATTTTATTTGCTCCAACATTGGCTGACCATCATAATCAGTTGCAGGTTTGCCAATGCAAAAATAACCTAATGCTTTCCAAGTTTTAGGAACATCGAAAATTTCGGTGAATTTTGGATAATCGATAATCGAAACCCAACCGAGGCCATAACCTTGCTCGGTTAGAGAAAGCCACAAGTTTTGAATGGCACAAGCACAGCTCCATTCTAATGTATTGCTGTTACCTATGGTGCCTATAGTAAAGGATTCAGAAGCTTGGGTTTCGCAAAAAATGGCAATACCTATGGGCGCTTCTTCTATAGCTTCTAGTTTAAATGTCTCATATCGATTTTTCTGATTTTCATCAGTAATCTCTAATTTGGCTTCTTCGTTTTTATCAAGAAATACATTTTTTATCTGCTTTTTTATAGGTTCTGATTTGACAACGACAAATCGCCATGGTTCCGATAGGCCAACTGATGGAGCTGCATGTGCGGCTTCCAAAGCTTTATTAAGAACTTCCTCAGGAACTTCTTCGTTAGTGAAATGTCTGGTATCTCTTCGTTTGGAAATGCATTCGTATAAATCCATTATCTATTATTTAATTTGATATGATTCTTTAGTTTATCTATCAACTAAGTTTATAAAAGGGATCTAGTATCTGTTTATCCCAGCTATATTCTAGATTTGAATGATACAAATTTACTGATTTAAGCGGTAAAGAAGAGTTTTTAAATTAATGAATAACTTGAAAATTGTTTCGATAAAGCAGGCTTTATGGTTTTAAATATTTGTCCAGGATATCTAAAATTTCTGGAAAATTGCGTCTGCCAAAACCGATTCTCAGATACTTACCTTGCTGTTCAAACATTTCAGCAGGAACTGTCATGATACCCGTTTCATTTACTAAGTTGTTGCTGAATTCTAAAGCTGAATTTTCAATATTTAATTTGATAAAACCAGTTGAGCCTGCTTTAGGAGGCGTAAAGGAAGATATGATTGGGTGTTTAGCAACAAATTCATTAAAAAGCAATATGTTTTCTCTAATTGTTTTTAAATTTTGAGGAAGAAATTTATCAATATTGTTCAGTGCTATTATAGATAAAATTTCACTTGGTGCACTATTACAAATACTAAGATAATCTTTGAAAGAGACAACTTTACGAAGAAAATCAGTGTCGTGAGTGACTAACCAACCTGTTCTCAAACCAGCTAGACCAAAAGTTTTTGATGTTCCCCATAGACTAATTCCTTTTTCATAAATATCAGAAATTGGAGGTAACTCCTCTATGTCATCAATAATTAATTTGCGATACATTTCATCTGAAAATATATAGATATCATGCTTTTTTGCTATTCTCACTATTTCATCTAACTGCTCTCTTTTTAGATAAGATCCTGTTGGATTATGAGGGAAATTTAGGATGATTAATTTCGTGTTTTTCTGAATTAATTTCTCTAAATCAGCTGTGTTAAATTCCCACTTATCAGGGCTTGGTTTCCATAATGAAAGTTCGCAATTAACAGACTTTACGACTTCGGATAAGGACTGGTAACAAGGTGAAACGGTTATGGCATGATCTTTAGAGTCTAATAAGACATTCATGCTAATGAAATTGAGCTCTCCTGGAGATGCCACAATAACATTCTCAATTGTTTTAATTTTATAGTATTGAAGTATAGCCTCTCTTAGCAATGGATTTCCTTCACTTTCGGTATAACCTAGTTTTATTCCTTCCCATAAATCCATTTCATCTTTAGATGCATTTTCTAAAAGATATTTCATTTCATAACCATCACAGTCAGAACTAGAGAGTAAGTATTTTGCTGTAAACTCATGTTTTGCAAAATATCGTTCGAGTTTAAAATCATTTATTTTCATTGCTTTATTTTTTTGCAAGAGGTTTTTAATTAATTGTACAGGTTTTTGAATACAACGTCATCGAAAGTAAGGTAAAAGATGTTCGAATTTACCATAAACTTTTAAACATTAGAACGTGTTATAAAAAAGGTGTTGTTTTGTTATTTTGACTAACGCTTAAGTTTTTGGTGATTAGTTTGTTTAGCCTATTTGTATATTTTTCTATAAAAACACAACTAAATAAGTCGAGTGTAGTTCCTTATTGGTTCGAATTAAATTTGTCTTCTTAAAATGAAAGAAGATGATGAAAACAATAAAATAATAGCAAGTGTCATTATATAGAATTTGATAGCTTTGCAATTTTAAATCACGTATTAACCGTGATAAGTGAATGATCAAAAAAACAAGCCATAATAATGCAAATAAACAAACTTAATCATCAAGATATATTGCCTCTAAGCTGTTCAAGAACGGGGAATTGCTGTTTTGGAAAAATTATTTATATTAATCCTTGGGAGCTGTTTCATCTTGCCAATGAAAAAAAATGCACGGTAGGGGAATTTCGTGATAAATATTGTGATTTTGGAGGCATTCGTTTGCGTTTTGACGGCAAAGTAGGCTGGAAAGGTCAACAAGCTTGTTCTCAATATGTCGATAATTTTGGATGCAGTGTCCATATGGGACGTCCACTAGCTTGTCGTTTATATCCACTTGGTCGTCAGATACAAAGTGAAGAAGTGCACTATATGTACCAAGGAGACGAGTTTCCTTGTTTGGAGCCCTGTCCAGAGGTTGTAGAACTGCCTCAGTTTAGTGTTGGTGAATACCTAAAAGGGCAAAAGACAGAGACGTTCGAAAATGCTCAAGATGGCTATTTAGAATTGATGCAAAATATTGCTGATATAGCATTTGAATTACTGCTTGAAACGGGTTTAGCCGAATCAGGAGATAAGGCCACATTGCCATTATGGCGAAAAATGGGGGATGAGCTTCCAGAAGAATTAGCAAACAGAATAGGAAAAGAGTGGATTGATTGTTTGATGATTCCAGAGATTTCCGATAATAATCCAATTGCTTTCGTTACAAAGCATAACGAATTAATTTTATTAAAAGCACAAGAGGCATTTGGAAGCTTGCAAACACAGCAAGAATTACATGAAGCTTCTGTTTTAATTATGGGAGTCGCTTTACACCTAGCTCGTGGTTTAGGTGCAAATCCTAAAGATCTCGCTGAACTTTGGATAGATATTGCAAAGAATAATGGGGCGCAGGAATAATTAATTCTATTGTCGGAATCAGGAGGTTAGAAAGTAGACATAGATAAAACCAGTTAGCACAAATTTAATTTGTGCTAATTTGTGGTATTAAGCATGGAGTTTCTATACTCGTGCTTTTCGGGTTCGTTTTCTCAGTTTAAAAAGTCGATTGGTATAGTAGGCTTTAAGTTCCTCAGCAAATAGCATGGGATCTTTATAGTTTCGAAGAACTTTATAAGTCGGTCTATTTTTAGCTAGAATTAGTTGCTGTTCGAGAACCTCTTTTTCCTGCTTCAAATAGTTGTCTTCAAAGGTTGATACCGATTTGCGTGTGTGTTCGCTTTGTAATGGGGTATTCCACGAAAAGATATGGGCATGAAAACGTTTAAGTTCGATTAAGTTGCCAGCCTTGTAAATCTCGATTAACTTACTAGTAAGATTGGTTGCCATATCAATCTTATTTTCACTCATCGAGAACTTGTCTGGATGCACATGCATCATGGCTTCTCGATAGAGGCGTTTTCGTTCTACGTTTTCTTCTTTTGAATTAACGGAAGCTCCAATGGGCTTAGGTATAATTTTAATACCTGTGGGTTCTTTATAGTTCTTACCTCGTTTTTTCTGCTTCAAGCGTTTCTCTTTTTTAGCCTTTTGCATTTTTCTGTAAAGATCACTGAGCTCTTGTTCTTCAATAATCATATCGATGAGGATAAAACGAAGTTTTGCCTCAAAAGCCTGAGTTTCTTGTTCAATAAGTTTTAATTCTTCCTTTAAAGCCTGTATTTGAGCCTTAAGCAAGAGTTGTGCTTGTATCGGATTCTTTTTATTTGGAAGATTTTGTTTACTCATGAAAAAAATGGATTGGCTGTAAAGTTGATGAAAAAATTAGAGAGATTTGTATTCTGGTTGAATCTAAAAACAGGAAGGAGTCATTTAATTTTACAGAAATTATAGATTGCTCCCTGAGATTTAATAAGTTTGATAGAGATTCGTGTTGAGATAAGTTGAATAAGTATTGGTCATATGGATTATAGGGATGAAGTATTTTTATTGGTAGCTGAAAACTTAAGCTTTTCTAGGGCAGCAGAGGATTTATTTATTAGTCAGCCTGCAGTTACCAAGCATGTCAAAGAGTTAGAGTCTAGGTTAAATATCGCTTTGTTCGAAAGAAAGGGTAATAAAATTTATCTGACTAAAGCGGGAAAACTAATTTATACCTATCTCAAGAAAATAAAACAGGATTATCAAGAGATGGAATTTGAACTAGGGCGCTTAAACGATACTTTTAAAGGGATCTTACGTATTGGTGCCAGTTCCACAATTTCACAATATATTATTCCTAAAGTTATTGCAGCTTTTCACAAGCGCTATCCTAAAATTGATCTTCATTTACTAAATGGGAATTCTTTCGAGATGGAGCAAAAGTTATTTGAAAACGAAATTGATCTTGCTTTGGTTGAAAATGAATCATCACAATCGAGTATGAAATATATTGATTTTTTGGATGATGAGATTGTGATTGTAACAGGTAGCAATAGTGTTTATGCTAAGAAGAAAAGTATTTCTGCTGACGATCTTCAAACCTTGCCGCTTGTTTTGAGAGAGAAAGGCTCTGGTACTCTGGAAGTGATTCAGAAGGCTTTATTGAAATACAATATCCCAATCGATCAACTCAATATTCTCATCCATTTGGGGAGTACTGAAGCCATTAAGAATTTCTTATGCGATTTTGATGGAATCGCACTGGTGTCTGAAAATTCTATCGAAAAAGAACTACGGTTAAAAGAGATCACCAAATTAGAACTAAAGGGTATTCGTTTAAATAGAAAATTTAGAATTGCGCTTATGCAGGGACACGAGGTTTCGGCGACCAAACTGTTTATAGAATTCCTTTCTGATTATAACTTTTAGTTATAGTGTATAATAATTAAGTATTTGCTTGGGTTATGTGTTGCGTGTATGTTTGTCACAAATTAATACGATAGATATGACACTCACTGAAAAACAAGCTCGCATTGTATATAGCTTACTGCTAGTTCTTTGCTTTATGCCGTTTATTTCGCCAGTAATAGCCTTATTTCTTGGTATTTCTCTTTCTCTTATGGGAATTAGGCAGATTGGTCTTGCAAAATACACTTCATTATCCTTACAAGCTTCGATTGTTTTAATGGGCTTTGGTATGGATCTAGCGCAAGTTGTCAGCACTTCAAAATCGGGTTTTATCGATACCGCAATTTCAGTTGTTGTGGTTATGGTTTGCGGTTTGATATTGGGGCGTTTTCTTAAAGTCGATTCAAAAATTTCCCTTTTAATATCGGCAGGCACAGCTATTTGTGGAGGAAGTGCCATTGCTGCTATAGCGCCAGTTTCAAATGCGAAAAATTCCCAGATATCTTTTGCCTTAGTAATTGTGTTTATCTTGAATGCTATTGCCTTGATTATTTTTCCAATTATCGGACATTATTTTAAACTTAGTCAGGAAACCTTTGGTTTCTGGGCAGCAATTGCCATTCACGATACAAGTTCGGTAGTTGGTGCAGGTGCTACCTATGGTGCTAAAGCTCTTGAGATTGCTACAACTGTTAAGCTTATACGTGCTTTGTGGATTATTCCATTGTCTCTGGTTGTTGCCGTGTTTCAAAAAGATAAATCGGTTGGGAAACATAAGTTCCCATGGTTTATAGGTCTATTTGTTATCAGTATTTTTATAAGTTATTTGTTGCCCGATTTTGATGTGACTTACGCAGGCCTAAACTGGTTGGGAAAACGAGGGATGATTGTTGCTCTATTCTTAATAGGTTCAAACATCTCTATTGCTGAAGCTAAGCAAGCGGGTTTAAAAAGTTTCGTATTAGGAATTGCACTTTGGTTATTGATTGGAGTTGGTTCATTCATCATGTTAACATCTAATATTTAAATATGATGATCTATTTCTGGCTTATATTAATTGTATCCGTTGCGAGTTTAGTTAAAGGGGTTACAGGCTTTGGTTTTTCTTTAATTTCGCTTCCCCCTTTGTTAATATGGTATGCTCCACAAGAGATTATTCCTGTGTTAATCTTTTGTAATCTGTTTGCCTCATCTGTTATTGTATTGCAAAAGAAGGATAGAAAGCTTGTGAACAGGCAATTTCAATCTTTAATTGTTTATGGTGCTTTGTTTACTATTGTAGGTGTATTAATACTAAAATATTTATCAGAGGAAATTCTAATCACCATCATGAGTGTTTTCTTTATTCTTTTATCTGTTTTTTCCCTTTTAGGGATAAAGTATTCGATTAGATTATCAAATTGGTCATATCGAATAGTAGGTATGTTTCTCGGTTTTTTAACGGGAAGTATCTCTATTAGTGGTCCGCCCTTGGCTTTATTTCTTCACTCAGCCAAGGTCGATAATCAGGAGTTCAGAGAAATTTTCTCATGGTTTAGTATTGTAACGGCATTTATCGCTTTGTTTGGCTATGCTGTACTGGGACTTCTAACAATTAATACTTTTAAAATGACGTTTCTATTTTTGCCATTACTTTATTTGGGTTCCTTTGTGGGGAAACGATTAAATTCGAGTATTTCATCTAGTCTGTTTAAAAATATAAGCGTCTTAATTACTTTGCTATCTAGTCTGTTTTTACTGCTAAATTGACCTGATGCTTTTGTCTAGATTTGGATTTTCTCAGTACATTTATGGCTTGTTAATATCAAAAATAGAGCAATGAATCAAGAACAAATCATAGAACAAACAGTTGCATTTGTAAAAGAAGTATTGGCTAATGCCGAAGGTGGCCACGATTGGTGGCATATTTATCGCGTATGGAAATCGGCTAAACAAATAGCGGAATCAGAAGATGTGGATTTATTTGTTGTTGAATTAGGAGCTCTCCTTCATGATATTGCCGATTCTAAATTTCACGATGGGGACGAGACTGTGGGCCCAAGAAAAGCCAGAGCGTTTCTGATATCAGAGGAGGTTGATGAGGAAGTGATTGTTCATGTTGAGCATATTATTACAAATATTTCTTTCAAAGGAGGAAATCACGATCAGATGTTTAAATCACCAGAATTGGATGTGATACAGGATGCAGACCGATTGGATGCCTTGGGTGCTATTGGTGTGGCCAGAACCTTTAATTATGGTGGACATAAAAATAGAGAGATTTATAATCCAGAGGTTAAACCTAATTTGAATATGAGCAAGGAGGAATATAAGAATTCTGATGCGCCTACACTAAATCATTTCTATGAAAAGTTGTTATTATTAAAGGATAGAATGAACACAAAATCGGGAAAAGAAATGGCATTAAAGCGTCACGAATTTATGCAGACCTATCTTGATCAATTTTATCTGGAGTGGGAGGGAGAATTATAAATTGATTAATGATATTGAGAAAGAATCTGTAAATAAATTGGAATTGTTATCATGTTGCTGACAGCTCCTTTTTTTATGTGATTTATTAAAATTTAGTATGGAATTACTATTGCACACTTATGGAGATGATAATGTAAAAATGGCTCGCCTTTAAAGGCAAGCCATATTAATTTAAATTAATTCGATTTGTGAATAATATTTGTCCGAGTGATGGAATAAACTGAGAAAAAGCCAATGGCTCCATTGGAAATATTGGTTTTAATATTGCCTGGAGGGCCAGAAAACATACTGCTTTCTTCATCCATAAGTTGCAACTGACTAACAAAATCATAATAACCTTTGTTAATGGCGTAGGTTTCAAGTGTTATCTTATCCATATTATGGAGAATTTCGTCTTCTTTTAGCTGATTAAACTCACTAACATCGACTCCTTTGGTCTCTTTTCCATTGAAATAAGTGTCTTTCTCGACTAATACCTCTGTGATGGTATCGTGAACTAAAACATCATTAACTCGACTTGCAAAGGCATAGTAATCTTCAGAATCAATATCATCTTTCGTATAGATTGATAACAACCAAAATTCACCCTTATCTTCATCATTATCATTAGATTCGTATTCTGGGTCAAAATGCATTTTGATGGAATCTATAACGTATGCTTGTCGCATTGTTGAGCTAGCAAGATATTCTTCCATATTGCCATCCTTATTGATATCCACATTTTTGATACTAAGCGAATAGGTTTTACCCGCTTGGCCAGCAAATTCAATTTCACTTTCGTAGATACCCGGTTCTTTTTCAATATATTTGAAATCACTCGTTCCATCACTTACTGAGACAACAGCATTGTTAACAGTTATAGCATCCTGACTATAGAAAACATCACTGGTTTCTTTTAATTTTACAATATGCTTTTTAAAATCGGAATTGACGTTGGCTTCAACCGATAATCGTGTCTCACCACTGTGTAGCTTTACATCAATATCTTCGGTGCAAGAAAAGAGACCTAATGTTACTAGCATCAAACTCGTGAGTTTATTTATAGAATATATTTTTTTCATTTCTAGAATTTAAAGTTGTAAGTAACAGAGGGAACAAAGGTGAATAGATAAGTTTTCTGAGCTTTCATCACCTTAGGGTTATCTTCATCCTGAACAAAGCTCACATACCAAGGGTTCTTTCTGCCATAGGCATTGTATAGAGAGAAATTCCATTCGCCTTCCCATTTACGACCAGGTTTCTTTTTTCCTTTTAAGGTTAGTGCTAAATCTAAACGGTGGTTGTCTGGCATTCTATATGTATTTCTATCAGAGTAAATTTTAATCAGTGAGCCCTGATATTCCGCTCTACCTACTGGATAGGTAACTGGCGAACCGGTTGAATAAGTGAAATTCGCAGAAATCGTTGTTCTCTTGCTTAGATCATAACTTAAGGCTGCTTTAAAGTTGTGAGGTACATCATAAGGCGATCTGTAAGTTTTGTTATTGTTAATGCCTTTAATAGTTCTTTCGCTTTTCGACCATGTGTAACCAAACCAACCTTGTAACCTGTTGAAATTAAGTTTTGTCATGAATTCAAAGCCATATGCTTC
>Ga0209379_10000649_pt1 | contig 26390 bp, 28 predicted proteins | sample tdDd001_FD_187124 | JGI IMG/M metagenome (GOLD analysis project Ga0209379, IMG submission 187124) | Marine sediment microbial communities from the Atlantic coast under amendment with organic carbon and nitrate - tdDd00.1 (SPAdes)... | ecosystem: Environmental > Aquatic > Marine > Coastal >...
AAAGACCAATCTGGTGCGGGACTTAAAGTGATTTCTTCGGGTCACACACGCTCAGATAATATTGGCGGCCTTGATGGCACCATGCACCGCGTCGCGTTCAGTTTGCCTAGCTGGAAAAACTTACCTTCTGGCGAGAGCTATCAATTGGATATGGTGTACTACTTACCAATCACTGGCCCTGCTAACTACACGGTAACCGTGAGTGGTGTGGATTACGCGCTTAAGTTTGAGCACCCTGATCTGCCAATTGGCGACATCAGTAACGGTGGCAATGAAGGTGGCGATTTACCCAAATGTGAATCGACCGCGGGTATTAATACCTACCCTGACTTTCCACAACTCGATTGGGCGGGCAACCCAAGTCACGCCAATGGCGGCGATCAGATGATCCATAACGGGATTGTCTACCAAGCTAAATGGTGGACCAACTCTCAGCCGGGTAGCGATACCACTTGGGAAGCGGTATGTAAGATTTAATCGCAGGGCCTTAATTAACCTGTTAGTAATCAAAGCGCAGCCAAGTTGGCTGCGCTTTTTTAGTGATAGGCGCTGAAGCGAAAATTAATTGGCAACTTGCGTAACCGTAGCGTTATGCGATGGCTCCATGAGTTTCAGTCCATCTTCAATTGCGCTAATAAGATTATTCTGCAAGATGGGAAAACAGAGTTCTCTAAACCATTTGTGCTCGGGATCGCGATGACTTTTGCTGTGCCATAGTAAGTAATATTGGTGTGGGGTAAGTGTGATTGGAAGGGGTTTGAGCACCAAATCAAAGTGCTTGGCGTAATCAATACTGATATGCAAAGGGGCAGTCATAATTGCGTTGGAGTTAGTCAGGATCCGTGAAGCCGACAGAAATGAAGGTGTTTTTGCGAGTATTTGCCTTTGTTTACCAAAGGAATGGAGTTGAGCTTCCATCTGTTGGCGGTTTTGGATCAGACCATGAACCAGAATGTGTTTGTATTTCACATAGTCATCTATGGTGAGCTGTTGGCTTGCTAGAGGGTGGTGTTTGCCCAACAAGACAACATATTGATCCTCGGCCAGTAGCTTGCCATACAAATTTTCTGGCACTTGATCGGCGATGGTGGCGAGTAAATCGATATCGCCATTGGCCAGTTCGCTGAGATCTTTGCCTTGCCACAAGTGAGACTCTAGGCTGGCAAATGGCGCTTCGAGTTCAAAGTGGTGGCAGATAGAAGGCAATATCGCCTGGGTGACAAAACTGGTAAAAGCGATTGAAAACACACTTTTACTTTGGCTGATATTGAAACGAGCAGGGTAGAGTAGATGATTCATTTGTTCCAATAGCGGTGGTAGCTGCTCTTTTAACTCTTGGCCTTTGTTCGTGAGTAGGTATTGATTGCCTTCCCTTACAATAATGTCATCGTGGTAGGTGGCGCGGATCTGGGTAAGTGCTTTGCTCATTGCTGATTGCGTTACGTTTAGCTCTCGGGCTGACTCGGTTAGGTTTCGGGTTTGAAGAATAGAAGCTAAAGCTGGAAGTAATTTGTACTGTTTCACGCAAGGCTACCCGTTAATATCCCTAAATTAACGGATAGCTATAGCACATTTTGTTTCTTGGTGCACGCTGTTGCTTATGTTGGCTTTGGGTTTGTAGGTCATTATAAAAACGGGGGTTTCTATTTTTGTTATACCCCGAGAACCAAACTCTGCCAATGATAGGTAAACTGGCGGCTATTACTAAAGAGGATTAGAACTCATAGCCTATACCCACATAGGCGCTCATGGAACGCGTTGCCGTATCGTAGGCACCTCCAAGCTTAGCGGTTAGGTTCTCGTTAAATCGCTCGCCCATGCCTACCGCGACGGCCTGCGCATCGCCGTGATGGCCAAGTGCAGCGGTGACGGAAAAAGCACCCACTTTGTATGGTGAGACTAACCCGGCAAAGGCAGCAGACTCCGCGTACGCGCCATCGACTTTCTTCGCCATCTCTTCGAAGTTAGAACGCAGCTCCGCTATATCGTTACTATTTTGAGTAATAGCCGCGCGGTTCTCGTCGATGCTTTGAGTATTGCTCACAGACATTGATTGAGTTTGGGCACTATCGCGCTGCTCTATTTTCAATAAATCAGCAATCGCCTGCTGGTTCGCTTGAGTATGCTGAACATTGTTATGAACGCCTTGGGTGTTGTTCTCAATAGCGGCTTTGTTTATCTCGGTAGTTTGCTGATTGGCGTGAGCAAGGTTGGCATTGCTGTGAACAGTTTGGCTATTGACTGCAATGGCGGCTTTGTTTGTCTCAGTAGCCTGCTGATTGGCGTGAGCAAGCTCGGTATTGCTGTGCGCAGTTTGACTATTGGCCGTAATAGCGGCTGTGTTTATCGCGGTGGCTTTTTGGTTGGCGTGAGCAAGGTTGGTATTGCTGTGAACCGTTTGGCTATTGGCTGCAATGGCGGATTTGTTTGTCTCAGTAGCCTGCTGATTGGCGTGAGCAAGTTGGGCGTTGCTGTGTGCCGCTTGGCCATTGGTCGCAATAGCGGCTTGGTTTGCCGCGGTGGCCTTTTGGTTGGCGTGGGCAAGTTGGGTGTTGCTGTGAACATTTTGGCTATTGTTCGAAATAGCAGCTTGGTTTGCCGCAGTAGCTTTTTGGCTAGCGTCGATGGCTTTTTGGTTGGCAACCGCAAGGTCGTTGTTGTTCTGTGTTGTTTTTGCAACAGCGGTAATAGCAGCTTGGTTGGCGTCGATGGCCTTTTGGTTAGCGACTGCAAAATCATTGTTGTTCTGGGTCGCTTGAGCGACGCTGGTAATAGCAGCTTGGTTGGCGTCGATGGCCTTTTGGTTTGCGACCGCAAAGTCATTGTTGTTCTGTGTCGCTTGAGCGACGCTGGTAATAGCAGCTTGGTTGGCGTCGATGGCCTTTTGGTTAGCGACTGCAAAGTCATTGTTGTTCTGGGTCGCTTGAGCGACGCTGGTAATAGCAGCTTGGTTGGCGTCGATGGCCTTTTGGTTTGCGACCGCAAAGTCATTGTTGTTCTGTGTTGCTTGAGCAACGCTGGTAATAGCTACTTGGTTTTTTTTGATGTCATTTTGATTCGCTTCTATAAATATTTTATGAACGTTGATTGCTTGAGCATTACTAGAAATGACAGCTTGATTTGCCTGTATTTGTTTTGCATTACTTTCAAGTGAATACGTAGTGGCATAGGCTGTTGAAGATGCCGATAGCGCGATAATAATAGCTAAGGTAGTGTTGGTTTTCTTCATTTTTTGCCTCGTGTTGTTAAGCGATTCATTGCGTAAGAAGAATATAAAACGAGACATTGGTCACAATAAAATGACATTTTGGAATTGCACTCATGAATATTAGTCATTGTTAATATTGATCGAAATGGTTTAAAACGCGACAAAAATGAGGATGAAGGTATGTATGGCTAGGTATGAGCTAAAGCCGACTTCATTGTCGGCTTTGTGCGTTACGTGACAATGGACTTAGAATTGATAGCCCGCAGTAAGGAAAAAAGTGCCATTTTTCAGGCTAGACTCAACTCCCGCTTCAGACTCAAAATAAGGGCGAGTATGGCGGTATTCGGCGCCAAAGGTGATGTTTTCCCCAACTCGAACGTTGCCCCCGCTCCGAGTGTGTAGCCAAAGCCTTTGTCATCGGCTTTGCTGACATTAACGTCACTAGAAATCTCAGTGCGTTTAGCATCGAAGAATGAGTAAACCAAACCCGCTTTGGCAAACAAATTGACCCTTGAACCGAGCTCTAAGTTAACGATACCACCGCCAGAAAGGTCGATGCTGCGCGATGAGAACGTCACCTTAGAATAGTCGTCTTTTTTGCTGTCTTCATGCTCGCTAACCGCAAGACCGCCAAACACACCAAGTTTTACCGCGTCAAAAGCTGTGGTGTCGGCGTAAAGACGGTTGCCCTCGATTGCTAATGCTCCGCCTTTTATCGCATCGCTGGTTTCGCCATAGGCGCTGGCGCGAAGCTTAGAAGTGCCCGCTTTGATATCAATTGACGTTGTGACATCAGTGTTGTTTTGAGTGGCGAAAGCCATCGTTGGCAAAGCCAGCAGCAAAAATGCGTATTTCACAAGAGTGTCCCCTAGAGCATTAGAATGTGATAAACAGCATGGAAAATTGTGTGATCTTGTTGCCATAAAATAAAATGCTATCACGTAATACAATGTTGGAATAATTCAAACTTGTGATGGCTTATATTTCGAGTGCAGCGTGACTAATCAGTTGAAAGGAGTTGACTGGTTAAGTGGGTTATTTCTTTTTTGAACAACAACTGTCTAAATCCTGCTGGATAGGTGGGCACGGCATGGTGGCATAGGAACAGAACACACAGCAGTCGCCTTGCTTTGGCTTTAGCAATTGCTTGCAGCCTTCGCATTCATAAAACCATTGGCAGGCATCGGTCGGCATGGTTTCCACTTTTTGATAGCCGCAAAGTGGGCAGGTGATTTGAGATTTTAATACGACATTATCCATAACTCGCCTTAGTTACTTACCCGATTGGCCATCAGTTGTGTATTAGATTCTGCTACTTTCAGGAGTTTAGTTCAACAATTCATTAGATGTCTAAGATGACTCTAATTGCAAATAACGACTATCCGGCGTAGGTAACGAACTTAGAGCTAAAATTAAGGCCACGAATGTGACCTTATTGCAAAATCAATACTTAATTATAAGTATTGGTTAAACCACTCAAGCTCTTGCTTAACGACCGATTGGAAGTGTTCCCCCGTGTACACTTGGTAGTGGGTTGCCCCTTCTTCAACGTGCAGTTTTTTAGGCTCATTTGCCAACTGAAACAGTTTATGAGATTCACTTACCGGGTTCACACCATCGTTACCAGCAGCAACGATCATAAGTGGTGTGTTTAACTCAGCAAGAGCGTTAACAGGCTTATGATTCATGGTTTCCCATACCGTCAAAAATGGGATTTTGATGTTAAGTGCAGGGAAGTCTTCTTTATATTGGTTAAAGAACGCAACCGACTGCTCATCGCTCAACACTTTAGCGATAGGCACCATCATCTCTTTACCCGTTTTGGCTTTCTTATCGCGCATGCGCTCAAGGGTCGAGACAAATTTTTCTTTCTCTTCGGCGCTCATCTCGCCCGTAATCACTTCTTCACCATCAGCGAAAGTCAGTTGGGCAACCACACATTTTACGTTCGAGTTCTGGCTGGCAGTGATGATAGCGTTAGCACCGCCAAACGAGCTACCCCAAAGGCCAATGCGCTCGGCATCGATATTAGTTTGGCTGCTGGCCCATTCAATGGCAGCGTGGATGTCTTCGATTTGTAGCGCTGGCACCAAACGGCCCGCTTCCCCTTCACTTTCACCAAAACCGCGATAGTCAAAGGTCAGTGCCGCATAACCTTGCTTAGCAAATTCTTCTGCGTAAACAGGTAGTAACAACTCTTTCACCCCACAAAAGCCGTGGCATAAAATGATCAGTGGCGCCGCTTGGGCTTGCTCACCTTGTGGCAAATAAAGGTTCCCGGCAATTGAAAGGTCGTGCGACTTAAATGTAACTTGCTGATACATATTAACTTTCTCTAATGTTATTGGTGTTTTTATTGTAATGTCGCTTTATACGCTAAAGCGTGACTGCAGGTGATCCGACCTATCTTTTGTATGCTCAAAATGGGTAGAATTGGTTTTGTTAAAAATGCGCAAGCAAGAATGTAGGCGAATAATATGGACAGGGTGATTCAGCTAATTAGCCAGGATGAACAACGAGTTAAAGCACTAAAGAGTGCGCGTCAACTCGGTTTACCGCAATGTTACTTAGCCGCTGGGTTTGTGCGTAATTTGGTGTGGGATCATCTGCACGACAAGGCCGTTTCTACGCCCCTAAATGATATCGACGTTATCTATTTCGATTCTAATGAAGTCGATCCTAATCGTCACCTTGCTTATGAAGCGATACTCACTCAGCAAATGCCAGAACTCAACTGGCAGGTGCGCAATCAGGCCAAAATGCATCAAAGAAATGGCGACCAACCTTATTCAAGCGTGCTCGATGCGATGAGCTACTGGCCTGAAAAAGAAACCGCGGTGGGTATTCGGATATTAACCAATGGGCAATATGAATGTATTTCTGCGTTCGGATTTGCTTCATTGTTTCAACTTCAGATTACTTACAACTCTAAGCGTGATAGATCGGTTTTCAACCAACGGCTAAAAGCGAAACAATGGTTGCAGCAATGGCCCAAACTTATGTTGGTTATAGAAGAGCAATAGTGCTCTCTTACTGTGATTAATCGATTAATCTTTGATGGCTAGCGAATTTTACAACCAAAAAATCAATGAAAGCTCGAACGTGGGGTTTGGGGTATTGGACACCTTTGTAGATAGCAAAAATTTCGCCGCTGCCCTTTTCGCCGTGGGTAGCCTGCCATGCTGGGAGTAGCTCAACGAGTTGGTTTGAGTCTAGGTAAGGCTTTATCATCCACTCTGATAGCAATAACACGCCACTGCCTTGTAGCGCCGCGCATAAAAGCGGTGAGCCTCCTTTTGAGACCAAATTGCCTGTTACCGTGATTTTCTTATGAGCCTGTTTCTTATTGAAATGCCAATAGTTGCGTTGTCTTTGGTGGCTGATCAATAAGCAGTTATGACTTTGCAGATCTTCTGGGTGTTCAATGGGGTCGTGGTTGGCAATATAGCTCGGAGACGCGACTAGGCGAGTTTTATTATGGAGTAGAAAACGCGCCTTTAGGCCACTATCTTGAGGCGTGCCGATACGTATTGCGACGTCGATGTTTTCGCTGTGAAGATCAACCAGGTTATTGTCTAGCTCTAACTCCACTTGGATATTTGGGTAGCAAGATAAAAATTCCGGGATCAGTGGCGCGAGGGACAAATTGCCAAAGCTCTCAAACACCGATATGCGTAACAGCCCTTCGGGGCTGCTATCTTGGCTTTTCATTTCGCTAATGAGTTGGTTGGTATCGGCTAAGATCTGCGCCGACTTGTGATAGAAATAACGCCCTTCTTGGGTGAGGAGGAGTTGGCGGGTGCTACGTTTGAATAAAGTGGTTTTGATGCGCTCTTCGAGGCTATCAATGTTTCTCGCGACGGAGGAGGGCGCCATATTGAGGACTTTTCCCGCTTGAGAAAAACTGCCCGATTGCACCACTTGATCGAAGACCTTTATCAACTCTAACATGTGTCACCTTTGCGAAATATGCAAAACTAAAAGAGGTTTTCACCATATTCTCCTCCTAAATCGAATTATGCACAATAGCCTCATCGCCAATCGGGCGGATTGAATCCATGAGGAGCAAACCACAATGAAACGTATCGATATTGCACAGACTCAACCTAGTGCTTTAGCGGCAATGCTTGGCATTGAAAGCTATCTTGCAGAGACAGAGCTTGCTAGTGAGCTTAAAGAGTTGATTAAGCTCAGAGCGTCGATGATCAATCAATGTGCATATTGTATTCAAATGCATACCGAGCAAGCCTTAAAGCTTGAGATGTCGCAGCAGAAACTGTTTGTTTTGGCGGCATGGAAAGAGTCGCCTCTGTTTGACGAGACTGAACGCGTATTGCTGCAGTTAACCGATGAAATGACGTTGATTGCTCAGCACGGAGTCAGTGATGAGACTTACCAGCAAGCTTTGGCGGTATTAGGTGAAGCGCAACTCGCTCAAGCCATGATGCAAGTTATCATGATCAATGCGTGGAACCGTTTTGCTTTAGCAACCAAAATGACTCACGCCTAAGCTCAACATACTCAGAGGCGACGGGCGACAGTAGGCACGACTAAGTCAGTGGTGCCTATCATTCAGGAGGCCTGATTGATAACCTTTTTTTAGAGTATTTCACCGTTTATCGAGTCACTTCTCGTATCTGATGGGTTGCATAGAGAGTGTTTCTATAAATTGTTTACACTTTCGACATTGAGGGAAGGAAACAATAGGCAAGAGTGGGAAAAATGAAATACGGCAGCATTCAAATTGATGGTAATCAGCTTTATTGCGTAGGTAGCCCTTACCCTGTGCCGATCGCTAATATTGAGTACATGTACGTGAAAGAGCACGACAACCACAGTAAGGCCAAACGAGCAGGGCTGATCGCAGCATTGATCAGTAGTGTATTTTTCCTGCTAGAGCCGTTTTTTGGTTTGGCGCTTTTTGCTGTGGTCTTTGCGATTTTTTACACGCGCACCACCAAATACGAATTGCGTGTGTTTGAAACCGCCAAGTTCGGCGGTCCAGCCAAAGAATCATGCTTGCATAAGTCTAATTTTAGAGATGAGTACGATACGATTGTTCGTACCATCAAGGATCTTAAAACCAAAGAAAGTCCTGCAGAATAAGCGCTGCGCTTACAAGCTACCACCTAATATGGGTAATATTGATACCAGCGTCATTATGCCGAGAGTGATATTGAACACTCTTTGTTTGATTGGGGTATTTAGACTGCGGCTGATATAACGGCCCATTAGTGCCCAGCTTGCGTTGGCGAACAGCCCAAATAAAGTAAAAACAGCAACGATCACCAGTACCGAATACCAATAATGGTTGGGTAGGGTATAGCCGCTGATCAGCGCTAAACAAGCCATCCAAGCTTTGATATTTCCGATTTGAAAAAGCGACGCTTGAACCAGCGATAGCGGTTTGGTGCTGTTGCTTTTGTTTTCAAGGTTATTGATGAACAGCAGTTTAGCCACTAGCCAAAGCATATAACTTAACCCTAGATAACGCAGGGCATGATACCAGCTAGGGTGCTGCTGCAGCGCGACCGCCACACCACTGGCGCAAAGAAATAACAGCCCAATGATCCCTATACGGATGCCAATCAAGTGCCACACAGATTGGCGCATACCAAATTGTGCGCCGGAGCTGGCGAGGAGAAAGTTGTTTGGCCCTGGCGTAAAAGCCGTGACAAACGCGAGCAGGCTCATGGCGGGTAAGATGTCGGAGATGGTGTTCATGCAGATCCCTAGTTATTTTTTCCCACCCTACTCATTTTTTCGCCTTTGCCCTACAGTTAATGCGTCACCATGACAATTCTTTGGTTTGCTTTTTCTTAGCCCCCCGCTACTCTAGCTTTAGGTTTTAATTGTACCCCCAAGGATGGTGACAATGTTTGTGCCCGATATCAATGATCGGCCCGGTAGCAAATACATCGCATTGGCCGATGCGTTTTCCGAAGCCATCGAAGCTGGAGAGCTGCCGTCGGGGAGCAAGCTTCCGCCGCAACGGCTGCTTTCATACCGACTTGGAGTTACTGTTGGCACGGTGACTCGGGCGTACCAAGAGTTGCTGCGCCGAGATCTGGTTGAGCCCAAGGTCGGCAGTGGCACGTATGTCAAAGACCGCGAGTCCGCCCAGCAAGATTACTATCACCCAGTAGTGCCCCGAGAGGGGATCGACATGGCGATTTGTCGCCCACTGTTGGTGAATCAGCAGCAGCACTTTAGCGCCAGTTTGCAGCAACTCGCACAGGAACCCGTTGCGCAAAATGCGGTATTGGGCTATCACAGCGCCGCTGGTCTGCAAGGGCACAACCAAGTGTTACGCCAATGGCTATTTGAAAAGTGGCAATACGATGTGGATAGTCGCAGATTATGTTGGACTTATGGTGGTCAGCATGGACTGTCTGCCATCTTGCAGGCGATGACGCGCCCTGCTGAGGTGATCCTGGTCGAAGGCCTGTGTTACGCCGAACTCGTTCACGCTTGTCATCAGAGTGAGCGTAAAGTGGTACCACTAAAGCTGGATGAGCATGGGATTGACCCCGACGATTTGCAGCTTCAATGCCAAAGGCATAAGCCGAAACTGCTGTACTTAACCCCCGCAGTACAAAACCCAACTGGAGTACAGCTTAGCGACAGTCGCCGACTTAAAGTGATCGAAATCTGTCGCCGTTTTGGGGTGATGATCATCGAAGACGATGTGTTGTATTGCCCACCTGAGGATAGAAAAACACCGTTGGTGGCGATTGCGCCAGACATCACCATCTATGTGGGAAGCTTTTCCAAGTACTTTTCTGGTGGTATTCGAGTCGGTTATTTGATTTTTCCCTTGGCGCTGCAAGTTGCACTGCAAAAGTCGCTGCGCGCCAACTGCATGAACGTGAGCCCGCTGCTGGTGGACTTGGTTTGCCGTTGGTTAACCAATGGGGCAATGAATGCCGTCGATGAGGAAATCGCCCTAGAGTTGAGGGCGCGTTATCGGATATGGCGGCGTTATTTTGATACTGACTGCCCACACGTAGTAGCGGGGTTTAATATTTGGTTGCCGTTACCCGAGCGATTTACAGGGCTTCGTTTTTGCCAGTTATTGGCAGCGCAAGGTGTGCACGTTCGCGAAGCGGAGCTGTTTGCGGTCGGGCATTATCCTGCACCTGCGGCGATACGGTTATCGTTAACGGGGCCGACATGCCGAGCTCAATTGGAAGAGGGGCTGGAAATTATCCATACTTTAATTCATGGGGATGGCGAATGAGATCAATCGTATACGAAGCATTGGAGGCAAGATTGAAAACGACTGTCTTTGTTTGGTCATGTTAGGTGTTAGCTTTTTTACTCAAGCCACAAAGTGAGTAATTCTTAGGGGTCTAACGGTTTGTTTTCTAATATATAAATTCATTAATCGCGGTTACAAATAGTTACACTCTGCGCTATTGCTCGGGAAAGGGTTTGGTGATTTACTGAGCGTCCCTAAGTAACAGAGGTTTTAAAAATAAATGGACGACCCCTTTAGTCGGCTGAACACTTCCACTGGTTCCTACTCACAGGAGCCGTCATCATGTTAGAACTTTTCCTTCAACCTGAAACATGGGCAATATTTGCCACTCTATTCGCGCTCGAAGTCGTGTTGGGTGTTGATAATGTCGTGTTTATTTCCGTACTGTGTGAAAGGTTGCCCCTGCAGCAACGAAAACTCGCGCGTAATTTGGGCATCGGCCTTGCCGTTATGGCTCGTATCGTGTTGGTCTTTTCGATCTCGTGGGTGATGTCGTTAACCGCACCCGTATTGCAGTTCGACAGCGTTCAATTTACTGGTCGAGATTTGATCATGATTGGCGGTGGTGCTTTCTTGCTGGCCAAAAGCCTCAAAGAGCTTTGGGCTTGGTTGACGCACCATGAAACCAGTCATTCAACTCATGTCAGAACGGGAATGGCGGTGGTACTGCTGCAAATTGTCGCGGTCGATGCGGTGTTCTCGATGGACTCGGTGATCACGGCGGTAGGATTAACTAACGAAGTGCCAATCATGGTGGCCGCGATTTTAGCTTCCGCATTAGTGATGGTATTAACTGCAGAGAAAATCAATAACATGGTGACTCGCTATCCGGGCTTTAAAACCCTCGCGTTACTGTTCTTGGTATTGCTTGGTGGTCTGTTGATGGCGGAAGGTTTCGCTGTACATATCAACAAAGGCTACATCTACTTTGCGATGGCGTTTGGATTGATATTGGAGCTTTGTCATATTCAGCTCAAGAAAAAGCACAAGATGACGATTAAAAGTATTCGACCATTTGTACCTAAACCGGTTACTCAAAGTTAGCTTAAGCAAAGCTAACCAAATTGGCACAACCCAAAGGAGAGCCTAGGCTCTCCTTTCTCTTCTTTTACTTCGCTTTTCCCACTTAGCCTTTAGCATTTCGCTTCATCTGCTTCCAACTTAAAACCGTTAGTAAGGCAAAAAAGGCCGGGTCGCTCCAGCCAAGGCTGACAAAGATGCCGCTAAAGCCTGCGTATAGGGTGATAACGACGCCAAGTAGGTTAGTGATCACTAAGGCGCTAAATAGCTTTCTGGCGATAGTGCCCGTTTCCAGGTCGCGTAGCATCAGGCTGATGACGGCAAGACCACCTAAGAAGATGCTGGTATGTTGGGACAAGAAATATGCGTACTGATCATTGATCTCGACGCCGTATATTGGCCACATTAGGCTGGGGACAAAAAATAACGCAAGGGCGAAAACGCTATAGATGGCGCCATGCAGAGTTAAAAACGTTTTGTTGTTCATCATCATTGCCCTCTTAAGCCATAGGGCCTTGGTTAATGGCGCTCAGTGGTTGGTTTATATCAAAAATTCGTCCGCGTATATCACTGATGCCCATTTGTTGTAAGCGGGCGCTATGCATAGCTAGATATGCCTGCGCGCTCGTTTCATCTTCAAATAGATAAATACCGCCACCGAGTTGGTCTTTTTCGCTTTCCGTCCAGATTTTCCAGATCATGCCTGGCTCGTGGTTTATAGATTCGGCGAGGTCGGTTAAGGCTTGCGCCATCTCAGCGCCGAATGGTCCGTGAAATTCAAAATCGACTTGTAGTAGTTTAGTCATATTAATTCTCCAAATTGTTTGTCTTGCTGGTGGTTGATGGAGCTATTCTTACCTATATAAATTGAACAAAAAAGTTCATAATATTGCGGTTAACTGTGGAAAAATTAGACCAATGAGATTGAAAACCACCTTAGATCAATGGCAAACGCTGTATGAAATTGAGCGGGCGGGCAGTATTCAAGCCGCTGCGATGGTGCTTAATAAAAGCCATACCACCCTTATCTACGCCTTAAGAAAGCTAGAAGATCAGTTGGGTGTGGCGCTGGTTGAGGTAAAAGGGCGCAGAGCGGTACTAACCGAAGACGGACGCTCTCTGCTTCGCCGTGCCAACTCGATGCTAGAGCAAGCGAGAGAGCTTGAAGTGATGAGTGAACAGCTTGCCAAGGGCATTGAATCTGAAATCACTATTGCAGTGGATCACCTGTGCGATCCCGCTTGGCTGTATAGGCCGATGGCGGAATATATGGCCACCAACAGCAGCACTTCGATTCAAGTCGTCGAAACATCGCTATCAAAAACAGCCCATATGGTGACGAGTGAGCAAGCAGATATCGCGATTATTAACTTTCCGATCACCAATTATCCGGCTGAGTCGATTGGGGTCACCACCATGGTGCCGGTTGTGGCGGCGCACCACCCACTGGCGCAGCAAGCCGATCTATGTCCAGCTGATTTGGCGAGCGTCAGTCAGATTGTTATTCGAGATCTCGGTGTGGATAGGGATAACGCCAATAAGCAAAATGTGGGGTGGCTTAAGTCGCGACAACGCATTACGGTCGATAATTTCGACCACGCGTTCAGAGCTGTCGAACAGGGTATCGGCTTTTGCCGCTTACCCGAACATTTGATTCAGTCGAGGGCGAGTGACACCATTGTGGTGCTGAAAATTGCGACCTCTGAGCGCTATCAAGTACCGCTGCACCTCACTTTACCTAAAGGAGCCAAAACTGGCCCAGCAGCGCACTGTTTTTATGAGTTGTTATTGCAGTCCGCTCGCTCAAGAGAATGACCGCCAGACCTTTTTTAGAATATCGTTTATTCCAATTAAACCAGTCATCTTAGGTATGCTGCCCGCATTGTAATCGAGAGGCACATATTTATGTCGACTAAGCAACAAACCCAAGTATCTAAGGAGGGTACGGGTAAAAAAAGATCAAGGAACGTCAACGCCATATTCTTCTTCGTGTTAAAACTGTTACTTGCTTTTGGTGGCTTAGTTGGTGCATCGGTATTGCTGGCAAAGCTCGGCACTATTCATGGTAAGGAGCTGCCAGAAGCATACTTTTCAAATGGTTACCCATCTATTTTAGCCTTGCTTGATTCTGAAGTGTTCATGGGTTTTGTCTTCTTTGTCACGGTCGCTATTTTGCTTTATGTGGTTTATCTGCTGTGGTGCTTACACGAAGTCGCGGTGCATCGAGCGGCGAAAATGTCGAGCGCTCATACACAAATCATCTTTGCGTTATCACTATGTGGCTTGTTTATTGATAAAACCTGGTGGGTGCTGGCGATTATTATTGCCTTTGCTCGTTGGGATGTGTTGGCCGCTGAGCTGGCCAATATTATTCGTAATGGCCGTAGTAACGTTAAGCGTGTGGAGGAGTAGAAGATGAAAGAGATCATGCTGCCATACGTATTGATATGCTGGATCTTGGTGAAAACGGGCGTGGTGCAGTGGACGCTGCGTAACGCGGTGATCATTGTAGGGACAGGCACCCTATTGGCACTGGCGTTGTTTACGGCGCACCGCTTTTGGTCACCTGCGGATCTTACTGATAGCACCACGGTCAAAGCGCCTCACGCGGTACTCAGTCCTTTGGTTGGTCAAGAGGTGGATCAGGTGTTTGTCGAGCATAATCAGAAGGTCAAGAAAGGGGACTTGATTTATACTTTGCGCACTGAAGATACCGAGTCGCAAATGAAAGGTTTGCAGGCACAAAAGCAAGCTGCACAAGCCGAGATCTTGGCGCTGACTTACCAAATCGATAATGATAAAAAAAACCTAAAGCGCTTAGAAACCTTAAATGATTTTGCCCAAGAGTCGCAGCGCGATGATATTCGCACTCGCATTGAGTCAACCGAGGCAAAGGTCGCATCTGCCAATGCACAAATACTTAGTATCGATGCGCAAATTGCCACGGCCAGTTGGCAAAATGAGCGCCGCGAAGTGCGTGCACCGTTTGATGGTCAATTGTCGATCACCAACATTGTTAATGGCACCCGCATTGGCAACATGCACCTTTATGACACCAACAAAAAGTTTGTCGAAATGCGCATCGCCGACCAAACCTATCGCGGCATTGAAGTGGGGCAATTTGCTGAGTTCTATGTTGATGCTTACCCCGGTGAAATTTTCCGAGGCCGAGTGCATAGCGTAACCACGGGCACTGGCGAAGCGCGAGTATCGGTAGTGAATGGCTCCCAGCACGTTCGCCAGCATGTGGGTAATAACGCGGGCTCTCATGGGCGAACCATCGTCATTGAGTTTGAAGAACCCGCAGGCTATAACGTGCCAATCGGTGCAACAGGCTCAGGCTGGGTATCAGCGAAAAAACCGCACCCCGCACTCGGCTTTATGGATATTATCGGCGCGGCGACAGTCAGACTAAAAGCTTATAAAGCGTACTTGTCGGCGCTTTGACAAAAGAAACACACAACAGAATCAAATAACAACTTAGTTGCTAGTAGCCCAAGGAGGTCACCATAGTGTGGCTTCTTTTCTAGGTTATGTGTTTTAAGTTGCTTAGTCTAAACGACAGTGATGGTAATAGGTTGTTAGTTGTATCTCTCAGTTTCGCTTAATTGCATATAGTCCCGCTGGATTGTCTTTCAGGGTCGCAGATAACTTGAGTCGTAACTTGGTTCACCTGCCAAATATTCCCCTTTTTGTTAAACGTCAAAACGATAATCTCACCATTGACAGAGTCATCTAGGTATCCGTTCAATATAATGTTCATCTGAGCTTGAGTCGGCGAATCAGCAAAATCATAAGTAAGCTGATAATTAAGCTGTTTGAACTCATTCAGAGAAAATAGGTTTAACGGATACGCGACAAGGTTTTTTACCCATGATTGATTGCTCGCGTTCGCTTGGGCAATTTTTTTGTTCATGTTGTCTGCAGAGTATTCAGCCTGAGCAGACTGTGATATTAAAGCCAGTAAACTTAGTGCTGATAGATAAGTAATTAACTTGAGTTTGTTAAGCATATTCCACCCCTATTTGCTGAGTAAGTTCTCTTTTACTGAACCTTTTATTTTCAATAGCTGACTTTTAAGGTTTTTTCCACAGCATAGTGTGGCAGTTTTAGCTCCAGGAGTATCAGAGTGAGCATAGATATTTGCCGTTGTTAGGTCGTGTTCTTTACACCAACGCGTTAGAAGTTTGACTAAACTATCTTTTTGTTCCTTTGATGGGCTTTCTGTCTCAAAGTTTCCCGTTAAGCAAACTCCTAGAGAGCCTATATTTGCTCCTTTTGCGTGTGCTCCTTGAGATGTTTCTGAGCGTCCATCTTTGATTTCACCATTCCAAAGGATGACTTTGTGATAACCAATATCACTATATCCTTTTTTTAAATGCCCATTCTTAATGCTAGAAACGGTAGTTGTAACTGCATTAGTAGCAGAGTGGTGTACAACGATCTTATTTACATTCATAGAGTTCCCCCACTTGGTTTTATTAATACTAATAGAACGAATTTTTAATGTGGTGTAATTAAAGCCTAAAGGTTTGGATATATAAAAATATCAATATGTCAGAGTGCGATGCATTCGAGTAAAAAAGAGTGAATATTGCAAATCTCTTTATGAAAATGATTGGTTGAATAGTGTCGGAATGCGTTAAACGGTCTGAAAACCAAATGAAAATGATTTCTTCAGTATAGTGTTAGTTCTCAATTAGCTCATTCATAAGCTTGTGCTTTTGTATCATAGAGTGGCCACAATTAGCTATTAATCCGTTGGCGCTGTTTAACATAGTTATCGAGAATAGGAACAAGTAATTTGGATAGCCACTGCTGTTTTTGAGCATGTCGCAGTGAGGCCTTGGTGATTAAGGCCAAATCTACATTAAGCGGGTGCTGCTCGTCAGGGTCGTGATAAGGCTCATATCTTAATGTGTACCCATCTTCCATTAACTGAGACAGTAAACCGAGGTTGTCTACAATGATACCTGTGGTGATGCTTGGGTCGAGTTTCTTATAGTGGTCGGTATGCTCGTTGACACCGGAGACAATAAACTTAATGTATTCTCCCTGTAGGTTTCCTTCAAAGTACCCTGATCCCGAGTGCACCCGCTGCTGATAAAAGGTTTGCGGTTTATCGTTCATGACATGCAAACCGATATCCACTTGTTCATTTAATATTTGCTGTTCGCTGTGCTCAACCCAGCTTCTTAACTCGATCACCGCTTGCGATTGGCGGCGAATGGCTTTGATGATGTCGTGGCCGATTTGGACTAAATAAGGCTCAACGATGTGCAGAGTCACTTTATCTATTTTACTTGGGTCAAAGCATTCTGGTTCTAGGGCAAGATCGAGCTGGGTGAGAGCGGCGCGCACTTTTGGCTCAATAGAAAGCGCGTAAGTGGTTGGGCTTAAACCTTCAGAGCTGCGTACAAAGAGCGGATCGGCTAAGTCGTCCCTCAATTGAGCCAGCACTTTCGACACGTAAGATTGCGAACGGCCGAGCTTTTGCGCTGCGCGTTGGGTCGAGTGGGTTTGCATCAGAGCTAAAAAGACGTGTAGCGCGTTTAAGTCGTTCATTTTTATTTCACCACTTAAGCTAGTTATTGAGTTCATATTGGGTGGAATATCGACGCGATTCAACTTAAGTAAAAAGGAATGTGAGCTTGGTTAGTCGCTCTGCTTCTTGTTGTGATTTTTGGCTGAACTCTGGCCTAAAAATCACGCTCAATTGACATCTAGGCGAGGGATGTTGCCAGAATTTGCGTCATTAAAAAAATAGATGAGAGCAAACACAGTGGAATTTAACCAACAAGATCGAAACGCCCTTTGCGACGTTTGGATGTCGAAAAAAGCCAAAATGAGACTCACCCAGATGGATGTGGCCAAGCGCTTGGGGCTGACTCAGCTGGAGTTCTCCAATTTATTGCGTGGGGACGCGGCACTTAGCATGACGTTCGTTAGCCAATTTTGCCGGATGTTACATGTTGACCCGAAAATGGTCATTCCGTCGCTGATGTATGGTTCAGAAAGCGGCTCAAAAGTGGTGTATCTAGAAAGCCGCATGAGTGTGGATGGCGAAATTCAACGAGTATATTTAGAAGGCAACCAAGTGGTGGTCGAATATGCCCACACTATCTCGTAATATCAAATCACCATATAAAAGGGGAGGGCTCAGTCTGTCGACCACACATTACGCAGATCCGGCCAGCCCCAGTTGGTTAAGGCGACATTTTTGAGCACCCCGTGAAAGCGCAATGATTGCCGATGATGAAACAGCGGTGCGAGCCAATACTCACTGATCAAGGTTGAGGCTATCGGCTCTAGTTCATTTAGATAGTTTGGCAGTGAGGTGGTTTTTCTTAGTGTCATTAAGGAATGCTTTAGCCATTCGCTCGCCTCTTCTCCCAAGCAATGATGAATTGCCGAATTGCCCCATAAGTTGGCAAATGCCGAGCTATGACGGTTATCATCCAAGTTGATATTGGTTAGTACAATCTCTTCTTTTTGTGGTGTTTTTTGTTGCATTAACTGGCGATAAGAGTAAGTGTTTATTGCTACTTTCACGCCTCTATTTTCCAACGTTGATTGAATCCCCTTAGCGCAGAGAAGTAAGGTTGGTGTGTCGTAGGTTGCGATGGACAGCCTGGATGGCAAAACGGCCTTTTTAGCGGCGGGTTTCAATATTGGATGCCAAAAAGATAATAAATTTCTAGCGGGTTCACCAATAGTGTCTGAGATACTGGTGTCATTGAACAGCGTTGTTGGTGACAGCAACTCACTGATATAACGCCTTTGGCTACTATTGATTGGTTGTTGTACTCGTTGGTTAAACAGCAAAAACATACAGCCATCTTCAACTTGGGTTCGTTGAGCTTTACTGGTTAAGTCTTCGTTACATGCATGAGATACATGATATTGTCCCGACTTGGATAGTATGTTACTCACAAGCCAAATGGTTACTTGGTCAGGCAGAGCTCGGCAGCCAAAATAGCGGTCAAACGCTTGTAGTTGTAACTTACTGTCATCGTGTTCAACGAGCATAAAGGGGCCGCAACCAACCACTTGCTTGGTTTGCGATGCGTTGACTTGAGCGGGTGGTTGAACCGAATACTTTACTCCTGAAAGCAACCCTCCCAAGCCTTTATCAGGCTCAGAAAGGCTAAACAAGACTTGATTTGGACTTGGTGCGCTAATGCTACTCACGTGAGCTAATTCTTGTTGATACTCTTCTAACTGTATCAATTTTTCAAATAACTCGACAATGATGTCTGCATTGATTGGGTGACCGTTATGAAAACTCAGCCCTGGCCTAAGATAAAAGCGCCAGTGCTTATCGTTGAAGTCCCAGTGGTGGGCCAGTTGAGGCTCAAGTTCTCCCGATGGATTACTGCCAACTAAGCAGCTATAGAGCTGACGAATTAAGTAGCGTTCGCTAGAGCGTTGTATTTGGTGGGGAACCAAACGTTCAAAGGCACGTTTATAGGTCAGTTGAATATGCAGCCGCCCCTCGCGCATTGATGCGCCAGAGGTGCGTTGCAGTAGTTGGCCAAAGAGCGCTTCGTCATGGTCTAAAAGTGCCAGTGCCTTATCGTAATGCCCTTGCAGGATCTGCTGAGAGGCGAGCTGTTGTTTTAGCTCAGATAGCTCGATATTTAGTACTAATCCAGATCGTTGGCCGCGGCCCGCTTTTGGTTGCCAGCTAAGCCACCCAAGCTGATGCATTTGGTTTAGCATGGTGCGGGCATGACGCACACTGGTAAACAACTTCTCTGCCAGTTCGGGTAGCGAAGTTTTTATTTCGTCACCGACCCCAAGTGGGTGAATGCGGGTGTAGTAACGGATCAGGGTTTGTTCCGACATCTCATTGACCAAATTGAATGACTATTCCTTATTCTAGCCAATATCTCCTCTCAATACGCAGAAGGAAATCTGTTTGTATGTTCCGGTTTTTGTTCTAACTCGGTGATATTTGGCTCAAGTAGCGATCAATTGGCGAAATAGCGGAACGATTGACTCTGAACTGAACTGTTTTTGTGCCCTTATTTAGCGTGGATAATGGCTCCTCACACAAAGGAGGTTTCATGCCAGGTTATAGTAAAGAGACACACCTTGTTGACTACTACCATCAGCGATTAGAGCGCAGCCAGAGCTGGCTAGAGCGCATGGCCATTCTCGCCCTTATTGAGTTGTGCCACTGGTAATAATATCGCAGGTTGATGAGAGACATCCCCAATGGCTCCAAGCACTCGATTCAGCCTGCTTTTTCTTTACAATTAACCAAGAATTTCATGCCCATCTGCCATACTGATTATATAAGTTCAGCGCACGATTTGATGCTTGAGTGAAGCATCACTTGGAGGGGAACATGATGACGATAGAGTTGCTACGAGAGTTATTTGGCTGGTGCGCAGTGATAAACGTAGCGCTTATGCTGTGGTGGTTTTTGTTTGTGACTTTGGCGCCGGATTTTATATTCCGCATTCACAGTAAAATGTTCCATGTTTCCAAAGATCAGCTAGCGGTGATCCACTATGTTGGGATCTTGAACTATAAGCTGATTGTGTTGGTTTTTATCTTGATCCCATACATCGCGCTGGTGATCATCAGTTAGAAAAAAGGGAAGCTTGCGCTTCCCTCTGTATTGATTCAATCGGTTTAGTTAAAGGTGTAGTTCACCTGAATAGAACCGATGTACGCTGCGCCGCCTGACTCAAACGTCATTTCTTGACCGAGTGTGTTGCTTTCGGTGAAGGTGGCCGTTTTGCTATGTAGGTAAGCAAAGCCAGCATCCATAGAAAGCTGCTTGCTGTACTGGTAAGTAAAGCCTGCGCTGTACCAGTAACGGTCGGTATCTGGAATGCTAAGGGTGGCTTTGCCCGCTTGCTCGTCAAACGCCATACCTGCACGTAATGTCCACTCGCTGTTTAGGGTGTAAGTCGCGCCAACCGCAAAGCGGTCGTTGTCGTTGTAGTCTTCTTTCTTTTCAAAGCAAGTGCCAGCTGGTTTGCAGTCAGTACTGGTGGCTTTGAGCTCGGTAAACTTACTCCACATTGAGCGCATCCAGCTGTAGTGCACCGCCCATTGGTCGTTAAGCTGGTGGAAGCCAGAGAACTCGACGATATCTGGGAGTACTAGGCCAAGTTCTGCATCCACAGTTTTCTCGGTCGTTGACCCGTGTGGAGCGAGATAGTTGGTGAACTCTCCGTCAAAGCTAAGGTCAACCGCACTGCGGTAGCTTAGACCAAAGCGGTTATCTTGATTGTATTCGTACATGCCGCCTACGTTCCAACCGTAACCGAATGACTTACCGTCCATATGGATAAGCTTATCACTTGGGTTTGGTGAGTACGGCAGTGCGCCCATGCGGCGCTCAAGCTCTGCAGTTGCATACACTAAGTTAAGACCAGCGCCAACGCTCCATTGCTCGTTAATTCGATAAGCCACATTTGGGTTTAGGTTCACCGACATCAGTGATGTACGGCCAGCAAAGCTTCCTGCGCGAATATTGGTTGGGTAATCCGTCGTCACGCCGTAGTTAGAAAACATCGCGATACCCCACGCCCATTGGTCGTTGATTGGGCTGATGTAGTAAGCCGCAGGCACAACTTGAGCGGGCGCGATGTCTTTTGAGGTTTGGTCAATGCCTACATCGGTCACGTTGATAGACGGGTTGATCCCAGAGATAGCACCAGAGAACGCCGCATTGTCGAAGCGAGTCATTGCCGCAGGGTTGCGAGCCAGTACGCTGGCGTTATCGGCAATTGCTGCTTCACCTGCAAAGGCACGGCCTAGGCCAGAAGCCGAGTGTTCGCCGACTTGAAAGCCAGCTGCCTGCACATTACACGCCGCAAATACAGAAAGAGACAGCAACGCGCTGCGTTTAAAAGTGGTTTTTAATTTAGTCATAATAGTTTTATTAAGTCGTCAATAGTAAATCTGGCTATGCAGCCATTGAACGTCTGAAGTGATTTCGTAGAAATTTAGCGCTTACGGTTAGATGGCAATAAACGCAATAGGGAAGGACTCTCACCCAGTTAACCCAATTTCTGAATGGTCAGACCTTTTGGTATCGGGATTTTATATATCAAAGAGGTATTGTCTAGCTTTATATCAATAAGCTGTGTGATATGCGTGATGTATGAACGATTTTTGTACTTGTGAGTTGATGGTTTAGTAGGCGGTTAATTACCATCTGCTTAATAAGCAAGCAGTTATGCGCTTTCTGGCTATCTAGAAAACACCTAGCCAAGAAGATCTCCGTGTTTGTCATTTATTTGTGCCAGTATCAAAACTTATCATTAATAAATTCTTCATAGCTAGGCAGCCCAGATGAGACAAACTGATTAAACTCCTCGATGATCTCTGGGTGCTTGATGGTCGACAAGTGGTAAGAGCCGTTGATATGCGGGTGGCTAGGATCAAATGCGGCGAGTTCAGGCTGGCCAATCACCGCTGATTGGTAATAATTGGCAACGGCAGTATTGAAGTAGATACCGTCCACGCGGCCCAACTTAAGCATATTAAATAGCTGCTTGAGCGAATTGAGCTCTACCAACTGAATCTTGCCCGCTTTGATGTCGTCGACGTATTCACTTTTAACAGAAAAGCCGCGCAGAGTGCCGAGCTTACCAATTTTGCTCTGGCCTAATTGTGAGCTTAAAACCGTCACCCCGTTGGTATAACCCATAACTTTGTCGCTGTACTTGATGTTAATATTTTCTTTTTTGCTCGCATCCCAATAGCTGGCCGAAGGGAATTTAAAGTCGATGTTACCATCAAGAAACTCCAAAATGAGCCGCTTAACCGGGTAGGGTTTGTAAACGAAAGTGTGGCCCGAGTGCTGTTCAAACCGATCCAAAATATACCTTGCGTAACCCTTATAAACGCCATTTTCATAGAAGTAGAGCGGGTAGTAATCGAGTTCTTCGACACCGATGACATATTCCTTACTCTTGACCGGCGCGGCGGTGAGCAGCGTACATGCACAGGCTAGCGGCAAAAGTGAAATTAGTTTCATATCTGAGCTCACAGCGTTATGGGCTTATTAATAATAGTAGAATAGACCATAGGTTAGCGAAGTGACTTTGCCTTGTTATGTGACAAAAAGAGTCAATGACTATGGTACTTTTTTCGGTATTCGTTGGGCGTCATATGAGTATGCTTTTTGAAAAGATCGCGGAAATAACGCAGATCTTCGTAGCCAACCTCAGAGGCGATCTCCGAGATAGACGCCCTCGACTTTTCTAGCTTTTCTTTGGCAATGGTCAGGCGGATCTTTTGTACGTATTGAATGGGCGTACAACTGGTTGCATCGCAAAAGCGGCGGTTTAATTGACGCTCACTCAAATACCCCTGCAAAGAGAGCTCTTTGAGTGTCCATTTTTTACTCGGATCTTGGTGGAGCTGATCTTGAATAGTGTGTATCAAGGGGTCGGAGTGCTGGCGAAACTGAGTAAAAGTAAGCAAGCCAGACTCTTTGGCGATCTCTAGCTCCCCGTGGCAAAAACTGCTGCAGATCTCTTTGGCTTTCTTACCATATAGGTGTTCAATTAGACACAGCATGACGTTTGTGTATTCCGGCACATCTGAGGTGGTATAAGTGTTCTCACACTGGACGATTTTTGTGTTTGATACCCTTGGGATATCAGGAAAGTAGTCGCGGAAAATATCTGAATAATACCAGTGAGTGGTCGCCTTCTTTTGATTAAGTAATCCGCTTTTGGCGAGAACAAACGATCCAGAGCAGATTGCGATAATGGTATCGGCAGTTACGGAGACTGAGTTAAGCCAATGGGTGAACTCAGTATGATCTTGGTTTAGCCACTGTGTCGGAATACCGATTGAGCCTAATATTAACACATCGGTTTTGTTGATCTCTTGGTGCTTTCTTGTTGGCGTAAGCGAAATGCCCCCAACGCATTGGGCGGGGTTATCATCGCACGTGACAATATGAATGGTGGGAAGCGGGGCCCCCAATAACTGAGCGCCCAACGTAATGGTTTCAGCAGGGCCAGCAACCGAAGCGGCCGACCCATTGTCGAAAGCTACGATGGTGATCTCAATGTCACTTTTGATCATTAACTGTCCCAATAAATTAAGTAGTTAGATTAAAAATCTACTTATTAATAGTAGTAGGTGAAGCCCGCTTTCACAAAGCTTTGTGAGAACTTATACTGGCTATTGTTCGCCTCTTCAATCATTAGACTATCGAACGACTTTGCGTAGGCAAGGTTTAAGCCGAGCTGAGGAATAACCATGAATTCCACGCCCGCTTCTACGTTCAGGTGGAAGGTGTGTTCCCAGCTGCTGTCGTAGTCGAACAGTGCGCCACTATCAAACTCCTTAGAGTAGTGCGTCATGGTAACGCCAGGACCTGCTTTCGCATACAGGGTTACTGTGCTAGCAAGCGGGAAATGAACCTTTGGTGCTACACCTAAGCTAAAGGTGGTCGCGTTGATTTCGAAGCCGCCTTGATCGAACAGATCGTAGTAGTTCACGCTAGTGTTTGCTTCCAGTGATAGCCATTCATTGATAAAGATGCCAGATACACCTTCTAGGCCCCAGCCAGTGGTATCTAAGAGTGGCTCATTTGGGATTTCAGCCATAGCGTGAGCTACATTGACTTGAGTGTAAACATTGCCTTGTGAAAAAGCACAAGCAGAAGAAAGCGACAAAACAATCGCAGTCGCTAAAGATAACGGTTTCATATAAATCTCGAAATAATAGATGTGTTTGACAAGAGTTGCTTGAAGCTTGTAGGGGTAATTATTATGCCGCTTCAGTGTGGCGAAATGTTATCGATGGGAATAGTTTCATTCAAGACGGTGATAAAGACATGGGGTGGGGGGTATAAAGACGTTTTTGTTATATTTTAATCGGTTATTTCAAATAAAAACGTATTGATACAAAATATGCAAAAGTTGGCATTAACGTATTGCACTTGTTGCTTTATCCATTTTGATTGGATAAACACAACTGAAGATCAAAGGCTCAACTTGTCGATTGGTTTTGTGTTTGATCTCCGCATTCCAACGATTAGGTAAAGTACTCGTAACAATCAACAGCATCCTAGATAAATACTTACACGTGATCATGGTCACATCTTGATCTCCGGTACATAGTTCCGTATATTACGCCCGCCCAAGCGGCACGCCCTACAATGCACAACGCTATCCTGCTTCCACTGGTGTATTGATATTGGTGTTTACACACTTTCATGCAAAACACATCTTCTTTTATTTCTCGATTTTTTAAAGAATCGGGCGCGTTGCTACGTCTGTCGATACCTATCATTATGATGCAGCTTGCCACTCAGTCTATGAGCTTTGTCGACACCACTATGGCTGGCCGAGTCAGTGCTGAGGATCTGGCCGCTATTGCGCTTGGAACCAGTCTGTGGGTACCTGCATCTTTGCTGCTGCGGGGCATCATTATGGCGCTGACGCCGGTTGTCGCTTTCCATCGTGGCGCTCAAGCTTTAGATAAAATTCGCATCGCGTTTATTCAAATGCTTTGGCTGTCTGTGCTAGTCAGTGCTCTTATTAGTGGCTACCTGCTGCAAGGCGAAGCCATTTTGCTTGGTCTTGGTGTGGCACCCGAGATCATTCCAATTGCCAGTGATTATGTGACAGCGCTGGCGGTTGGCGTGCCCGGCATCGCCTTTTTCTATACCCTGAATGGTTTCTGTGAGGGGATGAACAACACCCGCGCCCCTATGTTGATTTCGGTGATTGGCCTGCTGGTTAACATTCCGGTGAACTACATTCTGATTTACGGCAAGTTTGGCATGCCTGCGCTTGGCGCGGTGGGTTGTGGTTGGGCAACCAGTTTCGTTTACTGGCTGATGTCTGCCCTGCTGCTGAGCTACATTAAATCTCATCATCATTACAAAACCATTCTCCACTTCAAAGCGCTAAAACCGATATGGCAGGAAGTCAAACAACTGCTTAAACTGGGTTTGCCGATCGGCCTTAACATTGCCGTATGTGGCAGTATCTTTGCGGTAATTGCGCTTCTGATCGGGCGTATTGGTGCAGAGAACGTGGCAGCGGCTCAAATTGCGCTGAACATATCCAGTATGACTTACATGATCCCGATGAGCCTGTCGTTTGGGATTACGATTCGTGTCGGCTATGCGCTTGGCGAACAAAAAAAAGATATTGCTTCTCATTGCAGTTTAGTGGGGGTCATTACCGCGGGTCTGTTGTCACTTATCTCGGTCGGCTTCTTCCTGCTGTTTCCGGAGTTGATAGTTCGGATGTACACCAGCGATCCGGTGGTATCAACCACCGCCGCAAGTTTGCTGGTACTCACTGCTATATACCAGTTCAGTGACGCTCTGCAAACATCAGCCAACGGTGCGCTGCGTGGATATAAGGATACTAAGACGCCAATGATTCTAGCGGTTTTGGCCTACTGGGGACTTGCGCTGCCACTGGGGATGGTGCTTGGTCTTAGTGATGAAATAGTTCCAGCAATGGGCGAAAAGGGATTCTGGTTTGGGATCATCACCGGACTTACTGTCGCTGCGATCGCGATGTTAATTCGTTTGGTGGTGGTGATCCGAAGGTATAACCAAAGCGCTCAGATCACCAATAGCATGACGTTAGCCGCAGGCTAATGGGCTTGCTCGGGGGCTAGGTTTACACCTTGTCCCCGAAGTTACTCACCATTAACAAATAACTTGAATTAACCAGTGTATGGCTTCACTTCAAAGCGCCATTTCATTGGATACGCTTCCCCTCACTGCTAAATGACGTATGCTTAGGGTTCAGGAAAACTTTTTTGGCAGGAGCGCCATGCAAACGTTACGGTTAACCACTCTGGTGATCACAGGCCTACTCTTTCACCCCATCAACGCTGAGCCGTTGGGTCACTGGCAGTTTGATAGCGATGAGGATGGTATCTCCATCT
>Ga0209379_10000653_pt1 | contig 26164 bp, 20 predicted proteins | sample tdDd001_FD_187124 | JGI IMG/M metagenome (GOLD analysis project Ga0209379, IMG submission 187124) | Marine sediment microbial communities from the Atlantic coast under amendment with organic carbon and nitrate - tdDd00.1 (SPAdes)... | ecosystem: Environmental > Aquatic > Marine > Coastal >...
CTAACGCTAATTTGATCATCCTGAACCTTATGCTTTATTCCTTAATCTTTGAGCATGATTATGATTCAGAGTTATAAGGATACGAAATTCCCTTTTCGACTAATTCATTGCGAAATCAACTATACCCAAGTGACTTCAAGGTGCTGGATTCAGAGCGCTGTCACTGATTCAAGTTCAAGGAAAACAACGAAGCGTAATAGCAAGCTCTTTCCAAGTTGTTTGACGATGAAATTGTTTCAGTGACACGCTCCCAAAGGGCGAGTTGCCTTGGTTCGTATGCTTCGTTAACAACTTTTGATTTAGAACCACTAGATCTTCAAATTGTTGCCTCGCCTTCAAACCAAGTCATTCTCGCTGAACCAAGCATTTTGAGGTTACTTGGGTATATGACTTTCTATCCAAGAGATAAAGGTTTTCACTTTAGGTCGGTGCTCGTGGCCTGAAGGGCAAATTAAGTCGTAACCCAACTGGGTATCCATCATCGGATAAGGGCTGACCAGCTCCCCCTTATCTAGGAAATCTTTCACAAATCGATAGCGCCCCATCGCTACCCCGACGTGATTTCTTGCCGCTAGCATCGCCATATCACGGTGACTTACGCAGTAAAAATGCTGAAAAATATCAATATCCAGCTCCATATAAGTCACCCATCGCTGCCATACATCCGAACCGAGAGCATGAATAAAGTTAATCCGTCGGAGTGACTTCATACCATCTTCCAGAATATTCAGTTCCTTCATGTACTGAGGCGTACAGACCGGAATGTATTTTTCGCCAAATAACCGCTGACGATACACATCAACCATATGATCAGTATCGTAGAAGATCGCCACATCAATCTGATTGGTCACCAAATCGAGTTGGTTTTCTTGGGCGAAAAGGTTGAGGTTAAAACCCGGGAAATGGCGCTGGAAATCCGCAATACGAGGCATCAACCACCCATTTAAGAACCCAGGTGACGCAGCAATGTTAAGTTCACCCACTAAGTCCGTCGACTTAATCTCTTCAATCTCATTAAAAATGGTACTGAGTGACGTAGATAACGTTTTTTGAAATCGGTGCCCTTCTGATGTCAACTCGAGCTTTCGAGTACGTCGGACAAACAGAGAGAAACCCAGTTCCTGTTCGAGCACTTTGATGCGATGGCTCACGGCGCCTTGAGTCAAGTGCAGCTCTTTTGCCGCCTGCGTAAAGCTGAGATGCTTCGCTGCGATGCTAAAGGTATGAAGGTTTCGAAGCAGTAACTGTTGATTTGCCATGATCGACCATGCATTAAAAATATTAATTCATGATAGTAGTGAATTCGTTTGTTTGCGTCGATAATTAAGTTTCAAATAGCCCTTAGAAACTTAATAAAAACGCCACTTTCAAACATAGATCATGTTTTAGGTGGTATTAAAATTATAGGGGCAAATATGAATATACTCGGCTACATGCAAAAAGTCGGTAAGGCATTAATGGTACCCGTAGCAACCCTACCTGCTGCGGCAATCTTGATGGGGATTGGCTACTGGATCGACCCGGTCGGCTGGGGTTCTGAAAGTGTCTTAGCGGCATTCCTCATTAAATCAGGCGGAGCCATCATCGATAACATGGCGGTACTGTTCGCCGTCGGCGTTGCATTTGGATTAAGTAAAGACAAAAACGGCTCAGCAGCACTGTCTGGCTTCATCTGCTTTATGGTACTGACTACGCTACTGGCGCCGGGTGCCGTCACACAGCTAATGGATGTCGCTGCAGATGAAGTGCCAGATGCGTTCAACAAGATCAACAACCAGTTCATCGGTATTTTGGTAGGGATTATCTCCGCTGAAATCTACAACCGTTATTCAGGCGTAGAGCTACCAAAAGCGCTGGCGTTCTTTAGTGGCAAACGCCTAGTACCTATCCTCACCTCTATCGCAGGTATGGCGTTGGCTTTTGTTCTGCTTTACGTATGGCCTATGATTTACGATGCATTAATTATTTTCGGAACCAAACTTGAATCCATGGGCGCGGTAGGTGCGGGGTTGTTTGGCTTCTTTAACCGCTTAATGCTGACCATCGGCATGCACCACGCGCTTTACCCTGTTTTCTGGTTTGATGTGGTTGGCATCAACGACATTCCTAACTTCTTAGGCGGAGCACAATCTATTGCTAACGGCACTGCTGTAGTTGGCCAGACGGGTATGTACCAAGCAGGTTTCTTTCCAATCATGATGTTTGGTCTGCCGGGCGCTGCTCTTGCGATTTATCACTGTGCTGATAAACAAAACAAAACAAAAGTGTTCTCAATCATGTTGGCTGCGGCAATGGCGTCCTTCTTCACTGGTATTACAGAGCCTCTAGAGTTCAGCTTTATGTTCCTAGCGCCAGTGCTGTACCTGATTCATGCGGTACTGACTGGTATCTCAATGTACATTGCAGCAAGCATGCAGTGGATGGCGGGCTTTGGTTTCTCAGCAGGTTTTGTTGACTTCGTACTATCAAGCCAAAACCCACTGGCAACCAAATGGTACATGCTGATCCCACAAGGTTTAGTCTTCTTTGCGATTTACTACAGTGTATTCCGCTTCGCAATCATCAAGTTCAACCTGCGAACACCAGGTCGTGGCGAAGACATGGAAAAAGAAGTGACCGAGAATATTGGCGAACTTGCAAAAGACTACATTGCAGCGATTGGCGGTGCAGACAACATCCTAGAAGTGGACAACTGCATTACTCGTTTACGTCTAACCGTTAAGGATTCATCGCTGGCTGACGAGACAAAACTGAAACAACTCGGCGCAGCAGGCGTGGTTTGTATTGGTAAAGGTGGCCTGCAAGTCATCATCGGCCTAGGCAAAGTAGATAAAGTAGCTGAGCAGATGAAAGTCGCGCTCGCTAACTAAAGAATTGTGGTGACTCACCATCACCACATCCCCCTGAAGTGCAATAACGCTTAGTCACCGTTTTGCACTTCATTTTTTAACCAGTCTTTCACCGCTTTGCGTGAGACTTTAATTCCGCCACCCAATAGGGTTTGAGGCATTGCGTAATACGCTACTGGCCATTTGAATTTTTCTAGCTTAGTTTGCAGATGTTGCTCATATTGAGCTTTATCCAGTAATGAATCTGTCTGAATCACAGCTACTGGTCGGTGTCCAAATTCGACATCTTCTACCGGCACAACAATGCTTTGTGAAATACTCTCGATTTGGTTCAGTACCGCTTCAATTTCTTCACAGTGAACATTCTCACCGCCGGAGATAAATTGGTTATCTGCTCGACCAATGATCTTAAGTTCATCGCCTTGCCACTCTCCAAGATCCTTACTGTCGAACCAACCGTTTATATTCAAGAGTGAAGTCACAGCCCCTTGTTTGAAATAGCCTGCAGCTAGGGTTTGTCCGCCGATATAAATACGTTGTTCCATCAGCTTAATATCGCGGTTTTGTAATAGGTGACCTGCGTTACTGATGCTATCGATTTGCTTTGCAGTTACGGTAGAGGCCGCTTCTGTCATGCCATAGCCTAGCCAAGTTTCAATGCCTTGCTGCGTTGCTCGCAAAGCTAGTTCGTGAGCTACATGACTGCCGCCCAGTAAGACATGCGTGAGAGACAGTTTGACCTCATCATCCAGTAAACGCTTAAGTTGTGTCGCAACTAAAGAAGCATGAGAGGCACCAAGAATGTCATCAGCAAGCTTTCCGCCCCCCACTTTGAGTGTTCCACCAGCAAATAGCCAGCGATAAACAATCGCCAAGCCTGACACGTGGTAAAGCGGCAAGGAAAGAAGCCAGCTATCTTCATGGCTGAATCGAAACTCAGCTAATAAACCTTGTGCAGAAGCCAGGTGCTGACGATGAGTATGCACCACGGCTTTAGGGGTGCCTGTCGAGCCAGAGGTAAACACAATAGACGCTAAAGCATCATGTGCGTAGCCTTCGTTTGAAGTGTCAACGTCACTTTGCGATTCGCTATCCAGAGTCAAAAGCTGGATGATACCTAGTTGCGATAACTGCTGTTCAGAGTAGCCACTGGCAACACCATCAGCAAACCACACAAAACGTTGTTGAGTTGGCTTGTATAGCGTCGTTAACTTGCCTGAGAGTGCCTCAAAAGGCTGCGGCATGGTCAACGCAGTGATTGCGCCTATCTGCTGAGCGGCAAGATAAAACCACAGGGTTTCAACTTGGTTCTTACCGATTAGCGTCACCACGTCTCCGATCATCACACCCTGTTGTTGAAGGTAGCGAGCGTACACGTCGACACGAGCATTCAATTGCTGCCAGTTAACTTGTTCTTTTTTTGTCTCAAGCGCAATAGAAAAAGGGCTCACTTGAGCCCAGTATTTCCATGGTGCAATCGCAATAGTATCTATGCTGAATGCCACACTAACTCCTGCTCAGATAGCGGAAGAACTGGAAGTTCACACTTCGGCCAACCCTGCTCTAGCTGCGCTTTGAACAAACCAATGGTATCCAGACCTGGGATCTCATTAGGTAGTTGCCATTGCGCTAAGCGAGCAAGCTGGTTCAGGCCAAGACTTGATTCAATGCTTGAACTGATCACCGCTTTGATACCCAGCGTCTTAGCCTTCTCAATCAGCTTAATACAAAAATCAACCGAACCAATCAATGTTGGCTTAATGATGATGGTTTTTACGCCCGTAAGGTCTTCTAAGCTGAAGTCTTCACGGCGAACCGCGTCTTGCAGCGTCTCATCCCACGCGATTGCGATACCAGTATTAATAGCAAAAGATAGGCTGTCACCCGGAGAGCGGCATGGCTCTTCCAAGAAGGTAATACGCTGGCGTAGTGATGGTGCAATGTACTTAGCAAACTGCTGGGCTTTTTCTGGCGTCCAAGCACGGTTTGCATCAAGACGAAGCGTCAACTGTGGAATCGACTCAAGGAACAAGTTCACCAGCATGCCATCACGAATAGGTTCGTACAAACCCACTTTTACTTTCGCGACTTTTTCGCCTTCCATTTCGTTCAGTTTTGGGATCAGATCGTCTGGGTCACCGTTACACAGTGGGGCGACTTGGTACTTACCTTGTGCAGGTAAACCGCCTTCAAGCTCCAACTGGGCCATAGACAGACCAAATGCAACCGATGGGTACATGTGGTTGTAATCTAAAGGCAAGTTTGCCACCCAGCGCTCTGCTTGTGCTTGCAGCTGAATGCCCGCTTCTTCAGTGCCTTCTAGACTGAAGCCAACCAAAGGGGCAACTTCACCACGACCAACCTTGTCACCGTCCGTTAATTCAAGGATATAACCTTTACGTTCCGTCAGCTTGTTATCACGCAGTATTACGCCACTGTCCATTGGTAGGCAGTAACGGTAAATCTTCGCTTTACGCATAATTCGAATCCTATGTAATGCCGTATATTCTGAGCTTTTTAACGAGAGAACCCGCCAGTCTCCCAGAGGGCGAGACGCTCAGGACGAAAAACGAAACAGAGGAGCACAATGGCTCCTCTTCTTATACGGATTATGGGTTACGAGGGAACTTGTCGAAGTCTGGGCGACGTTTCTCGTTGAATGCGTTACGGCCTTCTTGGCCTTCATCCGTCATGTAGAACATCATGGTTGCGTTACCCGCAAGTTCTTGCAGACCCGCTTGACCATCACAGTCCGCGTTCAATGCAGCTTTCAAGCAACGCAGTGCCATTGGGCTGTGTTGCAGTACTTCACGACACCAACGAACGGTTTCTTTCTCTAGATCCGTTAGTGGTACTACCGTGTTAACCAAGCCCATGTCTACCGCTTCTTGAGCATTGTAGAAACGACATAGGAACCAGATTTCGCGAGCTTTCTTTTGGCCTACGATGCGAGCCATGTAAGATGCGCCCCAACCGCCATCAAATGAGCCCACTTTAGGGCCTGTTTGACCAAATTGAGCGTTGTCAGCAGCAATCGTTAGATCACACATCATGTGCAGTACGTGACCACCGCCCACAGCCCAACCTGCTACCGATGCGATCACTGGTTTTGGACAAGTACGAATATCGCGTTGGAAATCCAATACGTTTAGGTGATGCGTACCTTGGTCGTCTTTGTAGCCGCCGTAGTCGCCACGGATCTTCTGGTCACCGCCAGAACAGAATGCGTCTTCACCTAGACCGGTCAGAATGATCACGCCAACACCAGAGTCGTAGCGAGCATCTGCCAACGCATCAATCATCTCTTTTACCGTTTGAGGACGGAACGCGTTACGCACTTGAGGACGTGCAATGGTGATTTTCGCGATACCATCTTCAGACTTGTGGTAGTAAATGTCCTCGTATTTGTCGCCGCAATCTTTCCATTGAACCGGAGCGTAAAGTTCTTCTTCAGAAATGCCTACTGTTTTAGCCATGGTGATTCCCATTGTTCTCGTTGCTCTCACTCAAAGTGAGAATGAATTATTTGATTAACTTGCCTCGCAAATCGCTGTGGTTGCTCTTGGTGAACGTTATGTCCAGCACCTTCGATTTGTCGATACGCCAACCCGCTTGTCTCAGCCAGTTGGCAAAATTTATTGTCTTTTTCGCCGCAGATATAATGCAGTGGAACCGCTTGCTGTTGCAGTGCCGGGAGCAAGTAAGATTGCTTCGCTAACGATGTAGCAAGCAGCATGTCTGCAACGGCCGAACCAAGATTAGCACTTCGTTTCGCAATCAATGTTTGTCTTTGCTCATGGTTTAGTGAAGAAAAGACCAACTGTTGGTACCAATCGTTCAAAACACAGGCAAGAGGCTCCGTTTTGAAACGCTTTGCCCAGCGCGAATCGTTATCGAACCGTGCCTGTTTATCTGACTCACTTTGAAGCCCGAAGTTTCCTCCTTCAACAATGCCTCCACAAATATTGAGATCTGGAAAACATTGGTGAGCAAGGCCATGCATAGCAATGCGTCCACCCATTGAGTAACCAATCAGGATAAGCGGTTGTTGCGAAGGAAATAGTAAAGATAGTGCGGAATTGAGTAATTTGCAGCAATCATTCAGATCGCTGCAAAAAATAGATTGGCTGCGCCCGTGCCCGGGTAAGTCAATCGTTACTCGGTCATACTGAGGTAAAGCACTTAAGCACTGTTGCCAATCCTCGCCACTGCCGAGCAAACCATGCAAAAACACCAGAGTCGGCAAAGTGCTCCCTTGGTGTATTTCAGTTGCGGGAAAATGTTCAGAATAGAGCATGCAAATTCTTATTGAAGGCTCTTAAATGATCAGTCGCTTGATTTGGTGGCGTTTGTACTTCCAACACTAACGTACCTTGCCCTGAAGCAAAATGTTCAGAAACCAAAGATTGGTATTCAGCCAGTGTTTCAGGCTTACAGTATTGCAAACCGAATTGCTTCGCAGCATGTTCAAACTGATAACCGTGCGGCATTTGATAGAACTTTTCTCGATGTGATACAGGTACTGGCAGCATATCGAAGATAGCACCACCATCATTATTGGTAATCACAATTACCGTTGGCTGCTGCGTATGCGTGAACAAAGCGAGCGAATTCGTATCATAAAGCGCAGATGTGTCGCCAATGTACATCAGCATTGGATTATTGCGATTACGCTGAACACCGCTAGCCGTTGCAAACAGACCATCGATGCCAGATGCACCGCGGTTAGTGAAGACCTCTGTGTTATCCACCTTGCCAAACATATCAACCAAGCGAACAAACAAACTGTTCCCCATAAACAGGTCGACACCTCGAGCACGTTCAGCCACATCAATGGCTAAAGCGATCTCATTAAGTTCACTCTGATGATCAGAAGTAAATAACGCTTTCGAATTTTGGCTTACTTGCTGAATATCTTCTGACAACTTCGCTGCCCAGCCCGCATGATGAGACTCACCACAAGGCGATTGGGCAACCCAATCGGAAGGCTCTATGACCCAATGAGATTGTGGCAGATGGCTTTGGTTGTCACGTTCCAAGCGTGGCGAAATCAACCAATAAGCAACTTTAGAAGCCGAAGCCTGTTTTTCTACCCACTGATTTAAGCGCTTAGAGATAATGCGGCTACCAAACTGAACAATGAGATCACAACATTCTATTTGTTTCGCAAACTTCGAGTGCTGCAGCCATAAATCATAATATGCCCACTCAGAGCTCACCCCACTTTGTGGGTCAGATAAAACAGGCCACCCCATCTTGTCAGCAAACTGCTTGGCAGCTTGTGCTTGCTCTAAAGGTAAGCTGCCGATAATCACCAAACCTTTCTTGTCAAAGCATGCCGGATGCTCGTCGTTAGCCAGAGAGATAAAACGGCGACAATAAGTATCCGAACTCTCCTGCCAAGATGCTACGGCATCAAGATAGCTTTGATACGTGCCCTTTTCTCCATTGGAGTACAAAGGCTCAGGAAAAGCACAGTTGATATGGACAGCACTGCCTCTCAAGCGCTGAGTAAACATCACTTCATCAACCGACGTTAGTAACCAATTGAGTGGTGTTGTTAGCGAAGGACTCGGCAAGTTCAAACTGTCACAAACGTGCTGCGAAAAAATGCCAAGCTGGTTGATGGCTTGATTAGCGCCACAGCCCACCAGCTCCACCGGGCGATCGGCGGTAAGCACCACCAGTTTTTCACCCGTTAGCTTCGCTTCTGCAATAGCTGGCAGTAAGTTCGCCACCGCTGTACCAGACGTCACGATAACGGCCACAGGATCTTTACTTGCCTTTGCAAGCCCCAACGCCATAAATCCCAATCCACGCTCATCAAAATGGGTGTGAATGGTAAAGTTTGGGTTATCTGCAGCTTCTAGCGTTAATGGTGTTGAACGAGAGCCCGGCGCGATACAAACGTGGTTCACACCAAAGCGGTTCAATTCTGTCAGGATGGTTTCAGACCAGATGCGATTTAAAACAGCTTGATCTGCACTCATGATGCAACCCCAAGCGGTGGGTGGTCTGAAATAAGAGAAAGTAGTGTCGACATTTTTTTATCTAACTCAGCCCATTCGTGTTCTGCAATAGACCCCGGAACAATACCAGCGCCAGCAAACAATTGAACTTGGTCCCCAAGAACTAGCGCACTTCGGATTGCGACACAAAACTCCGCGCGTTCGTGACTGATGTAGCCCATCGAGCCAGCATACCAACCGCGCGCAAATGGTTCATTGTCTAGAATAAATTGCATTGATTCTTTACGAGGCAAACCAGCAACAGCCGCTGTCGGTTGCAGTGCAGAAAGCAATTGCACGCCGTTGATACCAGCCTTGAGCTCTGCATAAATATTACGCTTCAAGTGCTGTACTTTTCTCAGGCGAACCAAGCGAGGCTCTTGCTCCACTTCAACCATTTCCGAATGCGGAGTTAAACGGTCAATGATGTCATCAACCACATATTGGTTTTCATTGAGGTTCTTAGTGTCTTGCGACAACCAGTTTGCGAGCTCCATATCCTGAGTCGCATTGCCACCACGACCAATGGTGCCAGCCAACGCTTCGGTATGAAGTTCATGACCTACACGCGAATACAAACGTTCGGGAGTCGACCCCATAAAACTGTGTTTGCTGTCCAAGCTCAGTAGAAAGTGAAAACTGTGGTGATTATTTAAATAGCTCGCTTTCAGAAGCTGTGCCGCAGAAAGCATGGAGTCTAGATGCACTTTCGAACGACGCGCCAAAACCACCTTCTTAAAGTCATCGTTATCGATGCCAGTCAGCACTTTTTCTACCAATGCATTCCATTGAGGCTCAGTTGGCGCATGATCAATAGAACGGATATGAGCAGAAATCGGCGCAAGCGTAGGCACATCACAAACCAACTTTTGTAAGCCTGCTAATGTACGGGTTTTATCTTCTGAGATGTTTACCGCAAGCGACCATTGATCGTCAAAACGAATCAACTCGATTTGCGGAAGGAAAAAGAAGGACGGCATGCAGCGACGATTCTTCTCGTGCTGACCATCAAATGAGCGACCACCCCATACTCGTTGGCCTTCGCCAAGGATCGTATAGGCAGGGCCGGGCTCAACAAAAGAATGGAGTTGACCTAGGGCAACAACTTCTTCACGAGTATCACGGGACTGCCAGTAAAACTTGGGAAAAAGTGGTTGTGCTTCAAGCCAGTCAATAAACGCGAAACTCGGTTTCTCGCTGAGTGGCTCGACTAAACGTGTTTGATTGCCTTCCGTTTGCTGAACTCGCTCGATAATTCTCTTTACGGCTTGATGGAACTGTGACAAATCAACCTCGAAACATGTGAGGATAGTGGTAACTGACGGCTACTCTAAGTTTAGACCTTACGCAAATCAAGGTCGTATGCGATCTTTTGCAAAATCCTGTGATACCAACCGGACAAAAGATAGCCAGCAAACGGATAATTTACAGATTTTTATTCTATTAAAAATCAAATTATTGTATTTTAATAAAGAAATTAACGATTTTTTAGGAATTAAGCAATGCAAAATATCGGGATGTCGTCAAAACTCGACAATGTCTGCTACGACATTAGGGGTCCTGTACTCAAACATGCTAAGCGCATGGAGGAAGAAGGGCATAAAATCCTAAAGCTAAACATTGGTAACCCCGCCCCTTTTGGTTTTGACGCCCCGGATGAGATTCTGGTAGACGTGATTCGCAATCTACCGACCTCTCAAGGCTACTGTGATTCCAAAGGTATCTACTCTGCGCGTAAAGCCGTGGTACAGCACTATCAACGTAAAGGCATCCGCTCCCTTGACGTTGAAGATGTTTACGTTGGTAACGGTGTGTCAGAACTGATCGTAATGGCGATGCAAGCGCTATTGAACAATGGCGATGAAATGCTCATCCCAGCGCCGGATTACCCGTTATGGACAGCGTCGGTTGCATTGTCTGGCGGTAAACCGGTTCACTACCTATGTGACGAGGGCGCAGACTGGTACCCAGATCTAGAAGACATCAAAAAGAAAATCACACCAAAAACACGTGGCATTGTTCTGATCAACCCGAACAACCCAACAGGTGCGGTTTACAGTCGTGACTTCTTGTTGGAAGTGATTGAGATTGCACGTCAGCACAAGTTGATCATTTTTGCAGATGAAATTTACGACAAAGTGCTTTATGACGGCGCCACACACACTTCCGTTGCCACGCTAACCGAAGATGTATTGGTAATGACCTTTAATGGTCTATCAAAAGCGTACCGTGTTTGTGGTTTCCGTGGTGGCTGGATGTTCTTAACTGGTCCTAAGCACTTAGCACAAGGCTACATCAACGGTCTTGAACTGCTGTCTTCGATGCGTTTGTGTGCCAACGTTCCAATGCAGCATGCGATTCAGACCGCGTTGGGTGGCTACCAAAGCATTAACGAGTTAATCCTACCGGGTGGTCGCCTACTTGAACAACGAAACCGCGCTTACGAGCTGATCAACCAGATCCCCGGTGTTTCCTGTGTGAAGCCAAAAGGTGCAATGTATCTGTTCCCGAAAATCGATACTAAGATGTACAACATTAAGAATGACCAACAGATGGTGTTGGATTTCTTGAAGCAAGAGAAAGTACTGTTGGTGCAAGGTTCTGGCTTTAATTGGCCGAAACCAGACCACTTCCGCATCGTGACCTTACCACACGTGGAAGAGCTCGAAACCGCGATCGGACGCTTTGAGCGATTCTTAACGACATACAGCCAGTAGTAATTACTGCTGAACTCTCATATGCTTAGAGGAGCTCCCAGTGAGCTCCTTTTTCGTATTAAATGCCAAAACCGCTGACCGAATAGTTAGTGCGTTGGCGTTCAGGAGAGAGCAATGATAGAAAGCCATTTTTTCGCCCACCTCGCACGAATGAAACTGATCCAACGTTGGCCCTTGATGCGCTCCGTATCACCAGAGAACGTCTCGGAGCACAGCTTACAGGTTGCTTTTGTCGCCCACGCACTCGCCCTAATCAAAAACAAAAAATTCGGCGGTACTCTTAACCCTGAGCGTATTGCAATTCTCGCCATGTATCATGACTCTAGTGAGGTTTTGACTGGCGATTTGCCGACACCCGTCAAATACTACAATCCGGAAATTGCCAAAGAATATAAAAAGATAGAAGCGGCTGCCGAGCAGAAACTACTGTCGATGTTACCTGAAGAATTCCAAGATGATTTCGCACCCTATCTGCTTTCTCACTCAGCCCATGCAGAAGACGCAAAAATTGTAAAACAAGCCGATTCCATTTGTGCCTACTTAAAGTGTCTTGAAGAGTTGAGTGCAGGCAATCACGAATTTGCCTTAGCAAAGAAGCGCCTCGACATTACTCTACAAGAGCGCAAAACACCTGAAATGGAATACTTCTTACATACCTTTGCCCCAAGCTTTGAATTATCGCTGGATGAAATCAGCTAATTGATGGAGAGAAAAGTGTCGTTTGAATTAGATGCCCTATGGCAAGAACGCCATGATGATGAGCACAAAATCCGCCGTGACGATCATCGTAGCCCCTACCAGCGTGACCGAGCGCGGATCTTACACTCCGCCGCATTCCGCCGCTTGCAGGCGAAAACTCAAGTGCATGGCAACAGCTTAGAAGACTTTCACCGTACTCGCCTGACTCACTCTCTTGAAGCAGCACAATTGGGTACGGGCATTGTCGCTCAACTTAAGAAGAAACAACCTGAGTTTCGAGACCTTCTGCCGTCTGACAGCTTGATCGACTCTCTCTGTTTAGCGCACGATATTGGTCACCCACCCTATGGTCATGGTGGTGAAGTGGCGCTGAACTATATGATGCGTGAGCACGGTGGATTTGAAGGCAACGCCCAAACCTTTCGCATTGTTACCAAGCTAGAACCCTATACTGAGCACTTCGGCATGAACCTGTCGCGAAGAGCATTACTTGGGCTAATTAAATACCCCGCTCTACTCAGCCACACGCGTGCAGTTTGCTTACCTGAACCTGTTGAGCATCAGCGTAAACTCAAAGCCAAAGACTGGAGCCCAGCAAAAGGCATTTACGACTGTGATAAAGATTTGTTTGATTGGGTCATTGCACCATTAACCGACAACGACAAAGCGCTGTTAAGCCAAATGCGCTGTCGTCCAGAGTCAGACCTAGAACACTGTAAAACCCGCTTTAAATCACTCGACTGCTCGATCATGGAACTTGCCGACGATATCGCTTATGGCGTGCATGACTTGGAAGATGCCATCGTGCTTGGCATGGTAACTCGTCAACAATGGCAAGAAGGTGCAGCAAGTCAATTGGCAGATTGTGGCGACCCATGGTTTGAAGCACACATAGGTTCTATCGGACAAATGCTGTTTAGTGGTAAACACCATGAACGTAAAGACGCGATTGGCGGTATGGTAAATGCGCTATTAACCAGCATTTCCATCAAGGTCGTTGATGTACCATTTAATAACTCGCTACTCGCATGGAATGCTTGTTTAGAGCCACATATGGCTAAAGCACTCGATGTACTTAAAAGCTTTGTTAGCCAGTACGTAATCCAAGTACATCAGGTACAAATTGTTGAGTATAAAGGCCAGCAAATCATCATGGATTTATTTGAAGCTCTGAGCGCTGATCCGGAGCGTTTATTGCCAAAACACACTCAAGAGCTTTGGCGAACAGCAAGTAATGAGAGTGCCAAGATGCGCGTGATTGCCGACTACATCTCGGCCATGACGGATGGCCATGCGCAAAAGCTGCATCGTCAATTGTTCTCTTCAATCGTTTTGTAACGCAAGGAAGAGCTACTCGCCTTTCAAATAGTTCTTTTCAAATACGCCTGGAGGCATCTGGGCGATTTGAAATTCAATCATCTTCTCAAACGCCGTAAGCAATGGCTCAAAATCTTTGTCTGGTTCTACCAAGCTCAGCGCATGGTATCCCGCTTCAACCGTCGATAAGCTGTTTTCAGATGGCGCTTTGCGAATCGTATAATGACCTTGCAGATTCTCTGGCAACTTCACCGTTGGTATAGCATGCAAGTTAGTCGATAGCTGCCACATCTTGTAGGCTTTCTTCCAGGTACCATCAAGCAAAATCAAACGTATTTTCTTAACGGAAGCACTTTCATCCGCAGATAGCATAGAAAGACACAACGACTGCTCAGACGGGTAAAGAATAAAGTGTTGGTAAGCATCATCTTCTAGTAAAGCATTTAAGGCATCATTATCAGAAAAGTCTTCTCCGATCAGACAAGTACAATGATTTAAGCTCAAATTGAGAATTCTTGCCGTACCAAGGGGACGATGTTCTTCACTCATATGCTGAAGGATGATAAGTTCAACCTCGTTTGCTAGCGGTACAATCCATTGGCAAATACAAGCTTTGCGCGATTTTCCACACTGAGAACAATAACGAGACATAGAGTGAACCTTTATACATTGCTGAGCATCATCAGCGTTATCTGTTTAATACTACAATTCGAACCAATGGCAAGCCTAACCGAGTGGCACGCTTACAATATACGCCACGGCGAATGGTGGCGAATCGTAACAGGAAATCTCACGCATACCAACTTTGCTCACTTAGGTATGAATCTGGCTGGTTTATGGGTGATCGGATTTATCTTCCGCCCTACCGTGCGTAATTTCACCATCGTATTTCTCGTTTTGTGTACCTTCGTTGGTGCAATGAACTTGTTCACCAATATGTCAGTTTACGTCGGGCTGTCTGGTGTGCTGCACGGCTTATTCGGTTTCTGGGCTCTGGCTGAGGTTTTCGACGGCAGGAGAAGCAGTTTAGTGCTCGTAGGTGGTTTGATTGCTAAAGTCGCTTGGGAGCAGTTCTACGGCCCTTCATCGAGTACAGCAGCCATGATTGGTGCTCGTGTAGCGGTGGATGCCCACTTGTTCGGTGCCATCGGCGGTTTGAGTATGGCATTGATTGAAAAAGGCCTGCACCGACGAGTATTTGGTTAGGCAATCTTCTGTCAGCCAAAAACAAAAAATCCCGAGTCAATAAAAGTAGGCGACTCGGGATAGCAGGAACATTATTTTCTACGTTTATAACAAGATACGCTGAAGATTCTTTTCAACCGTAGCTGACCCTATACCTTTGACATTCGACAAATCAGCCGCAGTTTTAAATGGGCCGTTCTCTTGGCGATACTCAACGATATCATTCGCTTTCTTTAACCCGATACCTTTCAGCAGCGTCGCTAACTCCTCTGCCGAAGCTGTATTTACATTAACCGTAATTTCAATACCTTCATGTTTACTGTTGCTCTCAGCTGCGACTCCATAGCTAAGTGGCGCAAGCACGCATAACAGCACTGATAGAATCCACTTCATTTTCATTGCCTTCTCCTCTTTCATCTTTGGCTTAAAAGCAATCTATGGGATATAGAAAGATCAAAAAAGTGAAGAGCGACAAAAATAAAACGGGCCGCTATTGCGACCCGTTTTTTTTAACATGCGAATTACACTCGTTTTGTTTAGTTGCTCACAACGAAGTATTCGATATCCGTGTTAGCACGAAGAACAGAAACGACAGAAGCAAGGTCTTGTTGCGCTGAACTACGCAGCATTTGCATTGCAACTTGCTGTTCTAGTTCACCATCAAGCTCTGCAGTTACCGCATCTAACTCAATGATAACGATGTTACCAGCAAAGTCCTTCGATTGACCGAACACAGGTTTACCTTCAGTAGGTTTTGCCATCGCAAATACTGTGCTCGCTAACGGAGAACGGCGATCAATTGATTCCTGCTCACCAAACGCTAGTTTGTTTTCTGCTAGGATTGCGTCATCGCCAGCTTGTAGAGATTCAACAACTTTATCACCTAGAGTCAGTGCTTGTTGCTCACCTTTAACACGTGAAAGTTCAGTAACAACTTGCTCTTTTACTTGCTCTAGAGGAAGAACCGTTTCATCACGAGCATCTTCAACTCGAACAACAATGATGTGCTCAGGCGCTACTTCGATTGCTTCAGAGTTCAGGCCATCTTCTTTCACTTCAGGGCTAAGAATCGCTTGCATTACTGCTGGGTTCTTAAGAACTTCTGGCGCATCAACTTGAGAGATGAAGTCTGTTGTCTTCACTGTTTGACCAACAGCTTGAGAAGCATCATCTAGCGAGTCTGGGTATTCAAATGCCACTTTTTCAAGTTCGCTTTGCAACTCGTAGAACTGATCCACTGCTTTTTGATCAACCATTTCTTTCTTGATCTCAGCTGCGACTTCAGTAAATGGTTTAGCAACCGAATCTTTTAGCTCTTCAAGCTTGATGATGTGGTAGCCAAAATCAGATTTCACTAAACCAGTTGTGTCGCCAACATTCTTAAGTGCAAATGCAGCTTCTTCAAATGCTGGGTCCATAACATCACGTTCAATCCAACCTAGGTCGCCGCCGTTTTCAGCACTACCAAAGTCGTCAGACTTTTCTTCTGCTAGCTTAGCGAAGTCTGCTCCACCATTTAGCTCATCAAGAATTGCTTGCGCTTTCGCTTCATCATCACCTTCAACAAGGATGTGCGCTACGCGACGTTGCTCTTCTGAAGAGTACTTATCTAGGTGCTCGTAGTAGTATTGCTTAACGTCTGCGTCAGAAACTTGGATTTGCTTTTTCAGCTCTTCTGCAGATAGCTCGATGTAAGCAACTTTAACTTGCTCTGGGCGAGTAAAGTTATCTGGGTTTGCTTTGTAGTAATCTTGGATTTCTTCATCTGTTAGTTCTACATGCTTAGCGAAGTCATCAAGATTAATTGTGATTGTGCGAATATCACGTGTTTGCGTAAATAGCTTGCCTTCAGCTTGTACTTCACCCGGTAGCGTAAACTCACTCAGCTGAAGTGCGTTTAGAAGCTGTTCACGTACAAGTTGGCTACGCATGTACTCAGCAAATGAATCTGGAGAGTAACCTGCGCGGCGTAATGATGCTTGGTAAACATCTTGGTCAAACTTACCATTTGATTGGAACTGAGGTAGTTCAAGAATCATGGTACGGATTTGGGCATCGCTAATACGAAGACCTAGTGATTCTGCTTGCTGATCCAGTAAAACGTCATTGATCATACGATCTAAAACAGATTTGCGGAAAGACTCAACATAAGCAGGGTCAGCTAGCATTTGAGCGAAAGAATCACCAAATTGAGCTTGCATACGGTTACGCTCGTTTTGGTAAGCCATTTCAAACTCGCCACGGCTGATTTCAGTGTTGCCTACTTTAGCTGCCGCGTTGTTGCCACCACTTGTTAGATAGCTCCCTACCCCTGCGAATACGAAAGACAGGATGATCAATCCAAGGATAATTTTGATCGCGATGCTGTTCACGCCTTCGCGTAATCGATCCATCATAATTTAACTGCTCTCCACAATTGAAGCTAAACGCTTCCAATAGAAAAATGTAATGACGCGATAATATCAGAAAAAGAAATGCGCATCAGTAGGATGCGCATAATTTCAAAAAGTTCGGCAGAGACTTTGTAAATTTTTGTTCAAAATGAGCATTTCGAACAAAAAACACGCAAAACGCGAAGGCTCAGAAACCGAGATAAGATCGCCAGTATTAGTTACAAGCGTCTTTTAGAGCTTTACCAGCTTTGAATGAAGGAACTTTCGCTTCTGCGATTTGGATCTCTTCACCAGTCTTAGGGTTACGGCCAGTGCGAGCTGCACGAGTGCGAACGCTAAAAGTACCGAAGCCAACTAAAGCAACTTGGTCACCTGATTGCAGTGTGCCACCAACAGCTTCGATGAATGCATCTAGAGCACGGCCAGCTGACGCTTTAGAGATGTCTGCATTTTCTGCGATTTTTTCTACTAATTGAGTTTTATTCACTGTGATTTCCCCTTTGTGTCATCTGTGATTATTTTTGTGATGACTTTTCGTTCCATATAAAAATAAAGTAGCTTCAGGCCTTATTCCTAAAGGGCTGACAGCTGTCGAACTTAACTTAGTGCCAAAAAAAAACGCTGACAAGCCTTTTTGGGCCTATCAGCGTAAAGTTTTACTTATTTTTGCTGCACATCACTATTTTTTAGCTTCAAACTCAACCCCTGTAGGGTCTCGCTCTAGTGCAACTTTCAGAACTTCGTCGATCCACTGTACTGGGATAACCTGCAGATCTGCGATAACATTTTCTGGAATCTCTTCCAAATCACGCTCATTGTCTTTCGGAATCAGTACCGTTTTGATGCCACCACGGTGTGCCGCAAGTAACTTCTCTTTTAGGCCGCCGATAGGTAGAACTTCACCACGTAGTGTGATTTCACCTGTCATACCCACTTCTGCTTTTACTGGGTTACCCGTCAAGCTAGAAACTAGTGCAGTACACATTGCGATACCCGCACTTGGGCCATCTTTTGGTGTCGCACCTTCTGGTACGTGCACGTGGATGTCACGTTTTTCGTAGAAGTCTGAGTTAATACCCAGCTTTTCAGCACGTGAACGTACAACCGTCATTGCCGCTTGGATCGATTCTTTCATTACGTCGCCAAGAGAGCCGGTTTGAGTCAACTTACCTTTACCAGGCATTGCTTCCGTTTCGATAGTCAGTAGATCGCCGCCAACTTGTGTCCAAGCTAGGCCAGTTACTTGACCGATACGGTTGCTGTCATCCGCCTTACCAAAATCATGACGTTGAACACCTAGGTATTCTTTTAGGTTGTCCATTGTAACCGTCACAGACTTCAAGCTTGTATCAAGCAGGATGTTCTTCACTGCTTTACGGCAGATCTTAGAAATCTCGCGCTCTAAGCTACGTACACCCGCTTCACGCGTGTAGTAACGAATAATGCCGATGATTGCTGAATCTTCGATAGTAATTTCGTTTGGCTTCAAACCGTTACGCTTCACTTGTTTATCAACAAGGTGACGTTTGGCAATGTTTAGCTTCTCGTCTTCTGTGTAACCAGACAGGCGAATCACTTCCATACGGTCTAGTAGTGGGCCCGGAATATCCATCGAGTTCGATGTTGCCACGAACATTACGTCAGACAGATCGTAATCCACTTCTAGGTAGTGATCGTTAAACGCATTGTTTTGTTCTGGGTCTAAAACTTCTAGCAGTGCCGACGACGGGTCACCACGCATATCTGAAGACATCTTGTCGATTTCATCCAGAAGGAATAGTGGATTTTTCACACCGACTTTCGACATCTTCTGAATGAGCTTACCTGGCAATGAACCGATGTAAGTACGACGGTGACCGCGGATCTCTGCTTCGTCACGCACGCCACCCAGTGCCATACGTGTGTACTTACGGCCTGTAGCTGCAGCGATTGAGCGACCCAACGATGTTTTACCAACACCAGGAGGACCAACAAGACAAAGGATTGGACCTTTCAGCTTGTTGATGCGGTTTTGTACCGCTAAGTACTCCAGAATACGTTCTTTCACACGCTCTAGACCGTAGTGGTCTTCGTTTAGAATCTCTTCTGCTTTCGCTAGGTTCTTCTTCACTTTAGAACGCTTGTTCCAAGGCACGCTTACCATCCAGTCGATGTAGCTACGTACCACTGTCGCTTCTGCAGACATTGGAGACATCATCTTAAGCTTTTGCAGCTCTTGCTCTGTCTTCTCACGTGCGTCCTGAGGCATTTTCGATTCTTCAATCTTTTGCTTCAGTGTTTCAAACTCATCAGGCGCATCTTCCATCTCGCCAAGTTCTTTCTGAATCGCTTTCATTTGCTCATTCAGGTAGTACTCACGCTGAGATTTCTCCATCTGTTTCTTAACACGGCCACGGATTCGCTTTTCGACCTGAAGCAGATCGATTTCAGATTCCATTTGCCCCATCAAGAACTCTAGACGTTCTGTAATGTCAACAATTTCAAGAACTTGTTGTTTATCTACCAGCTTAAGTGGCATATGCGCAGCGATAGTGTCGGCTAAACGCGCCGCTTCATCAATGCCACTCAGTGAAGTAAGAACTTCTGGCGGAATCTTCTTGTTCAGTTTGATGAAGCCTTCAAACTGGTTGATCGCACTACGAACAATGACTTCTTGTTCACGCTCATCCAATTCAGGAGTCACAATAAACTCAGCTTCAGCCAAGAAGAAGTCGCTTTCTTTAAAATGGTTGATTTTGGCACGCTGTTGGCCTTCAACTAGCACTTTTACTGTGCCATCAGGCAATTTTAGAAGTTGAAGAATCGTCGCAACTGTACCGACCTCAAAAAGGTCATCAACGGATGGCTCATCAGTGTCAGCTTGCTTTTGCGCCACAAGCAGCACTTGTTTGTTCGTTTCCATCGCTGTTTCTAGACAGCTAATTGATTTCTCACGACCAACAAACAAAGGGATAACCATGTGTGGGTAGACCACTACGTCACGTAGAGGTAATACCGGGATCTCGATACGCTCGGAACGTTCCAAGTTCATATAATTCTCTCTTCCGCTTTCACGTTTAACGTATTACTTAAGGCAGTATATGGGGGCTAATTGTTTGGATTCAATAAGAGAAATAAAAAAAGGAGGTAATTACTTACCTCCTTTTTATTCATGGCTGAATTTATTCTGCTCCAGCAGCCTGATTGTCGGCGTTGCTGTAAATAAGCAGTGGTTCTGATTCACCGTTAATGACTGATTCATCAATCACGACTTTACTTACGTCCGTCGCTGATGGCAGTTCGTACATGGTTTCTAGCAGAACGCCTTCTAGAATTGAACGCAGACCGCGAGCACCAGTCTTACGCTCCATTGCTTTCTTAGCGATAGCACGTAGCGCATCTTCACGGAACTCAAGTTCAGCGTCTTCTAGCTCAAACAATGCTGCGTATTGCTTAGTTAAAGCGTTCTTCGGTTCACAAAGGATCTGAATTAACGCTTCTTCATCAAGCTCTGTCAGTGTTGTTGTTACCGGCAGACGACCAATGAACTCAGGAATCAGGCCGTATTTCACTAGATCTTCAGGCTCTACCTGCATAAATAGTTCACCGACCGTTTTGGTTTCGTTTTTAGAACGCACTTCTGCGCCAAAACCAATACCTGTGCCTGTCGCTACACGCTGTTCAATCACTTTATCTAAGCCAGCAAATGCACCACCACAGATGAACAGGATCTTAGACGTGTCCACTTGTAGGAATTCTTGCTGCGGATGCTTACGGCCACCTTGTGGTGGAACCGATGCAACCGTACCTTCGATAAGTTTTAGTAGCGCCTGCTGAACACCTTCACCAGATACGTCACGCGTAATTGATGGGTTTTCAGCTTTACGAGAAATCTTGTCAATTTCGTCAATGTATACAATGCCGCGTTCAGCCTTAGCTACATCGTAATCACATTTTTGCAGAAGCTTCTGGATGATGTTTTCAACGTCTTCACCTACATAACCAGCTTCGGTTAATGTGGTTGCGTCAGCCATTGTAAATGGCACATCCAAGAATCGAGCTAGCGTCTCAGCAAGCAGTGTTTTACCACTACCCGTTGGGCCAATTAGAAGGATGTTACTCTTACCAAGTTCCACACCTTCGCTCGTTGTATCACCATTGCGTAAACGCTTGTAGTGGTTATATACCGCAACTGCGAGCACTTTTTTCGCGTAATCTTGTCCGATCACATAGTCATCAAGATGTTCACGGATCTGTTTTGGCGTTGGTAACGCTTCAGATTCTTTCTTAGGGAGAACATCTTTAATTTCTTCGCGAATGATATCGTTACATAAGTCGACGCACTCGTCGCAAATGTAAACTGACGGACCTGCGATTAGCTTGCGAACTTCGTGCTGACTTTTGCCACAGAAAGAGCAGTACAGCAATTTGCCGCTACCACTTTCTTTGCTTTTATCTGTCATTCGCTAACCTCTTAGCCTTTACTCTTTATGAATGAGTGTATATCAAATTTAGCCAAAATGCGCTGGCTAAATTACTCGCCGCGGTGGCTCAACACTGCATCCACAATACCGTATTCTACTGCCTGATCTGCCGACATGAAGTTGTCACGATCGGTATCGCGTTCAATCACTTCAAGAGGCTGGCCAGTATGTTCTGCTAATAGGTTGTTTAGCTTCTGCTTGATGGTCAGGATTTCCTGAGCATGAATTTGAATATCAGAAGCCTGACCTTGGAAGCCACCTAATGGTTGGTGGATCATCACTCGTGAATTAGGCAGAACGTAACGCTTACCTGGCGCACCACCTGCAAGCAGGAACGCACCCATAGAGCAAGCTTGACCCATACATACAGTACTTACATTTGGTTTGATGAACTGCATAGTGTCGTAGATAGACATACCTGCAGTTACGCTGCCGCCTGGAGAGTTGATGTATAGGAAAATGTCTTTATCTGGATTTTCAGATTCTAGGAAAAGTAGTTGAGCCACGACAAGGTTTGCCATGTGGTCTTCCACTTGACCTGTTAGAAAAATCACACGCTCTTTCAATAGGCGTGAGTAGATGTCGTAAGAACGTTCGCCGCGGGAAGTTTGTTCAACCACCATTGGCACTAGCGCGTCAATAATTGGCGACATTGCATTTTTTTCTTGGTAGCTCATATTCTTATGTCCCTAAAATAAATGGCCCGGATGATGAGTATCACACGGACCATTGTTAGCAGAATAGTCGACGTTAAGTCAACCTTCTACGCAAGATATTGCTTATTAAGCAGCAGGTTGTTGGTTAAGTAGCTCGTTGAAGCTTACTTCTTTCTCAGTAACCTGTGCTTTAGCGATGATCGCGTCGATAGCTTGCTCTTCTAGAGCAACGTTACGCATGTTGTTCATCATTTGCTCGTTTTGCTCGTAGTAAGCAACAACTTCTGATGGATCTTCGTATGCTGTAGCCATTTCTTCGATTAGCGCTTTAACTTTCTCGTCGTCAGCTTTTAGTTCTTCAGACTTGATCACTTCACCTAGTAGAAGACCTACAACTACGCGACGTTTAGCTTGCTCTTCGAACAGTTCACGTGGAAGCTGTGCAGCTGCTTCTGGGTTACCACCGAAGCGTTGTGCAGCTTGTTGACGTAGAACGTGGATTTCTTGTTCGATAAGTGCCGCTGGTACGTCGATGTCGTTTTGTGCAACTAGACCGTCGATAGCTTGCTCTTTGATGCGAGTCTTAATAGCTTGCTTAAGCTCACGCTCCATGTTCTTACGAACTTCAGCTTTAAGTGCTTCAACGCCACCTTCAGCAACACCAAACTTAGAAACGAACTCGTCGTTTAGTTCTGGTAGTTCACGAGCTTCAACTTTGTTCACTTTGATAGCGAACTTAGCTGCTTTACCTTTTAGGTTTTCAGCGTGGTAATCTTCTGGGAAGTTTACGTCGATTTCGAATTCCATACCTTTAGTTTTACCTTCGATACCGTCTTCGAAACCTGGGATCATGCGACCTGCGCCCATTTCTAGTGGGAAGTTTTCAGCTTTACCGCCTTCAAACTCTTCACCGTCGATAGAACCAACGAAGTCGATGCTTACACGCTTACCAGCTTCTGCAGCTTCTTCAACTTCAGCCCAAGTAGCTTGTTGCTTACGTAGAGTTTCGATCATCTCTTCTACGTCTGCATCGTTAACTTCAGTTGTTGGTTTTTCAACTGTGATGCTTTCTAGGCCTTTTAGCTCAACTTCTGGGTAAACTTCGAAAGTTGCAGTGAATACTAGGTCTGCGCCTTCGTTGTTTTCAACTGGAGCGAACGTTGGTGCGCCAGCTGGGTTGATTTTCTCTTTTACGATCGCTTCGATGAAGTGACGTTGCATAACTTCACCAAGAACGTCTTGACGTACTGCTTTGCCGTACATCTTAGCAACCATTTTTAGAGGCACTTTACCCTTACGGAAACCATCGAAACGACGGTTTTTAGCGATGTTGCGTAGTTCAGCTGTAACAGCGTCTTCGATGTTTGCAGCTGGAACAGTAATGTTAAGACGGCGCTCTAGGCCTTCTAGCGTTTCAACAGTAACTTGCATTATATATAAACCTCTAAAGTGGCTCGGTGTTTCCGAGCGTATGAGCGAACTCTCTGGAGTTAACGCTTCATCCTTGTGTAGTGCTCTATCCGAACACTTAATTTAAAATCGAGTATCGACACTGAATTTCAGTGCCGGACTAATCAGTGATATCTTCAACAAACCTGCTAAAGGTATCTCCTATTAGCCTCAGGACAGAATTTTAGACGCGACATTCTAGCGATCTGTTGTAACCCTGTCGAGCCAATCGCCACTATCTGCGCATTGTCTGTGCTAAATTCTCAAAAGCCGACCTCATTTTCACTCAATCGGGCTCCAATCTAACGCCTATTACGCGCTAGCCATATCTAGAATGGGGACAATAGCGACTTTTTCAAGAGAATCGACTGGTTTTTTTATCGAAAAGCCTAAAAAGAGATCTTGCTCTTGTTTTACTCCACAGAGTTGGAAACTATTTCGCCATTCGTTCAAACAAACCATTAACATTTCTTTACATGGACTTATGAAGAATTGGGAGCATGAAAGGATGTCACAGCGTCGCCGTATTTTGCTGTTTTTTTTCACCTCATATTTCTTCTGCGCACTACTTGGCGGCAGGTGGATTTGGCAGCACAGTTATCAAGACCTACTCGACGAACACCAATCACAACTTGAACGCTTTTCTAGTCATATTCAGAACAAGCTCGATAAATACGCGCATATCCCTCATTTGTTAGCAAAAGACGCCCCCCTGATTGACGCACTGCTCACCCCAAACAATAGCGCTCAGCTTGAAATCACTAATCGATACCTTGAATCCGTAAATGAGGTTATCGAAGCTGCTGATACCTATTTAATTGACCAGTATGGCACCACCATTGCCGCGAGTAACTGGCGCAAACCGCGATCATTCGTCGGCCGAAATTTTGCCTTTCGTCCTTATTTCAAACAAGCCATCGTCGGCAGTAATAGTCAGTATTATGCACTTGGTTCAACCTCGGGTAAGCGGGGTTATTACTACTCCTACCCCATTGTCTATGCAGGCGGTGCTATTGGTGTAGTGGTGGTAAAAATGGATCTCAGTAAAATAGAAGACATCTGGCAACAAGCGGCAAGCGTATTTGTTGCAAGTGATCCTGCCGGGATTATTTTTATGAGTAGCCGCGCTGATTGGTTATTTAAAAGCCTAAAACCGCTCAGTGAATCACAGAAAGCACAGGTTTGGGCAAGCAAACAGTATTTAGATACCGAAATCATCAGCCTTGATTTAGTCGGTAACTTAGAAGAGCAACATACTGAAGCAAAACAGGGTTATCCGTACAATAAAGGAACCCTGGTCATTTCCTCTATGCCATTGCCTCAGTTGGGGCTAACAATCCGAGTGATTTCTCCGCGTCATGCTGTGTTATGGACAACAATGAGCTATCTGCTCGTGCTCACGCTGTCCTTTACGATCTTGTTCCTCGTCGGACAGCTTATCTACCACCGCCAACAACGCCACATCCAACTAGAACGAGTGCAGCAAGAGGCCAATCAAAAGCTGGAGTTTCAAGTCATGGCACGAACAGCCGAACTTCAAGCCGAAATAGCCCAGCGAGCAGAAACAGAACAAGTATTACGCCTCACACAAGATGAGCTAATACAGGCCGCTAAACTGGCAGTATTAGGGCAAATGTCAGCAAGCATTAGCCATGAACTAAACAACCCTCTCGCGGCAATTCGTAGCTTTGCTGAGAACGGTAAACTCTTTCTACAAAAAGAAAAATTTGATCGTGTGGAAGACAACCTGGCACGCATTTCTGCACTCACCGACAGAATGGCCAACATTAGTCAACAATTACGCTCCTTCGCGAAGAAAACCAGTGGTAATGAACTGATTCGTGTTCACCTTTTACCTGTTGTGGCCTCAGTCAAAGAGTTAATGAAACCAGCATTCAAATCGGCTCGCGTAACGTTAGAAACAAATTTGATAGAACAAGATGTTGAAGTGCAGATTAATCCCATTCAGCTCGAACAAGTGCTGGTTAACTTACTGACTAACGCGTTAGAGGCCCTTAAAGAAAAAGAAGACAAACAGGTTGTGCTATCCGTTGAGCAAGACGAAGAGTCCCGGTTCGTATGGATTCATGTTGACGATAATGGCGCCGGACTCGGTGAGTTCACACTTTCAGAACTGTGTGAACCATTCTTAACCACCAAACAAAATGGCTTAGGTTTGGGGCTTTCTATCTCACAGCAAATTTTAGCCAGCATGAACGGCAAGTTAAGTGCCCAGAATCGAGAACAAGGTGGTGCTCGATTCTCTCTTTGCCTACCAATGACATCAACCAGTGCCAAACCTTCAGAAGGATGAGACCATGTGCCAGGTGTTTTTTATTGATGATGAAGCAGACCTCAGACTTGCAATCGAGCAAACTTTTGAACTAGCCGAAATCGATGCTTGCTTCTTTCCTGACGCTGAATCGGC
>Ga0209379_10000654_pt1 | contig 26164 bp, 24 predicted proteins | sample tdDd001_FD_187124 | JGI IMG/M metagenome (GOLD analysis project Ga0209379, IMG submission 187124) | Marine sediment microbial communities from the Atlantic coast under amendment with organic carbon and nitrate - tdDd00.1 (SPAdes)... | ecosystem: Environmental > Aquatic > Marine > Coastal >...
TTTCCTGGTCTGAAAACACCATGAACTGTGGTATTGTATTTGGTTGGTCTATTAATAAGGTTTAGATCAAGACCATAATCCAAACAAAATCTGTCAAGAACAATATAGAATCTCCGAATTGTATTAAAATCAAGTGAACCGTGATCACCAACGGCACCATCAAAAAATATAACCGTGAATACCTTTTGTTTCCCTACTGTAATAAGAAATATAAGAGGCACAAAAGCACAGCCTATGGCTACTTCTGCAAGAGCAATATCCGGTGCTTTAAGTATGAAATAAGCCGCAGCTGCTGAGAATGAAAATACCGAAAAGTACATGATCAAATACAAATTGTTTTTAGTCATGACAACTGCCACTGCCAATATGAGTATGATGATAAATATCATGGTTTCAAGCATCTGATCCCCCCTTGCTTCTTGGGAGTTTACCGAGAATCACCCTATCGGGTTTAATGCCATTTCGCATAGCTGAATTTGCAATTATTTGATTGGTTACAGGGTTTGTAAGTAAGTAAAAGACCAGCACCACGCCAAGTTTGAGTGTCATAACGTTCCATCCAGTTTTAATCATAAGAGCTGTAAAAAGTGTGATCACAGTGACTGAGTCAATTTTTGCGCTTGATAACAACCGGGTGTATATTCCCTTCAGTCTAAACAACCCGAATATACCAAAAATCATAAAGAACCATGCGAGGATCAGAAATACATTAGAAATCATTTAAGTCGCCCTCCTCTGAGTAAAAATCGGGATAAAAGGGTGAGTGAAATAAATCCCACAATGCTGTAGGTTATGGTTATATCAAGAACCGCACTGGAATTTATCATGACAGCATAGACTGTGATAAGAAGTACAATTTTAATTACAATTAAGTTTAAACCAATCAGGCGTTCCCAAATCGATTCCCCTTTAAGCATGTAATATATAAGTGTTAATATGGACACCAGTAAAAAGAACACAGTAATTTCATACATTATAGAGGATCACCTCCTAAAAATGGTTTTTGAAACTTATGGAGTATAACATGGCAGATATCATCCACATCGTCATTGGTTTCTGCAAAACCCAGAATGGTTAAGGTTTGATTATGAACTTGCAGTGTCATAGTCCCTGGCGTAAGTGTGATGGCATTGGCAATAAGTGCAATTGCAAATTCATCTTCAATATTTAGTTCAAGCTCGAAAATAATTGATCGGTCTTCTCCTGCCATAACACGGAGAATGTGCTGATAAGCGGCAAGAAAAATTTCTATAAGAACAATCACAAGAAACCATAGTAAATGGAAATGATGACGGATAAGAACTTGCTGAGATTCGTATTTTCTAAAACTATACTCTGTAACGATCAAAACAACTAAGACTGAAATCAGCCCCGTAATGAGCGTGCGCCTGTTCAACTCCCCACAGATGACGATCCAGAATCCCAACAGCAATATGAACTTAAAAAATCGACTCATCCATTCTCGCCTCATAATCTGCCTCCAATAAAAAACGTTATTTTTTTATTATTACCCGAAAATGGAACAACTATCACAAGTTAGGTGATTTACATAAAAAAATAAGATATGTACATTTGCATAACGAATGTACATATCTTGTGCTCACTTAAATTTCTATTCTATTTTCTGTAATTGGTCATTCACAAAGGTCTTATGAATATGATCCGCGCCACTTAAAAATAACATGGGCCCATAATACATTTCAAACTCCATCACGTCTCCGACAGAATAATTCGAAGCCTCTGGAACAGTCACAATTAAGTGATCTGAACTGCTTCCAATAAGCTTAATTTCTTCATTTCTTGGAATAAGCTGCTCCATAAAAGCAAAATCCTGTCGACCAAGAGCTAGAATGGCACGTGTTTCCCATCCACGATCTTCATACTCAGGTGTATTTCCAAATGCATCAATAAATATTTCTCCAATAGGGTGACTGGGCTTACGTTTAAGCTCCACGATCTGTGCTTCAATTAACACCGTGTCTTTATGTGTCCCTGGTAGCTCTACATTCCAAATGTCAGGTAAATCTCTTGCCAGTAGTATGCCCTCCCCAATTCTTAAATGGTTCACGCCTTTTGGAAGGATCCCTTCATATACCATTGGCAGTGTAGATGTTGCCCCACCAGAAATAATCTCAAGCGATCTACCAATATAATTTTCAATAATACCAGCAAGTTCAACCAGATCATTCAAATTATTTATGGTTGGTTTTACAGCGCCATAACATCCTAAATTGGTACCAACGCCTGCAAGAATTACACCTGACATATTCTCAATTTCAATGGCCGACTGAATCAATTCTTCTTTTTCTATAAAGCCTTCACGCAGATCACCCAAATCACACATTAAAACAATTTTGTGATGCAGATTCTGCTTTATACAGGCCTCATCAATGGCCTTAATTGTTGTCATTTCTGAATTTAAGCTGATGTCTGCCGACTCAATCAATGCGTCTACTTCCGATGGCATTGGAATTCGAGTGAGCAATAACGGTAAGTCAATACCAGCCATTTTTAGATTCTTCAAATTTCCAAGTCTTGCATCTCCAATTTGTGACACACCACCTCTTATCATTGCTTTTGCAACTTCAGGGGCACTATGCATACCTTTTACGATACCACAAACACCGACATTCTCACATCTGCATCTACTTGATATTTCTCTTGCGTTGTCTTCTATATAATCTAGTCTCACAATTAAATTCGGGTATACTGCTTTATTATTTATATGTTTCATAACTCCACCTCACATGTTCTTTATGTAAGATTATACAGAGTTAATGAATAAAAACACCGTCCATAAGTCCTTTAATGATGCCAACCATAAAACCATCCATAAGCCAATCCGAAGACCCAACCATAAAATCTACTCTTCAAATACTCTTACAACATTAGATAGTTTTCGAATGCCTTCTTCAATTCTTTCTTCACTTTCACTGGAGTATGAAATTCTAATTGCACTCCCAGAGTCAGTTCCATACACATGACCCGGGTAGATCAATACACCCGCTTCAACAGCTTTTTGGAATAATTGATCTTCAGAGATATTTTTATTCAAATCCACCCATACATAGAATCCCCCCATTGGAACCTTCCAAGTTCCAAATCCGGCCATATGTGCTTCGAGAGCTCTTATTGCAGCATCTCTACGTTTTTTAAGGCGACTTCTAATTTCATCAAGTGCAATTTGTCTGTGACTAGACTTAAACCAAAGTTCGGTCACGATTTGAGACAATGTGCTCGCGCCGTAGTCCACCTGCATCTTAATATCGCTCAGCCTGTCTATCACAGAAGTCGGACCTACCACCCACCCGATGCGAAGTCCTGGGCTTAAGTGTTTTGATACACTTCCAATATAGAGCACTTGCCCTTTAGTCTCCATGCTTTTAAGAGGTGCAGGAGGCGGCGCATCAATCCAAAGTTCTCTATATACGTCATCTTCTAAAATTGGAATATTGAGTTCCTCACAGACAGCTAATGTTTCTTTTCTGCGCTCTTCACTCATCAGACGACCTGTTGGGTTCTGATAATTTGGGATTGTGTACAGTACTGAATGATGATTTTTCGGTCTTGCCTTATAAAGAGCATCTGGAATAATGCCCGCTTCATCGCAGTCAATTCCACGCTTTCTCATATCTAATGATTTAAGTATATTCAACGAGTATAAATACGATGGTTTTTCAATGAGTGCTGTCGAACCACGTTGTAAAAGCCCAAGTGCAATCAGTTGAATAGCTTGAAGTGCACCACTGACAATAAGAATTTCACTCGGATCAGTTTCTATTCCTATGGTCTTCAAATGTGCACACAACTCTTTTCTCAGTGAATAAAGACCTTTTGGTTCTGTATAGTCAAGGGCCTCTGTAATCCTTGCGGCTTCTTCAATTAAATCATGCAGCTTAGTGATTTTAAAACTCTCAGGCATAGCTGCACCTGAACTTAACCGAATAATCTGATCATCAAAATCAAGGTCATTGATTTTTTGGATGATTTCTCTATTTGGATAATACATGCTGTCTTCTACGTAATCATTCCAATCAAAAGAACCCACATCATCTGGTATTGATGAAACCCTCGTTCCGCCTTTACCTCTTGTCTCAATAAGCCCAAGCGCTTTTAACTCGTCCATTGCAAGAGCGATGGTGCTTCGGTTCACACCAAATAATTCACTCAAAGCTCTTTGTGATGGAAAACGGGTATCTATCTTATACTTAGAAGATCTAATCGACTCTTCAAAGTGTTTTACAATTTGCCGAAACAAAGGAACATTACTGTCTTTGTCTGGTCTCCAGTCTATGATCATAGGTACTCCTCCTAGAATTTTGCTTTATTTAATAACCCTAACATGAATGAAGATAAAATCTCAAGGTATACAGCCATATTCATATAATTTACACTCAACATAAATAGGTGAAAGCATGATTGCTTTCACCTATTTTTCAAAATTAATTTTATGATAGTGATTTGTGAAGGTTTACTTATCAAATCCATATTGTTCTTCCATATCTTTAAAAAATGCATAAACTTTAGGGGCTTTACGCTTCAATTCATTATGGGTTTCATTATTCAAATAATACATTGTGAATGCCTCAGCAAAAAACTCTTCATCATATTCATAATATGCACCTTCAAATAGGTTCGACTCCTGATCCGTCAAAGTTGCAAATTCAGTTGTCGCAGAATCTTTGCCATATTCATAGAACACGACAAAATCAACTTGATGGCCAATTTCGTGGAGCTCCAAATTATGAGAACCATGTGCATCACCAGGATCACTATATCCTATTCGGGCCACTATAAGTTTTCCTCCTGCACCTGGTACGTCATCCCAAGTTAATCCAGTTTCTTCCCATCCCCGTGGTACAACACCTTTTAAGTGTTCATACTCTGGTTCTTCAGTCATCGGATTATTAATCAGGCGTATACGCGTCCCTTGTTCTACAAGGACTTCCACATAATTCTCAGGTACTTTTTCTATGCGACTCAACATTTCAGAAGCTTCATCTACATCATAGCTGTCATTTGGGAGTTCAACAAAATACTTAAGCAACAAATCAATTTTTTCACTACCAACTAGGTTTATTTTTTCTGCTGCATCTCTGTCTATGACACCTCTATAAACAAGTTCCTCAATTAAAGTAACATTTTTTCCTTTTACATTTTGACTCAGCGTCTTTTCAGATAAATACGCCACATGATCTCTTAAAAAAGGTTCTGTTTCCAATCCTATTTTTTCTTCAAAAGTTATCATGCCAATCTCTTCAGCTTTATCAAGGGAAGTATCCCACGCAAAGTCACCATCATCTGGGTTGTATCCCAGTGCTTTTAGCAAAAACGTCATATAAGATCTCGATTGAAGAAGATCATTAGAACCGAATTTTGAATCGCCCACCCCAGATGTTAAACCTTGATAATAAGCATATGTGACCCAGCTATGCCCCCACTGTGGTACATCCGTAAACACTGCACCCGAATTCTCATACTGAGTGATGGCTTCAGCTTCCCCTAATAATTTCACTAGGATAATAAGACCCTCCAGCCTCGTTGGTGTTCTTTCAAGCTCAAAGCCTTTATCTGATCCAACAAATACACCCAACTCATATAAATGAATGGCTGATGTACCATACTCAGGTAAGCGCGCACCAAAAGTAGGCGCTGTAACCATTAATGATAATACCAAAATGAGTGCAATCGTACTTTTACGTATTCTCATATTTTTTTGCATAAGAGGCTCCTTTCAATTGATAGATACCCATCAACAAGAAAAAGCACACATCCCATAACTGGAATATGTGCTTTAAGGATTCTTATTCGAACGACTTATCAATCATCTCTAACAGAGGAGCTATCTGAACAAGTGTTGGCGCACCCTTCATCCATACTTGTTGTTTCAGAACTTCAAGCAATTCTTCTTTTGTAGCGCCATGATTTATGGCCTTACGAAGTTCAAGTTTAGAACGTTTGTCATTCTCATCAAATATTGCTGTAGCAAGAGCTATCATATATCTGAATTTAAGTGGAATTGCGCCTTCTTCGTTCCAAATATCATGATGATACTCAGCGATTCTATTGCTGAATGATTCACCAAATTTCTCTGCAAGCATTGCACCAGGTGGTGTAAAGCCTATTTCCTGTTTGAATTGTTTTTTATGTTGGTCTTTCATATGAATTCTCCTTCCATACTCTTAACGTGTATATTTCAATAGATCGAATAGACTTCGAAACGATTTCGTTTTTTATTGATGTGGTATACACATAATATACACTATTTCAGTACAGTTAGTCGTAACTTAAGTTACCGTTTAAACTTATTGTTCCAATTCATAGACCGCAGGAATACCAATTAAGCTCACTTGGATTATTTTATATATTCAGAAGACTCAATAGCTTAGACTCCCCAACAGCTTCAATCAGAAGCGGAATCCTTGGACCATTGTTCTGCCCCAACACCAGATTATATACATGTTTGAATAATCTCTTCTGATTCGACCGCTTTACCTTCGGGTCCTCATCGTAACAAATTGCGTAGATACGACGCATCAGCTCTTCTTCGCGATAATTCGTCTTTTCTCTTATCACGTCACAGAAAGATTCCAGCCAAGCTCGATCATCTGCCACAAGCGTCTCAAAATATGCAGTGTTTGCACTGGCATTCACTGTGATATTCCGCTCCGGCTGCCACTCCCTGATCCAGTGTTCAGCTCGTCGGCTGACCTGTTCGACTTGGGACTGCGAAAATCCCTCACCCATCCGATTAAGAAGACTTGTGAGAATCTCATGATCATAATTAATCAATGGAAAAACGCCTGCCACTTGACTGAACTTTGGCAATGGTTCCGAATGTTCATGAACCTGTGCCAATGACAATGCATACGCCACACCTTCATTCGCCAGGATACCTTCTTCAAGCTGGGCACTGTAACGCTCATACTCTGTGTAGTTTCGATTCACATCGTTGTCCAGACCAATATTAAAGGCCGCACCCGGAAGATACTTTGAAAAGATGAACAGCAATACTTCCGGCAAATATACCTGAAGCAAGTCGCCTGGTGTCAGTACGTTTCCAGAAGAACTGGACATCTTGCTTCCGCCACCCTTAATTCCTATAAACTCATAGGCCACATACTCAGGCGCATGATGATTGTATATATGCTGGACAATTTCCTTCGATACGTTGAAGCTTCCAGTTTCCGAGGAGTGATCACGCCCACCAGGCTCAAAGATAACGTCTTCAATCATCCATCGCATTGCCCAGTCACTCTTCCAGTTCAGCTTCATACAACGTGCCTCAAGTACTTTAAGATCACTCGAATGACCGCATGTGCAGGAATATGAAACAATCTCTCTAGCATCATCAAAAGCATGGATCGTCGTATTGTCTCGACCACAGCTTTCGCAGTAAACTGCCACAGGATAGAAATTGTTGCGTTCTTCCTCCGCCGATTCCTGTGTTTTGAAGCTCATGAGGATGTCATAGATCTCACGTCTACTTTTTAATGTATGAAGGATTTCATTGTTGTAGCGGCCATTTCGATATTCCTTGTTCTGATAAATGAACTCCACATCGATTCCAAACACACTGAGTGCTTCTTCGAATTCACACTCAAAGTGCTCAGCGTACGACCCATGACATCCGTATGGATCCGGAATATCAGCATACGGCAGACCAATATACTGCTCGTAAGATGGATCGATATTCTTTGGAACCTTTCTGAACCTGTCGTAGTCATCCCATGAAAAAATAAACCGTGTCTGCTTTCCAAGCTTTTGCAGTGCCCGCACCACAAAATACGTTGTAATGATCTCCCTAAAATTCCCAATGTGCACAGAACCAGATGGGCTGATCCCCGACGCACATGTATAAACCTCTCTATCTGGATACTTCTCTATAATTTCTCTTGCAACTCGTTCTGCCCAATGCATATATACACTTCCTTTCGATAAATAATCCGATTTATTATTTTCACCTTGTTTATTCAAATCAATTAATTTTTCCCTAAGATTTTAGGCGAGTAAATTCTTTGTTAGGCAAGGCGCAAGCTCTATTGAAGTGGTGAGCGTACGAAAGTACGTGATCCATTTCAATAGAGCGCAGCAACGCAGCATAACAAAGAATTTTCCGCATAAAAAAAAGAACTTTCACCCCCAAGACTTATTAGTCTTGAGGACGAAAGTTCGTTAACTTCGTGGTACCACCCCAGTTTGTTGTCATGTCACCATGTCAACCTTATCGGGTACGGCCAAATGCTTATACCCTATCTCTATAACGGGAGATCCCGTCGCAGTATCATCCAACCTGTTTGTCAGAATCCGTGCGAAGCTCAGAGGCTTTTCTCATTATGAACATCCATACGCCTTCCCAGTAATCGGCGCTCCCTGTAATGTCTCATTCATAACTAATCTTCTCTTCAAAGCTTTTAAAAAATGTTATTGTCATGTATTTTACGCAATTTATGAATTAATGTCAACCCTAAGATGTTTACTACACATCAAGCCCGCGAATCTGAGCTTGATCAATACCTCTCAGTTCAAGGTCAATCATTGCATAATTTTTCAGACTTGGACTTAAGTGTATGGCTTTTATAACATCCTCAGTTGCCCGCTTCATTTTACCGAGTCTCATAAGCATGATGGCTCTGTTGTAATAAAGCACACTAACCTCTGGATTGTGCAAAATTGCACTTGTTAATACATCAGCTGCTTTTTCAAATTTATCTTGAGACTTATATATTATAGCTTGATTCAGGTAGCTATAAGCATAAGTTTCCCGGCTCAATATAGACTGGTCATAGAGATCAATCGCTTCTTCTAACTTTCCCATTTTCTTATAAAGCACAGCCTTATTAAACAGCGATAAATAATGCGTTGGATCAATCTCAAGAGCTTTATTTGTCCAAATCATCGCCTCTTCATTACGATCACGACTTTCACAATAAGAACCATAATGATTATATGCTAATAACGGATCTGGCTCATACTTTATAGCAGCCTTAAGATGAGCTTCTACAAGTTCGTCTTGTTTTCTTTCATCATAAATATCCGCGAGATAAAGATGGGCTTGGTAGTACCCAGGATCATATTCAATCGCCAGCTTATAATACTTAACCGCTGAATCAAAATCCTCTAATTCTTCATAGATGATAGCTTTACCATAATATGCTCCAGCTTCTGTTTCTTCAATCGCAATGATTTCATCATAGAATTCCAACGCTTTTTCTTGATTGATATACTCATCATGGAACATAGCGATGTCATAAAGCAGATCAACATTATCTTTATTTCTCTGATAAATACGCTCATATATCGCTGCGGCCTTTATGATATTTCCATCTTCAATCAGCTGATGTATGAGAAGATTATAATTATCTACATTAATTTCTTGATTCAATTTAACACCCACTATTTCTTTCTTGCTACGAATACTTCACGGTTCACAGCTTGTTCTACCCAGTGCTCGAAGTCGCCATATACACCCTCAGTCAATACTTCATAACCTGAGGCTTCAAAAGCTTCATTCAATTTTTCTTTACTCAGTGTAAAAGCATTGTAAGAGATCACAACAGTGCCGCCTTTTTTCAGTACTTTTTTCCATGCGACACTCGCATCTTTCAATAGAGTGAGTACATCAACAGGCTTTGCTTTTGATCCACCCGTATGTTGAACACCGTACGGTACATCTGTCACAATGACATGGAATGAATCTTTTTTATAGAAATTATTCACATTCAATGTGTTACCATTGGCGAATTGAATTTTACGTCTATTCTTAGCTTTAAAATTCTCAGTACTATCAGCTGTTTCGATTGTATATTTTATACCTTTACCACTGCCTTTTATGGCAATTGTTTGGTGTGCTGATTCATGCTTGTATTTATGATATTTCAAATATCTCTTCAAGTATTTATCGATTTCTTCACACTCAGCTTTTTTTAGTTCAACGCCTGATACGTTGTAACCCTTAATCAAGCCTTCATAAAGCGTTGTGCCTCGGCCGCACATCGGGTCTAGAATGTTGAGCGGCTCTTTAAATTGCTTTGCAAAAGCACTTGAAAACACACCCACATTAATCATCATAGATGTGAAATCTTCATTGGTCTTACCAGAATACTTCAAAATGCTCGAAATATCATTTTTAAAGTAAGTCTCTTTACCTTCATTCATTGGAACGATCGCTTCACCGACAAATTGGAATAAAACAAAATTTGACGACAATCTATGAATGGCTTCCAAAGCGTCACCTTCAATGATCTCAGTCTCAAACGTGAGGAGCTCAAGGCCACCAACTGTTTCATAAGCCACCTTGTCAATATCGAGTCCAAGAGCTGATGACATAATCATAAACTCATTAATAAGCAATACGCTTGTGGAATCAAAATAACGTTTATTTTGATGTGGGTATCTTAATATTCCATACTTCATAATTAAATTCCGTCCTTATATATTTATTCACCGTGTAACTCACTAATAATAATATCAATAATTCAAGTTTCTAAACAAACATTATACCAGATGTTTTAATTTCAGTCGACAGATGCCTGGTCCAATCTCCACAGATGCAATTCAAAAGTTCAAAAAATTACTTTATCAAACTTTTTCGAACTTTCAGAACTTCTAATTCCAGTTTATATTTACAATAATATGCATCAAATTTGTAAATATTCATGAATTATGCCCTGTAAACGAAATTGAAAAACTTCAATATTTGTATCAATTCGCCCCTTTTATCTTTGGTTAATTTCTGTTATTATACTCAAAGTGCGCAAATTCAATTTAGTTATGAAAGGGAATTTGACGTGGAAAAACTATTAAGCTTATTTGGCATTTTTGTAATGATCTTTATCGCATATTTACTATCTGAGGACAGAAAAAATGTTGATTTCAAACTCGTTACAACAGGTGTCGTGATTCAAATTATCTTTGGCTTCCTATTTCTTAAATGGGAACCTGGTCAGCGCGGATTCGAAAAACTAAGTCAAGGTGTTACAACACTTCTTGGTTTTGCAAATGAAGGTACAAGCTTCCTATTCGGAGGGCTTATGGGCAACGACAGCCTTGGCTTCATCTTTGCACTGAATATCTTGCCAACCATTATTTTCTTTTCATCTTTAATGGCTGTTCTCTATTACACAGGCATTATGGAGATTATCATCAAAGGTCTTGCCATTGTAATGTCAAAACTTCTTGGCACAAGTGGTGCAGAATCACTTTCTGCAGCAGCAAATATTTTCGTAGGACAAACAGAAGCTCCTCTTGTTATCAAACCATATATTTCGAAAATGACACGTTCAGAACTTCTAACTGTCATGACCGGTGGTATGGCAACGGTATCTGGTGGCGTAATGGCAGGATATGTACTAATGGGCGCTGATCCAGCACACCTTATTGCTGCATCTATCATGTCAGCACCTGCGAGTCTTATCATTGCGAAAATTATGCTCCCTGAAACAGAGCAACCTGTGACAAAGGGCAAAGTTGAAGTCGAAATGGAAAGTATAGATGCCAATATGATTGATGCCGCTTCACGTGGCGCTGGCGAAGGTCTAGCTATGGCTATGAACGTCGGTGCGATGTTGCTTGCTTTCATCGCTCTTATTGCTCTTATAAATGCAATTTTCGGCTGGGCTGGCGGAATGTTTGGTCACCCTGAATTTTCTCTTAATACTATGTTGAGTGTTATATTTACACCTCTAGCTTATGTTATGGGCGTACCTTACGCTGATCTTGGTATTGCAGCGGATATTCTTGGTCAAAAAGTTGTAATCAATGAATTTATTGCTTACGCAAGTCTTGGTGATGTGATAAAATCCGGAGCTATTTCAGAAAGAACTGTTGTTATTTTGACATATGCTCTATGTGGATTTGCAAACTTCAGCTCGATCGGTATTCAAGTTGGTGGAATTGGATCTCTGGCTCCAAATAAACGCCATGAGATTGCAAAACTTGGTATGCGTTCAATGATCGGCGGCTGTCTCGCAGCCTTTATGACAGCGACAATTGCAGGTATTCTTATCTAATTATTTCTCTTGATACGGCGCCGTAACAAGTATAATAATACAAATAGTACATGAACTGCGATGCGCGCACTGTTGCATTCATGATGAACCTGATAATTATCGCAAAACAAAAGCTGTTCTAAAAATGACTTGGTCATTCTTAGAACAGCTTTTTTATGTAAGTACATCTATTAAAGCTCTACAGTTCTAGATCTGCACCGTCTACATATTTATTGATCGCCCTCATGATACTGTTGTCCATCTTCCAATCAAGAGCTTTCAGATTTCGTGTAACTTGATCTGCATTTCGCACCCCTGCAATTACAGATGTGACCTCTTCTTGGGCAATCAACCAATTTAAGGCCACTTCATTAAGCGGCTTCCCCATCTCAGCTGACAATTCGGAGAGGGTTTGCGCCAACCTAAAATATTTCCGATACAAAGCCCCTTTCAATTTTGGGTTTGAATTTCTGACATCTCCAGCTTTAAATTCTTGTCGTCTAATAAATTCGCCACTGAGTAATCCCTGAAAAAGCGGACTGTATGGAAAAAATGCCATCCCCTCTGACTTTGTAAAAGGAAGCACTTCCTTTTCAACACGGTATTGAAGAGGTATGTTATGATACTTATCTGCATTTCTTTCAATCATATTGTATAAGCCTTGCATGGATGCAATTTTAATAAATTGCCCCGCTTCTTTTGCATCAGATACTGAATAATTTGAAAGTCCAATATAACGGGCTTTTCCTGATCTTAGAATTTCTGCAAGTCCAAATGTCGTTTCTTCAATTTCAACACCGTCTGCTGATGGCCAGTGGACCTGATAAAGGTCAACATAATCAACACCAAGTCTTTGAAGGCTCTCGTCTATCTCTTTTATAATGACATCTCTGGTTACATCGTTTCTTACATTGTTCTTGGAGTCCCAAGGCAATCCACATTTGGTTCCGATAATAACATCATCTCTACGTCCTTTTAAGGCTTTACCAAGTACAGATTCAGCGTGGCCTAGACCATAAACTGGTGCAACATCAAAGAAATTAATACCACCATCTATTGCCGTATGAATGGCTCTAATTTGCTCTTCGTCAGTATGTCCACCCCAACTTGGTTCACCAGAGGCTCCCCAACATCCAAATCCAATGACCGAGAAGTCCAGATCCATGCTTTTGACCCTTTTGAATTGCATTATGCTCTCCTCCACGTGAATGTTCCCCCATTGTTTTTATAACTATATTTTATCAGAGTAATTGGATATGTTAAACTTAAATGTCATCTGGAGGATAATCTCAGAGTCTCGAAAATCTGAATAGAAATTGAAGATCACTTGGTTGTCGAATTCTACTCGAAGGCTATGTAAGAATATATGTATTCAAAAGCGAGCTTGGGATTCAAGCTCGCTTTATTTTTTCACTTTTGTTTTAGTTCTGGTTTTCTTTTTAGTCTTATCTCTACAATAATTGTTAGGTTTAAGTAAAGTGATATTTCGCTTTTGGTCTGCCTTTTTTTCCTGAACTATAGGTCATATCCATTTCACCATTTTCTATCAGATACGTTAAGTACCTATGAACAGTCTGATAGGCGTAACCCGTTCCTTCTGAGACTTCATCAAGTGTTATCCCCGGCGACCTGGACCGTATAAAATTCTCTATAATATTTAATGTCGATTCATTTATACCCTTCACGTATTCCCGCTTTTTAACGGTTTGCTCTTTCGTAGATTCAGAATATTTTAAATGGACACGTATTCGCGATATAAGATCAGGCACTTTAATAGGCTTGAGTGCAAAATCACTCGCCCCTGCGTCAATAAACGCATCTGCCAACGACTGCTGTTCATCTATTGTTAGAACGATTATGGGGACACGTGGATTAATCTTTCGAATTTTTTCAACACCGACAAGCCCACTAATAATGGGCATATGATAATCAATCAAGATCAAATCGATATCATTTGCACTGAGCACTTCTAACGCTTCATTCACACCTTGAGCGAGGTACGCAGTCCAATTTTTTAATCTGCAAATTTCTGATATGCCTAGTAGAATATCTTTATTGTCATCTATAGCCAGTATTTTTTTCATTCTGAACCCCCACCTACGTCCATTATATCGCAAGGTAATTTAATAATCACAGTTGTACCAAAACCTATCTTTGAGTTTATCTCCATGCTCCCGGAATGATTTTCTATTACTTTCTTCGCAAAACCAAGGCCGATACCCGAAGACTCTTTTGTGCTATAGCCTCTTTCAAATATTCGACTCAGCACATCCTCGCTTATGCCCTTGCCATTATCATTTATTTCAATCTGCACATAATGTTTTTTATCGGTGACATCGATTCCTATTATCGGATTCTCCATGCCTAGACTATCTATGCTATTTTTAATAATATTTACAATAGCTCTTCCCATCCGTATTTTATTTGTACAAACATTCATTTCTGGACACTGAATATTCACTTTTAATATTTCATCCAAATCATATGTCGAGATTTGAGACAAGACACTTGAAAACAGTTCATCAATCGATATCGTCCTTTTTTTATCCTCTACTAAAATCTCAGAAATCATGTGATTCAATTGATCCACCGATGATATTATTTTATCAACATATTCATGGGAAACTTTTGTTGAGTCAACCATTTCAATTAAAGATGCATACATCTCAATGATCGTCAGAGGTGTCTTCAGATCATGAACCAGATTCTGAGTTTCCTCCATTGAATGCATCTTAATACTGTTCAAATTTGCTTCATGTAATTCTTTTCTCATTTGTCTTTTTATATCAATATCAAGAAGCGCCTTATTCTGAGCATCCAAAATCCGATAAATCAAAACAGAATTAAATGTAAAAATGAAAAATAGAATCGTCGAGAGAAAACTCATGGTCTCATCTGCATTGATAATGGTTGATATGTTCTTAATGTCCTTCGAAAACTCACCATACCCAAACCCAAAGTTCGAAAGTACAGGCACTATATCAAGCCATTGTATTCCGATGATCAAAATAATGATATAAGTAGACTTTTTAAGTATCCCAACATGAATCGTATCTTTTGAGCTAAAAAACAACAGCGCCATAATTATGATAATCGATGGCATTCCAAAATGATATTTAACGCCATGAATCATATTAATCAAATAATACTCAAAGGGAATAATGAGTACGGTCACGCTGGTCCAGTAGAACTTCCAAAAAAGTTCTTTTTGCCTTTTATTCACACTCTCAAGAAGCACAAACACAGCCATGTAGATTGGTAAAATTCTAATCGAATTCATGATCACCAACATAAATGCAGCGATCAACAATAATCCTTGATTGAATGTATTGACACTTTTATATAAATAATCGTAAATTAATAAGTTTTTATGATTGATAATCAATGGCATAAGGATGCCTAGAATCAACAAGAAACCTACATTTATAAAAACTTTACGCTGTGATACGTCTAAGAGCTTCTTTAATTTCTTTATTCCGAATATATCCATAAGACGCCAGACCTCCTACTCCAAAAAATAGTAGAACACTTATGACGATTGTATTGTACTTGTAGCTGAAAAATATGCCCTCTTCTGCAATTGGCGTTAAAGGAACTGGATCAATACTGATCCCATACTCCATTGCAAGATCTTTAATATTAAGCAGATGTACCACACTAATACCTTTGTCTAGAAAAGCACCGATTAGCCCCTTGTCGCTATAATTTAGCTCTAAACTGGGATTAATGAGTCCATTATCAATACCATAACCCACATCACTCTCTCCACCTGAGACCAAATTGCCACCAACATTAATGAATAAATCAATATCACTGGCCGCTTGATCATAAAGACTCATACGATACGCAATGTTCTGATCGTATTCTTCAAAATATATATGTATTTTATCAGAATGACGGTCAATAATTTGCTTCAAAACCTCTGAATCCATATCCAGTCCTAAATCTTCAGCACCACCATTAGAAAAAGCAATACTTTTTCTATCAATGACACCTTCATTAAATAATCGTTGCTCCATATCGAGATACGTGAGTTCCTCATGATTCGCACCATAGGTTGATGCCCCTATGGAAGAAATAATTATAGTATCAATATCCATCGTCTCCGCGGCTGCGATAACCGCAAAATTCAATGCAGGAAATGATCCCGATACATTCACCGCGACAGTATCGCCTTTGACTAAACCTGCATCTGTAATTAGTTGTACAAGAAGTGCAGCCATATTGGGATTCGCACTTGTCCGCTTGGATTCAAGCGCCCCTAATGTTGTCGTAATTCTGGTATAACGCGGACCTAGAAGCCCCGTTTCATTGAGATCAACTGAGCTATCAATGTTGCCATCAATCTCTATACGGTAAGCCTTAATACGGCCAAATATTTGCTCTAAATGTTCAGATGCTGCCACTTTCGCATTAAACAAATTATCTTTTTCTACTGTTTTTGTTTGCTCTAAAACGCCATAACCCATCACTAAAAATACAACAAGGGCGATTAATATATTTTTTTTCACCATATAATGGAGCTCCCCTGCATCATGATCAATATGATTTTCAATAAAATCGTCACTGTTGCCAGTGATAACAGTGTGTTTAAATTTCCCTGCTTGTCACATTCAAAAGCAATAAGACCCGGAATGATATTTCCAACTGCTATGAAAGATCCAACCATATCAATATTCAGAATACCCTTTAACAGAATGCCGATTACAACAGCGATAGCAAATCTTCTTTTCCCGAAAAGTGGAAAAAATCTACCTAGAGCTTTAAGTGCATAACTAATAACAATAGCCATCACCACCGTGCCCAGAATTCTATTGGGCTGATCTATAAATAACGCAAGGTAGACCGGACTGATTAATCCACCAGGAGAAAACTCTGTAATCTCATAATAAATAAGACTAATAACAATGCCAATTCCAATGAATATTTCTAACATACGTTCTCCATTTCCTTTAACATCACCGTCGGCTCACCTTTTATATTACCAATGCCTATAACGATAGAGCCCTCAAATTCAATGTCTTCTTTGCTGACAACCGGAATGATTTCCCCACTGAAACCTGAATGAACCAGCTTTCTTTTCACATAGGAAGTGCAGTCACCAGAGATGTATAGTTTCTCAGGACTAAAATCATTGATTAATTCCAGAAGCATCAAAAATCTGTAATGTCGATCGCCCCTATTGTTATAGAAGATCGATTTTTTTAAACCTTCATGTTTTTTATATTTCGCGAGTAATATTTTTGTAGAATCATAATCATTGGCACCGAAACCATTAATGAATCGTCCGCCACATATATCGAACACTTCTCGGTGACCGATGTCTGGACAGTAATTATTAATGCCTCTCATACTTGCTTGTATATTTAAGTTGAGAATCTCACATACAGCCAGTGCTGTATTCATGTTTTGTTGATGAATATCGTCTTTATCCGCGACACCATTAACAAGAATGTGATTCTCATCCAATTTGTCATAATAATCGTCCGTTACCAGGACGCCACACTTAGGTTTTGACATTAACAGCGACTGTCCAACATCTTCGACCGTGTAGCCTAAAACGCCAATATGATCCAGTTTAACATTTGTAATCACCGTAACATCAGCCCGTAACATTCGTTCTGAAACCTGCTGAAGTACAGGGTTCACAGCCATACATTCTATAACCAAATAATCACATTTCGTGACACTTGCTTTTCTAAGCGTCCGTAATTGCTCCCGAATATTTGCTGGAGCTTTTCTTTGTATCAACTCTATTTCACCGTTTGGCATAACAATCGCGGCTTCACTACCCGTCGTTTTCGCCATACTTCTGAGTCCATTTTCTTTAAGTGCAGCATCAATCATTCGAACAACTGTCGATTTTCCACGAATACCATTGACGTGAACGACTGTTTCGATTCCATTTCTCCATTTTTTACATAAAATCTGTTCAATGTATAAACACAAAAAAATCATACAGAACAACCACAATAATATACTCATCATATCTTCCTTTATAAATCGACTAAAAACCTCATAATTATTAGAGGTTTTCTTGTCGAACTATTCTATTTAATTTGGAGAGGAATAGTTTATTACTCAGTACCTAATAAATAGTGACCCACACCATTGGCGATGAGTTCATCATATGTTGGCACTTCGCTTATTACAATCGGTTTCTCTGGATGGAAAGATGAAAACGTCTCGAAAAACTTAGTAATGAGTGCTGTATTTCGAGCTACACGTTCACTTATAGGATGTCCTTCTTCTCCAAAAGGTACATAAACATACCCTAACTGCGCTGCCTTAACATATCCTGCATCTTTACCCGTCAGTACAAGATCCACATCTGTTTTACCTCTTAATCGACCTTGTGCGGGATTTGCAGTTTCCATAAGAATCGCATAAGTATCCGTATAATCACCTAGTTCTCGATGTGTTAATCCATGCAAATTTTGAGGCGAAGGTTCAAGACCAAAGTTTATCCCTTCCATCTGCAATTCAATAACGACATTTGAAGCAAGCGTCATAGCTCTTTCATGAGCTACAAGAGCATTAATAACAGGATACTCTGGAGACGCTTCATGGGTATCAAAGGTCAAATCAATTTTTTCTGTATTAACCAAGTTGGTAATACCATAACACACCTGCTCTGTCCGTGTTCCATCTTCTCGTCCCGGGTAACCACGATTAAGATTTCGTGTTTCACTTCCAGATAATTGTTGACCAGATGCTGCATGAATATAAACGTCAGGATCTGGCCATTGATCGATAGGATTTGTTGCTCTAGATCCAAATCTAAACCATCGTTCGCCAAATGGTGTTTCAATTGAGAACTTCTGTGGCGAACCTTCTTGCGGATCATTATGTGTGAATGCACTGGCATTTGCCCTAGGAATAACATACACAGTACCAGACTCCGGAACCAGATTCTCGATCATCATAACCGCAGTTAGATAGGCAGCCGGTTCATTAGGATGTGTGCCTCCAAGTATTAATGTGCTTCCGCCATCTTCTTGACCTTTCAACACGTAAATTTCTGTGTCAGAAGATGTGCCTTTAAGACTTGGAGAGTACTCACTGAGCATTCTAATTTCAGAAACGCCCGGTCCCTTAACGATAGGTTCAACATCTTGCATTGAACGAAAATTCATTCCTGCCATAGCAGCCACCATCAAAGCAATCCCCAGAAAAATGATTCCTCTTACTCTATTCTTATTCATCGGATCGCTCCTTTACTTTATCATAAGCACCCTAAGTATTAGGGGAATTACTATTAAAGCGTTGTTTGCTTGTTTTTTTATGTCGTTTTCATCAAGTAGATTGGATACAACAAACCCTAGAATCAATAAGACGATTAATCTGTATATGATAGTAATCATTTATTTTATCCTCCTAAAGAACTAAAAATGGTTGTAATTGATTGGCGAATATAATACTAACCAAACCAAATACGACAATCACACCGGCTGGAACAATACACTTTTTAAGCACTGGAATGTAGCTTTCCGCTTTAACCACCTGTGCAGCGAATAACCCCGCAAGAGCCGTCGGCGGCATAAGATCTCCTGTACTTGCAATTAAGGATAATCCAGCTGCTGTAACAATTTGATCCTTGGATAACAAAGCCAACAAGAATGGAACACCAAGGACAGATGCAGAACCATAAGACGATACAGCACCGAATAACGGTATTGAAACGGCGATTGATATGTATAGTAATATTGCAGGGAGACTTAATCCTGATACGACGATAAAACCACGTACCCCTGTCAATGTCATAACCTGAATAAACATACCTACACCCATCAAAATACCAAGAACAGGAAGAGCATCATTTACAGCCTCTTTTGAAGCTTTAATATAATTGATTTTCCGACCTGTAAACATGCCTACGAAACTACCAATCAGGAAAATAAGTGGCATACCTAGATTTGGAATAATACCAGGGAAAACTTTCCCACCAATCATGAGGGTAATCACCAACAAGATAGGGAAATAAATCAAGATGCCTTTATTGTCTTTTCTTTCAAAATCAATTTTTTGACTCAGCTCATCATAATCGAGGTTCTTAACATATTTGTGTCCTAAAAATAGAACTGAGAATATTGCAATTGGTACACTCATAAAGATCAGTGGTAATGTAAATCCTGAATATGGCATATCTACACCGCCGCCAATAATCATAACTGGAACATTTACAGGTGGTGCGATCATTCCCATCATTCCACCAATTGCAATAATAGCTGCAGCGGTTTCTTTAGGAATGCCCATCATGATCAGAACAGGTGCCACCAGTGTTCCAGCCGTTAATACCGCAGCTGTGGATGATCCTGTAATCATACCTGGGAACATGACTATAAACATTAAAAGAATAAGTAATATTGCTGGATTTTTATAGAACTTTTTTATAATTCCGTTACTGAGTGCATTCAAAGCACCCGAATCCTGAACCACTTTCATAAAAATCATAGCTGTAGCAATAATCAATATGGCATCCATGTAACCAAATGTACCTTCAACCAAATGTCTTATCGAAAAACCATTTCCCGAGGCAATCAGCCCTAAAATTGATGATATAACAAGCGAAATACTCACAGGCAGTTTAAACCTAAAACATCCAATCATAAAAGCTGCCACCATAAGTGAAAACAGTAATAATTCCATGTTAAATCCCTCCATGAACAAATGATATTAAACTATTTCAAAACTTGGGCTCTCGACATATGACTTGTAGCCATACAGAGAGCCCATATAAAACTTGGAGAGTTATTTGAACGTTTTCTGAAGAGCTCCTATAACATCCGCAATTTGACCCAATGATGCCATTGGAATGTCATTTTCGATCGCAATTCCACTAATGTATCCGTCGCTATCGCCAGTGGAAACAACAATCATATAATCTGCGAGAGGCATAACACCGTCAACGAATTTGTCTGACAAGTCTCCACGTCTACCTTCACCTCCGGTATGAAGTGCAATGACTTTAATGCCTTTCTCTTTTGCTTCTGTAACAACCGATTCAATTCGTTTCACTTCATCGTTGGCATCAATCCCTGCAGCGCCTAGTCCCTTAGAACTACCGCCAACAGAAACAACAAGTGTCTTGATATCACCGAGTTCGCCAGGCTGCAATGTTGAGTTCGTATCATATGATAAACCGGCTTTATCCATTAATGTCTTTGCAATATCAAAATCTGCACTCTGTCCTGCAGAAGTGATCATCATCGGTAACTCTGCAATTGGTGCATCGATATCTACGATTGCTGCTTGTGTTTCAACAGCTGTGTTTTCAGAAGCTGTTTTGCCTTCTGCCTCACTGCTACAACCTGTGAAGAATACCGCTGTACACACAATCATCGTCACTACACCTGAAACTTTAATAAACTTATTCAAAATTTTCACCCTTCTTTTCTAGTATGCAGCAGCGTGTGAATCACGTCTTTTATCTGCTACTGCATGGAATCCGTCTTCATCTCTATAAACTGCATTGGTTGAGCCATAGTAATCATGCTGAGATTTAACAATTTGGCCTCTAGCCTCAAGTTCATCCAATATACTTTGGTCTATGCTCTCTTTACCTTCTTCCGGCTCAATATATAGGTTGAACTCATCACCATAATAAGCACCTGCTGGATGATATGCAGTTCTTTCAATATTGATTGCTTCATTAACATCCATACCATGATCAATAACATTACTGATATTTTGCATCACTGTGAAGAAAATTGTATATCCACCCGGAGTACCCAGAGACATCAGTGGCTCGCCATCCGGTGTAAACACAAACGTTGGACTCATACTACTAAGCGGTCTCATTCCTGGCTTTGGAGCATTGATAGACTCTGGATTGCCGAAGTCAAAATCTGACATTTCGTTATTCATGATTACGCCTGTTCCAGGGATAACCAAAGCATTTCCAAGATAATTGTTTACTGTGCTTGTATACGCAACCATATTACCCTGATCATCAATAACAGATAGATGCGTTGTATCTACAGCCTCATAATCCGCTGGCATACCCGCTGTTACTTCATTGTCCGCTACATTAAGGTCAATTTTGTCTGCAATCGATTTTGCGTACTCTTTTGAAATGAGGCCTTCAAGTGGAACATCTACGAATAATGTGTCCGCCATATAAGCTGCTCGGTCATTGTACAGGTACTTCGCAGTTTCCTGAAGCAAGAACAGTTCATCTGCAGAACCATGTCCCATCGCCGCTACATCATAGTTCTCCATAATATTCAGGCCCTGAATGATATGTGTACCTCCAGAACTTGGCGGTGGAGAAGAAACAATCTTGTATCCTCTGTATGTACCTTCAGAAGGTTTAATAATTGATGCTTCATAGTTTGCAAAGTCTTCCATCGTTAAAATGCCGCCCTGCTTTTGAACTTCATCTACGATTTTTTGAGCCAGCTCACCTTTGTAGAATACTTCCGATCCTTCTTTGGCAATCAGCTGATATGTATCAATTAAGTCAGGATTGTAGATAACATCACCTTTAACATATGGGAATCCCATATCATCGAAGAACAGGTCTTTTGAAGCCTCATAGACTTCGATATGGTTGAAGTTTTCTGCAATCGCACCTTCAACCTTTTTTGTAACGTAAATACCTTGTTCTGCCTTCGCACATACGATATCCATGATTTCCTGCATGCTCATAGTTCCGTAAGTTTCCAGTGCTAATTCAAGACCAGCAACGTTGCCTGGAACGCCTGATGCAATTGCATGGTAATTAGCTTCCCAATAATCAACCGCGTCATCCCCGTTGGTATCCAGCAGTTCCGTATTCAGAAACATATCAGGTGTTGTAGCTGCCGGAGCAGTCTCTCTCATATCGACTACAACATCTTCCCCAGTCTCCGCATCATGAATTAACATGAAACCGCCGCCGCCAATTCCGGTAGACTCGATCTCAAAGAATTGAATACCAAATGATGTTGCTACAGCAGCATCAATCGCATTACCTCCGGCTTTAAGAACTTCTAGGCCAATTTCAGTGGCTTCTGTTCTACCCGACGACACCGCTCCTTTGCTACCCGTTGCAAAAAGTTCTGTTTCATAAGTTCTCTTCTCTGAAGTCTCTGATGCAGGTGTTTCTTCCGCAACCTCATTAACCTCTTCAGTACTCTTTGGTGCTTCAACCGGTGCTTCGGCTGGTGTGTCTGATGATTGTGTACACCCCGTCAATACACTGAACATCATGACTACTGAAATAAACAATGCTGTAATTCTACGTTTTGAATTCATTTTCATCATCCTCTCTTTGGTCACCTCACCGCTAATGTTATACACGTCAATAAGTGAAATCAATTTATTCTCTTTTATTCTCTTTTTTTGTCATGCATTAAGTGATAGAATTAAAAAAACAGTATTACTGTTTTTTCAGCAACACAAAATCTATAAATCAATGTTGAATTTTTTTAGAAAAGATTATATTATTTTTGATGTATAAATATTAAATTAAAACAATACATTCACTGTGAGGCTTAACTATGAGAAAACAAACGCTTTTATTATTTTTAGCATTCGCTCTTATCATTTCAAGCTATTTTGTGACCAAACATACCACAAGTTCTCCAAAACGTGACTCTACAAATCAAGAACCAATTATAACAGCCCCTATTTTAATAACTTCGTTGGGACAAAGTATTGATTACATTATGCTGGAGAGAATTCTTGACAACTTAAATTCCGAATATGATTCTCTTCCAAGGGCGACCTATGAGGATATGATGGCTTATAACACAATCCTAGCGGTTGTTGGATCGAGCAAAAAAGCCATGAGTTTTTCAGATATTTCTTTGGACAGTGAGTTGAACCGTATCGAAGTTCTCCATGAATCCATTATCGATAATGATACCCAAGTCATTCTCATTCATATGGGCGGTAAAAATAGAAGAGGGCTTATTTCCGATGAAATTATTAATGTGGCTTTACCACTTTCGAGTTCTATGATTGTTGTAGAGGATGGTAATTTCGACAATCTTTTTACCGATTACGCCCAAGAAAATCACATCTGGTCTTCGGAAGTACAGGATATGCACGAACTCCAAAACTTAATCAGTTCTTTCATGATAAATTGATATGACTATAAAAACAAGAATACATTATGTAAGTATATACGAACAAACAAAAGAGACTGCAAGCAGTCTCTTTTTCTATGTTTCTATTTATTTATACTATTCTGTAGCAGCATGATAAAACCATGCTATATCGCTCATTGCTTCATTTCCATAAAGTTCATGCCTAGAAGTCATGCATGCTATTCCTGGTCTAGTCTTATATGCGTACTTTAAATACTTTGTATACTGAGTCTTGAAGTTCTTATTCTTTGTTTTAAGATTTGCTCTTTTCAGCAATAAAGCATCCTTCAAACTAAGCTTGGCATTCTCAACTGTTTCTGATTTTTTATTAACCCAGCGCCCATCAACACAGTTTACTTTATAGTCTTCCAGATACTGATGACCAAAGTTTGCAATAAAGCGTATAGCTTCAATAATATAGCTGAACGTCGCTTCGTCTAAAGTGTAATGGAAATTGACTCGTGTCCAGCCTGGTTTCATTGGGCCAATTTCTGCACGAATGGCTTCCTTGTACTTTTCAACTCGCTCCTCGTCAATATCCAGAAGCTTAATACCATACGGACCAGCACATGCACATCCCGCTCTTGACTGTATTCCAAAAAGATCATTTAAAAGTGTTGTTACAAATCCGTGGTGCAAGTATCCCTTTTTGTATTTAATATTAAACGACAGTATTGCAAGCCGATTATTCGGATCTTGATTTCCTAGGATCACCAGATTGTCTACGCCACTCAACTCATCGAATGCTCTTTTAATATACTCCGACTCAATGTGCTCAATATTATCAACACCAACGGCATCCTTTAATTCAAGCACCATTGCAGCTCTCATGACTTGCATAATACCTGGCGTCCCTGCATCTTCCCGCTCCTCTTGGTCCACAACATACTCATGAGCGTCCTCAGTCACATATTTAACAGTTCCACCGCCTCCAGTAGTTGGAGCGTTGTTCTCACAGTATAATGCTTTATTGAGGATCAATAACCCTGATGCACCTGGCCCTCCCAGGAACTTGTGCATCGATAAAAATATACCGTCAAAATATGTTTCTTTACACTTTGTCATGTTGATATCTACGTATGGCCCACTTGTTGCGAAATCAAAAAATACATATCCATCATATTTATGCATGAGTCTTGCGACTTCGTATACTGGGGTTTTTAATCCAGTGACATTTGACGCAGCTGAAAATGAACCGATCTTCATGCGGTTTTTATATCTGGGATCACTCACTTTCTCAACCAAATCGTTCAGATCAAACAGTCCATTACTATCCAGACCAATCTTCACAACCTCAGCAAACCCTTCTCGCCATTGAACTTCATTCGAGTGATGTTCGTATGAACTTATAAATACGACTGGTCTTTCTGCTCTAAATGCCTCGTCATGCAGAATAACGGCTTTTAGATTGTTAATATCTAAAAACCTCTTTCTGATGAATTCATTTCTTTTACGCCAAAATTCCGGCGTCATGTATATACCCAGTATTTTAGACAGCTTCTCGATAGCCCCTGTTGCGCCCATTCCTGATGGCAACACACTGTAATTCTCATTGGCTCCCACACACTGTCTAATCTTCGCCTTAGCATCTTTATAAAGTTGCGTCGTCAGGCGACCTGTATAGTCATCCTCTGTATGCGTATTGGCATACGTCTCTTGAAGCTTAAGGTAATAGTTTTCTAAAAATCGAAGACTTTTTCCAGACGCCGTGTAATCCGCATATGTAATCAATCGTTTACCGTACGGCCCTTCCATGTAATTGCCATACCCCATTGTTTCATTTCTCAAATATGTATAATCCATTTTTGCACCTCTTTTTTCTATATCTATTCATTTTTACCATACAGATGTGTTATTCGTGTGAAATTAAACAATTTTTTACATAATCTCTATGATTTATTACGCTTCATTATATATACGAATAGATTTTAGATTTTGGGGCACCCAATAGAAAAAAGCCACTCTATTTTTTATGAGGCCACTGAAAAACAACCTTCTTTCAGGTAGAAAACTTAGTGAAATATGAAAACCCCCGAGAAATCACGAATAATTTCTCGGGGGTTTTAGATTAAGAAGACAGATTTATTGCTTTACATTGTT
>Ga0209379_10000656_pt1 | contig 26132 bp, 21 predicted proteins | sample tdDd001_FD_187124 | JGI IMG/M metagenome (GOLD analysis project Ga0209379, IMG submission 187124) | Marine sediment microbial communities from the Atlantic coast under amendment with organic carbon and nitrate - tdDd00.1 (SPAdes)... | ecosystem: Environmental > Aquatic > Marine > Coastal >...
AAATGGCTAAATAGCTCATTTGTCTCGCCAACAGCTGTAGTAAATATCGCTAAGATCGGTAAAACCAGTAGCAAAGCAAGTGCCCCACTACTGGTTTTCCATACGTAATTCTTTTCTTTCATCGCCTAATTACAACGAGGCAGTATGAAACATAAATGCAGTTGCAAATACATCTCATATCCCTTTAATAGTTTAGGGGTATTTATACCCTTATAAACAAACAACCTCAAGTTACCCAGAGAAAAGAGCGACTTGAGGTTGTGTTTTAGCAAGCCAATTGGTCTGCTACTAAACGATTATAGGTCGAATTTAACTTCATCTAGAAGTTTAATTGCTGCTTCGTGGTGGCTAGCAACGTCATCTAGAGAAATTGTATCTGGCTTGAAGTCACCCCAAGATGCCACTAGCTCAGAACGCTTAACACCGTCTTTCACTGGGTATTCGTAGTTCACTTCCGCGTACATGCTTTGTGCTTGGTCGCCTGATAGGAACTCCATTAGCTTCACTGCATTCTCTTTGTTTGGAGAGTACTTAGCCATTGCCATACCAGAGATGTTTACGTGTGTACCGGTTGTCTTTTGGTTAGGGAAGTTGATGTAAACAGCGTCAGCCCACGCTTTCTGCTCTGCATCATTAACCATCTTACCTAGGTAGTAGCTGTTACCTAGAGAAACGTCACATAGGCCTTCTTTGATTGCTTTAACCTGTGCACGGTCATTGCCTTGCGGCTTACGCGCTAGATTTGCTTTAACGCCTTCTAACCACTCTTTTGTTGCTGCTTCACCTTCATGAGCGATCATTGCAGACACTAGAGATACGTTGTATGGGTGCTTACCGCTACGAGTACAGATTTTACCTTTAAACTCAGGCTTCGCTAGGTCAGCATAGTTGAAATCTTCACCAAGCTTACCAACGCGGTCACGAGAAGAGTATACGCTACGAGTACGAGTTGTTAGTGCAAACCATTCGTTGTCCGTATCTTGGTACTGAGCCGGAATGTTTTTCTCTAATACTTCGCTTTCTACAGCTTGAACCAAGTCTTTCTTAGTCAGTTCCGCTAGACGGCTAATATCAACAGTTAGGATAACGTCCGCTGGGCTGTACTCACCTTCTTGAGCCAGCTTTTCTGCTAGACCTTTCTTAGCAAACTTAACGTTTACTTTAATACCAGTCTCTTTCGTGAACTCATTGAACATTGGCTCAACTAGGAATGGCTGGCGGTAAGAGTATACGTTTACTTCTTCAGCAGCCATTGCAGCAGAAGGAGCAATTGTTGCACATGCTAATGCAGAAAGAGTTAGCAGTTTTTTCATCGGTTTAATCCTTTAGGTATTCGTAATGATAATGTCTATCAGTTGCGTTATTATATTCATCACAATTTAGAAAACAATGATGCAACACAAAAAAACCTGCTTTTAGAAGCAGGTTTTTGATAATTATATTTGTAAGTATATGTTACATCACATTGAACTCACCTATTTTACAGTGACAAATTCTGGGTAAGCGCCAACGCCACAATCATGCATATCCATACCTTCCATCTCTTCGTCTTCAGAAACTCGGATACCTACTGTGGCTTTCAATACTGCCCACACAGCTAAACTTGCACCAAATACCCAAGCAAAGATGACTGCCGCACCAAGAAGCTGAGCACCAAATGTTGCATCACCGTTGCTCAGTGGCACAACCATTAAGCCAAAGAAGCCACACACGCCGTGCACTGAAATCGCACCAACTGGATCATCGATCTTAAGCTTATCTAAGCCAACGATACTGAATACGACAATCGAACCAGATACTGCACCAATAACCACTGCGTATAGCGGTGATGGTGAAAGTGGATCTGCTGTGATAGCAACAAGACCGGCTAAGGCGCCGTTAAGAATCATAGTTAGGTCAGCTTTACCCCATGTGGTTTTACATACAAACAGTGCTGCAATAGCACCAGCCGCTGCAGCTGCGTTAGTGTTTAAGAAGATTTGACCTACTGCTGTCGCATTTTCAAAATCAGAAACCATCAACTGTGAACCACCGTTGAAGCCGAACCAACCAAACCACAGAATAAAAGTACCTAACGTCGCTAGTGGCATGTTTGAACCAGGAATTGGGTAAATTTCACCGTTCTTACCATATTTACCTTTACGTGCACCAAGTAAAAGTACTCCCGCTAATGCCGCAGCAGCGCCCGCCATATGTACGATACCTGAGCCAGCAAAATCACTAAAACCTGCTTCTGATAGGAAACCACCACCCCAAGTCCAGTAGCCTTCCATTGGGTAGATAAATGCTGTAAGCACAACTGAGAAAATTAGGAATGACCAAAGCTTCATGCGCTCAGCCACAGCGCCAGATACCACTGACATAGCTGTTGCGACAAAAACAACTTGGAAGAAGAAATCTGATTCAAGTGAATGATCCGCGCCTTCACCTTGCGTACCAATCAACGCCCCAAAAGATGGCAGCCAACCGCCTTCACCATTGTCCACATACATAATGTTATATCCGACGACTAAGTACATAGTACAAGCAATCGCGTATAAGCAGATGTTCTTAGTTAAAATCTCTGTTGTGTTTTTAGAGCGAACAAGACCAGCCTCTAACATGGCAAAGCCCGCTGCCATCCACATAACCAACGCACCTGAAATGAGAAAGAAAAAGGTGTCTAGTGCGTAACGTAACTCTGTTACCGTTGTTGTTAATTCCATCGTATTGTCTCCAGTCCTTTGAATTCTTTACACTGTTAAAGCGCTTCTGCGTCCATTTCACCTGTACGGATACGTACTGCTTGGCTTAGGTCATACACAAAAATCTTACCGTCACCGATTTTTCCGGTATGGGCCGCTTTCGTTACCGCTTCAATTACGCGATCAACATTTTCAGCTTGCGTCGCTATTTCTAATTTTACTTTTGGTAGGAAATCCACTTGGTACTCAGCGCCACGGTAAAGCTCGGTGTGACCTTTTTGGCGACCAAAGCCTTTCACTTCTGACACCGTCATCCCTTCAATACCAACATCGGCTAGTGCTTCTCGTACATCATCTAGTTTGAACGGTTTGATAATCGCATTTATAAGTTTCATCGCATCCTCTCTGAAGCTGTCATCCTTTTCACTTCTATAATCCAAGCTGCGTGCCAAGTTTTTAACTTATTGATTTAATTCCAAATACTATAAATACCAAGTGCTAAAAACAAAAACGGCGCACCAATGCGGTGCGCCGTTTTCCCGAATTTAACGCAAGATATTTCTACCTCACCTTAACTGTGCATCTATTTCGTAGTGAGGAACTCTTTCCATTGCTCCAGCATGATCTCGAAATCTTCAAGACCACAACTTGCGGTACTTTCACTGTCATAAAAATCAAATTCACTGTCAGCATCCATCTCATCACCATGAGCCAGAACGTTCTCTTGGACAATCACTTCATCACCCTGAATGTTCACGCTGATCTCAGTGCCAAGCAGTAGGTGCTCTTTTTGTGGCTCCATTCGAGCTTGATCAGTTAACTGTTCAACTTCGGAAATCTTATCCCAATCCTTGCCAATTTCTTCTTGTAGCCAACGACCGACAATCTCGTGGCCCATGCTCGATTTAACATAGTATTCGCCCATTAAAGTATTTCTAATAAATTCGAATTCCATTGAACAGCACCCTCAAAATTTTGGACCGAGAGTATATAGCGTTCCCATCGCAAGCACAAAAAAAGCGCCTACCGAAGTAGACGCTCTTATATCTAGAACTCAATCAAATATGAGAAGGGATTAGGCTGGCTCTTGGAAAATAACCGTATCCGCTTTTTCCGTGTACTGCCCCATCTTATGGAAGTTCAGGTAACGGTAAGTATCCGCGGCCGTCGCATCAATCTTTTGAGCGTACTCTAGGTACTCTTCTTTAGTCGGGATGCGACCTAGAATCGCACCAACTGCAGAAAGCTCAGCTGACGCTAGATAAACATTAGCACCTGTACCTAGACGGTTCGGGAAGTTACGCGTTGAAGTAGACATTACTGTTGCTTTGTCTGCTACGCGTGCTTGGTTACCCATACATAGAGAACAACCCGGAGTTTCAATACGAACCCCTGCACGGCCAAAGATACCATAGTAACCTTCTTCCGTTAGCTGGTCTTTATCCATCTTAGTTGGTGGCGCAACCCATAGGCGAGTGCTTAGAGAGCCATTGAACTCTTCTAGCATCTTACCAGCAGCACGGAAGTGACCGATGTTAGTCATACAAGAACCGATGAACACTTCTTGAATCTCTGTGCCTTGAACGTCAGACAGTAGACGCGCGTCATCAGGGTCGTTTGGTGCACAAAGTACAGGCTCTGTGATATCAGCAAGATCAATCTCGATTACGTGAGCATATTCTGCGTCAGCATCTGCAGACAGTAATTCTGGGTTCGCTAGCCACTCTTGCATTGCGGTAATACGACGTTCGATTGTACGTACATCACCGTAACCTTCTGCGATCATCCACTTAAGCATAGTGATGTTCGAGTTCAGGTACTCTTCGATAGATTCTTGAGACAGCTTCACTGTACAACCTGCTGCTGAACGCTCAGCAGAAGCATCAGAAAGTTCAAACGCTTGCTCAACAGATAGATGTTCAACACCTTCAATTTCTAGTACGCGACCAGAGAATTCGTTGATCTTACCTGCTTTCTCTACCGTTAATAGGCCTTGCTTGATTCCGTACAGTGGAATGGCATGTACTAGGTCACGTAGCGTGATACCTGGTTGCATTTCACCTTTGAAGCGCACCAAGATTGATTCAGGCATATCAAGAGGCATAACACCTGTTGCTGCTGCGAATGCTACTAGACCAGAACCTGCTGGGAATGAAATACCTAGAGGGAAACGAGTATGCGAGTCACCACCTGTACCAACAGTATCAGGTAGAAGCATACGGTTTAGCCACGAGTGGATAACACCATCACCTGGGCGTAGTGAAACACCAGCACGGTTCATGATGAAATCAGGTAGCGTGTGGTGCGTGTTTACGTCAACTGGTTTCGGGTATGCCGATGTGTGACAGAAAGACTGCATCACAAGGTCAGCGGAGAAGCCAAGACACGCAAGATCTTTGAGCTCATCACGCGTCATAGGACCAGTCGTATCCTGAGAACCTACTGTTGTCATCTTAGGCTCACAGTATTGACCAGCACGAACGCCTTCAACACCACATGCTTTACCAACCATCTTCTGAGCTAGTGTGTAGCCTTTATCAGATGCCGATGGATCAACTGGTTTAGCAAACAGGTCTGTCTCTTCTAGACCTAGAGAAGTACGAGCGCGGCTTGTTAAGCCTCGGCCGATGATAAGTGGAATACGACCACCAGCACGAACTTCATCAAGCAGTACTTTGCTCAATTCAAAGCTAGAAATCTCTGCACCGTCTTTGCGAACAACACCTTCATACGGGAAGATATCAATCACATCACCCATGTTCATCTCTTGAACGTTAAGCTCGATTGGTAGTGCACCTGAGTCTTCCATTGTGTTGTAGAAGATTGGTGCAATCTTACCGCCTAGACACACACCACCAGTGCGCTTGTTTGGTACGTATGGGATGTCATCGCCCATAAACCAAAGCACAGAGTTCGTTGCAGACTTACGAGAAGAACCTGTACCCACTACATCACCAACATAGGCTAGTGGGATACCATCTTTCTGTAGCTCTTCGATTTGCTTAATTGGACCAACATTACCCGCATCATCAGGGTTAATGCCTTCACGCTCCATCTTCAACATCGCTTTTGCGTGTACTGGAATATCTGGGCGAGACCATGCATCTGGTGCTGGAGACAGGTCATCGGTGTTAGTTTCACCCGTAACCTTAAATACTTTAACGGTGATTTTTTCCGCTACTTTCTCTTTTGAGGTAAACCACTCAGCATCAGCCCAAGATTGTAGAACTTGCTGCGCATAGCTATTACCTGCTTTTGCTTTCTCTTCTACATCATAGAAAGCATCAAACATAAGCAGAGTATGAGACAGTGCTTTAACTGCGATCGGTGCAAGGGCTTCATCATCAAGTAGTGAAATTAGTGATTCAATGTTGTAACCACCTTGCATTGTACCCAGTAGCTCAGCTGCTTTTGCTTTGCTGACTAGTGGCGATTCAACTTCACCTTTAGTGATTGCCGTTAAGAAACCCGCTTTTACGTAAGCAGCCTCATCAACACCTGGTGGAATACGATTCTCTAGAAGGTCAAGAATAAATGCTTCTTCACCTTGAGGGGGATTTTTTAGAAGTTCCACAAGGCCTGCAACTTGCTCGGCATCTAGTGGTTTAGGAACAACTCCTTCGGCAGCACGCTCTGCGACGTGTTTACGGTAGGCTTCAAGCACGACTTTTTCCTCTCATTGCGGTTCCTCCCTCTTATTGCTATTTATTCAAAGAATAAGGGAGTGAACATCCTTGGAAACTTGGCTCTCCTTGCCATATTTTTCATTCAATGCTGACTGAGAAACAGTGCCAGAGAGGCCAAACTGTGGGCGGTAGGATAGCAAATTTAACCTTAAATTAAAATCTCATCATTTTGACCAACATAGCAACTTAAGACTAAAGTTTTATGATTTTTACTCACTTATCATGACTATTCCCACACCATAAGAATACGAGAATAGTCTGTTTAGATATTCATCGGCTACTTAAATGTTGTACCGATAATCAGATAGATAGAGTCATAATTTCGTTCTGTACGGCCATAGCCAAACATCATAGGGCCAATCGGTGAGTCGACACCTGCAAATACAGAACCGGCAAAATAAAGTGGTGCTTCGTGAAAATCCAGATCGGGATCAGACCAGACCCCACCGTACTCGAGCGACGCTCCCAAATAAAATGGTGAAGTAAACAGGCCGAAATCATTGTCAAACCAACGGTATCGATATACTAAACTGCCGAAAGCCTTATTTTGACCAATTAAGCTATTACGCGGAATACCTGACAAATTCAAAAATCCACCAATTTCTTTAGGATCAATAGGAACCGATGAATTCTTACTGGTCACAAAACCGAAGTCGATATTTGCGACCAAAGTATGGCGATCAAAGCTCTTCGCCGCTTTTAAGGTTGCGCCAATTTCATAAGAAGTATCTTCAACTCGCGGTTCGCTAACTAAATCACTCGTTCCAACGCTTTTATCATGAGAGATCAGGTAATCTAAATCTAAATAAACACCTTTAGTCGGTAAGCTAAAGCTATCCAAAGTATCAATACGATAGTTGAAAAACGCCCCTAAACGTTTAAATGCCACATCTCCCATCATAGGCAATGTCGACAATTCTCCTTCACCATCAGTGTAACGAATACCAAATTTCATCTCGCGCCACAGGGTCTGCTGGTATCCCAACGCGGCCTCGCCAACTAACTCTGTGTATGAGACAGGAAGGAAGTTTTCTGTCGCCTCTAACGAAGTATCATCAAAACCGTTATAAGGTGCGTTACGCTTCTCCTTGTTGTAAGTAAAACCAAGGGTCGTAAAGAGGTTTTGACTAGAGAGCAACGGACTGTACAGTACGCCTTCAATCAGCTTGTCCGTACCCATTTCTAGGTTAGTCCGAAACTCTGCACCGTGAATATTAAGATCGGTAAAATTGGCTGACACGCCTATCGAATATTGACTATCAGAGCTGAAATCATCTTCCAAAAAGAATCGGAAGTTAACGTAATTAGGCCCCCAGGACTTTTCATTTACATCGACAACTAAGGTGTCTTGACCGTCAATTTCATCATACCGATAGCTTACCAATTCAAAACGGTCTAAGGCATACAAGTCCAGTACACTTTGTTCAACTTCTGCTGCGGTATAAGTATTTCCAGGGTGAAGATCCAAACGGTTTTCAAGTAACTTCTTGCTGTAGTGACTATTGTTGTTAATTATCACATCTTCAATTTCGATTTCATCGCCGTAACGAAGATGCTTTCGTGCCTCTTCTTTCTGGTCAACATAATCTTGATAATCCGCCGTTGATAGACTGTATCGCTCTAACAGCGCACGATTATCCATCGCCGCTTGGTAACCTTGCTTGAAAGCCTCTTCCATACGATCAAACTCAGTCGTTTCCATATCTCCGACATCTGGACGTAAAAAAACATCCTCATCAGTTAGGGTTTCAGCTTGTCGATTGGTGGTGCTACGTACTAAGAAATTAGAAAGTTGGTCAGCAACGGTAAGGAAATTGGTAAAATCCTCTTCGTTTTTGTATTCGGTGCTGATATCAACAGCAATAACAACATCCGCCCCCAAGTCACGAGCCACATCAACAGGCATGTTATTGGTCACACCGCCATCAACTAGCATTCGTCCATTTAATTCATAAGGAGGTAATGCACCTGGCACTGACATACTCGCCATCATGGCATCGACCAAATACCCCTCACCGATAGTGACAGGTTGCAGTTCTAAAATATCGGTTGCGACAGAGCGATAAGGGATCGCCAACACATCAAAGGACTCAAAGGGGGGCAAGTTTCCCGTGGTTTCACGCAGGATCTTAAGCATACCCTGCCCCTGAACGATTCCTTTTGGTGCTCGTACTTCCCCCCAGCGTAAACCTAAATCGGTTTTCAATTGGTAGCGGTCTTCGTACTCTTTATCACGAACACGACGTTCACTGCGGTTGACTCGATCACGATAACCACTATTCCAATCGACGGTTTCAATAAAACTTTCGATTTCTTCAGCGCTCATGCCTGTCGCGTATAAACCGCCGACATACGCGCCCATACTGGTGCCAGTCAGGTAGTCAACAGGGACCTTCAACTCTTCTAACGCTTTCAGCACGCCAATATGCGCAGCACCTTTAGCACCGCCACCAGCAAGCACAACTGCAACTTTGGTTCGCTCAATTGGCTTGGCATCCCCAAGATGTTTAGCAAAAGCTAATGGGGTTATTGGGAGCGAACAAGCTAACAGCAATAGAGCCAGTTTTTTCACGTTTGAATTCCCTTTCTAATCGTTCACTAAGGCTAAAATCACATCAACCTTATTGTATTTACAACCTATTTACTAAATAAACTGTTACCAAGTAAACAGTTTCTTAATCCACTGCGCTGGCTGATTGTCACAGTGCTGCTTAAATGCGCCATCTTGATCCCAAACAGGCAACTTGAATTCATTACGACAATCCAGTTGTAAACTTCCCTGCGCTGATTTTGCAAAGCCTACCGTACTGACCTCTTTTGGCCATGGTAACGTCAGCTTCTCCGGAACTCGATGTTTAAGGTATTCGGCGTAAACACGTAATGCGCCACTTGAACCGGTCAATTTGGTCGGCTTGTTATCATCACGCCCCAACCAAATCGTGGTCACCTCACGGCCATCGACACCAACAAACCAACTATCACGAGTGTCATTACTGGTTCCAGTTTTACCCGCCAAAGCAGCCCAACCAAATTGGCTATTGAGATAACGCCCTGTCCCTTGTAGTACACCTTGCTTCATTGCATACGTCGTTAACCATGCCGCTTGTTGGTCTACGGTTTGAGCTGAACGAGGCAACGATTGGAACAACACATTGCCTTCCATGTCGACCACAGATCTCAGCGCTGACAGTTCTGCACGTCGGCCGGAGTTAGTCAGAGTTTGATACATCTGAGCTACTTGGAACGGCGTCAAGGTAAATGAGCCTAAGAACATAGAAGGCACTGGGCGAACTTCATCTCTATCAACGCCAAGCTTTTCAAGCGTATCAACCACACTTGGAATACCCAACTTCATACCCAGCTGTACTGTTGGTACATTCAATGATTTAGCCAACGCGATATAGAGCGGTACATCACCACGGAACTTACGATCGTAATTTCTTGGCGACCAGACAGAGCCTTTGCTGCCTTTTAGACTCAATGGCTTATCATTCAGCGTTGTGGCTAAGTTATATTTCTCAGGTTGCTCTAGTGCAGTTAAATAAACCGCGGGTTTTGCTAATGAACCAATTTGACGACTGGCATTCAACGCTCGGTTAAAACCGTCATAACCTGTACGTTTGCCACCTACCATGGCTCGAATCTCGCCGGTATGACGATCAACGGCTATTGCAGCGCCCTCTAAAGACTTACCCGCTGTTTTACCCAATTCAGGGATCTTTTTCGCAATCGCCGCTTCTAACTCTTTTTGAGAAACAGGATCCAGAGAGGTAAAGACGCGTAAACCGACATCTGACTGGAACGCATCACCAACCTTTTGTTTAAGCTCAATCTTTAACTGTTGGAAATAAGCAGGCTGGCGACTGGCGATACGAGGGTTATCTTGAATATCGAGTGGGCGACTTGCTGCCATGTCATATTGATTGGCTGTTAAGATTCCTTGCTGCATCATCAAGCGCAGCACCAAGTCACGACGCTCTTTTGCTCGTTCAGGGAAACGAATTGGGTTGTAATATGACGGACCTTTGACCATACCGACCAATAACGCTAACTGATCGATTCGTAGCTCTTGTACTGGCTGACCAAAATAGAGGCGAGATGCCAAGCCAAAACCGTGGATAGCCTCCCCACCACTTTGACCTAAATAGACCTCATTCAGATAGGCTTCTAAAATACGATCTTTGCTGTAGCGGTAATCTAAGATCAACGCAATGTACGCTTCTCGCACTTTACGCCATAAGGTGCGATCGCTAGAAAGGAAGATATTTTTGGCAAGCTGCTGAGTAAGAGTACTGCCCCCTTGAACGGTGCGACCTGCTTTTACGTTCGCTACTAAAGCTCGCGCAATCGCTAGTGGCGATACACCGTCATGCTGATAGAAATTTCTATCTTCTGTTACCAATAACGCATCAACCATGACTTCAGGGAACTGATCACGGCGCAAGAACAGTCGTTGCTCATCATGATTTTTTTCCAGCATCCCAAGCATTTTCGGCTCAATACGCAAATAGCCTAAGTCACCATTTTTCTCTAATGATTGAATACGCTGCAAACCACCACTATTAAAATGTAACATCACGTGGCGATCTGGCTCTGGGCCATCAGTAAACTCAAAAGGACGACGAATAATTTCAATTTTGGTCGATGACGATGAATATTCACCAGGGTAGCGAGGCTGACGTACCTTTCGATAGCTCAATACATCCAGTTCATTACGTACTTCCTGGATAGAAATCGAATCCCCTGGAGCCAGGTTCAAAATTCGGGCATAAACCACCGTCGGCAGATCAAACAACTGCCCTTCAAAACGTTGCTTCACGACGCTGTCGAGGTAAATACCAACAAATAACAGGATCGCAAAACCAGCAACGGCGAGCTTCCAACTAATGCCCCAAAGGACCTTTAGCCAATTCCGCTGCACCTTTTTATTGCTTCTGCGTTTCGGTGATTTAGCCGCAGGCTTGCGAGCAGGCTTCTTGGCCGTTTTGGTGGTTTTCGGCTTACTGTTCGCTGGGGTCTTTTTATTGGTCATCGTTACTGATTAAAATGTCTTTTGGTTTTAGTGGTTGCAACATGAGTTGCAGGATCATCCGGCCACACGTGTTTTGGATAACGCCCTTTCATCTCTTTCTGTACTTCTTTGTAAGCACCTTGCCAAAAACTGGCTAAATCTCGGGTCACTTGCAATGGCCGCTGCGCTGGAGAGAGTAGTTCCATCACCAAGGTCTTTCTACCTTGTGCGACTTGAGGTGACGCTTGCTCACCAAACACCTCCTGCATTCTGACCGATAACACTGGCTCTTGTCCGAACTGATATCGAATCTTTTTCTTCGTTCCCGTCGGCAATTGATAGTGTGTCGGTAACCATTGGTCGATTTCCTGATTGAGAGGCCAGCCAATGTACGCCATTAAGGCCACCGTTAAATCAACTTTTGCCAACCCTTTAACCGAGTTAACTCCAGTCAGATAAGGCTCAAGCCATAGCTCTAACTGTTCGAGCAGTGCGTCTTCGTCGAGCATCGGCCAATCATGCTCAGGTAACCACTGAGCACCGCATCGCAATCGTTCAAGAGTCGAAGAGCTGTTGTCGTCCCAATTTAATACTGAAATCCCTTTACGACGAATAAAACTGAGTAAAGCTTGCGTCATTTTTTCGCGAGGAGGTTCTGGCAGTAATTGGCTATCTATGACCAAACACCCGATTTTACGTTGCTGCTCAGCCACCAGACGACCTTTAGTTTCATCCCAGTCAACACGTTCAGACTGGTCAATTAGATCGGGGCGGAACGACTTTAGCTGATGGATATCTAACCCCAAGGCTGAGAAAATCATCGATGAGTCCGATTGGCTGCGCATTAAATCAATCGCTACAAGGTAGAGACTATTTGCCAATGATTCCATCGATTGCATCTCTGCGCCATGGCCATTGGCTAACAAGAAGCGGCCTGCCTGATTTTTTCGTGCTTGAGCAATGCGGTCAGGAAAAGCCGTAGCAATTAATACCGCAACCACAGATTCGTCACACCGATTAACTTCAAATCGGGACTCAAGCTTTTTGGCCAACGCTTGTGCTCGCTGAAGAACCACTTTCTGTTTTGAGTGTTTCCCCATCAGAAAACGATGGACGCTGTGGCTAAAATCAACAACATTGCGCTCTGGCTCTTCCAGTAAAGCTGCGACCATCGCACCAGTGCTCTCCAAACCCTTCTGTTTGGCCAAGGTCAACATCGCTGCAGTGCGAGGCTCAACGCCCAACCTCACGGCTAACTTGCCAGATTCGGTTAACTGGCATTTGTCATCTAAAAGATTCAATCCATGTAATAGATGTTTCGCTTGATTGACGGCAGTCGAGGGCGGAATGTCTAACCATTTTAAATCAGCTGCGTCTTGTGTTCCCCACTGAATCAATTCCAACGTTAAACTTGCGAGATCAGAATGGAGGATCTCTGCCACAGGAACAGTCGGTTGTTGGCGAAATTGGCTCTCACTATACAAACGCAGGCAGATGCCTTCTTCGGTACGACCGGCTCGCCCCGCACGCTGCTCTGCAGATGATTGAGCAATTCGACTTTGCTCAAGACGTGTTACACCACTTTTCAGATCAAACTTAGCAACTCGCTCTAAACCAGAGTCTACCACTAAGCGAATCCCTTCAATCGTTAACGAGGTTTCCGCAATATTGGTCGCCAATACCACTTTGCGCTTACCAGCAGGCGCGGGCTGAATGGCAGCTTGCTGCTGAGTGAAATTAAGCTGGCCATATAAAGGGCAGACTTCAATATCACTGGGCAGTTGCCCCAACCTTTCTTCCACACGTTTAATCGCTGCAACACCCGGCAAGAAAGCTAAAAGCGAACCCGACTCCTTCGCCATCAAGCTGATGATTTGTTTGCTCATCACCTCTTCTAGTCGCTCATGAGTTTTTAAAGTGTTATAACGAAACTCAACAGGATAGCAGCGGCCATGAGATTCCACATAGCGAGCATCTGGTAGCAATTGACGCAGAGCGTTGTCATCTAAGGTCGCGGACATCACGACTAACTTCAGATCATCACGCAAGGCTTCTTGGATCTCTAGGCACAACGCCAGTGCAGTATCGGCATGAATACTCCGTTCATGAAACTCGTCAAAAATGACCATATCGACCCCTGCTAATTCGGGATCAGATTGGATCATGCGAGTTAAGATCCCTTCCGTGACAATTTCAAGCTTGGTTTCTTGGCTGACTTTTGTTTCACCACGAACACGATATCCGACTTGATGTCCTACTTGTTCACCCAGCTGTTGAGCTAAATAACGGGCAATATTACGCGCAGCCAGACGCCTAGGTTCGAGCATGATAATTTTACCCACCACACAATTTTGCTTTACGAGTTGTAAAGGAAAGTGAGTCGATTTACCTGCGCCAGGCGCTGCTTTGAGAATCAATTGGGAACAATCGCGAACACCTGAGAGTAGCTCTGGCATCACGCCTTCAATAGGCAATTGTGACAATGGAAGGACCTTATGGTGTAATAATGCAAATATTGTACATAAATCCAGTTGTAAATGAAGTTTGAACCTATACTTGAGCCTGCGACGCTGATTAAGCGCTATAAACGCTTCTTGGCAGACATCACTTTAGCTGATGGCACTGAGCGCACCATTCACTGTGCTAACACAGGCGCCATGACAGGCTGCGCCGAAGCAGGAAATCAGGTGTGGTATTCCACTTCTGACAACCCAAAGCGCAAATATCCAAATAGTTGGGAACTCAGCGTTACATCGAAAGGTCATAGCATCTGTGTGAATACCGCTAGAGCAAACCAATTAGCGGTCGAGGCGATAGAGTCCGGCGTTATCAAAGAATTACAAGGCTATGACCAACTTCAAACTGAAGTAAAGTATGGTAATGAAAATAGTCGGATTGATATCTTGCTCAACTCAAAGAGCAAACCAAAATGCTATATAGAGGTTAAGAGCGTCACCTTATTGGATGAGGAGAAAGAGGGACAAGGGTATTTCCCAGATGCTGTAACAACACGTGGCCAAAAACACCTGAGAGAACTCTCAGAAATGGCACAAAATGGAAGTAGATCTGTACTTTTATTCACTGTTTTACATTCAGGCATTGAAAAAGTCTCCGTCGCCCACCATATAGACGCCAAATATTCACAATTACTAAAAACTGCGCGAGAACAAGGAGTGGAAGTTATGTGCTACAAAGCCGAGCTTTCTCACTCTGAGATAAAACTGGTCAAGGCGATTGAATTTATCAATTGACAGTAAAAATGGTGTCCCCTTCACAATGACAGCAAGTTTACGATTCAGAGTTTGCCTCAATTAGTTCTTTTTGCTATAGATACCCGCCTTAAAATTAACTGCGAGCGCAGTTGACTAGGTGTTAGTAGGAGATGCTGCATGCCAGAATCAAAGAAAAAAGCGCTAGGCATCCTAGCCATTGCAGGGGTTGAGCCATACCAAGAGAAAGCTGGTGAAGAATACATGTCACCAGAGCAAATGGCTCATTTTTCAAAAATTTTGACAGCTTGGCGTAACCAGCTCAGGGAAGAAGTTGATCGTACTGTTCACCATATGCAGGATGAAGCGGCAAACTTTCCAGATCCAGTTGACCGAGCTTCTCAAGAAGAAGAGTTCAGTCTTGAACTTCGTAACCGTGACCGCGAGCGTCGTCTGATCAAAAAGATCGAAAAGACACTAACAAAAATCGAAGATGATGATTTCGGTTTCTGTGACTCTTGTGGCGTTGAGATTGGCATCCGTCGTTTGGAAGCTCGTCCAACTGCAGACCTTTGTATCGACTGTAAAACACTTGCAGAGATCAAAGAGAAGCAAATGCAAGGTTAATTACCTGATTTAAAATAATATTAAAGGGAGCTTTGGCTCCCTTTTTGATTTAGAAAATAGCTATGAGTTACATCGGTCGTTTTGCCCCATCCCCTTCTGGTCCATTGCATTTTGGTTCATTAGTTGCCGCTCTTGGGAGTTATTTCCAAGCAAAAGCGAATAATGGACAGTGGCTGGTTAGGATTGAAGACCTTGATCCACCAAGGGAGATGCCTGGCGCATCCCAGTTGATTCTAAACACATTAGAAGCCTATCAACTGCATTGGGATGGCGAAGTGGTATACCAAAGCCAACGTCATTCTCTATATCAACAGCAAATCGACGACTGGCTATCTTCAGGCCAAGCCTATTATTGCCAATGCACGCGTAAACAAATTAAAGAGTCCGGTGGATTTTATCTTGGAACTTGTCGTGACTTAGCACTCACCAATCACGTTGAGTGTGCAATTCGACTGAAAATGACTCATCCGGTCTACCAGTTTAATGACCAAAAACACGGCCCTTTGAGTATCCCCCACGCGTTGGCAGATGAAGATTTTATTATAAAACGCCGAGATGGCTTATTTGCCTACAACCTTGCCGTAGTATTAGACGACATCGATCAAGGTATTACAGAGGTCGTGCGTGGTGCTGATTTAATCGAACCTACTGGTCGTCAAATCAGTCTTTACCAAATGTTAGGAGCGACACCAGTTAGCTATCTACATTTACCGTTGGCACTGGGGAGTAACGGACAAAAGTTGTCCAAACAAAATCATGCTCCTGCCATCGACAACAGTAATCCAAAGCCTGCACTTTTAGATGCAATGCGCTTTTTAGGCTTTGAAATTTCAAGAGATATAGAGCAAGCTAATTTGGCCGAAATCATAGCTTGGGGCGTGAGTCAGTGGCGTTTAGAACAACTGCCTGGTTCGATCGAGATCACACCAAGATTCTCAAACCGCTCGCTGTAAGCTATTATTAGCCGCAAATTTGCCTTATTAGGCACAAATCAGGCCTGTAGCAAGGTTGGTTATCACCATATTATTGCCAGATGCACATGAATAAAAACGACTATACACCAAGCGAAAAAAACATATACCCAGAGCTCTCTCTGAATATCATTACTCGCCAAGAGCACAACGTCTCTCGTAAGAAGATCAGCGATAATGCATTGAAGGTGCTATACAGACTTCATGGAGCGGGCTTTGATGCATACCTAGTAGGTGGCGGAGTTCGCGACCTACTGCTTGGTCAACAACCAAAAGATTTTGATATTGCGACGAACGCAACGCCAGAGCAAATCCGTCAGCTATTTAAAAACTGCCGCCTAATTGGTCGCCGTTTCCGTTTAGCTCACATTATGTTCGGCCGCGATATTATTGAAGTCGCCACATTCCGAGGCCATCACCAAGAGCCGAGTAAGAATGTTGCACAGCAGTCCAAAGAAGGCATGCTACTGCGAGACAATGTCTACGGTACCATCGACGAAGACGCTGAGCGACGTGATTTCACAGTGAACTCGATGTATTACAGCATTTCTGACTATTCAATCCACGATTATGCTGGTGGTATTGAAGACATGGAAGATAAGCTAATCCGTCTTATCGGAGACCCAGAAACACGTTATCGTGAAGATCCAGTACGTATGCTGCGTGCGATTCGTTTTGCGGTGAAACTGGATTTTGACATCGAAGAAGAGACAGCCGCCCCTATCGAAGAGATGGCGCCACTGCTACAAGAAATTCCAGCGGCTCGTCTATACGAAGAGTCACTCAAAATGCTTCAGTCAGGTCATGGTCTTGAGACCTACCACCTGATGCGTGAATACAACCTATTCCAACAGCTTTTCCCAACCATTGCTGAATTCTTCACTGAAGATTACTCTTCGCCAACAGAACAAATGCTAGACCTAGTCCTAGATTCGACTGACCAGCGTATTGAAGAAGGCAAACGCATTAACCCTGCATTTATGTTTGCCGCGATGCTCTGGTATCCGCTACAAGCGAAAGCTGAGCAGATGATGAGCAAACGCAAGCTATCCTTTTACGATGCCATCATGGAAGCAAGTAACACCATCCTAGATGACCAAGTGCGCTCTATTGCGATTCCTCGTCGCCACACTGCGACTATCCGCGAGATTTGGCAGCTACAATTGCGTATGCCACGACGTAACGGTAAACGTGCATTCCGCCTAATGGAGCTAAACAAGTTCCGAGCAGGGTATGATTTCCTTGAAATGCGCGGTGAAATCGAAGAAGGCGAGACTCAACTACTCGCTAAATGGTGGGAAACGTTCCAAAATGCTGGCCGCAATATGCGCCAAGCTATGGTAGCAGATTTAGATGGTAGCAGTGATGATCAACCAAGACAGCGCCGTCGTAAAACGTATCGCAAGAAGAAGCCTAAGGCCTCGTCATGATCTCGGTCTTTATCGCAGTAGGCAGTAACTTGTCGGATCCAGTTACTCAAGCAAATGCCGCCATCGATGCACTAAAAACCCTGCCTAAATCAGAGTTTGTAACCGCGTCGAGCTTGTATAGTAGTACACCTATGGGGCCGCAAGATCAGCCCGACTACATCAATGCTGTGGTTGAAATAAAAACAGAATTAACGCCACTTGAGCTACTCAATTGCACACAAACCATTGAGTTAGAACAAGGGCGTGTCCGTAAAGAAGAGCGCTGGGGACCAAGAACTCTAGATCTCGATATCATTCTTTATGGCAATGAGGTGATTGATTCTGAACGTTTAGTCGTTCCACATTATGGAATGAAAGAGCGTGAGTTTGTGCTCTATCCGCTTTCAGAAATCGCACCAAATTTAACCCTCCCATGTGGGACCAGACTGGAAAACTTATTAAAAGTTGTTGAGCAAAACGGTCTGCGTATTTGGCAATCATAGCCAACTCCTGTAAGGAACAATCATGAAAAAAATTACCATTAGCGATCTAATGAAATGGAAGCAAGAAGGTCGTAAATTTGCAACTTCAACTGCGTATGACGCAAGCTTTGCCCAGCTATTTGAAAGCCAAGAAATGCCAGTACTCCTTGTTGGGGATTCACTCGGTATGGTGCTTCAAGGTGAGACATCTACCCTACCGGTAACGGTTGAAGAGATCGCTTACCATACACGCTGTGTTCGTGCTGGCAGCCCAAACTGCCTTCTAATGGCTGATATGCCATTCATGAGCTATGCGACTCCAGAGCAAGCGTGTGAGAGTGCTGGTCAGCTAATGCGTGCTGGTGCAAACATGGTAAAAATTGAAGGTGGCGATTGGTTAGTCGACACTGTAAAAATGCTGACTGAACGTGCGGTTCCAGTTTGTGCTCACTTAGGTTTAACACCTCAGTCAGTCAACATTTTTGGCGGTTTCAAAGTTCAAGGACGTGAACAAGAAAAAGCAGATCGTATGGTACGTGATGCACTGGCTCTACAAGAAGCTGGCGCACAAATCATCCTACTTGAGTGTGTACCTCAAGAATTGGCTGCTCGTATTACCGAGGTGTGTGAAGTTCCAGTCATTGGTATCGGTGCAGGTAACGTCACTGATGGTCAAATCCTAGTGATGCACGATATGTTTGGTATTGCTGCGAACTATATGCCGAAATTCTCAAAGAACTTCCTTGCTGAAACTGGCGAGATGCGAGCAGCAGTCGCAAAATACAAACAAGATGTCGAAAGCGGAGCCTTCCCTGACGAAGCTCATACCATTGCCTAAGGATAAATATCATGCAGACTTTTGCTGAAATTGCTGCTCTTCGTGAGCAAATTAAACAGTTTAAGCGTGATGGTCGAAAGATCGCTTTTGTACCGACCATGGGTAACCTTCACGAAGGTCACCTAACTTTGGTCAAAAAAGCCCGCGAACATGCTGATGTTGTGGTGGTAAGTATTTTCGTCAATCCAATGCAGTTTGAGCGTGCCGACGATTTGAACAACTACCCACGCACTCTTGAAGACGACTTAGCTAAACTGAGCGGTGAATCGGTCGAATTGGTATTTACGCCAACGCCAGAGATTATCTACCCTGAAGGATTGGATAAACAAACCTCTGTCGACGTACCTGGACTCTCAACGATTCTTGAAGGCGCATCTCGTCCGGGTCACTTCCGTGGTGTTTCCACTGTCGTGACCAAGCTGTTCAACATTGTTCAGCCGGATGTTGCTTGCTTTGGTGAGAAAGATTTCCAGCAATTGGCTGTGATTCGCAAAATGACCGAAGACTTGGCTTTAGATATCGAAATCATTGGTGTGCCGACCGTACGTGAAATGGATGGCTTAGCCATGAGCTCTCGTAATGGCTTACTTACTCTAGATGAACGTCAACGTGCACCAGTGCTTGCGCGCACGATGCGCTGGATCAGTAGCGCAATACGTGGCGGTCGTGATGATTACGATTCTGTAATTGAAGATGCAAGCGATCAACTTCGTGCTGCAGGTCTACAGCCAGATGAAATCTTTATACGCGATGCGCGTACACTACAAACTGTGACAGAAGAGACTACTCAAGCTGTGATTCTAATGGCTGCGTTCTTAGGAAAGGCTCGTTTGATCGATAACCAAGTAGTTGAGATGGTGGTAGAGTCGAAAGAAGAAGAAACTTCTGAGATACCATCAGAAAGCGCTGAATAGAGCTCAGTGACAAGATAAAAAGGGTTGATGTGAAAGCATCAACCCTTTTTTGTTTCTAACTACGTAAGCCAATTCCACGAGTCACTAAATAGTGTGCTACCGCGTAAAGCGCAACAATAAATACACCGAGCACGCTGAACGACGTCACAATACCTACATCAGAAACACCTAAGAACCCGTACCTGAATGCATTCACCATATAGACGATTGGGTTAATCTTCGACACCCCTTGCCAAAACTCAGGCAATAAGCTGATTGAGTAAAAAACGCCACCAAGGTATGTCAGCGGCGTTAAAACAAATGTCGGAATAATCGAGATGTCATCAAAGGTTTTTGCGTACACGGCATTGATCAAACCGCCCAAGGCAAACACCACCGAGGTCATAAATACCGTGGCAATAATGATGCCCCAGTGCTCTACTTGCAGATCAACAAAAAATAGCGAAACGAAGGTGACGATTGCACCAACTAACAAGCCTCGCGTCACACCACCCATCACATAACCGGCAATGATCACGTAATTTGGTACGGGAGCAACCAGCAACTCTTCTATATTTTTTTGTAACTTAGCACTAAAGAAAGATGAAGCAACATTTGAGTACGAGTTGGTGATCACCGACATCATGATCAAGCCAGGGACGATATATTCCATATAGCTAAAACCATTCATCTCGCCGATACGCGATCCGATAAGGTTGCCAAAAATAATAAAATAAAGCGTCATAGTGATCGCAGGCGGCACTAAGGTCTGTACCCAAATACGGGCAAAACGGTTGACCTCTTTACCTAACAAGCTACGAAAAGCAACCCAATACAACTGATACATTACGACGCCTCCGCACTCTGTTCGCGTACAATATGGATGAACAACTCTTCAAGACGATTGGCTTTGTTACGCATAGAAAGCACTTTAACGCCTTGCTCCGTCAACTGAGTGAAGATGGCATTAAGCCCTTGGCTTTTGTCGATTTCAATCTCTAATGAACCATTCACGTAGATCTGCGAGTTCACACCTGACAACTCAGGTTCAGGACTACCTTCCTCCAGATCGAGAATGAAGGTCTCCACATGCAACTTACCGAGTAGCGCTTTCATGGTAGTGTTCTCAATCAACTCACCTTTATTGATAATGCCAATATTACGACACAGCATTTCCGCTTCTTCTAAGTAATGTGTAGTCAAGATGATCGTAATACCTAACTCACTATTGATCTCTTTTAAGAATCCCCACATAGAGCGGCGAAGCTCAATATCAACACCAGCTGTAGGCTCGTCTAAAATTAACAATTGAGGCTCGTGCATTAACGCTCTCGCGATCATCAAGCGACGCTTCATACCACCAGATAAGTTGCGCGAACGCTCATTGCGCTTTTCCCAAAGATCGAGCTTAGTCAGATACTTTTGCGCACGTTCTTTTGCCACAGACTTAGGCACACCGTAATAGCCCGCCTGCTGAAGCACGATCTGCTCTACGGTTTCAAATTGATTAAAGTTGAATTCTTGTGGAACCAAGCCTAAATTTTGCTTAGCCAGTTCAAGGTCAGTATCGATATCGTAGCCAAACACTTTCACAGTGCCTGAAGTCTTGTTAACCAAAGACGAAATAACGCCAATCGAGGTTGATTTACCTGCGCCATTGGGCCCAAGCAAAGCGTAAAAGTCACCTTTTTCAACCTTAAGACTGATACCTTTCAGTGCCTCAAAACCTCCAGCATAGGTTTTGCGCAGCTGTTCTATTTCTAGAGCGTACATAACATTGCTATCTATTCTATTATTTTCAAATTAGTTTATCGTTGAATAACGATGATTACAATTAAACCTTTCGATTCTTTTGGAAATATCATAACTATTAATAATAAAAAAACGCCGTAGAGTTTTCCTCTATGGCGCTTTATTCATTACAGGTTCTTTAAGTAGTTAGACTGACTCTAACTGATGCTCATCGCTTTCAACGTGACGAATCGCTGCTTTCAGTGCCTCATAGCGGAACTTATACGTGTTATCGTCAGGCACTAAGTCAATTACGTGGAACTTCTCAAGTTGCTGTCTGGTACGCTCATTCGGGCATAACAAATAAACCTGACAATTCGCATCCAGTGCATCTTTAATCGCGTTTTCTAATGCCAATCCGACCGTCACATCAATCATTGGTACATCGGTCAGATCGAGGATCATCACCTCGTAGTCTGAAATACTGGTATGTTGACGAGAGATCGCTTTCGAAACGCTAAAGATCATCGGGCCAGAAAGGTAAAAGAACAGCACCTTGCCATTGGCCATATCGAGCAAGCCACGTTCACTGTCTGTAAGCGGCACATCATCTTCATCGGCATCACTGATGGCCTTAACTTGGCGAGCTTGTTCACGGCTCAAGCGCTCAATGATAATCACGTTAGAAATAAATACCCCTAGCCCTACCGCGACAATTAAATCAACAAACACCGTTAATAGCATCACGCCGTACATGATCGCCATACCGGCAAAACTGACTTTGTGGGCTCGTTGAATGAAGCTCCAGTCGAGAATATTAAAACCAACGTAAACCGCAATACCTGCCAATACTGCCATCGGAATCGGTTCAGTCAGTCCACCAGCAACAAGTACGACTAATGCTAACATCAAGGCACGAATAACGCCTGACAGCGGAGAACGAGCACCTACCTGAATATTGGTGACTGTCCCCATTGTTGCACCTGCACCTGGAAGCGCACCAAACAAACCAGAAATCATGTTAGCCAAGCCTTGGCCTCGCAGCTCTTTGTCTGAGTCATGCTCTTTACGTGTCAGTGAGTCACCGATAACCGCGGTAAGTAAGGTATCAATACAACCTAATGTGCCGAGGACGAGTGCATCAATCACCATCTCAACAAACATGTCAGGGTTAATGTGTGGAACGACAAGTGAGGGTAAACCTGCTGGGATCTCACCGATTCGACGAATAGAGTCCATATCGAAAAACGTAACTGATAGAAGCGTTACCGCGACTAAAGCAACCAACTGAGCCGGTACATATTTACGGTATTTTTTCGGAAAACCAAACAGAATAGCGAGAGTCAGTAAACCGAGAAAGAGTTCGCTAAATTTCAAATTAGAGATGGTATCAGGCAATGCCGATAGTGTACCAAGCACCCCACCAGAAGGAGCTGCGTGACCAAGTAGTGGCGAAAGTTGCAGAATAATCAATATAACGCCAATCCCTGACATAAAACCGGAGATCACGCTATATGGCATCAAAGTTACGTATTTTCCTAACTTCAAAGTCCCTAGTAGTATTTGGAAAGCACCTGCCATCATCACGACAGTAAACGTCATCGCCATGCCTGTTTCTGGATACTTGACCATCATACTGGTCAAAACGGCAGTCATGATCACCGTCATTGGACCAGTTGGCTCAGAGATCAGTGTATTGGACCCTCCAAACAATGAGGCAAACAAACCGACCATAATCGCGCCCCACAAGCCAGCCTCCGCGCCAGCACCCGAAGCGACACCAAAAGCCAATGCAAGTGGTAACGAGATAATGGCAGTCGTTACACCACCAAATAAATCTCCCTTGAGATTGATATCTTCAAAACGACGTCCGAACACAACTCTGCTCCATGCAAAATAAACAACTACGACATCCAACCACGATTTAAAAATATAACCGCGAATTTTAAAAGTGCATCTCCGTAGATAAGTAGTAATCTTCGTTGAAATGCAGCAAATTTCATCACTTTACCAAATGTTACTCGAACGAGATAAGTGTTAATCGTATCTCATATTTCATACTTTATAACTTTTGGTTCGGATCGCGCCTAAGTTTATGATTTTTCGCGCTCAAACACGTCAGATGAGTGCCTTTTTACGCATTTTTAACAGGAAGGAAATTGTAACATTGTGTATAGTGGTGCAAGTTTTTTTTAGGGATTGATGAAGAAAATGCCAGAAATTAAGCAGCTATTTGAAAATAACTCAAAGTGGTCTGAGTCTATTAAAGCTGAACGACCAGAGTACTTTACTAAATTGGAAGATGGACAAAATCCAGGCTTTCTATGGATAGGTTGTTCAGATAGCCGTGTGCCTGCTGAACGACTTACAGGCCTCTACTCTGGCGAGCTATTTGTTCACAGAAATGTCGCCAACCAAGTGATTCATACCGATCTCAACTGCCTATCTGTCGTTCAATACGCTGTTGATGTACTCAAGGTAAAACACATTATTGTATGTGGTCACTATGGGTGTGGTGGTGTAAATGCCGCTATCGATAACCCGCAACTTGGACTGATCAACAACTGGCTATTACATATCCGCGATCTGTACTTTAAACATCGCAAGTACCTTGATGACATGCCTGTCGCTGATAGAGCGGACAAATTAGGGGAAATAAATGTCGCAGAGCAAGTTTACAACTTAGGTAACTCTACCATTATGCAAAACGCGTGGGAGCGTGGCCAAGATGTTGAGATTCACGGCGTTGTCTACGGAATCGGAGATGGAAAACTAGAGTATTTAGGCGTGCGTTCTAGCTCTCGAGAGTCGGTCGAAACTTCCTATCAAAAAGCGATGGAGTCGATCCTCAATCCAGATCATAAGCTGCTGTGTCGATAATTACACGCTAGGAAAGTAAAACGCCCGCTATTTAAGCGGGCGTTTTTTATATCAACTCAAGAGCTGAACTACTCTTGAGGTACTACTTTACCAATGTATGGTAGGTGACGGTATTTTTGAGCATAGTCGATACCAACACCGACAACGAATTCATCTGGAATCTCAAAACCAATCCACTCAACAGGCACATCTACTTCACGGCGAGAAGGCTTATCAAGTAAAGTACAAATGCGAACAGATTTAGGATCTCGAAGGCTCAAGATCTCTTTCACTTTGTTTAACGTATTCCCGGTGTCGATAATATCTTCGACTAAAAGAACATCTTTACCTTTGATGTCATCATCAAGATCTTTGAGAATACGAACATCACGCGAGCTTTCCATGGTATTGCCATAGCTAGAAGCGGTCATAAAGTCCACTTGGTGAGTCAGTTCAATGCTACGAGCTAAATCTGCCATAAAGACAAAAGAGCCACGCAGTAGGCCGACTAGAACCAAATCTTCACTACCTTCATAGTGAGCAGTAATTTGTTTACCAAGTTCACGTACACGCTCCTGAACCTCTTGCTCAGAAATCATTACTTCTACTGTATGTTTCATACCAATCTCATTTATCACGTTGTCTACTATTTAGTCCAACTAAATACTAGCTGATGTTTTCGAGCGCGTAGTTTAACACTGCTACAGCGCAATGAAACAGTCTCATGCATCAGAAAACAAACATCAACAATGCAAACCATATGATACGTAGCACGGATATTAACAATTATGGTTATAAAGTGTACTGAAAACGTTGACCTATTTTATATGCACCATTACACTCATTATGCTTTAAGCAAATAATAAAATACTAAATAGGGCAAAGCCCACTACAACTCAAATGGCAAGGAAATTGATATGGACTCTATAGCTAAAAGGCCGCGCACGCGTCTTTCTCCGCAAAAGAGAAAACAACAACTTATGGAAATCTCACTGGAAGTGTTTGCACGCCGCGGTATCGGCCGTGGTGGTCACGCCGACATTGCTGAAATCGCTCAGGTTTCAGTAGCGACAGTATTTAACTACTTCCCAACTCGTGAAGACCTCGTTGATGACGTACTCAACTACGTCGTACGCCAGTTCTCTAACTTTCTATCAGATAACATCGACTTAGACTTACACGCAAAAGACAATTTACAGAACCTAACATCTGCAATGGTAGACTTGGTAGTAAATGATTGTCACTGGCTTAAAGTGTGGTTTGAGTGGAGTGCATCAACACGTGATGAAGTGTGGCCGCTGTTTGTCACCACAAATCGCACTAACCAATTGCTGGTTCAAAATATGTTCATTAAAGCGATTGAGCGTGGTGAAGTGTGTGATCAACACGACCCAGCTGATCTTGCGACGCTGTTCCACGGAATTTGTTACTCTCTGTTCGTACAGGCAAACCGTGTACAAAATCCTGAAGCACTGAACAAGCTAACGCAAAGCTACTTAGATATGCTGTGTATTTATAACCGCGACCACTAATCGCGGTTATCGATGAGAGAAAGCTGATACTTAGGTGTCAGCTTTTTTATGGCATTACTATAATTTGTCACACAAACAAAAAAGCCGCTGAACAGATTCAGCGGCTTTCTATTATCTATTTAGAAGAGATTATTTCTTCTTTTTCGCTTTAGGGTTTGGAAGGTCAGTAATTGAACCTTCAAACACTTCCGCCGCTAGAC
>Ga0209379_10000659_pt1 | contig 26098 bp, 28 predicted proteins | sample tdDd001_FD_187124 | JGI IMG/M metagenome (GOLD analysis project Ga0209379, IMG submission 187124) | Marine sediment microbial communities from the Atlantic coast under amendment with organic carbon and nitrate - tdDd00.1 (SPAdes)... | ecosystem: Environmental > Aquatic > Marine > Coastal >...
TGGCGTGTTTGAGGAACGTTAGGCTCGATCCGAAAGTAATCGGAATCGAGTCTAAAAGGACGAGTTCCAGGTTTTAGTGAAATGATTCGATTTTTAGAGATTTTTTCTGCCGCGGTAGATTTTTGTTTACTTTTCATCAATGGAAAAGTAAAAGCCCGTCCGGCTTAAGGACAAAACATATTTTATAATTCATCACTAAAAACACCCCTCTGTCTGTCGGGATCTCCCCCTAAAAGGAGAGAAAACCGTAATCAACTTTCTCAACTATTCAAACGAAACCACTGACCCGCATCAGACAAAAATCCCGTAAAGAAAATCGAAAGAATGAAGCGTTAAAAAAACTGGCGTGTTTGAGGAACGTTAGGCTCGATCCGAAAGTAATCGGAATCGAGTCTAAAAGGACGAGTTCCAGGTTTTAGCGAAGTGATTCGATTTTTAGAGATTTTTTCTGCCGCGGTAGATTTTTGTTTACTTTTCATCAATAGAAAAGTAAAAGCCCGTCCGGCTTAAGGACAAAACATATTTTAAATGCAGCCTTACCCTTTTTATTTCGTTTTTGGGTCAAGCCAAAAATGAAGAGTCCGTCCGGCTCGAGGGCAAATACTAAACCTCACCTCAATCCTCTCCTTAAGGAGAGGAAGAATTCTATTCGATCAGCTGTGCTATAGCAATACTGGTAGAAAATCAGATTAATAATTATTCATTAATCATTACAAAACACCCCTCTCCCTATCGGGATCTCCCCTAAAAGGAGAGAAAACCGTAATCAACCTTCTCAACTATTCAAACCTCAGGCCTTGTAGAGAATCGGAATCAACTACGCAAGTGGGGTCTCATAGGTAGAGAAAGCGGCAAATAGAAATGCTGTTGAACGAGGAACGAGTGAGACTATCTATTTCTATTCGCTTTTGAGACTTTATGGGTCACTGAGTAGGTGCGCCGTAGATTCTTTGCTTACTTTCTCATCAATGGAGAAAGGAAGAACCCGTCCGGCTTAAGGACAAAGCATTACTACATTTTTTTAGAGGGAGCAATATAGCTTAAGGTCATTATAAAGATTAAAGCAAGAGATATTTTAAAGTTGATAAAGATTAGAAAGAAAGCGACCAATTCAATCACCGGATCCTTAATCCAATTGATGATAGTCCTTCTTTTCAACTCTTTTTTAGTTTTATCAGTTCTATACAATCCGCTTTTAAATATGGCATAGTAGTTCAGCAAACGATAGGTTAAAGCTTTAAAGAAATAAGCACCTATCAGCAACATTGCCGAGGTCTCTTGATTTCGAGCTTGCCCAAGCAAAGCTGTCGGATAAACAATTAGCGATAAGGAAAACAGAAACAACAAGTTGAGCCAGGTAAAGGTGTTGTTAACGGCTCTCATTTTGCTAAATAACACATGATGATGGACCAAATGAACGGCTATAACCAGAAAGCTAATGGCATAAGGAACCAATTGAGGAATAAAGAATTTTAAAAACTCTAGAATAGTGTAGTCCCTAAGCAGATAATTTTCAGGAATTTTAAAGGTCATCACCAAAATGGTTATTAAAATAGCAATTACACCATCACTAAAGTTTTCCAATCTTTGTTTATCAATACTCTTGCTTTTATTCATGTAGTATCCGTTCCTTATGTTTTAAATTCTTACCAATCCAATCTTGATTGAGTGGTTGTATTCCAAAATATTCCCGTTTCAAATTCACTGGTGATGAATTCATAAATATTCCTTGCTGAAGTTTCCGGCGAAAGACTAGCCATAGCAACATTTCCTTCCGTAATAGTCGTTCTTACCCAACCCGGATGAATCGAGGCAATAGTTGCTTTCCCTTTCAGTCTGTTCGAAAGAATTTTGGTATACATATTCAACGCACTTTTCGACATTCTATAGGCAACTGAATCGCTACTTTTACATCCATCAACAGAACCCATATGAGATGAAACATTTACAATTTTAGCTTGCTTTTTCAGGATATCAATCACAGCTTCCGTAAAAAACACAGTTCCGCTAACATTTACATCAAAAGTTTGCTTAAACGATTCTTTGTCAGGGGTACTTGTATTTAAATCCAAGCCTACTCCAGCATTGTTTATTAAAATATCAATTCTGTGTTCTTTTAGAAGAACAGTCGCCGCCCTTTCAATACTTTCAAAACAAGTTACATCTAGTTCAATTGCCGTAAAATCCGGATGGCTTATTTGATCAACTCTACCACTTCTACAAGTTCCTATTACCTTATAATTATTTTCTAAAAACAATTTAGATAAAGCAAGACCAATGCCCTTACTTGCTCCTGTAATTAACACACACTTTTTCATTCCAAACACTTTTCTATTTTTTAACAGGTAACATAAACTTTAACTCTTCAGACGACTTACTGGGCATAAATTCAATAATTTCATAATCTGCCAAATCGTGAATCTTAAATGGATCTTTTTCTATTATATCTTGCAATTCTTTCTCATCCAAAACAGTTGAAATAATAATGCCTCCCATTTTAGGATTCTTTCTTCCTGAAATTATAAATTTCCCTGCTTTATACTGTTCATCTAAATACTCAACATGTTGTTTTAAGTATTTATCCACAGCTTCTAATGTAACTTTGTATGTAAGATTTATTATAAACATTTTATAAATTGTATTTGCATCAGATTTTCTTCCTTAAATCTTGAATGATTCTTCCATCCTTCAATAAGAAATCTATTTTTAAAAGATATCTCAACCTCTACTTTTTGCTTAGATTGTAAACCCACAAATTATCATGATATCTCAGATATAATTTTTTGTCTCTAATTACCGGGTGCGCAAAGTGATCTTTCTTTTTACCGTCGAGTTTAAAACTGCTTACCAATTCCATCGAGTTGTCTGAAACCTTCATTAATACCATCTCTCCCGTGTAGGTAAAACAATAAAACATATCATCAGCATAAATAACAGAACCTTCACTTATGGTGTCCATCGAAAACAAAAATGCCCCAGAATTCCAGTCAATTGCAGACCATTGTTTTTTGCTTTTACTGTAGCTAACAATTTTATCCTCCAACAAAATTGCACTTCCAAACACTTGATCAACTACATTACTTTTCCATGCCACATCATAATTTAATCCATCATTGCTAAGCTTAAGCTTTACACTACCACCTTTACCACCATCAATTGCGAATAAGTTTCCATTCTTGTATATTGGAGTATTAGGATGTTCCGGAAATCTGTAAATTAAATCGCCATATCGCCAGGCAAGTTTCCCATTCTCAGCATCAACAGAAATCAAAGAGCTATCTGTCATGGTAATCAGAAACTTCTTTTCGTTATGCGTAATAACAAGCGGAGAACAGTAAGCACTTTTTTCACCTACACCTTTGCTAACCCATATTGTTTCCCCTGTTTCTCGATTTAATGCCACTATGTTTTTTTCTTTTCCCCCTGGCACACAGATAATCTTATCCTCGTCGATTACCAAATTCTCAGTAATTCCAAAAGTCACATTTTCTGCATTAAATTCGTTTAAGACATTCTTTGTCCAAATTTGTTCACCATTCTCAGCTTTCAGACAATATAAATCTCCAAATCCACTTAAAATATAAATGCAACCTTCGTAAACCAAGGGTGTTGTTCTGGTACCAGGAAAATTTTTGGTCCACTCCTTACCATATTCCTTTTTCCATAAAAGATTGCCTTTCAAATCGAATGCAAACAGATTACCTATTGAGTCTATCACTCCATTAATATAGACTGCTTTTTGGCTAACTGCAGCCGAACTAAAGCCCTTTCCTAGCTTGTCAAAACTCCAGGCAAGTTCCGGACCTTCTTTAGGCCATATTTTCAACAAACCTGTTTCTGGATATATTCCATCCCGATTGGGACCACGCCATTGGCTGGATTCATTTATACAACTCTGAAAAACAACAAATAATACAAATAGGTACTGAATGTAAATTCTTTTATTCATGCTTCATTGATTTAAGAAATTATTCACGTGTAAATTTCAAACTTAAAGTACTTAACGAATTAACTAACTTAGAAGAATAAGATAAATCTATCTTCAATTATTGCTTAATCGAATAAACTTGAAGCGTTTCTCCATGTCGGATATACAGTTTTCCATCACCAATTACAGGATGTGACCAATACTGCCCTTTACCTATATTGATTTTGAATTCACTTACAATATCTAATTTCTCCGAGTTGATATTTGCCAAAGCAAGATGCCCGAATTTTTCTTCGAACAAATACAACATTTCACCATCGGATATTATAGAACCTTTGTTGTACCACTTGGTCGACCATTTTGTTTCTCCCGTTTCCCAATCAACACACACCCAATTTCCCATCGAATTGTGAATGAAATTTGAACTGTACAAATACCCATCAATAAGAACCATGCCTCCAAGGTGAGTATTTATATCTTTGTTTTTCCATCCCAATTCAACAGCTGATCCATCGTCGGATAACACCAACTGAATTCCTACAAATTTGTGTCCTGCAGCAACAAATATCTTCCCATCATGATAGATTGGTGTATTGGCATGATTTTTAAAAGAACGACCTCCAATATCAGATGTTTCATCGTAATTTACTTTCCAAAGTAGTTTCCCATTTGTAGCATCTACTCCTATAATGTGCATGTTTGTGTTGGTCACAATTATCTTCCTACCCTTGTGATTAATTAGCAATGGATTCACATATAAAGGTCCTTCATTCAAAGGTTCAGCTTCCCACACCACTTCTCCATTTGCAGCATTAAAAGCCACCAGGGAAGCCTTACTCCCTCCTGGCGATGCAATAATTTTATCATCAACATATAAGGGCGATTCAGATACACCAAACATGACAGGTTTCGAATCGTAAAGTTTGTAATGGTTTTGCGACCAAAGCATTTTACCATCAGAATTCACACAAACCATATCTCCTACACCACTAATCAAATAAATACGGTCACCAACAACGGTTGGAGTAGATCTGGTACCATCAAAATTTCTTGTCCAGGCTTTACCGTAAATCATACTCCACTTTTCAGCACCGTCAAGAGTTAAAGCAGTTAGAACATCATCCTCCCCTTTTCGTCCTGTAACATAAACTGTTTCTTTTGTTACGGTAGCTGATGAATAAGCAAAGCCAATCCCATTTTTTTCCCACAACAATTCGGGACCAGAAGTTGGCCATTTCTTTAATAAATTATCCTCCTGATAAACACCCGATCTGTTAGGACCACGCCATTCGTATATTTGTGCAAAGCTTGTTAAACTAAAAAGTGTTAGAACAAACACAAGTACAAAAAATCTACATGCAAGTTTCATAATTTAGGTTTTTGGGTTTTTATTTTTATAAAGTCAAAGGGTTAATCGCTTGTCAATCCCATCTATTTAAATTCGATAAAGCTAGTTTTCCACCTCCTGTAAAGAATAACGCGATGGAACCAAATAGATATAAGCCCAACAGTTCAATACCCCATCCTCCGTGTTGATTCAAGGAAAAAACATCACCTGAATGAGCCAGGAAAATGGCGAATAATACACCAAAAATATAAGCTGCAGAAGCCAAACGAGTTCTATAACCAATTAGTATTAATATGGGAGCTGCAATTTCTGTAATGTAAACACCATAAGCCAAGAAAGTTGGAAAACCAGCATTAGCCAACATTCCTTCAATACCAGATACACCACTTAATTTTGCAATTCCATGCAATAACATTAATACTCCAATCGAAATTCGAAGGATTAGTAATCCTAAATCTGTGTTTTTATTCATGTTGATTAAAATTTTATCTATTAATTATACAATTTCATATTGGGAGACATAAAAAATTAATATCTCTAATGATACTTCTTAATTATGCCTCCCATCCCACATCAATCTATGAATCAATTTGCGCACACTTCCAATCAAAAATCTATGCTAAACTTAAAGTCAAGATCAATAAGCTGTCCACCAAGCCTCATTTTCATGATTTGTACTTTTATGAATCTCTATCGACTCTCCGATCTTAGGCACAACATATTGAATATTTGCACTTTTTGCAGCAGTAATAAACCTTTCTACAGGTTCTGTCCAGGCGTGCTGCGATAATCGAAATGCTCCCCAATGAATTGGCATAATTTGCTTGGCCTTTAAATCCAAACCTGCTTGAACAGTCTGCTCTGGAAACATGTGAATGTTAGACCACTTTTCATTGTACTGACCACATTCCATCATTGCAAAATCGAAAGGACCATACTTTTCACCTATTTCTTTAAAATGATCGCCATATCCACCATCTCCACTAAAATAGATGTTGTCCATTTTCGTTTTTATAATCCACGAACACCACAGCGTGCTATTAGATGTACTAAGCGTTCTACCCGAAAAATGTTGAGAAGGAACACTTCTAAACACGATACCATCATGTTGAGCTTCATCCCACCAATCTAGTTCTACAATTCGTTCTTTTTCAACACCCCACTTTTCGAGATGCACACCAACACCCAGTGGAACGTAAAACATGTTAACCTTATCCTTAAGTTTTCGAATGGAACCATAATCCAGATGATCGTAATGATCGTGTGAAATAATTACAGCATCAATCTGTGGAAGTTTTTCAATAGAGATTGGCAAACTTGTACTAAAACGTGAACTGCCAAGCCAAGAAAAGGGAGACGGCACATCTCCAAACATGGGATCAACTAGTATATTTTTACGATCTGTTTGCAATAAAAATGTCGAATGCCCAAACCATATTAAACGGGTACTATCCTTATAGTTGGCTATATCAGTGGAATCCTGCTTTACAAATGAAAGTGTATTGTTTGGCTTTGTTTCTTCTCTAGGTGAAATCAATTCTCCTATCCCCTCTCTGAAATCCTTAAAATTAAATTTCATGTGTGATTCGAAAATAATCTTATTTCTAAACTCTCCATTCTCGAAATTTGGCGAATCCACATATAGTTCCTTCTGATTTTCAGGAATATCACCTCCAAACTTAGGATTGCAACTCACAGCTATTACGATTAAGCCAGTTATAAGTGTAAAGATTCCAAGAATAACCATTCGTTTTCGTTTTCTATTTTTTGAGAAGTAACTCTTCATATTTGTGCTATTTTAAACTCTAAATCATAAATCTTTTCAAGTGTAAGCCAAAACTGTTTCGACAAATCAACATTCAAAGCAATGTCATTCTTTGGTAGCAGAACTTTACCCAAAGTATTATGGTAATAGGCACCATTTTCAATATTAGACTGTGTAGCACATATTAATGTCATCTGTGCTCCCATTTCAGCAGTAATAAATAATCGTCCGAATGCGCGTACAAAAAAAGAATTTTCATCATTACCCAATCCTGATGGAACGATTCCCGGATGTACCAAGTTCATTTTATAATTAGGAAACAATCTGTGAAGTTCATAAGCCCACCACATCATGCCAACTTTACTACGAGAGTAGGCTTTTATACCACTTTTACCATCATAAGAATAGTTTGGAGTACAATCATCGGCCTGTATATAAATATCGCCGGTTACCGATATAATTTGTGCATTAGAAGCAAGTAAAGATTGAGTATGAAGTTGCTGAAATAATACATGATGTCCCAATACATTTACAGCAAAGGTTAATTCATATCCTTGTGGTGAAAGTTGGCAAGATCCGGTCACTGCAATCCCTGCATTATTTATTAGGACATCAATTTTTCGCCCTTTAAGAATTTTGCGTACAGCTTCAACCGCAGTATTTATTGTAGAAATGTCACCAAGGTCAAGTTTTACTGCATAAACTTCACCATTTAACGCTCTATTCTCCTGTTCTGTTTTCTCTTTATTTCTAGATAAAACAATTACCTCTGCACCTCTATTTAATAAACCTTTTACGGTCTCTAAACCAATACCTCGATTCCCTCCGGTTATCGCTACAATTTTGCCATTTAAATTCGGTTCATTAGGACAGCGATGAGTTTTAGCTTTTTGTCGCCAAGCCCCAAGAAACATTCGTTTAAATTTGCCATTTATTCGTGTTGTTTTCATGATAAACCAGTTTTAACAATACATTCATTCTTACTATTAGCTATTCTTTACCGAATATTTATTCGATTATTATTTAAAAAAAATTATTTTTTCAATGCATCCCTTACAATACTGAAAGTAAGGTCTATGGTTTCTTTATTCATTTTAAGCTGTTCTCCTTTTACGAGTGCGGAAATCTGTTTAGCCATTCCCGAAAGTATGGCATGAATCATATTATCATCCAAATCTTTTAAATACCCCGAGTCTCTTCCTTCCTTAAATAAATCTGTTTTTGGTTTTAGCTTATCTCCTTTTTGCTTAAAAGAACTTTTATCGAAATAAGGAGATTGCATCCATTGTTCCATAAAATTTATTTCTCTTTCATTATTCAAACGAAATTGCAACATGTGTATCCACTTTGCCCGCAACTTATTCTCAAAGGAAGTTGAATCAGCCAAAGCAGAATTAAGACCATCAGAAATTTGTTGGAGTATTTTAAAACCGATCGAAACAATTAAATCTTCTTTAGTTTTAAAATATACGTAAAGAGTAGAAGGTGAAATTCCTACCCGCTTAGCTAATTTAGACATTTTTACACCAGCAATGCCAGTCTCATAAACAATATCCAGAGTCTGTTCAATTATCGAATTTTCTTTATTCTTATCTTTTAACTTCACCTATTTTAATCGAATATTTATTCGGCAATATTAATGTTTAATTTCTACAAAACCAAATCAGCTTAAATTCTTAAGCAATTTTAAAATTGCGAAAACCATTCTAAAGCTCATGCTACCATCCTCAAATCAATTAAGACTTTTTCATCTTTTATTTAATTTTTCGTATCTTAATTAGAGAAGTAAGCCAACTTACAAACCTTTTGTAAGCAGCATCCACCAAATGAAAACCTATGAAGAGAGCGATAATTTGTGTAGCAATACTATTGTCCTGTGGTATGGTAAACGGACAAAGTCCAAAAAATTTATCATTGGAAATTGTAAACGGAATCAGTATAGTCAACAGCGATTTTAGCGATCTTGTGAAAGATGGATTCAACAACGAAATATCAATCAGCAAAAACTTTTGCGATAAGCTCTCTCTGGGGATGGGCGTAAAACACTCCTCTTTTAACGTCAAGCAAGAATTTGGACAAACCAGCGGTAGCCGAAATCAGTTCCGTAGCATAGGTTTTGATTTAGGTCCGCAATTTAGCTTTGGCTCCGATCGCTTTTCCCTTAGGTTATACGGCAGAACCGGATTGGCAATAAATAGTACTCCTGAATTAATCTCGCGTTATCCTAATACCGATATTGTCACCAACAATTTAAGGCAGCAAAGCCTAAATGCTCTCACTGCTCGCCTGGGCGCCAAGCTCAATACCGAATTGTGCAAAGGCATTCAACTTTTTGTGAGTAGCGAATATCTAACATCATTAAATGGTGACATTTCCTTTCAAAGCAAAGACATTTCAAAAGCCATTCGTGCCGATGGTAGTATCGATCCCGATTTGGCAAGCGAAATTCCGACTACATCAACAAGTTTTAACTTCACCAGCATTAATGTGAATTTTGGAGTGAGCATTGCCATTGGAAAATTGGGAAACCATCCCAACAGAAGAAGTTCCAATCCTCTTTATCAGGATAAGGGAAACAAAGCTGTAAATCCAATGTACCAACCACGTAGCAGTGGTAACAACAATCCACTGTACCAACAATCGGGCAATCAAGGATCGAATGTATTGTACGAAGGAGCGAATAATAGCGGTGGTAACTCAGGGCAAAATTCAGGAACACGAGCACAGGATTACAACTCGAGTCGTAGCAACACCACTACTGCTGCACAGCTAGACAATCAGGATGAAAAAGAAGAGATCGATCCTATTAGCACAGCCACCGATTACAATTCAAGCCGAAGCAATAAAGCAGATGGTGTAATCGAGAATCCAAATGGTGGAAATAATAGTGGAACTCGTGCTCAAGACTACAACTCAAGCAGAAGCAACACCACTACTGCTATAGAGCTAGACAATCAGGATGAAAAAGAAGAGATCGATCCTATTAGCACAGCTACCGATTACAATTCAAGCAGAAGCAATAAAGCAGATGGTGCAATCGAGAATCCAAATGGTGGAAATACTAGTGGAACTCGTGCTCAAGACTATAACTCAAGCAGAAGTAACACTACGACTTCTATAGAGCTAGACAATCAGGATGAAAAAGAAGAGATCGATCCTATTAGCACAGCCACCGATTACAATTCCAGCAGAAGCAATAAAGCAGATGGTGCAATCGAGAATCCTAATGGTGGAAATACTAGTGGAACTCGTGCTCAAGACTACAACTCAAGCAGAAGCAACAGAGGAATTGCCGCTCCTAATGATGACATTCGTGTTTCCATGTCGCGAGCTGACAAGAAGAAAATGAAACGCAAGTTAAAACGAGAAAAAAAACAAAGATTAAAGGAAGAACGCAGAAAAAGAAAATCACAAGCCAATTCAATCTATTAAACTTGCACTCATAATGGCTTAGTCTCTGTAACTTTGGAATTTAGAATTTGGGCTTTGGAATTTGACTTTTGGACTTTTGGACTTTGGAATTTGGAATTTGGACTTTGGAATTTGGACCTTGGAATTTGGACCTTGGACCTTGGACCTTGGACCTTGGACCTTGGACTTTTCGACCTTGGACCTTAGACCTTGGACCTTGGACTTTTAGACTCTCTAATTTCTACTTTTCCCCCTTCTATTGTTCCAATACCTGATGTAATGATCCTGAGTGATTAACCCAATTGAACCCGTATAAATACCACCGCCATGCATCGTATCTAACACTTTCACAAGCAATACGTTCTTCTCATTTGCTTTTAGCAGATCTTGAGGTAAATAATATCCTCTTATTTGTTGGTAGGAATTTGATCGTATACTAACAGTTTTAGGTTTAAACTCACCCGATTGCCCAATCAGTACACCGTTTAAATATACCTGATCGATATCATCAATTTTACCCAATGCCAAAACCATTCTCTCATTCAAAAAGGCATCATCCAGTTCAAACTCTAAAGCATAACAAGCATATCCGTCGTAATTTTTATAACCCTGATCTTCCCAAAAGCCAGGTACCATAATATCGTCCCAACTGTCCATTTGAGCTATACTCTTGTGAGCATATTTACCAGTCTTAAACTTCCAGCTTCCACTCAAATCAACATCTAAAGGGATCGCATCCAAATCTATCATTAAGCCAATGTCACCATTAATAATTCCACCTTCTCCACCATCATCGTATACACGAACAGCAATGGTATTGATCTCTTCGATTAAATCGGAAGGCACTTTGTAAGTCTTAAAAACATTATAGGCTGTTGAATATTGTGGTGGAAATTTTCCCGTCATCCCTATTCTTGTTCCATTCACAAAAACCTCATGCACATCATCGATATATCCTACCTGCAAATACAAGGCATGCGTATCTGGCAATTGGTTTATACTAAAAGTCGTTCGATACCATGCGAAACCATCGTATCCATAAAACCCTTTATTTTCCCATGCCGATGGAACGTCAATCCATTCCCAATTGGAATCATCAAAATTCGGATCTGCCCACTCCTGCTTATCTCCAATAGAAAACTTCCATTTCTTTTTCAGATCGCCAACTTTCTTATAATTCTGAGCATTCAAATTCACAGACATCCCAATGAATACAAGAATCATTACAATCCATCTTCCATAAAATCTCCCTATGCAACCATCTCTATTCATATGCTGATTAATCAAACCAATAATCTATAAACTTCTCAAACGGACTTTTGGTATCCTTGTATCCTTTTTTAATGATTGGCATTGCCACATCATGATCCACAATACCAATTGTTCCTTTGTAGATACCTCCCGGACCAGAATGATCTTCCACAATCACTTCAATTCGGTTAATTCCTCTTCTATCAATTAAATTTTCGGGTATTTCGTAGGCTCTTAAAAGCATATGGTTTCCGCCATATCTGTACCTACTACTCCATTTTCTCAATTCCCGAACCACATCTAATTTTTCTCCATTAAGATATACTTCATCCTCATCATCAATCACACCCAATAGTAACACCTGATTATTATCGCTTACATCAGACGGATATCTAAATTCCTTAGAATAAATTGCTTTTCCATCCATATTGTTGTAACCTCTGGCTTCCCAAAATCCGGGTACAAAAATCTTCCCTGGCTTATAAGTTATTACCGATTGATTTATGACATCTACATTTTTGAAACACTCAAAATCCCAGTAGCCACTTAAATCAACGCTCATCTTCAACTGATCAAGATCATACACAATTTCGATATCTCCCCTCACAATTCCACCCTCATGGTAATCATCAAAAACACGAACTGCAATTACATTATCACCTTCACGATTCAAAATATCGGTGGGAACCGGATACATTCTTGGAATATTAAAAGCTGTTTCAACCAATGGAGGAAACTTACCCGATGCACCAACCAGCTTTCCATTCACATAAACTTCATCGACATCATCAATATAGCCCATGTTTAAATACACAAAATCGATCTGATTCGGTACGGATATGTTAAAATGCTTTCTATACCAGGCAAATCCATTGTAATCATGGAAACCATTACTTTCCCAGGTTTGTGGTACAAAAACTCTCTCCCACTTCGCATCATTATGAGAAGGGATGCTCCACGACAGATCATCCCCTATGGAAAACTTCCAGTATCCTTTCAGATTTACAAGTCCTCTTAAATTCTCTGCAGATGCCATACCTGTCTGCAAACTAAAGGCAATTGCCAGTATTGCAAGCTTTAAACCTGTTGATATATTGATATTCAATTTCATTAACTCTCTGCTCTTACAATGATTACTACTTCTCGTACTTGGTAAAATTCAAACGCAATGCCAATTCTTGTCCAGTTAATGCAGTACTTGTCTTAATGTGCTTTTTACTCATGGTTTTACGAACGGCTTTTTTCAATTCTTCATCAAATCCAATTACATTACTTACAACCACCTCATTGTTTTCATTTACAGTGCATCTAAGTACGATTAGCTCCGATTCTCCAGCTCTTAAAAAGTCTGTAAAATTCGTATGACTAGCTACTCTTCTAATTTTATTTAAAACAGCAGTCTTTTCTTTCTCAATCTTTTTCGATTCAGGCGTAATTGCCATTCCTAAATTAACAGTTAATAAACATGCTAAAACGATAATTGTGATTCTTATACTTTTCATGACCCTAATTTTTATAGTTTACATTTTTGTTAGAAACTTTTTTAGGAGAATGGAATCGCGCGCCTTCCCTTCCTTCTAATCTTAAATTTCTAATGTAAAATTAGGGCTACTAAACATCATTTATGTCACAGCCAAATCAGCAATTGTCATAAGTTGTCACAAGGTGAATTAATATAGCTTATTCCTTGATATTTGTTACTTGAAACTTGTCACCTGACCCTTGCCATTTGTAACTTTGTACTTTGTACTTTGTACTTGTTACTTTATACTTATTACTTTGTACTTGTTACCTTATACTTATTACTTTGTACTTTGTACTTTGTACTTGTTACTTGTAGCTTTAGTATACCAATCTATATCCCACTCCATGCACCGTTAATATAATTTTAGCATGATTGGGATCATCTTCAATCTTCTGTCTTAGTTTTAATACAAAATTGTCTATGGTTCTCGATGTTGGTTGATATTCTGTTCCCCATACCTTATCCAACAAATCGTCTCTACTAACGGTTTGGTTCTTCTTGTCCCATAAAACATTCAGAATTTCCACTTCTTTACTCGACATCTTTACTTCTGCACCATCCACAAATCCTTCAAAGGATGAAAAGTCTATTTTCAACCTGCCTATTTGGGCATTGGTATTGGCTTCCTTACTATCTACCGACTGAGTTCTTCTCAGAACCGCTCTAATTCTAGCCAACAATTCTCTCAAGCCAAATGGTTTGGTGATGTAATCATCAGCACCCAGCTCCAAACCCAATACCTTATCAATCTCCTCTCCTCTTGCCGTTAGCAATATAATTGGGGTTTGCACTCCAACAGCTCTTGCCTTCTTACAAATGTCGAAACCTGAAATCTTTGGAAGCATTACATCCAATAAAACCAAACTATATTTATTCTCAGTTATTTTCTTCAAACCAAGCTCTCCTTCATCGGCAACATCCACCTGGTAGCCTTCAAATTCAAGATTGTCTTTTAAACCCATCAGCATTCCGGGCTCATCTTCTACAATTAATATTGGGTACATAACTTATGTATTTAGCTTCTGTTTATAGGGAAATACAAGGTAAAACAACTCCCCTTTCCTATGGTACTCTCCAAATCTATTTTTCCTTGATGGGCATCAACAATATGCTTCACGATACTCAAACCAATACCCGATCCTTTTGCTTTATGTGCCAGATCACCTGTGGTCACCCTAAAAAACTTATCAAATACCAGTTCCTGATCCTTCCGATCGATACCAACGCCAAAATCCTTCACTTTAACGCCAAGCATATTACCTTCCATCACAGTCCCTATTTCTATCTTCTTCACATCAGCACTGTATTTTACTGCATTATCAATCAGATTGATTATGGCTTCAGAAACAGCTTCACGATCAACACTCAACTCAGGTAAGCTTTCTACTTTCCTAAAATTGATCTCAAAGCCATTTTTATCAAGATGTTGCTTGTAATTAAAAATCAAACTTTCAATTTCTTCATTTAAATCACATTTCACAAAATGATAATTTCTCCTACCGCTTTCAATCTTATTAAAATTCAGGATATTATTCACCATTCTCGACAAACGGTTGGCTTCTGTATTAATTACCTTATAGTATTCCTTCTTTTTTTCTTCTGTGGGAATTCTGTCCATTTCCAGGGTTTCCGAATACATATTAATCAAAGCCAATGGTGTTCTAATTTCATGAGATACATTGGAAATAAATTCCGATTTCAATTGAGTCAACCTCATCTGATTGCGAATGTTTCTGTAAACAAACCATGCCCCAAACAACAAAACAAAATCGATAACAATCAGTAATATGATATTCGTTCTAGTACGCTTTTGCACCAAGTCTTCAATCGTATTTCCTTTCATTTGTATGCCCAAATCATACTCAGGCAACAGCCATATTTCCTTTTTCTGACGAATATTCTTATCATCGGCTGCCTGCAATACATTAGAATATACTTCAAACTCACTATTCTCTTTAAATACCGATATATAAAATCGATCCTGAGCAACATTCTGAATCTTTGGTCCCAAATTCTCCCTGATAAATCGTTCTGTATCTATCAAAAAGAAAACAGTACTTACCTTACTTGAATCGTTCAAGTGGGCAAAGGCAAAAAGGCTTTTATTGGTAAAGTTTGCAGGTAGGTTTTCTATTTTTCGGTAACCACTTTTCACATATCGCTGCAAAGCTTCTATTTTGTTCCCATTTGTATCAAATGCTCTTTGCAACTTTATCTTCAACAGCGCAATACTGTCTTCAGGTATTTTCTCTTTGGTATGTAAAAGAAAATCCGATGTATCGATAAGAGAGATCGCTTCGAAAGAATAGTTTTTACTCAATATCTGATCGATATCTCCATATTCTTTTTCAAGCTGATTTGCCCACCCACTCAATACATCATCGGAATATTGATTGATGGAAAACATTATGGATTCCAACTGTCCGGAGTAAATGGAGTCGATTACCGCCTCGTTCTGACTTAAATTCCCAATCTCGTAAGCCGAAAAAAACAGAGAAGGCAAGACCAATACGAAGGTAAGTACAATACCGATTTTTAATCCGGGTTTTATCATTGATTTTATTTTTGTTTATCCAAATATAAGGATTATCACCGATGATGAACTTGATTCAATTGATAAATTGTTGCACAAAAAAACCGTGATTCGAATGAACCACGGTTTAGGAATTTACAAACAAGTGTCAATAATACACTTGACAATATTTTATTTTACATCATTCGCACACTTTACAACATCTACCTTTCCCTTAAAATACTTGTCTTTAAATCGTAAGGCTACATTAACTAGTGCAATTAAAACCGGCACCTCAACCAATGGACCAATAACCGCTGCAAAGGCAACACCCGAATTGATTCCAAATACCGCAATGGCAACTGCAATAGCCAACTCGAAATTGTTACTCGCTGCTGTAAACGACAAGCTTGTTGTTTTTGCATATCCTGCTTTAAATTTATTCCCCATAAAAAAGGAAATCAAAAACATGATTACAAAGTAAATGACCAATGGAATTGCTATGCGAACCACATCGAATGGCAATTGCACAATGTATTCTCCTTTTAACGAGAACATCACAAAAATCGTAAACAACAAAGCAAACAAGGTAAGCGGACTAATTTTTGGAATGAATTTCTTTTGATACCAGTCCTTACCCTTAGCTTTAATTCCAAAATAACGAGTAATCATGCCTGCAAAAAATGGAATTCCCAAATAGATCAATACACTTTCGGCGATTTCACCCATGGTAATATCAACAACCGATCCTTGCAAACCAAAATATTCTGGTAATACTGTTATGAATACATAAGCATAAACAGAAAAGAACAATACCTGGAAAATACTATTGAAAGCAACCAAACCAGCGGCATACTCCGGGTCTCCTTTCGCCAAATCGTTCCAAACAATTACCATAGCAATACATCTTGCCAAACCAATCAAAATCAATCCTGTCATGTATTCAGGATAGTCCTGTAAGAAGATAATTGCCAATGCAAACATCAAAGTTGGTCCCAATATCCAGTTCTGTACCAAAGAAAGAAGCAGAATTTTACGATTCTTAAATACATCTTTTAATTCTTCGTACTTAACCTTAGCCAAAGGTGGATACATCATGATCACCAAGCCTATTGCAATTGGCACATTGGTTGTTCCTACCGATAGCTTATTCCAAAAGCCTGCCATCGACGGAAAGAAATAACCTGCTCCTACACCTATAGCCATCGCAGCAAATATCCATAAAGTAAGATATCTGTCCAGAAATGATAATTTCTTGTTTAACGCGCCCATTTTCTTATTTGTTTAGGATGTACTCCTCGTTAAATTTTGCGAAATCTCTACGAATTTCTTCTCTCACTCTTCTAAACACCTCAAATATCTCTTCTTCTGTTCCTTCAGCATAAGCTGGATCGTCGAAACCAATGTGCAAACGCTTTCCAACAGGTCCTAAAAAGGCAGGACAAGCATCTTTTGCTCCACCACATACAGAGATCAAATAATCAACGCCATCTTCCAAAAACTCATCCACCATTTTTGGACGTTGAGAGCTGATATCAACACCAATTTCTTCCATAGCTTTCACGGCTAATGGATGCACTTGATCTGCAATTTTTGTTCCTGCCGAAACTACTTCCAATTCTGGATTGATCTCTCTTAAAATTGCTTCCCCCATTTGACTTCTACATGAGTTTCCTGTACACAAAACCAATACTTTCATTCTTCTATTCTCTTTTAGATTTAAGAATGAACAAGACATTCATCTATTGAGTCTTGTTCCGTTCTTCTTTAAATTTCACTAACACACATTATTTTCTGTAGGAGTTATTTCTCTTAAAAAATCTCCAAATAAACTCTTCAATTTACTAATTCCCTCTTCATTCAAACAGTACTTAATCTTCAATCCTTCCACATCTCCCTTTATCAAACCAATTGATTTTAATTCCTTTAAATGCTGAGAAACGGTTGTTCTACTTAATGGAAGAAAATCAGATATATCACCAGAAATACAAGTAGGTGTCGCCGCCAGGAATTGCAATATTGCAACTCGTGCCGGGTGAGATAAAGCCTTTGCCATTGCAGCTATTTCCTGTTGTTCTGTTTCGAAAAGTTCTAGTTTCTTCATATGATATCATCTCTTATTTCTAATGACGCAAACATACGACATTGTTTTAAATTTGCAAACCTCAAATCCATATTTAATGATTTCTTAACACTAAAAAAGGTCATACCATAAACTGGCATGACCTCTTCTTGATTATTTATAAGTAATTAAAAACCAATTTTAATCCCAAAGCTTCCCGTAAGATAGGTATGCTTGTCAATATCTCCACTCTCGAAAATAGTATTATAGGTAAAATCGGTAAAGAACCATGCTTTTTTGTCCAATCGTACCATAAATCCGACTTGAGGAGCAAAGCCAAAAGCCCAACCATCATCTTCAAATGCAATGGAACCAATCTCTAATCTCTCCTTTATATAGTAAGCTCCGGTACTTACTCCAACATATGGAACTATTTTAGCATCTTGCTTATCTAGACCTAAATAATATTTCCCACTTACCAATATTGGTGTTGCATCTAAATATTTAAAACCCGATCCGGTATATGTTGTATTGCCTGTTTCGTAGCTAATTTTCCCTGATTCCTCATAAAAATGAGAATAACTTAAATCCATACCTAAACTCAAATTCTTGGCTACAAATCTTTCAAATCCAAATTGTCCTCCTTCTAAACTAAACTCATCTGCATAATTTTTAGAATCATTTAGTGTTAATCCTGTTTTCCATGCTATCGAAACAAAACCTCTTTTTTGTGCCAAAGTATCTAATGATGTTCCAATGGTAATAAGTGCAATAATTAATATGCTAATCTTTTTCATACTCCGCTAATTTTATTGTTGTGATAAATAAGGTGATTGCTCAAACATTTGGTCGATACCTTCCAGCATTCTCTCATCAAGCCCGTAAGAAGCAATTCCATTGAATAAGCCATTCCAAATTACAGGAACATGATTCTCTTCATCAATCTGAACTGGCTGAATCATATCTACAACCAAAGTTCCTGTTGAGTAAGAATATACTCCCCAGTATGGAGGGTAATAAGGCGAATATCCAGGTCCAATCCATGGGAAACCCCAATATCCCCAATCGTACCAAGCCCAGTAGTCGTACCAATATCCGGGATACGGATAAACAGCATAAACATCTCTCTCCATTAAACTGATCGTTACAATCACATCTGGATCTTCAGATCCATCCGCATTTTCTTCCAATCGAGTATATCCCATCTTCTCGAAGTTTTCAGCAACCTGCTTTAATACCACTTCATCAAATTCTTCTCTTGATTCCGATTTAATACTCACTTCGGGTACATAAACAACGGTATCTGGCATTACATAGGTTTGAACACCTTCAAAGTCAAAACTCTCGTCATATCTTGTTACGATTGTATCCAATTCATCAACATATTCAGCTCCCTCATCATCACATGACGCTAAAAATGCCATACTCATCATAGTTATTCCTAGCAAATAAATACTACGATATCTCTTCTTAATTGAATTTCTCATTTTCTAAATTTTAATCATTCTACAATTACTATTTCATCCGGATTCACCTGACAGAATGCAAATTACAGACCAAAAAAATCAGATATTTAAAGTTGTCGACCAACTCTAATGGAACGTCGTTCAACACAATAAGATCGAAGGCAAACAAAAAAAGTCCCTCTCGATATGAGAGGGACTTTTCATTCCATTTTTTATAATTTCCTATAAACGAGCTTCTAAAATCTCAGCAACATCCGTTACTGCAACATCTGGAAGCATACCAACATATCCTCTTTCTTTAAATCGATTCGAAATGATATCAATGCTATCCTGTCCAACATTGTGATCACTCAAACGAGTAGCAATACCAACACTTTGGAAGAACTCTTCTGTTTTCTGAATTGCCAATGTTTTTCTCTCCTCATCAGTACCTTCAGTAATATTCCAAACTCTTTCGGCATACTGCAATAGTTTCTCTCCTCTTTGTTCTTTCAGTTGAGTCAACAATCCAGGCAGAACAATTGCCAAAGTTACCGCATGATCAATACCATGGAAAGCGGTTAGTTCGTGACCAATCATGTGAGTTGCCCAATCACTCTTAACACCCATTCCAATCAAACCATTTAATGCCATGGTAGCTGCCCACATCAAGTTGGCTCTGTTCTCATAATCTGGAGTCTCGGTAGCTACTGCCTTAGGACCTTCTTCAATTAGGGTCAATAACAAACCTTCGGCAAAACGATCCTGAACTGGTGAATTAACTGGGTAAGTCAAATACTGCTCCATTACATGAACGTAAGCATCAACAATACCATTTGTAATTTGTCTCATTGGCAATGAGTAAGTTGTTTCCGGATCTAAGACTGAAAATTTAGGAAACAACAACGGATTACCAAAAGCCATCTTTTCTTTTGTAGCTGCTTTGGTAATTACCCCGCCACTATTCATTTCCGAACCAGTTGCTGCAAGAGTAAGTACTGCTCCTATTTCGACAGCAGAATCAATATTTGCTCTTTTAGCCAAAATATCCCACTCATCTTCACCTTTATAGTTAGCTGCTGCTGCAATAAACTTAGTTCCGTCCAATACAGAACCTCCACCAACTGCCAAAAGAAAGTCAATCTTTTCATCACGTACGATATCAACTGCCTTCATTAAGGTCTCAAAATGAGGATTAGGCTCAATACCACCAAATTCGGTTACATTAAAATCTTTTAATGCCTCCATAACCTGATCGTAAACACCATTTTTTTTGATGCTTCCGCCACCATAAGTCATTAATATTTTAGCATCCTTAGAAATGTGCTTATCTAGTTCAGCAATTTTTCCTTTGCCAAATAATACCGTTACCGGATTGTAAAAATCAAAATTTTCCATCTTTATCTATTTGTTTTATAATTATTATTTCTTCTTTAAAGCTTTTACCAATTCCTTAGCCATCAACAGATCTGATGCTGGATTTTGTCCTGTAATTAATCGTTCATCAACTACAACATATTCCTGCCAGTTTGCAGCACATGAGTAGTTTGCACCTTTCTCTTTTAAGGCATCCTCTAACAGAAAAGGAACTTTTGTGTCTGTGCCGATCGCAATTTCTTCGCAATTGCTAAAGCCGGTTACATTTTTTCCATCAATAAGATTTTTACCATTCGATTTTTTCACATTTAACAGCCCAGCTCCTCCGTGACAAACTGCACATACAAACCCTCCATTTTCATATATATTACTAGCAATATCCGCTATTTCCTTATCATTTGGCAAATCAAAAACGACTCCATGACCTCCTGGAAAATAAATGGCATCGTAATCCTCAGGATTTACCTCACTAGGTAATTTCGATGCATAAAATTTCTCTCCTGCCTCTTTATCCTTTAAGAAACTTTGAACTTTAGGATCATCCAAATCCAATTTTTTAACTGGAACTGTTCCTCCTTTAGGAGATATAAAATCTATATCTATTCCATTTTTAATTAAATGAAAATAGGGTACTGCGACCTCTAACACATAGCATCCAGATTCCCATCCATTCTCATCTTTAAAATGACTTGTTAAAGCGAACAATACTTTTGGCATAACTTTCCTGAAATATTTTAACACAAATTTAAGACCTTCTCATGTATAAATAAAGTTATTCTTTTTATACTTTTATATAAATTTATTTATTCGACATGGTAAATCTTGAATGGTACAGAACATTTAAAGCAATATATAAACGAGGCACATTAACTGGTGCAGCTGAAACTTTACTTCTTACACAACCTGGAGTTAGTCAACAGCTTACTGCACTCGAAACTTATATGGGTGTAAAATTATTTGAGCGTAAACCTCGTAAAATGTTACCAACACCTCATGGAATTCAGTTGTACAATCAAATTGAAGATGCCATAATAAGATTGGAAAAAACCGAAGAGAATTTTAAGCGAAGAACCTTAAAAAACAGACCTACTGCCAGAGTTGGAATGCCCATGGAAATGTTTAGTTATGCATTCGCATCCATATTGGATCAACTTGAAATGAATGTTGAATTCACATTTGGAGAAACCGAAAATCTGCAGGATAAATTATTCAAAAAGCAACTGGATTTAATTATTACCACACTACAACACAATTATCAAAACATTGAATACAGACATTTGTGCAGAGAAGCAGTGATTTTAATATGTAGTAAAGATTTGGACACAGTTCCTTTTAATCGCTTTATTTATGAAAAAAAAATAGATGAAGCTGAAAAATGGCTTAGCGAACAAAATTGGTACTCCTATTCTCATAAAATGGAAACCATTAAATCATTTTGGATAGACAATTTCAAAAAACGTCCATATTTTAAACCCAGGTATGTTATTCCAAATCTTACTGCAATTTTGAGTGCAATTCAACAAAACGAAGGTTTGTGTTTGTTACCTTTAAGTGTTTGCAATGAATTGTTAGAAACTGGAACAATTAAGGAATTGTGGCAAGGAGTGCAAACCACGTACTACGATAAATATTTCGCGATCCAGACTCAAAGTAAAAACCTAAAACAAGTAGAAGAAATTATAGATAAAATAATAAGTAATAGTAAATAAAAGAAAATGAAAAAAATATATCACCTTGGAAATTGCACAACTTGTCAACGCATTATTAAGGAATTGAATTTAGATTCTGAAATTGTACAACAAGACATTAAATTGGATAAAATAACATCTGAACAATTGGAAGAGATGGCTAAACTATCCGGTTCTTATGAGAGTTTATTTAGCCGCCGCGCTATGAAATACAAAGAACTTGGGCTTAAAGATCAAAATTTAACCGAAGATGATTATAAGAATTACATTCTATCTGAATACACATTTTTGAAACGACCAGTCCTTTTAATCAATGATAAAATATTTATTGGCAACTCGAAAAAGACCGTTGAAAATGCTAAAACGGAACTAGAATCCAATTAAAGAAGAACTTCCTTAATTTTGTAAATAGATGATTAAATAATAACTTATGCCTTGTTATTCAAAGAAATTACTTCGAATAACACCTATTTAAAGATCTTTTTACAATTGATTCTTAACCTTAAAACTTTTACATATGCCCTATTTAAAAGTTCAAACTAACAAAAGTTTTTCAAGCAGAAAACAACAAGATTTTCTGAAAGAATGCTCCACATTAATTTCTTTCGAACTGGGAAAACCAGAGAAATATGTAATGACAGCATTTGAGCCTAAAATTGAGATGACCTTAGGAGGAATGGATGATCCAGCCATTTTTCTTCAACTAAAAAGTATCGGATTACCAGATACTAAAACAAAAGATTTATCGAATAAGTTTGCGTGTTTGGCTGAAGAGAAGCTAAAAATTCCAAAAGACAGAGTGTATGTTGAATTTATGGATGTGCCAAGAGGCTTTTGGGGCTGGAATGGAATTCTATTTTAATTTAAAACGTTTGAAAAATAATTTTCAGTTAATTTTTTAACAATTTGAAAGTATTTTATTGTTTTTATTCGGATTTTATACATCTTTACATCAGAAATTAAAAAAAAGAGATGACGATATTAGTTTACAAACACAAGAAACAGATTAAACGCAATAAACAGTTGTGATAAAACTTGTATGTAGAATAATGTAACGCTCATAAAATATAGAAGCCTGCAGAAATTCTGCAGGCTTTTTTTGAACTTATAATTCTAAAAAACATAGTAAAGCAAATACAATAACAAACACTCCAATTGAATTGGATTACAAAAAACTACTAACCAATGAGAGTTTTAAAATTTGGCGGAACATCAGTAGGTTCGCCTGAAAGAATTAAAAATTTGGCTCAACTTGTCCAGACGGATGAGTCCAGAATTATCGTTTTATCAGCAATGGCAGGAACCACAAATGCCCTGGTTGAAATTACGGAACTATTGTATCAGGAACAGAATGATTTAGCTAACGAAAAGATCACTGAATTAGAACAGCAATATAGAGATAGAATAGATGATTTATATGCAAGCGAAGAATATAAATCAAAAGGAAATGAGCTAATTACATCTCATTTTAATTACATCCGAAATTTTGTTTTCCGAAGCTTTACCACACTTCAGGAAAAGGCGATATTGGCTCAGGGAGAATTGATTTCAACTGCAATGTTTCACTACTATTTGTCAGAATCTGGAGTTAATTCAGTATTCCTACCTGCCCTAAACTTTATGAGAATAGATAAGGATGGTGAACCAGATTATTTCTATATCAAAGAAAATTTAGACAGAATTCTTAGCGAAGAAACAGAACACAATCTATACATTACTCAGGGTTTTATTTGTAGAAATGTTTATGGCGAGATCGACAATTTAAAGAGAGGTGGAAGTGACTACACAGCCTCATTGATAGGATCTGTTTTGCAATCAGAAGAGGTTCAAATTTGGACTGATATAGATGGGTTTCACAACAACGATCCAAGATATGTTGAAAATACCAAAGCACTTGAACAATTATCCTTCGACGAAGCTGCTGAGTTAGCCTATTTTGGTGCTAAAATTATGCACCCTTCGAGTATCATGCCTTGTAAATCACAAAGTGTACCTGTACGCTTAAAAAACACTCTAAGTCCAACAGATGCAGGAACCTTAATCTCCAATGATCTGGTTGGAAAAGGGATTAAAGCTATTGCTGCTAAAGATGGAATTACAGCAATCAAAATTAAATCGGGTCGTATGCTTTTAGCTTACGGATTCTTGCGCAAAGTTTTTGAAGTATTCGAAATTTACAAGACTCCGATAGACATGATTACCACATCGGAAGTTGCCGTTTCTTTAACTATTGACGATAATTCGAATTTGAAGGAAATAGAAAGCGAATTGGCTAAATACGGAAGCGTTGAAATAGATCAAAATCAATCAATTATTTGTATTGTTGGTGATTTTATTTCGGAATCAGCAGGAAGTGCTAAGAAAGTTCTTGGTGCCCTAGAAAACATCCCTTTGCGTATGATTTCATATGGCGGAAGCAAACACAATATCTCGGTATTAGTAAATCAGGAAGACAAGATTGCTGCTCTTCAGGCATTAAGTAGTCAATTGTTCTAATGTTACACTTTCAACCAATTTTTGATCATGTTCAACAGTAAGAGAATAGAAAAATTCAATAATATAGATACTCCATTCTATTTCTATGATATGAATATTTTGGAGCAAACTCTTAATACAATTCAAAACGAATCCTCTAAGTATGGATATCATGTTCACTATGCCGTAAAGGCAAATGCAAATCACGATATCATGAAAAAAATTCAATCCTATGGATTTGGTGCCGATTGTGTGAGTGGTAATGAAATCAACCGATCTTTAGAATGTGGATTTACATCGGATAAGATCGTTTATGCAGGTGTAGGTAAATCAGATAAAGAAATACGAACTGCTCTTGATTCTGATATATTTTGCTTCAATTGTGAATCGATACCAGAAATGGAATTGATTAACGAATTAGCAGAAGAAGCGGGTAAGACAGCAAGAATTGCCATTCGTATCAACCCGAATGTAAATGCCAATACACACCATTACATTACAACTGGAATTGAAGAGAATAAATTTGGAATTAACCGATGGGAATTCGAAAGTGTTTTAGAAAATCTGCAAGTACTAAAAAACCTTAAACTAATTGGTTTACACTTTCATATTGGATCTCAAATAACCGACTTAAGTGTTTTTAAAGGTCTTTGTTTAAGAATTAATGAAATTCAGGAATGGTTTACCAATCGACAAGTATTCGTAGACCATATTAATGTAGGAGGAGGATTTGGAGTTGATTATGAAAATCCAGATGAAAATCCAATTCCTGATTTTCCAACATTCTTTGGAATCTTTGATGAATTTTTGAATTTAAAACAAAAACAAGAACTTCACTTTGAACTAGGACGTTCGGTTGTAGCCCAGTGTGGAAGTGTTATTTCTAAAGTTCTTTACGTTAAAAATGGTGTGAACACCAAGTTCGCCATTTTAGATGCTGGAATGACAGAATTATTACGACCTGCACTTTATCAAGCCTATCACAAAATTGAAAATATTAGTTCCAATGGTTCTATCGATAAATATGATGTGGTTGGACCTATTTGCGAATCATCCGATTGTTTTGGTAAATCTGTAGATTTGCCTGCAACTAAAAGGAATGATTTAATTGCCATAAGAACTACAGGAGCCTATGGTGAGGCAATGGCTTCAAGATATAATTTAAGAGATATTGCTAGCTCGATATTCTCAAATAAAATAGATTCAATTTAAGGAATAATTTAAGGCAATATTCGTTATGGATATTGCCTTTCTCACTTTAAACCAATCTTTTTGAGTAATGTTTTAGAAGGTACAATAAACAAGGAAAGA